>Ga0209225_1000452_pt1 | contig 47873 bp, 46 predicted proteins | sample WasSprMetagenome_FD_184732 | JGI IMG/M metagenome (GOLD analysis project Ga0209225, IMG submission 184732) | Sulfidic aquatic microbial communities from Washburn Spring, Yellowstone National Park, USA - WS (SPAdes) (version 3) | ecosystem: Environmental > Aquatic > Thermal springs > Hot (42-90C)... | reverse complement strand
AGCTCGCTCGACGGCAGCAAACGCAGGGTATCCGTCCTCAAAATGCGCACCGCTTAGGCTCCACTCCCCCTCCGCAGCAGGGGTCACCACAATGCTCCAGCTGGAGCCGAGCCCAAGCGTTCAAAGGAACCAAGCCTTCCACTAAAACTCGACTGCACACCGCGCGCTCTAAAACGCGGCCCACAAGCCTCCAAGCGAAACCGAGGTTTAAAAAGATGATGTAGAGAAGACTGAAAGTAAAATTTCATAACCAGAAAGTTAAAGAAAAAGATTAAGAATATGCTTATATGGCTAGATCTGGCGAAAGGGTGGGAGGCAATAAAGAACGTAGAGGGAGGACAATAGAACTAGCGCTAGGTAGCGCGCGCTAAGGATTTAAGGGGTGAATGTCTTTTTCATACTTGGATGCGTACCGAGTTTTGGCTGCTGGACGCCAGCTACGATGTGGTTGGCGGGGTTCCCGAGGTTAGGTTGTGGGGGGTGGACCGCGAGGGACGGCGGATCGCGGTTCTAGATCGCAGCTTCAGGCCATACATCTACGTGCTCCCAGCGGAGGGCGCTGAGGACAGCGTTGCCAGGAGGATTCAGAGCTTAGGCGGGAAGTTCGGTGTGCTTAACGTTGAAGTGGTGGACAGGAAGTACTTCGGTAAGCCGGTCAAGGCTGTTAAAGTGACTCTACTTTCGCCGAGGACGGTCCCCCAGCTGCGGGAAGCCGTAGCTAAACTCGAAGGCGTTAGGGAGGTTCTGGAGGCCGATATTAGGTTCTACATGCGGTACATGATCGACAACGGGATATACCCGAGCGGTTGGCACGAAGTCCATGGCGAGGAGGTTCCCAACGAGCGTGGATGGAGGATCGACCGCGTGTACTTGGCCAGCGAAACCCCCAGCTACCTCGGTCCCGATAGCCCACCTGAGCTGAAGGTCTACGCCTTCGACATCGAGTGCTACAACCCCTTCGGCGAGCCAAACCCTGAGAGGGATCCAGTAGTAGTGATCGCTGTTAAACGGGGGAGCGACGAGGCGAAAGCATTCACGGCCGATGGGAGGAACGATAAGCTCCTCATCGCCCGCTTCGTTGAAGACCTCGTAGCCTTTGACCCTGACGTGGTGGTGGGATACAACAGCAACCACTTCGATTGGCCGTACCTCGTCGAGCGAGCTGCTCTGCACGGTGTGAAGCTGGACGTGTCCAGGGGGGGTGGAGGGCCTACACCCAGCGTTTACGGACACTATTCTATCGTGGGACGGGCGAACATAGACCTCTACGACTTCGCGGAGGAGGTATATGAAGTCAAGGTGAAGACGCTGGACAACATAGCCGACTACTTAGGCGTTAAGAAGAAGAGCGAGAGGGTCCTCATCGACGCCTCGCGCGTGCACGAGTACTGGGACGATCCCGCTAAGCGCCAAGACCTCATCAGGTACGCGCTCGACGATGTCGAGAGCACATACGGGTTGGCTGAAAAGTTCTTACCTTTCGCTATGCAGCTCTCCAACATCGTTGGGCTAACGCTGGACCAGGTAGGTGCAGCCTCGGTCGGGTATAGGGTTGAATGGCACTTGATGAGAGCGGCGTACGAGTTTAACGAGCTGATGCCTAACAGGGTGGAACGACCCTACGAGCCCTACAAAGGGGCTATCGTGCTCAAACCCTCGCCCGGCGTTCACAAAAACGTGGCTGTGCTCGATTTCACTTCGATGTACCCGAACCTTATGATAAAGTACAACATTTCACCAGATACCTATGTTCCTCCCGGCGAAACGGTAGACAAGTCGGAGGTTAACGTAGCGCCGGAGGTCGGTCACGCTTTCCGGAAGTCGCCGCCCGGCTTCTACAGGAAGGTGCTGGAGCGGCTCTTGGAAGCGCGGAAGCAGGTTAGGGAGAAGATGAAGGGTTTAGACCCCGCAAGCCCTGAGTACAAGCTGCTCGAGGAGAGACAGAGGGCCCTTAAAGTCGTAGCTAACGCCACTTACGGTTACTGCGGCTGGGTGGGAGCGAGGTGGTACAAGCGCGAGGTCGCTGAAGCAACGACTGCGTGGGGTAGGAAGACAATATCCGAAACCATATCGCTGGCTAGGAAGCTGGGGCTCACCGTCATATACGGCGATACAGACAGCATATTCGTCAGGTACGAACCGGAGAAGGTCGAGAAGCTCGTGAAGATGGTTAACGAAAACTTGAACTTAGATATAAAGATAGATAAAGTTTATGTTAAAGTTTTCTTCACAGAGGCTAAGAAGCGCTACTGCGGTTTGCTCGAGGACGGTCGTATCGACGTTGTGGGTCTAGAAGCTGTGAGAGGGGATTGGGCTGAGATAGCGAAAGACGTGCAGGAGAAGGTCATCGAGATTATCCTCAAGGAGGGGGACACTGCTAAAGCGGTGAACTACGTCAGAGAAGTTATTCAGGACCTGAAAGCAGGGAAAGTGCCGCTCAGCAAACTGGTTATATGGAAAACTCTTAGCAAGTCGTTGGAGGAGTACGAGGTTGAGGCCGCGCATGTTGCAGCTGCGAAGAGGTTGATGGAAGCTGGCTACAAGGTACTGAAGGGTGGAAAGGTAGGTTTCGTTGTTGTAAAAGGAGGTGGGAAGCTGGCCGACAAGGCTCTACCGTACATTCTGTTGAAAGACCCCAGCGAGTTAGATGTGGAGTATTACATAAAGAAGCAGGTTATACCGGCAGCTATGCGGATACTGGAATACTTTGGGGTTAAGGAGAACCAGCTGCTTGAAAGCCCTCAAAGCACGCTGCTAGATTTCTTCGGTTAGCGCGCGTTCCGCGCACACCGTTACTTTTGGGCTCGGGGTTATCGGGCTTTCTCCTTTCTCGCTTCCGCCCGGGCTCGATGGCTCCGCTGAGTGTCGGTGTGAAGCGCGCTAACTCGAGGTTGACAGAGTTATCAGATACAGGTCGTCGGACGCGGAATTCAGGAGATCAGCTACGTCCTCGAGCATTTCAGCTATATCGTGCAGAAGAAGCGCGAGAAGACCAAGCGAAGGGGCTTCTAGCACCGCAAAGGTAGCTGCTCTGTACTTAGAGTCCATTTCGGCCTCTGCTGCCGCTATCTTACTGCGGGATTCCAGCGCCTTGCTGGTGTTCACAAGGGCATAGTTCATCATAGCGATGTATTCGTCGAGCATCGATGTGAGCAGCTCGACCATCTCCATCAACTTTCCGCGAATATCGGCCGGGACGTTCCACGATTTCATAGACAGGTACTCAGTCCTGTAAGCCACTCCGCTGATTTTATCTATTATTCCAGAAATTTTGGAAAACATCCCTATCCATTCTTCTCTATTGTAAAGAGATGGTGCAACTTTAGAAAAGTATGTTAGGAAATCTCGCTGCATTAATTCGACTCTCTTCTTCGAATCCGAAACCTCTTCTACATACTTTTTCAGCAACAAGCTCTCTCGCCCTCCGAGAGCTGTTAGGGAGTTTGCGATGCTTTTCAACATCTCTTTCGCTATCAATAGCTCGCTCCGCAGATTATCCATTAGCTTCTCGTCAGCCGAGGCTGTCGCTCTCCCCGAGGCTAGCTCGATGCTCATAGAGCGCCCACCGTTGCTAGAGGTGCTCTCGCAGCTGCTATTGTGTTATCAGCCACCCCCAGCTCTTTCAGCTCGTCGGTGTTGCACCAAATCTCGTTCTCAGGCACAGAATCTAGAGCTAGCGCTCGGAAAACGTACCGTTTCTTGCCGCCAACCACTATCTCCACCTTATCCTTTATTCCCAGGTACTCCATGGCTTTAGGGTTCATACGAGCCTGACCTCGAGGGACCTCGTCTCTCCTCCTGACACGTAACCTGCGCTCGCGCGCGCTCAAAGTCAACCCCGTGCGCTCCGCCAAGCTTATGGTAATAAAGCTTATTGCTACGCGAGCCTCAAGCACCCCAGTCAGCTGGCTCGTCGAACCCTCAAGTAGCGCGCTCGCCCGCGCTCTATGACGATCGCCTCGCCTCTTTCAAGCACAACGTTGCGGAGGTCTGGAAGCCCGAGCGTGTCGTATTCTCGTGGTAACATGCTGTGTACGATTATAATCTCAGAGTTGTTTACTATACTCCAGGCTACCTCGCTCGGGTTTTGCGCAACCGCTACCATGCACTCTCCGTACTTACGTAGCTCGGCGAATAGCCGTTCGCCCACCGTGGGCTCGGCGTCGAGGCGGCGGTAGGGGACGACGTTCCAGGCTTCCTCGATGAGCGTCGCGTGCGCTATGCGCTCCTGAGGCCCCCTAGCCAGCGCCTCGTCGTAAAGCCTCTTCAGGAGCAAGAGCGTGAAAAGGCGTTTGGCGTAGACGCTTTTAAAAACACTTAGATCTACAATAGAGCTGCGGGAGGGGAGGCCCCTTTCCGCCCCACCTTCGAGGGCGCGCGCGACCCTCCCCTCAGACAGGGGGGCGAGCCGCCTCACGAGAGCCGCCTTGACCTCGTTGTCGTAGTAGGAGCGAACCGGGACCTCCTCGAGCGCCTCTAGCAAGTCAGAGACGCTTCTCGCGTTCGAGGATACGGCGCGCTTCACAGCGAGCCTTAGCACATACAATTGCGGTTGAGTCAGGTGGAAGGTCGCGTCGAAGAGGTCGACGATCACGTCCACCCGCTCGGGATCATCGCTGTCGCCTGATGAGAACACCGGTATCGAAAAGCCATCCCCTGGAATCAACCGGTCGAACCCTCTGATCGAGTACTCGCCAGCCCAATCCAGTACCATCGCGGGCACTCCCTTTTTACTCAGCTCTTCCAGCAAAACCTTCGCTGTGTTCGTTTTCCCCGAGCCCGAGCGGCCGAGTATTGTGATGTGGCCTTGGAACACGCTAACGGTTCCCCGGAACCTGCCGAGCTTAATCTTCAGCATGGCTCCCCGGTAACACGGGGATGTGGATAAAGCGGGAAGCCGCCCGCAAGCTTAGCGGCGCCGAGCTGCTAAAACGGATATAAAAGCGGGTGGGCGGAAGCAACCACGTGGGCGAGGGGAGCGCAGAAACTCCAATCAAGGGGGTGCTTGTAGGCAAGAAAGTCGTCGTCTTCGATAGAGAACGCGCGCGGGACCTGTACTTCAACGAAGGGTTTTATGGAAAGTTCTACGCAATCAGCAAGCCGAAAACCCCCAACGTGGAGAGGGAATTGGAGCTTTCGCTGCTCGACGCCCTTTACCTGGTGGAGAAGGGCAAGCTCGAGGTGGAGGACGCGAGTGGGTCTAAGGTAAGCCCCGAAACCCTCAGGCAGCTGGGGCGCGAAACCTACGAGAACTTCGACGAGGTTTACGCTGTTTACAGGGACCTTCGGGACAAGGGTTTGATCGTAAAATCAGGGATGAAGTTCGGCGCTACATTTGTAGTGTACAGGCTTGGACCTGGCCTTGAACACGCACCATTTCTCGTTCACGTGCTGCCCTACGACAGCAAGCTCGACCCGATCGAAATCGTGAGGGCTGGAAGGCTTTCGCACTCTGTAAGAAAAAAGTTTGTAGTTGCCTATGTAGATCACAGCGGAAAAACTGGGTACTTGGAGTTCAAATGGTTGATGTAAAAAAAAAGCGGGTTTGTGAGTGCTTTACTCTTCGCCGGGCTTGAACCTGTTCCTCAGCTTCTCGAGGACTGCGGGCAGAGTCGTGTACTCCATCTCTTCGGGACCTAGTCTGTGCGGCATGAACGGCCCGTGCCTGCGCAGGTAGTCGGCTATGAACTGGGCCATGTTCCTGGTGTAGTCGAAAGCTGGATCGTCGAAGAGGTCGTTGGGGCCTTCCAGGTAGCCGTCGTGCAGCTGGAAGCCGAGCGCTATAACCCTCGGCGGACCGTCGAACCTCGTGCACTTAGCGTTCTTTAAGGCAACCGGCATGAGTGGGCCGTGGTGGCTACCCCTCATCCAGCCTGCAACTATGTGCGGGAACGCGAAGGCCTCCAGGATCTCACCAACCGCGGGGAAGCCGTGCTGAGCTCTCACGAGGAGCACGGGGTCGTCTTTCCCAACGTATTTTCCAGCGATCAAGCTGAGCCTGGTAACGCTGGCCGAAGCCGCGATCTCACGATCGCTCTTCCTAAACACCTTCCTAATCACGTACCTGCCAGGTGTGCCTATCAGCGCCAGCATGTCGTAAATCTCTTCAGGCGCGTTAAAGTGGACGTACTTGTGCTCGATGACGTCGTACACCTCGAAGACGAAGCCGTCGTGCATGCTGGGGTCGATCACGAGACCGGCTGTGTTAAACGGGTCGGCGAACATCTTGTAGAGTGGCATGTTCCAGGCGCCAGGCTCGGTTTTGTCCGCAGCAAAGGCGATTATAGGTTCGCTCCTCCTCTCTTCAAACGTCATCTCAGCAACTCCCGGCCCCATTCCCCTGACGTTGCCGCTGAACGTATCCTTGAGCAGGTCCTGTCCGGCGCCGTATAGCTTCAAGGGCTTGCTCACCTTCTCTGTCGCTTCAACGAACGTGTCCCAAGCCAGCTTGTGGATCTCCGGGTTGTTATCGCCCTTGGTGTGCGTCATGAGAAGTTGCAGGTCATCGCCGACGTGGAACACGTAGTAGTCGATGATTAGCCCCGACTCCTTTGCCTGCTGGAGCTTTTTCTGCGCGAGCTCTATCAGCTTTGGGTGAACGGTGCTGTGGCCAACCCAGCCGCCGATGTCGGCCTTGATTAGGCTTACAGTTACCTTCATCGCGGATGCCTCGCGAAGAGGCCCTTAAATCCTTATTGCTATTAAAGGAAAGTGGTAGGACTTTGCGTGGCGATGCTTTTAACGGGAGAATCGTATGGTAGCGGACCGTATGAGCGGTCGAGAGGCTGAAAGAGACTCCTCGTGTAGCGGAGAGAAGATCTCGGTTTACGCTGAAAGCAGCGGGGAGTTTCGTGTAGAGTGTCCAATCTGCGGGTCGGAAGCTATCGTTAGGGAGAGCTTGTACGAGCTACCCAAAGTTGGCAAGGCTGTTCTGGTCTCTGTTGTCTGCAAAGTATGCGGTTACAAGCGCACCGACGTGGTGCCGTGTAAGGTTAAGAAGCGCATTCGCATTTACTATGCGGTGGATTCGGTCGAGGATCTAAACGCGCGGGTAATCCGCAGCGCGGCCGCGACGGTGGAGATACCCGAGCTGGGTGTTTCCGTGACTCCGGGTGCTGCTGCCTCCACTGTGGTCACGAATGTAGAGGGGGTCCTGCGGATGATTCAGGATGCGGCTTTATCCATAGAGGTGCTTGAAGGGGGAGCTAAAGGTTTCGCGGAAAGGCTTGAGAAGATTGTTGAGAAAGGTGGACGGTTTACGCTGATAATCGACGATCCGTGGGGTCTCAGTTCGATCGAGCCTCCGAAGAGCTCCGCGAAGCTACTGGTGGAGGAGGTGGAGGGATCCGTGAACGAGGGCGGGTAGCGTGCGCTCGGGTTCTATGCTGAAAAATTTATAATGGCGAGCGGCAATGCGGTACGAGCGGGTATGGCGAAGAAGAGCGGGAAGAAAAGGCAGACGGCTCCTACCACAGCAGCGGGGCTTATAACATACTTCGAAGAGGAAATAGGGGGCATTAAAATACGGCCTGAAGCCGTCGTGTTGCTAGCCATAGGCTTGATCGCTGCTGTCATCATCGCGCACGTAAGCCTCCCGGTCCCGTAGCGCGCGGGAACCTTTTAAGCGGTTTCTTCCACTACCTTGCCTATCCATGGAAGAGTTGCGGAAAGGTCTGCTGAGGGTTGTAGCGCTGGTCAAGCGCGAGGCTGTAATAGACAGGGCTTCAATCAGAAAGATACTTAGAGAGCTGGAAAGAGAACTACTGAAAGCGGATGTTCCACCTTCTATTGTAGCTGAGATAGCTAGGAAAGTCGAGGAAAGGACGTTAAAAGAAGACGTACCACCTGGTTTCTCTAGGCGGGAGCTGCTTCTGCGAAACATGTACGAGGAGCTGGTGAACATGCTGGGGGGTGAGTCGAGGTACGAGCCGAGGATCCGGAAAGGGGCTACTGTGCTCCTTGTAGGTTTACAAGGTTCCGGGAAAACGACTACCGCTGCCAAGCTTGCGCTCTACTACAAGAGGAGGGGATTCAGAGTAGGGCTTATTTGTGCCGACAACTACAGGCCGGGCGCCCTAGAGCAGTTGAAGCAGCTCGCCGAAGCTGTAGGTGTGGAGTTTTACGGCGATAGAGAACTACCGCCAGTGGAGGTCGCTAAGAAGGGAGCTGCCGTGCTGCGGGGGCGCGGTGTTGATCTGGTGATAATCGATACGGCGGGGCGCCACAAAGAGGAGAGGGCTCTTCTCGAGGAGGTGAGAGAAATGGCCGAAGCTGTGAATCCGGACGAAGTTATGCTCGTGCTCGACGCTACGATAGGCAAGGGCGCGGGTGCTCAGGCTGAGGCTTTCCACAGTGTTGTACCGATAGGATCTATAATTTTGACGAAGATGGATGGAGCTGCGCGAGGTGGCGGTGCGCTTGCAGCTGTGGCTAAAACAGGCGCGCGCATTGCCTTCATAGGGGTGGGCGAGAAGCTGGACGAGCTGGAGCCCTTCGATCCCCCCTCTTTCGTAGGCAGACTTCTGGGGATGGGCGATCTCAAGGCGCTGGTAGAGCGCATGGAGAAGGCTCGGCTGTCGATCGAGCCTGAATCTCTGATGAAAGGCAAGTTCACCCTCTTCGAGTTTAAGCAGCAGCTCGAGGAGTTGGGGAAGCTTGGGCCTCTTAGGAAAATCTTCGAGATGCTGCCAGGCTCGTACCAGCTGACCCCTGAGCTCGAGAAAGCCGGTTCAGAGAACATTAAGAAGTGGATAGCTATCATGAACTCCATGACGAGAGAGGAGCTGCTCAAGCCGGAAGTACTCGATCGATCTCGGATGGTAAGAATCGCGAAGGGATCGGGAACCAGCGTTAAGGACGTTAGGGAGTTACTTGCTGCGTACAAGCGAGCTCAGAAGCTACTTAAGCAGCTGGGCAGGTCGAGACAGGCGCGGTTAGGATTTCGATGAAGCGTAGGTTTGTGGTCGTTGCAGCTAGTTTAGAGGAGCTCGCCTCCCAAGCACCCATAGCGGCACGTTGCGTATCAGCGGCTTTGATGATTTCTCACGGTTTACGAAGGGATACTGACCTAGTACTAGCGGTTTTAAATGGCCCCAGCATACACTTCATCACGAGCAAGCTAAGGAGCGTTGCTCCAGATGAGGCCTCGCTACTGGGCGTACTAAGGAAGGCTTTACGAGCTTGCCTGGAGCTAGAGAAGCTTCCCAAAACTGTTCACTCAGGTGTTGCTGTAAACCTGCACACTATAGAACACTACACGGTGGGTTTCCCCCTAAAATTCCTCTGTTCGGCTTCAGGTGTCGAGCCTCGAAGCGCGCTTTTGCGCGCGCGGGAGCCGGCGGTTTTCCTCGTCCCTCTTTCCGGGAGTTTCTCGGATGGTAAAAGATGGGGAGCTGTCGAGCTTAAGCTCCCTATCGATAGGCTGTGGCCCGATCAAGTGATCTCCTTAATCAATATAACACTGGACAGGTGGAGCGGTTGTGGCGATCTCTAAGGACTTGCTCGAGAAGGCTAGGAGAGTGCTCGCAGAATATACACTCTGCGACTCGTGCTTAGGCAGGCTCTTCGGGATGGCAGGGTACGGGCTCTCGAACGCTGAAAGGGGTCGTGCGCTGAAGACGCTACTCTTGATGGAGGCTTACGATGCAGTCCACGGGTTGGTCGATGAGAAAACCGTAGCGTGCTTGGCGAGGACAAGTTTCAAGCCGGCGGAGGAGCTCCTAAAGAAGCTGGGGGTGAGCGGACCCGAACGCCAAGCCTGCTACATCTGCAGCGGGGTTATGGAACGCCTTAGCGAGTTGGCGGCTATGTGTGTGGATGCCGGCAAAGAGTTCGAGTACAGAACATTCCAGGTGGGTTGCAAGGTTCCAAAAGAGGTGTCCGAGCGAGAGGAAAAGCTCTGGCTGGCTTTTCAGCTCGGTGCACCGGAATCGATTAAAAGCGATATCACGCGTGAAGTTGGCAAGCTCATAGAAACGGCAACTGGAAAGCGATACTCGCGCGAAGACCCGGATGTTGTCTTCGTGATCGACGTGGGCGCGTGGTCGGTTTCGGCTCACTCGAGGCCGATCTACGTTTACGGTCGCTACCGGAAGCTCGTCCGGGGTCTTCCCCAGAGTCCCTGGCTCAGGCCGCCGGATCCCCGCCTGGCGTATCCAACATCTGTTGAGGAGTTGATAACTAAACCCCTAGTCAAGCTGGCGAAGGCTAGCGAAGCTAAGCTGCACGCGGCTGGTAGAGAGGATGTGGACGTGAGAACCCTAGGTAACGGCAGACCGTTCGTGGTCGAGATCCGAAACCCGAAGGTGAGGAACCTCGACCTCAAGCTGGCTCGAGATGCCGTTAACAACGAGGCCAAAGGACTCGTAGAGGTTGAACTGGTACAACTTGTAAGCGGCAAGCTTGTACCAAAGCTCAAAGCGTACGCAGAGATCGCTAGGAAGACTTACGTGGCTGTAGTGAAGCTGAGCCGGAGCATCGGGGAAGGCGAAATAGAAAGCCTGGAGAAGACATTCAACGGTGCGATCGTGATCCAGCGCACCCCCTCGAGGATCCTGGGCAGGAAGCCCGACAAAGTGAGGAAAAAAGTCGTGTACAGCGTCAAAGCTAGGCTGCTTAACCCTGACACGTTGGAGCTGACGATCACCTGTCAGGGTGGCTTGTACGTCAAAGAACTGATCCATGGCGACGGTGGAAGAACAAAGCCTAATGTCGCTGAAGTTCTGGGTGCGGATGTGGAAGTGAAAGAGCTTGATGTGGTGTGGATTGAAGAACCAGCGATAGTTACAAGCTTTTTCCGCGCTGGCTGAGCCAGCACGTATCGAATCCTGGCGGGAGCGCTTGAACTAGGAATTACGCACAACTCGATAGTGTAGCCGAACTTAAGCGCTCTTCCGCGCGCTCAAAGGCTTGATATGATCTTTCGTAGTTATGATCAGCTTCTCGGAATCTCCCTCGCTGACTTTTATCAGGTAGGCGCGCCCCCTCTTCCCAACCACAATTCCAGCTCTACCCTGGTACCTCCTATGCGGTGCTGTGCTTATGAAGTTCGGACATATATCGATGACTACAGCATCTCCCTCTTTATAATCGTACAGCAACCTTCCTAAACCGGGCCTTCCCCTTTCTCGAGGCCCCTTGCTGAGCAGCTTCCTAGACCTGTTCCTGTAACCTTTCGAGTGCCGCGCGCACACGGTAGCTCCCGCAACCTTGCGGAACAGGGGGTTAAGGGGTTTGCGGTCCGCTGGAAACGTCGCGAGGCGCTGGCGTAAGCGTTATAGAGGGTTGAGAAAGCGTATCGCTGGCGATGAAATCAAATCCGGGTTCGGAGCGCACCAGCGCCGTGAAGAGAGGCTGGTGATGAGCCGGCACGCATATTCCCCTGGCAAAACCTTTTAGTAGTGCTGAAGGAGAGCAGGCTCTGTGGAACAGGTAAGCTCCGCGATCACCGAGCGCCCTTCCATAAAATACTCAGAGCTCGCGAAGCTCCCTCCTGAAGAATTGGAAAAGACACTGAAGAGGTACATACCTAGCCTAATGCCTAAAGCGGGCGTTGACTACAAGGTCTACCTCGGTAAACGCCCGGAGCTCCGTGAAGGTGAACGGCTCGTCGCGTACACGCTCTCAACATGCCCACACTGCTACGCTCTCGTCACAGCTGTGCTCTACGAGAAGGAAGGTAAGGTCTACGAGCGGAAAGTCTGCCCCGAGCACGGCGAATTCGAGGAACTGTACTTCGGCGATTACACCACCTACGAGCGCTTTAGGAAGTGGCAGAGAGACGGCAAGGGTATCTGGACCCCCAACGTGCCGCTTACTGCACTCTGCCCTTACAACTGCGGATTGTGCCCTAGGCACAAGTCGCACACAGCGCTTCTGAACATCGCGGTCACGAACCGCTGCGAGCTGCGGTGCTGGTACTGCTTCTTCTACGCGGTCAAGGCCGGCTACGTCTACGAGCCGTCGCTCAACCACATACGCTTCATGCTGCGCGAAGCTCGGAAGACGCTGCCTTACCCAGCGATCGCCGTGCAGATCACCGGCGGCGAGCCGCTGCTCCGCGACGACATCGTTGACATCGTGAGGATCGCGAGGGAGGAGGGCTACCACCACATCCAGGTGAACACGGAGGGCATACGGCTCGCCTTCGACCCCGACATCGCCGTCAAGCTGAGGGAGGCTGGTACGAACGTGGTCTACATGAGCTTCGACGGCGTCACGCCTTACACGAACCCTAAAAACCACTGGGAGATCCCCTACGCTCTAGACAACCTGAGGAAGGCGAAGCTCGGCGCAGTCCTCGTTCCCACGGTGATAAATGGCTACAACTTGCACGAGGTCGGCGCGATAATACGCTTCGGCGTTAAGCACGCGGACATCGTGCGCGGTGTTAACATGCAGCCTGTCTCCATCGTGGGCAGAGTCCCCAAGAAGGAGCGCGACAAGCTCAGGGTGACGATCCCCGACGTGCTGCTGGAGATCGAGAAGCAGACAGACGGGCAAATCAGAAGGGAGGACTGGTACCCGGTGCCCACGGTCGTCCCCATATCCCGCTTCGTTGAGGCGTTGAGGGGTAAACCGCAATTCGAGCTCACCACGCACTTCGCGTGCGGAGCGGCCACCTACCTGTTCTGGGACGATGACGGCGAGCTGATACCGATCACACGCTTCGTCGACGTGGACGGTGTCATGCAGCTCCTCGACAAGGCGGCGGAGGAGATAGCGAGCGGGAGAAACAAGTACATCGTCACGCTCGGCGTGCTGACCAAGCTGGGGCGGTACGTGGACACCAGTAAGGCTCCGAAGAAGTTCAGGAGCAAGAGGAAGTTCCTCAGCTACATCTTCAACATCCTAGTGAAGCACGACTACACCTCGCTCGGCGAGTTCCACTACCAGACGCTCTTCCTGGGGATGATGCACTTCCAGGACCCCTACAACTACGATGTAAGCCGCGTGCAGCGTTGCGACGTGCACTACGTGATGCCGGACGGCAGGATCGTGCCGTTCTGCACGTTCAACGTGTTCCCCGAGCTTTACAGGGATCGCGCGCAGAAGTTCTTCTCCTACGAGATAGAGGAGTGGGAGAAGCAAACTGGGAAGAAGCTTGCTGAGGAGGTTTACGTGAGGAACGTGAAGAAGCTGATGGGGGGCGAAGCGTACGGGAGGGCATACGATGGTGTAGCGGACGTTTTCTCGATACCTTACGAGGAGCACGTCCTAGCTTCCAAGAAGTTCGGGATCCCCGTCGTGGAGTAGAGGGAGCTCAAATGAAGGTGAAGGCATTCAGCTTCTCCGCTTCGCTTAGGGAACCGTACCCAAGGCAGGTGACCGTGAAAACGGCGGTCTACGCTGTGAGCGGCGGAAGCATTCAACGCTTAGAGTGCCAGACGAGAAGTTTTTCCATCGAGCTGGACGCGCTGGATTTCGACGCCGAATTCGGCGACACGATCCAGCTGACAGTGGCTGACGTTGTCAGGGGGCTTACGAGTGGGGAGTTCGAGTGCAGCGTTTCAGAGTGCGAGGGGGGCAACACGCTGCTCAAGGTTTACGAGGTCTTGCTCAACGGCAAAAACTTCAAGCTGCTATCAGCCTATAAGCTGTCGGAAGGGCGGCTTTCGAAGATCTACGCGGACACGCTAACTAATCTGGCTCCTTGGAGGGAACGGTTAAGTTCTGTTTCTAAGCTTCTAGATCTTTCACCTCAAGCCTTAGAGGGAGTTTAGTAGACTTCTTTTTCATTCGGCTTTGGGCAGCGATCTCAACGCGGATTATCAGCGTCTTTTAAATGCTTGATGAAAAAGTTTATCAATAGATGTTTCCACCGAAATTGGGGGGAGGATGCCGGATTCTGAGAAAAGCAGCTTGCTTGAGCACGTTGTCCTTATCTCCAAGGAAATTCTTAATAGCACGAAATCGCGGGTCGTCTCCATAAAGCTCAGGACACTTTTAAGGTATGCGTACGTGGCTTACAGGCAGAAAACTACGGACCTCAACTCCATTAGGGGTTTAGTGCCGCGCGTGAGACCCCCCTCCAGGCTGACGAACCAGTACTTTTACCGCGAAATGGAGCGCATACTTAGAGATAACTTTAACGTGAAAATCGAGAATCGGAGACAGTTCAGGTACGTTGTATTTTATAAGTAAGTCATTGTTTATTAGCTTTTTTAACCCCCTTCCTCACTTTAACAGCTTTACCGGTTTTCTTCGACGCGATGATAGGCCCCCCTAAAACAGCTTTGCCCAAAGCCACCAGCCTCCCAGACGTGTCAACCACAAACACTTCGTCGCCGGGCCTTATCTCCGGATCGACGTCGATCACATGCTTGCAGAATACCGTGCGCCCCATAGCAGCGAACTCGGCAACGTCGTCGGGAACGACTACTCGCAACCTAGGGTATGGCAAAACCTTCAGCAACTTTTCTGCGCCTTCGAAGCTGGGTACAAAGAAGCCGTCCGAAGCCCTCACCGTCCCTACCAGTAGGCCATCAATGTAGACTTCGCGCACCCTCCCGGTTGAAGGTGAACGACGAACTTTCACAGAGCCGTCCAGCAGGCGACCAGCTCCTTTACCGAACAGGTACTCGAGGAGAGCTTTAAGCATCATCACTACTGTTTCGGAGGCGTCTTCAAGCTCCACGCATAGCGCACGCGCCACGCCGTTACCCCGCCCTTGAAGCAGGGCTATCGGGTTCTGTTCCCTTAGCGCGCGCAGGGGCTTTTAAACCTTTCCCATAGTAGACCGACTGTAAAAATTTAGACCATAAAGTTAAAGGAAATGATAGAGAATGCGCGCACAGAGCTAGGCTGGCGAAGCTACGAAAGAGGATAGAGCTAGGGGCTCATAGCACAGGTAGCGAAAGAAGAGCATAGCGCGCGAGCGTGTGATTAGCGGCATAGCCGCTGATGCGCGCGCACAACACTTAAAGAGGAGCTTGTGTTAGTGCTTACGTGCGTTGCGAGCTGTGTGGCGAGGAGATCCGTGGACGCGCCTACTTAGGAATTGTAGACAGGGCGGAGCTCATCCTCTGCGAGAAGTGCGTGAAGAGGGCCAGTAAGGTTTACGGCCCGCTGGGACAAGCGGGAGCTAGCCGCCGCCCGCTACAGAGAGCCCCAGGAGGTAAGCGGGGTGAGTTATCCGTAAGTGAGGAGGTCGTGGAGGACTACGCAGCCATCGTTAAGGAAGCCAGAGAAAGAGCCGGTCTGACCCGCGATGCGCTAGCAGCCATGCTGGGTGTTAAAGTATCTGTTGTTAGAAGGATCGAAGAAGGAACCCTTACACCGACCATCGACCTAGCTCGCAAGATAGAAAGGGTTTTGAGGGTTAAGCTTGTAGAAGAAGTAGTGAAGGATCAAAAGGGAAGGGGTGAGGTCGAGGCTTGGGAGGAAACCCTGGGAGACGTCGCGGTGTTCAAGGATTGACGCCGGTTATTTTAGTCGAGCGTAGGGAGGGCGACGGTAAAAGCTTGCTAGATGAGATGCGCGAGCTCGCCGAGGCGGCGGGCTACAGGGTAGTCGGTGTTGTAACTCAAGTCAGAGCGCCTGATCCCCGCTATAACATAGGCTCGGGTAAGGTGAAAGAGCTTGCACAGCTCATCAAGGAGACAGGTGCGCGTAAGGTGATTTTCTTCAACGAGTTGAAACCTCACCAGGCTTACAATTTGATGAAGGAGTTGAAGGTGGAGGTTATCGACAGGTTCGACCTAATACTGGAGATATTCGCGATGAGGGCTGGGAGCCGCGAGGCGAAGCTGCAAATCGAGCTAGCGAGGCTCCGCAGGGAGCTCTCGTTTGCGCGCGAGCGGTTGAGATTGGCAAAGATGGGCGAGCTTCACGGCTACATGGGCGGAGGCGAGTACGCGATCGACGTGTACTACAAGCACGTGAGGAGAAGGATATCCAAGATCGAGGATGAACTTGCGAAGCTAAGGGCGCTCAAAGGAGCGAGGTGGGAGCGCAGAAGCATTGAAGGCGGGCTCTTCTACGCTGCCATAACCGGCTATACTGGGGCCGGTAAAACGACGCTCTTCAGAGCTTTAACCGGTTTCAGCGGCTATGTTGATGGAAAACCCTTCGCAACTCTATCTACGAAACTGAGGAGGATAGACTTGAATGGTAAACCCCTCGTCGTGTCCGATACTGTGGGTTTCATCGACAGCCTACCTCCTCAGCTGCTTGATGCTTTCTACACTACGTTAGGCGAGGTGGTACTCGCTGATCTGATACTGCTGGTCTACGATGCCAGCGAGGATCTAAGCGAGGTCGAGCGCAAACTTACCGCTAGCCTGTCTACGCTTCTATCGCTGGGGATCAGCAAGACGAGGATTCTAGCGGTGGCTAACAAGATGGATCTCCTAGCGGATAAGTACGCGCTTGATAAGAAGCTGGAGGTAGCAAGGAGCTTGGGACTGCACGTGGTCCCTGTATCAGCGCTAACTGGCTTAGGGCTGGATGCGCTGAAGAGGAAGATGCTTGAGATGCTTCCAAATTACGCATCGGCTTGGATCAAAGTATCGAGCGTGGACGCTGTAGAGAAGCTTAAGCGGCAAGGCTTCGTGAGAGACGTGAAGGAGCGTGAGGGTTACCTGGAAGCGCTCGTAGAAGGTAGAGAGGAGTGGGTCCGCAGAATGGTCGAGCGAGGGGACGGTTCCGATGCGTGTAGTGGTCTTAAGGCTGGGGCATAGGGTGGGTAGGGACAAAAGGATATCGACCCACGTGGGTCTAGTCGCTAGAGCTTTCGGGGCTAGCGGGATTATATACGCGGGTCAGGTAGAAGCAAGCGTTTTGAATACTCTGAGGAAGGTGGTAGAAGTGTGGGGAGGACCTTTCTTCGTAGAAACTGCGCCATCCTACAGGTCAGTGATAAACAGATGGAAGAGCGAAGGGGGTCTAGTCGTTCACTTGACGATGTATGGGGAGAACATCGAGGGTAGCGATGTTCTTGAGCGCATACGAAGCGGCGGGAGAGATATTCTAGTGATAGTGGGGGCGGAGAAGGTACCAGCCGACGTGTACGAGCTGGCCGACTTCAACGTGGCGATAGGCAACCAACCGCACAGCGAGGTCTCGGCGCTTGCTGTGTTCTTGGATAGGTTATATAAGGGGGCTGAGCTAACTAGAGATTTCGAGGGAGCCAAACTGAAGGTGTTACCGTCCCAGAAAGGAAAACGTGTGGTGAGATTGTATGAGCGAGAAAGATCAGGTACTATCCATATTAGCTAGAAAAGTTCACGGAGAAATAGCTGGAAGGATCATCGACAGATTGATCAAAGTGGGCGAAGCTACGGACGAACAACTATCTCAGGCTCTGGGAATCGAGATTGGTACCATAAGGAGGGTTCTTAACGAACTGTACGAATCTAGACTGGTAAAGTACAGGCGCGTGCGCGATGAAGATCAAGGTTGGTACCTCTACTACTGGAGGCTCACCGATGAGTATCCAACAAGAGTGCTCGAAGAACGCAGGAAGAGAGCTTTAGAGATCCTAAAGCGTCGGCTCGAGTTCGAGAAGGGAAACACATTCTTTTACTGTCCTACATGCGGGACAAGGTACTCGTTCGATGAAGTCGTGGATTATGTATTCAGGTGCCCCTCCTGTGGGTCGGAGCTCGAGGCGGTAGACAATAGTGTGATCGTAGAAAAGCTAGAAAAAGCAATTAAAATTTTAGAAAATGTGAAGTTCGAGTAAAGGAAAGAAGTTTTACGTAAGGCTTTATGCATATCGAATGATTTGTCATAAATGTAGATATTCTAAAGCGAAAATTTAAAATTGTTTTACAATTATCTAAATAAAACTAAATTGCTTAAAAATATTACTAACAAAATGAGTTTAACTTTTCGCTGATAATTGACCCATCAATAGATTTTTTGATTTAATCCTTGTTATGGGTTTCCTGAAACAAGAGCATTCGTTACGGCGGAAGTCGGCAAAAGGGTTCTTCAAAATATAGCGACCGACAGCTTCGAGGTCTGCGAAATCTTTTTACCATAGTTATCGTGCCGCTCCCGGTGCCTGGCAAAATACTCAGCGTCAGAGAGGCTCTCAGCAATCCGCTTAGACGAAGGATAGTGTTAACCTTAATAGACAATCCCGGTATGAGTGTTAGGCAGCTGGCACGGGTGCTCGGCGTTGGAGCGGGTACCCTTTCAGGGCACTTGCTGATACTTCAGCGCTTAGGGTTGATCCACGAAGAGCGGAACGGTAGGAAAGTACTTCTCTACTTGAACGAGGATTACCTTCTTGGTAAACGTGGGCCATAAAAAAGCGTTTATCTATCTTCAACCTGCAATTGAGACCGCTTATCCGTTAACACTACCTAATCGAAGATCGCGGATCGTTCGGTAAAATCCGGCTTCTAGTGCAGGGGGGCTAACGCGCGAAAAACCCATAACCCCGCTGGTATGGTAGTGTGCGGCGCGCAGCGCGCGCTGATGGGGGATGGGCTTCATTTACGCGTTACCGGATGACGTAAGGAGTGGCAAAACGACCGATGTGTACTTCGAGAGGACGCTTAAAGTGTTGAAAAATGAGGGTCTTGATAGAGTTGAGGTTCACGCCGAAGTGACGGCCAGCGCCTTCCCGAGCGGGTATGGCTGGGCAGTTTACGCTGGTTTAAGGGAAGTTCTTAAGTTGCTCGAAGGAAAAAACGTTGATGTTTACTCACTCCCCGAAGGCACGTTGATCCGCCAGAACGACGCTAGAGGCTTTAGGATACCCGTGATGGCCATCGAAGGTCCTTACGGCGCGTTTGCCGTTTATGAAACTGCGATCCTAGGCTTTATCGCTGCCGCGTCTGGGGTAGCTACTAAAGCAGCGCGTGTGAAGAAGGCAGCGGGAAACAAGATTGTTCTATCCTTTGGAGCGCGCCGGACGCACCCAGCAATAGCTCCGTTCGTGGACTACTACGCGTTCGTTGGAGGTTGCGACGGTGTATCGTGCGTTAAAGGTGCCGAGCTGCTAGGGATGCCACCTTCCGGAACGATGCCGCACAGCTTAATGGTGATCTTTAGGGCTGTTAAAGGGGATCACACGCAAGCTTGGCTCGCGTTCAACGAGCATGTTGAGCCGGAGGTTCCGCGAATAGTTCTAGCGGATACCTTCTGGGACGAAGTGGAGGAATCGATGACCGCTGCGAAGCTGCTCGGAGACAAGTTGTGGGGCGTCAGGCTGGATACCCCTAGCAGTAGAAGAGGGGATATGGCGTCGATAATTAGGGAGGTCAGGTGGAAGCTGGAAGCGGCTGGATTTAAGGGAGTCAAGATCGTTGTCTCTGGTGGGCTGGACGAAAACTCCATCCCGAAGCTATCCGAAGCCGGAGCCGACGCGTTCGGTGTCGGCTCCGCGATAGCAAACGCTCCATTCATCGACTATGCGATGGACATCGTCTCCGTGAAAGTTGGTGGCGAGTGGATACCTATCGCGAAAAGAGGAAAGCTTAGCGGTCGCAAGCGGGTGTACCGGTGCTGGGACTGCTTAACAGATGTCGTGGCACTCGCAAATGAACCGCAGCCCGCATGCCCAAGGTGCGGCAAGCCAATGCAACCTCTATTAACAAAAGTTATTGAAAAAGGAACTATAAAAATCGATATAGAACCTCCGCAAAAACTTAGGGAAAAAATACTCTCGCAGCTAGAGAAGGTTGAGTTATAGTTTCAGGAGAAGGAGCTGATCCTCCGCGAAAGAATGGTGCCGGGGCCGGGATTCGAACCCGGGTTGACCGGATCTTAAGCGCTTGTACCGCGTATCCTATCCCCGGGCCGGACGATTATGAGTCGCGCCCGCGTTACCGCGTCCGGCGCCCTCGACCAGGCTAGGCGACCCCGGCTCATGCGAGAGAGCGTTACCCCCTTTAAATTCTTCGCCGCTCTGCCGGACAGCTCCGGCTGACCTGTAACCCGCGCAGCGGTCTGCTGTGCATACGCGCTATTAAGCGGTAACGCAGCTTCCATTGCGGTTTTCCAGGAGCGCGCCGCGCGCCAGCATGGGATAGGGGGGTCTGGCGGTCCTACCTAGAAAGTAAGCAATCGTTCAGGTCAGACAGGGGGATCGCAATCACAAGTCATTTGACTCTCTTTTCCTCATCCCCTAATAGCTTTGAAGGAGACTTCATTAAGCTTCCGCTGCGCGTGGAACCCACCTCGCTGCTACAAGCTCCGAGACCAGACTCTGCCGCCTTGCCGTGGCTCATTGTTGGAGAAAAGTCTCGCGCAAAGTCTTACCGCAATAGCGATGCAGCACGCAAACTTGCAGACGAAGGGGATCTTAACGCGGAAACTGCTCGAGCTCGCGGAAGCCTACCTCCCACGCGCACAGCAAAACCTTTAACCCCCTTGACCTCACGTCCTAGTACCGAGCGCGGCCGTAGTCTAGCTCGGTTTAGGACGCCGGCCTGCCACGCCGGAGAACCCGGGTTCGAATCCCGGCGGCCGCACCACATTCTCAGTTTTCTAGCGTGTAAGCGATTCCTTTGTCGCTCACCGGTGTTACTATGATGCGTGCCGCTAGTCCTCTGAGCCTTTGGCACACGCTTTCCGCGTCTTCCTTCCAGCATAGTGCTAGCACCATGCCTCCTCCTCCAGCGCCGGTGATTTTCGACCCCAGAGCGCCCGCCTCTCTTGCGGCGTAAACTAGCTCTTCGAGCTTGGCGTTTGAGACGCCTAAAGCGCTTAGCAGACCGTGGTTTATGTTCATAAGCTCGCCCACGGTTGCGAAATCGCCGTTTTCGAGCGCTTCTCTGGTCTTCTCTACGAGTTCGGTTGCCGACCTGTACAGTGGTTCCAAGATTCCGGGGAATTTCTTTTTGGTTTCCAGAACTTTAGATACCAGTTTCCCCGTGGATCTTTGAATCCCACTATCTGCTAGCACTAAACGTATCTGGTCGAAATCAGCGTTTATTCTCTTGGGTTTATCGCCTTTCTTGAAAAGTATCGCTCCACCGTACGAAGAAACTGTAGGGTCGATTCCACTGGGTTTTCCGTGAACGACGACTTCCGCTGCGAGAGCCGATTGCGCGACTTCGTCAGGAGTGAGGGTCAAGCCGAGGAGCTTGGCTGTTGCGGCGACTGTAGCCACAGCTACAGCGGCTGAAGAGCCCATGCCGGCGCCTGGGGGTATGTCAGACTCAACTGTTATCTTTAAACCGGTGGGCTCGCCGGAGCGTTGAACGACCTCCCGCGCGGCTATGTAAACCGGGTATAGTCGGTCTTCCTCTTCGTGCTCGCCGTACGTGGCTTCGCCTAACTCGCGTGAAATCACTTTCACGATATTCTCTTCGATTCTCTCAACCGTTACGTGCGCTCTCACATCTAAAGCAACCGCGATCGCGGGGCTACCCTCCACGACAAAATGTTCGCCTACGAGTATAGCCTTGCCAGGCGCGCTGGCACGCACGCGCACGATGCCACGTAGACAGAGTCAACTTAAAGCTTTGCGCCGAGACCGAGCGCGCGCTATTGGATGCTTTTATTAACGCGGTGAAAGAGTAAGAGATTGTAATGCCTAGTGCTTGCAAAGTCTATGAGCTGGGAGATGTCAGCAAGTTACCGTCAATACGCGAGGCTTTAGAGGCTGGCGCGAAGAGCGAGCGTTCTGACAGCGTCAAGCTAACCGTTCTAGAGGGTAGCCGCACGAGCTTGAGAGGAGCTGCAGAGCTTGCGGGTGAGGGGCGTAGAGTTGCATTCGAGATTTTCGGTTTTAGGGGTAAGCTCTTCTTGCTGGTGCCAGCTGGCAAGAGGGTGGCGCGTAGGGTCGCGAAGGCGATTTCAGAGCTGACGGGCGTGGAAGTACGCGAAGCAGTGATACCGTCTCGCAAGCTCGAGGTACTCCTAGCGGAAGGCGTAGTTAAGCTGGTGATATTCGATATGGTGAGGATACCGGGTTTGAGGAGGGTTATGCTGACGGGAGATGCGGTTTCGGACACAGAGATGTTCAAAGAGCTTTTCCAAGCTTGCGTGATAAAGTACGTGGTATTCGAGGATAGGGAGGGGATTCTGCTGGGCGTTAGCGATAGCTTCTCTGTAGTGGCGTTCTCTAGGCTAGCCGGAGAGGATCTTCTAGAGCTTGTGAAGGAAAAGCTGCTTCCTCTAGCGGCTGGAGAGCCGTGGTAGCGAAGTGCTCGTCGCCCAACCTTTAATGCAAGGCTAGCACTTCCTTCTCGCGTTGAGAAAGGTGCATCTCAAACGTTAAACATCTTACTGTGAAGGAGGCAAAAGTAAAAATAATATAAAAAGCCGGAAGACGAGGTACTAGCTGGCTATGGTAACCTATTTCATAGGTTTTCTAGCACCAATTAAGGCGTTTGACAGGTTCATCCCAGAAGGCTTCACTCCAGTGCCGCTGAATCAGAGGCATCTCACACTCGTATACCTAGGCAGTCGCGAAGATCTCGACAAGCTTAGCGAAGAGGTGAAAGCCATACCTTCTCTCCCTGCCTTCAAGGTAATGTTCAAGGGTCTCGGAGCTTTTCCGTCGCTTAGCAAGCCGCGATACCTAGCTGCCTTGCCCTCTAAGGAAAGTGTGAAAATACTTGAGCGCGTGCGCGACGAGATATCCGATCGTATTAGAGCTCACCCGGACAAGTACAGCGTTTTCCGGCCTCACGTTTCTGTCGCTTACACGAGGATGAAACCTACGCTCGAATTAAGCATCAGAGTTGAGCGTGCCATAAGAGCGAGCCGCTCGGCGATGGATTCTATCGAAATTCGCGAATTTTACCTCATGGAAGCCGCAGCTGGAGAGGTGAAGCCTACGCTTAAGCTGAGACTTCTTTAATCAAGGTGTGTCTCCCAATTCCCTAATGCCTTCTTCATCGAGGACGCGTCGCCACTCTTCGTGCTTCTTAAAGTAGTGTACAGCAAAGCTGCATATAGGGACCACTTTATAGCCCATTTGCTCGGCCCATCTGACCGCATGTTCCATCAGGCGGGTGGCTATGCCTCTCCCTCTGAACTCGGGCGGCGTGTAAGTGGTTTTGATGTACATCTTGCCATCTCGGAGCTCGTAGCCTAAGAAGGCATAAGCTCCAGGTGCCAGGCGGATTAGGAACTTACCCTGCTCCGGCCTGTGGATGATTTCAGTCACAGGGAAGCTCGATTCGGGTGTTACGAAAATTTTTCCGCAACGAAGCCTTTGCATGCGCGACCGGTGGGCGAGGCGGAGATTCTACCGATAAGCGAAGTTTTTATATTACTTGGCTCCCCGCCACTCGCGGCGCAAGCGCGCGGGCCCGTGGCCTAGCGGTGGGGCGCCCACCCTATGGGGGGTGTAAGCCTTACAAGCGCTACAGAAGCTAGGAGCGCGGGAGAGGGGGTTCAACCCCCCACCGAGGTCCCGGGTTCGAATCCCGGCGGGCCCACCACCTATTCTCGCGTCTGAGGACTCTTTCTAAAAGCAGCTCGCACGAGCGGAGCCGGTGAAACGCCGTTCTCTGAGCATCCATCGACATCGAAGAACGCGCGCCATGTTTTTATCGCTGGACGCGTGCGAGGTTTGTGGTAAAGCTCAGCGCTATCTTACGGTTAGCGAGGATCGAACACGGCTTCATAGCGGCTTTCGCCACCGCGATAGGGTATGCAGTAGGTGCTGGCGGCTGGTTCAGCGTTGAGAAGATCCCGCTCGCCGTGGCAGCTATCGTCACGATTGCAGTCGAAGTAGGGCTTTTCGTCTTCAACGACGTGTTCAACCTGGAAGAAGACAGGGTCAATGCACCTGAGAGACCTCTCGTTAAGGGGGAGATTAGTGTGAAAGAGGCGGTCGCTGTTGGAGCAATTTCCTTGGCGCTAGGCGGTGTTCTAGCTGGCACTCTAGGTCCTTTAGCTCTCGCTATCGTGTTGCTTGCAATTTCCACTGGGATGGCTTACAACATCCGAATGAAAAAGAGCGGGTTACCCGGCAACGTGATAGTGGCGCTGGATACGGCTTTACCGTTCCTCTTTGGAGCGGTCGTTGCGAGCGGAGCGAAAGTCCCTATCCTAGCCTACCTTTTCACCCTAATAGCGTTCCTTGCTGCGCTCGGCAGAGAGATCCTGAAAGGCATTGTGGACTTGGATGGGGATCGTAGGGTAGGAATTCGAACGATCGCTGCCACGAAGGGCGAAGCTTTCGCCGCTAGGCTCTCCAGCTCGATTCTGCTGGTGGCCATAGCCCTGAGCGTCATCGCGCTGGCATTCGTGAAAGAGTCGACGCTCTTAGCCTATACAGCGCTGGTTTCTGTGACGGATGTTCTATTCGCCTACGCGGCCGCTTCCCTTTTTATAAATAGCGACAAGATAACAGCGGAAAAGGGAAGACGAATAACGCTTGTCGCGATGTTCGCTGGCACTCTGGCTTTCGCGGCTGCAGCATAGCTGCTGTTGTTCTCGAAACGCGTTTCACTCCCACCTCGTTGCTTTTGAGCTACGGTCGCCTTGCTACCGCCGGATAACTTGTAGCGCCTGTTTAGCGCGCAGTAGGCTTCCCCTACACGCCCTCCTCGAGGGAGCCAAGCTTTTATTCAGGCTTTTACCGGCTCTGGTGTGGTGAAGGTAACGGAGTTGTTAAACAGGGTGTTGAGTCCAGAGTTTATAGCACCGCTAGCCATAGCGGTAGCCCTACTTCTCCTTTCGGGAGTCTTCAATATTCTCTACACAATGCTCCACGACCCCAGCCAGTTCTTAGCCGCCATGTCGAGGATAGGACCGGTGCCTAGCCAAAGCCTGCAGAACCTAACGGAACTGGTTTTGGTTTTTCTCGGTTATGCGATGATTGTTCTAGGCTCTTACACGCTATATGGTGCCGCTAGAGGCTCCAGGAGGGCGGTTAAGTATAAGCTGCCGGTTGCTGTCACTCTTTTAGTCGTGGGTGCGCTCCTAGTTGTAGCACTATTCTACGCTAAGGGTTATTAGCTACGCGGCATGCGTAGTAAAAGCCTCGCGAGCCTCCTCAACTTGCTGTCGACGGCGCTCGAAGAGCGGGGAGCGCTGGTAATCTACGGAGCACCTGGGACTCTGAGGACTCGGTTGGCGTTTCTCCTCTGCTCGCGTTTCAAACCCTGCGTGTACATAGGCGCCGGAAGACACGCCCGGTTGAAACGGCTGCCGGAGGGTGTGCTGGCGGGCTCCACCACATCGTTCTACGAGGAACTCTTGAAGGTTTTGGAATGCACGGGTTTGGTGAAGAACGGCGCTGTAAGAGCCCTAGCGATAGACGAGCTGCTGGCGAATATCGTTCCGTACAGGGCGTCTCTAAGCGAGAGCATCGTGATGCGGATGGTGCTTACCGAGATTCAGCTGATTCGATCGCTGGTCGAGCGTGGCGGGAAATCGATCATCGTGTGCGGTGAGGATCCGAGAACCGGAGGCCCTCTTGCGCTACGTTACCTTAGGCAGCTGAAGCCCCACCTATTGCGCACCTCTGTCGTTGAAGGAGTTTTATCAGTAGAGGAGCGAGAGCTAGGCGATCCAGTTGCGGTTATGTGGAAAGCTGAAGTTGAGGCAGGCGAGGTGGAGAAATCTTGCGAAGCCTTGCTTTTGAGCTGAAGCGAAAGAGCATTCGCCTGGCAGTGCGTGATGGACGCGAGCTCTACCGTGTGTATCGCCTTCTGCGCAAGCTGAGTTTGGCGGATTCCGTTGCCATCGGCGAGGAAGGTGTTAGGGTACCGGTCTCCGTGTTTTCTTCGAACTACCCAGAAGCGGTCTTCGCGTGCTGGCTCGCTGTGCAAGCGGCTGGGCCAGCCACCATCACGCTCGGCGTGGATCTCGGTGAAAGAAACATCGGTGTGGCCTTGGTTGTGGGAGGCATTGTAGCCTACACGGGGCTCCTTCGAAGCTGGACTGAGGTGTGCGTTCTCGCCGGCGACCTAGCCAAGCTTGGCTGCGCCCTCCGCGTGAAGTTGGGATACGTGGGGCAGACGACCTTCGACAGCCGCCAGGTAGCCGCTGAACTGAGGAGTAAAGGTTTTCGCGTTGAGCTAGTTTCAGAAAACGAAGCGAGAACCAGCGTACTTTTAGGGGATTTCACTTCAATGGGAAAACTATCCTCGCACGAAGTCGATGCTCTTAAAATAGCTTTAAGTCCCACTTCGAACGGAGTTTAAACATTCCTGAGGTGTAAGCCGAACGCTACATTAAATAAGCGGCGTGCTCGAACACTCAAGCGTGTACTACGTCGTTTGCAGCCGGTGCTCGTTCGTACTGTATTCGGGTGAGCGCCCTGTAGACGTCGCGAAGGTTCTCGCGAAGTATGGAGATAAGTGTCCTCGTTGCCTTCACCGTCTGTCTATGGAACCCCGCAAAATGAGCGTGAGTATCAAGAAACGCCAACGCTCTTAGCGTGAAGGCTATCGTAGGCGCAGTAAACGCCTCTCCAGCCTTTCCGAGAAACTGCGGTGAAAATTTATTATATTCCCCTCTAGCGAGGCGGGCGTGGCCTCGGAAGCCAAACACCGCATCGTAGACGGTGCACGCAAGTTCGCAACCTACGTGCTGGAGCTCACCTCGAACCCGCGCTTCATAGCCTGCACTGTCGTCGTTCTGAGCACAGTTCTCGCGCTTCTCTTAAGGCTTGCCCCCATGCGTTGGGGCGTGTACCTAAACGAGTTTGACCCCTTCTACGAGTACTACTTGGCGGAAAAGCTATTAGAGAAAGGCAACGGCAACCTGCTGCAGGGTCTCGCGTGGTGGTACAGTTGGTGGTTCAACAGAGGCGAGAAGGACACCCTTTTTTGGGCACCTTACGGTAGAGACCTGAGAGCATCAAGCCAGATCGGAGCCCCCCTATTCTCGGCGGCCGTTTACACGCTACTGAGAGCCTTGGGCTTCGAGGTAGACCTTTACACCGTCCACGCGTTCATACCGGCTGTCGGAGCGGCTACCGCCAGCGTCTTCGCGTATTTCCTCGCCAAGGAGATCTGGGACGAGAGCGTGGGCGTCCTTGCGTCCGTCTTCATGGCGTGCAGCTGGCCGTTCATATATAGGACAAACCTCGGAGCTAAGCACGAAGGAGTTGCAATACCGTTCATGCTACTGTCGCTCACGCTCTTCCTTCAGGCTGCGAAGAAGGGTTCGGTGGCGCGCGGTCTACTATCGGGCCTAGCGATGGCCGTGGTCGTGCTAGCGTGGGGGGGTTTCCTGTACCCTTGGAACCTGGTCTCGCTGGCCGTCCTCGCCTGGCTCCTTTTGAACCCTGAAGCCGTCAACCTTGCGAAAGCGTTCCTATCTTTCATCGTTCCTGTGGACGTGGCTATAGCCACAATGCCTCGCTTCGGGCCAGCGTTCGCTTTCGCTTCTCTAGCTTCAGTCGTACCGTGGTCTGCAGTACTGGCGTCGGCGCTGGTGCTAACGCACCTGATCCCCTCGAGGCGGGCAGTGATGCGGGTTGAGAGGAAGTGGTTTGCCGTAGCGGTCGCGCTCCTGGCAGCTACCTTATTAGCCGCATGGTACACAGGCTTGCTGGCAGCCCTTCCGGGCAGGATACTCGCCGTTTTAGTGCCCGTGTGGCGGGAGGTTGGCGTGACGACTGTTGCTGAGCACGCGGTTCCGACGTGGGCCTCCATATACCAGGATTACGGCATGCTCATACCTCTCTCGGCTTTCGGTGCTTTGGTATGCGGCTACAGGTACAGGAAACGCTTCGAGGACTTGGTGATGGTGCTGTTTTGGTTGAGCTCCGCCTACGCCGCGGCGTCAATGGCTAGGCTCACTCTAGTCCTGGCCCCTGCGGTCGCCCTCCTCGCCGCTTTCGGCATTTCAGAAATTATCGGGGCTCTCATGGCATTGAGAAGCTCTCGCGCTAGTGCCAGGAAAGGGGAAGAGGGGGTGGGTTTGGAGGTCGTTACGCTGGCGGTGGTCGTCGTGGTGCTTCTGCCGCTGCTTGCGGTGGCAAAAACAAGCTCGATCGCGGCCACTCATCAGCCGGCGCTAATACTTTCATCGTCTGTCCCGGTTCTCGACTACAACTACCAGTACACGGACTGGCTATCCGCTCTTGAATGGATAAAAGCCAACGTGCCCAAAAACGCTGTCATTGCGACTTGGTGGGACTACGGCTACTGGATATCCGTCAACACGAAGAGGAACAGCACGTGCGACAACGCGACGATCGACACGAAGCAGATCCAGCGCATCGCGAAGGCTTTCCTCTCCAGCGAAGAGGAAGCCTTGAAAATATTCAAGGAGCTCAACGTATCCTACGTGGTGGTCTACGAGCCTTTCCTGAAAGCTCAACTAAGCTACCTAGGTTATGTTTACTTCTCCCCAGCCTACGGCGGTTTAGGTGGGGACCTCGCGAAGAGCTACCAGATGGCGCGCTGGATAGGAGAGAACCCAGACAAGTATCTAGCTGTGGGTTACGTCGACAGCTACCCTGTTCTAGTGCCCGCTGATACTCCGGAAGCCCGTAACGCGACCCTTTACCACATGCTTTTCGTAAAAATTCCTGAGAGGAGCTTCTACATATTCGAGAAACTGCCCTTCTACGGCACACCAATTCAAAACTACCAAGGGCCGAGCCCCGATATACCGCAACCCCAGCACTTTAAGCTAGTCTTCGCCTCGCAGCCGAACGCGTGGGTGCTCGTCTATAAGGTAGAGTATCCATCAAACGGCTAGCGGCCGCTTCACAATTCCGAGTGCAAGAACCATTTACCTTTTTTCGAAGTCCCCGTCACGCCTCCTGGAACTAATTAGGTTCTTCGCCAGATTGCAGCTGCTGTCTTCTCAGAATTCTCCTGTACTTCCCATACTTGTCTTCGGGGGAAAATCTCGGAGGGTGGGGTACGCGCACGGTGCCTCCGCAGTAGGGGCAACGGTCCTTCCTTAAGGTGTACGAGTTGCATACCGTGCACTTCCTCAAAAGCCACATGGAAACCATCTTCTACTCACTTTCGATGCGTTCGAAAGAGTACTGGCACCCCTCTTCACCAGCCTTTGCCATAATCGCTTTAGCGACTTCTTCTAGAAAAGCCTCGGCGCGTTTCGGGTCGTAGGATTCTACATCCAGTTTGTACTTCGGCGAACCGACCGCGTAAAAGCGCGCTTCAATGTCAGGGTATTTGTTTTTCACTTCTTTCCAAACAGATAAAACGTTTATTAGCTTGCCAACACCATCGCCATGAAGGCAGGAAACCGTAGCTATAGCGCTAAGCTTCACTTTAGGTATTTTAACGTAGCTCTTAGCAAGCTCGTAAAACACCGAGAGCCACGGCTCCTTAACACCGGCTTTCTCTAAGACTGCTTTCCCTTCTCTAACTGCAGCTTCGAATCCTGCGAAGATTTCGCCGTAGGAGTTTTCCAGCTTCGCCGCTTCCTCGATGGCTTCATCCACTGTTCTGCCCAATTTTTCGGCGGCAAGCTCCAGCAGCTTTGTGGTACGCTGGTACCTTTTCCACGCTTGAAGCTTTTCTTTCCTTTCCCGTTCGCTCACGCGCTTTAAGGATACATCGACGTGGTTGCGACGGGCATCAACTCTTATTACCTTGAACACGCGTTTCTGACCTACTTTGAGCACCTCCCTAATGCTCATGAACCAAGAATGAGAAACCTCATTCAGTGGCACATACGCTTCAAGGCCGCCGTACTCGTCTAAAGTTACGAAGGCTCCGTGGTCTTCTATTTTGGTTACCGTTCCCACTACAAGTTCAAACTGCCTGGGCAGCTTTTGCCTAGAGGCAGGCATCGTGTGCACCTCTGTCCTACTGAGCGTCGAGAACTTTCACGATAATGCCTTCTATCTTCGCTTTTCCCCCAGTGGGCTTGGAAAGAACTCGACCACAGACTCTGCACGTAACAGGTAGTGCAGCATGGCTGAACGTCGGTTGCTCGTTACCGCAGTCGGGGCAACGCACCAAGAGGAACCTGCTCCGCGGAGTCGGCGTCAATATCCTACCAAAGCGCGGCATTCTGCTACACCTTTTCAACTATTTCCAGCTTCCTTAACCGTCCTAGACTCTTGAGCAGAGTGTAGCCGCACACGTTGCATTTGAGTTTGAGAACCTGTTTTTTGGTGGTCTTTGCAAACTCTTTTTGCTCAGGCTTTCTTTTTGAACCATAGCCTTTCTGCTTCCTCAAATACCTACGCTGACCTTGAGCCAGAGTACGTCTCTTGCCGGGCTTGTAGGTTGTAACCTGATGCGGAGTGTAAGCTTTGCATCGAGGACAATACACTCTCACCTCCTTGGGAAACCTCATGCAATCACCGCAGGTGGGTTGCCTTAAAGCGCCTTATAAATTGCGCGCGCTCTGTCCGTGAATGCCTTTCCCACCCTCTTAAATCCCTAACTAGTGTGAACTGCGCTCTTACGCCGCTGTCAAAGTCGTGAAGCGTGCAATACGGTTGGTTCAAATCGAACGATGTCGGATCGTTTTTAGCTGCGATAAAACTAAACTTCAATATTCATAATTATTTCCAGTATTTGGGAACTCTCCAGCTCGCTTGCCACCTTTCTGGGTATGATTGCCACATCGCCCGGTAGGAATGGTCCAAGAATCCTTCCTTCGGCTATCAGTATCTTAGAGTAAGGTTTCTTAAAAGAAACCAACACCAAATCCGATATTTCTGGTTTATAAGTTAATTCCTTGCTTTTTATAGATGGAGGTTTTTCTTCAGGTGTTGTCCGAATGATCAGCGAAAGAGACTTCAGTATATTGTCCAAAACTTCCGATTCTTCTTTCGGCATCCTCTTTTTGGGTTTTTCACCGTACCTCAGTATGTGCTCTATCTCTTTTTTCAAACGCAAGAGGAAGAGCTTTTCAAGGGTCTCTCGCGCTCTTTCCATGTACACTGCCTGAGTCTCCGATGAGGGTTCTTTCCCTGTAGGATGCAGGCCGGTCAATGTCTTTCTAACCTTAACGTAAAAATCTTCTTCTAATTCCATTAAATCATCTGACTCCAGCTCTCGCCTCAAGGCGCTTTGAAGCTCTGCCAGTGACGACACAGCTCCCACTTAATACAGTAAGTGCGGACAGAGGATATATGGTCTTCGCGTTCGAACACCTGCGCTGTGCTGAAAGCGTCGTGCGTCCTAACGGTACTCGAATTTAGAGAGTTTAGCACCGTTCAACAGTAAGTAGAGTGCTGCGTAGGTAGGCAGCGTAAGCTCTCGGTTTTCCCCTAGCTCTATATCGAGGACCCGCTTAGGAGCTTCCTCCTCGAGCCTTAAGGAGACTTCACCTTTTGTGAAAACCTTCACGCGATCCCAAATGTTCAAGTTTTCAAGCTCTTGGACTGTGAAAATAGCAGCTTTCAATCCTGTTTTGCCGTGAAGGCTATTGGGTAAGCGTATGAGCCTTTTGGTATCTATAGTCACCTTCTCGTCCACAGCAACAGCTTCTTTCGAGACGCTCGCCTCTAGTATGGACTGCCACTCGCTCAGGCTGATCACCGGGTCTTCGGAACCGGTTTTGATAAGCGCCCAGCGCGCCACCCGACCGTACCAGCCTAGGAGGGGGGCCTGGTAACGCAATCTATGGCCACCCTTCGTCTTTACCGTGAGAAACCGCGTATCAAGGCCGATTCCCTTTACGTAATCGACAATCTCCCTTCTGGCATCTTGGCTAAGCTCCTTCACTTCAGGGGTTTCTACGTGCACGTGAAAACCCCTATGGCCGGAGAATGTGACAAGCAGCTCGCGACGGGAGAACCCTAGATCCATTTCTAGGAAGTCTATCAGCCTAAGGACCTCATCGCGTGCAACGTTGATACAAGTTCCGCACACCCACGTGTGCTTCTCAACGGCTTCGCTTCCACAACGGGGACACGCAGACGGGTTTCCCCATCCCGATGCTCCGCACGACTTGCAGAACCACCTGTCGTGAAGCTCTTTGCAAGGAGTTTCGATGTGGTCGACATCTATATCAAAAACGAGATCGGCACCTAACCAACCCTTTTCGTCCATGTTCTTCGCTCCTGGATCGCGATAGTAAGCAGTGGAATAGTAAGCGTGGCGGGGAACCGTCGCCCGAAGATGCTCGATCAGATCCTCAGGTTTAGCGAACGAGGTGTGGCGATGCATACCTCCTTCACCAAAGTAAGAAAAAGCAAACTCCCTATTAACAAAGGATGTGACATAAATATCAGATAGTTTAACATTTTTGTAGTACATATGAAAATATTTTTTGCCTAACGCGACCGGATCTGGAACCTTGCTCATGAGCGTACACGCTCCATTTGCATTACCCACTATTTTTGCTCAACGCAGGAGAACCTTCTCTCGATTGCTTGGCGTACTTAACAATTCGAACCATAGCGCCCTCAAAGTTCCAATCCCTGCAGATAGCAGCTTAACGCGCGCTTAAGCTAGTAACCGGTGTGGGAGGGTCGATCATAGATATTGGCATCTACTATTCTCGCGAATCGCCATTGAGTTTAGCCTTGCGCCGCAGCGTAATCCAATAGTACTGGAGTGGGTGCTTAACTCCGCATTCTGCTACGCATAGCCCTAATGTTTTCATGTTATCGCACTTGTATGGCGAGTACTTTTTACCGGAACCTCTAATTCCAGCTATATGCTCCACCTGGTACCTAGCTATCCTCTCGTTGAAATCGGGCGCAGCCTTAAAAATTTCGAGAACTTCATCGACGCTCATCCCGATGTTCAGCAAGAAAGAAGCTAGGGCAAATCTCGCGCTATGGGGGATGTTCTTGCCGGCTTTAACGTCCTCTATGATAGCTTTAATGCATGGTGGAAATGCGTCTTCGCTAGTTTCCAAACCTACCGGCGCCCAGCGTTCCCTGAGTTGTTTAATATGAGAACCCCATTCGGAGCTTAAGCTCTCTATGATAGCATATAAACTATCTGGTATCGAAAAATCATCTAATTTTATTTCTTCAACTCTTTTTTCTATAAGCTTTTTTAGCGCTTCCTCACCCAACCGTGCCGCCTCCATTTTGTTCACATAAACCCAACCGTACTCTACGAGTCTATGGACGAGCTTCCAAGCACCGGCTCTTTCAGGAGCGTTTTCCACGTAACTGAGCACGTGAACTGCTAAAGGATAGCCGTGAACCCTGTTCTGCAGAACCCGAGCTCTGAGCCCTATTTCCGATAAGAGGTACACAAGCTTGCCTGTTTCCTCATCGGATAAGAGTTCGCCCACTCTTTTTGAAAAGAGGACCGCGAATCTTCTAGTCAACATCCTATCCCCTATAGCCTTCAAGAGTACTAGTGCTAGGGTAAAAGTTAGAACTTCCTCTTCGCTATCGTCAGAGGGAGGGGGGAGTGCCGAGCCGCTTATCGTCGATTTGATGTAAACCGTCGCCCGCTCGATAACGGCTCTTAGAGGACCTGCTGTTAAATCGGTTAAGCCGATGCTTAAACTTCTGATCGTCTCTAACGCTTCCGAAACGAACGGGTACTTTCGAAGGTCTTCAGCTGTTAGTAGCAGCTCAACCTTCAAGGCAGCTACTCCATCCTAGGTGCTAGGAAGTATCGGAGGATACCACCCCCTGCTATGTCGAATGTCAGGGAGAGCGGTTTGTTGGTAGAGAACTCGAGGGTGACTAGGTCGCTGACTCTATACGCTTTACCAACTATCTCGTTCAAGTAGTCGAGACCATAATTGGATGTGGAAGGTTGTTTAACTTCGTACTCCAGCAGCGAGCCGCCCTCTAGGGTGAATTTCGCTTCAACCTCGCCTTTATCGCTTTTAGCCATTATCTTAAGCTCTTTTTCTTCACCGATAAATCTAGCAGTATCGCTGATCATCTCGGCGTCTTTTAACGCGTCTCTCAAAGTATCAGATACCATTTTCGCCATCACGTCGAACGAGACTTTCGGTACAGGGAGCTCTTCTCCAACGATATCGATAAGCGGCAGAGAGAATGTTCTCTCTGCTTTACTAGCTAGCGTTACCCTTAAGCGGTTACCCTCAACCGAGAATATGATCCTGTCGTCGGCTTTTGCTCTCTTAAGTACCTTGTTGAGGTCGTCGAAGTTCACGCCTATACGTACACGCTCTTCATCCAACTCGTACGATTGAAACGCTTCACGCGGTATATAGAGGTCGACCATTGCTACCCGGGAAGCATCTAAGGCTCTCAACCTCAACCCTTCGGCGTCCGCTATGAAATTAGCTTCCTCGATTATAGCCTCAAGACTTTCCATAAGGTAGCGCCAATCTCTTGCGTCTGGGAACTCGAACTTTAACGGCATAGTGCCACCTTGGAGAGCCATCCGGCGAGCTATTTATACTGCTCGCTGAGTTAGAGCTCGTTGAAAGCCCGTAAGGCCTCGAGGATTGTGCAGAAACATCCCGCCAGTGGGCGACTGCGCCTTGCGGCAGAGGCGGAGATGGGGATGAGGGTTGGCGCATGCTAATAGGTTCAGGTTCGAGACTTACAGCGGACAGCCAGCTCACTGGTACTCGCGCCAAACATAGCCGCACTTGACGCACTTGAAAAACCTGGTAGCAGGCTCATCGCCCGCGCGCGTTTGCACCTCCCAGTAATAGGCCTCTGTGAATCCGCATTTGGGACATTCAACCTTCGTTTTGGGCAGAGTCTCCACTTTGACTTCGCGGTCGACAACGAGGATGACGTCCTCAGGGCTGCGCTTAGTCACGCGAGTGATTCTGTATGCTCCGGGATTGGACACCGTTTTTTCGTAGCCGCACTTGAGGCACTTGAGCACGGTGTTTCCTTCCTTTTTCTGAGGAACCATGAGACCGCCACACTTGGGACAGTACTCCATAGTCCAAAGCGGCACGCCTCAAGGGGTACTTATACCTCGCGACCCCCGTGGCTTAGTGCCAATCCAACGCAGCTGTACGCCCTAAGCAGCACGACGCCTATATACCCCCTTTGACACCTCATGCGCGTGACAGAGGATCTCGACTATGAAAAGTTGCTCGAGCGCGCATACGAATTAGTGCCGCCGAGAAAAGTTAAAAGAGAGAGGTTGGAGGTCGAGCCACCTGAGGTCGTAGTATCAGGCAAGCGTACTTTCATTATGAACTTCAAGCGGATATGCGATATCTTGAACAGGGATCCCAGACTAGTTTTGCGCTACCTGCTCAAAGAGCTTGGGACATCGGGCAACGTCGAAGGAGACGCCGCGGTGGTGTACGGCGTCGCAACACCGAAAATGATAAAAGATTTGTTAGACTTTTTCATGAAAAATTACGTCATCTGCCCTGTGTGCGGAAGCCCAGATACAATACTCGGCAGGGAAGAGAGAAAAGTTATGCAACTCAAATGTATGGCTTGCGGGGCGGTTTCACCAGTTAAGCCGTTTTAGCGCGCGCTGATATACTCTCTGGAGGAAAATTGCTCGCATGCAAGTGCGCGAGCAGAGTGCCTCATCAGTGGGCTAAAGCCATTTCTCTATAAGCGGTTCACCATATACTTGAAACTGCCTTGGGTACATATCAGTTAAAAGTTCGCCAGCCCAAATCTTTGAGGAGCCGTGTTGCACAAAAGCTTTAACGGTTGAGGGTCAGATGCCGTGTGAGCGATGCGAGCGGCGACTTCATGAATAGGCTGATTTCGAAAGCGGCATGGCTAATACACGAGGGCCGTATAGTGAGGATAAGCGACGTCTTATATTATGTGGTCGGCAGAAAGAACCGCCATCTTGTGAGGGTCGAAGGGGATAAGTTGACCTGTACGTGCAACGGGTACAGGGAGCGCGGCATATGTTCCCACATAATCGCCGTGTCAACGATCATACGCTTGACCTCCGGGCGTGAGTACTTGAGAGAAACTTTGAGATTAAGGGTTGAAAGAGAGCTTAAGCTTTTGCGCAAGCAGCCCCATCGCACATGAACGATCGAAAAGTTCTCACAAACTCTCCGATACACGGGTTCAGTCGGTTTGGTAGTCTTCATAACCGCTAACGCGGCTCTGTCTCGCGGGCACACATCATCTGTTTAAGGGGTGCAATATAACTACAAAAAAGCGTCGCTAAAGCCTTCCCGCTAGCGATCCTGTAACAAAACATTAGCTGCCCCTGCGATATAGTTGCGCGGCTAATTGCCGCCGGGCACTTGCGGAAAGCCTTTAGCGCGCGCCACCTGTTACCCCGCGCTTGGTGCAGGGTTACTGTTTTTCTCGTTGACGGGTATGACCCTGCACGCTGTCGGTATGAAGCTTCGTACTTTCACCCGCGTTGGCACTTTCCCCCTCCTCTCGCTAGGATGTTCATCGCCGCGTTCAAGTCCGCGTGCATCGCGTGCCCCAAGGCGCAGCGCACCAAGCCCCTCGGCCCCCGTTGAACCTCGCAGCCGTGCCTAGCGCACACTTTCGAAGTGTTGTCCTCGGGTATTTCGAAGGCTGCGATCCCGTGGTTCTCCAGCGTCGTCGCCAACCTTTGCTTCAGCCTTCGGTAGCTCCACATGTTGCTGTTCCCTTTACCGGGCTTATCGTGCGCTAGACCGCGCAAACCGCCGATGAACACGGCGCTCACGTCGAGCTCCAAGCACAATCTAGCTAGGTGCGCTGCGCTGTTGGCGAACACCTGATCCCCCCGCCTCCTCCTCTTCTCGTAGAGCCGCCTACGCTCTTCCTTCAACACGCTCCTACCAATTTCTTCGAGCTTGGGATCGGACAGCATCCTATCGATCTCAGCGATCTTCTTCTCAAAGTAGAAGTAGTCGCTCTTCAACGGCCCACCCCTATAAAGCAAAGCCACACCCTCGCCGCTTTCATTCAACGGCTCCGTAACGAACGCGATAAGCCTCTCCCTACCCAAATCGATGCCAGCCTTCAAACCGCTGCCAAGCGTCCCTTCGAGCGTCACTTCCACGCTCAGGCGAGCGTACCACCGCTTCTTCACGGGATCATACTGGATGATCAGCCGCTCCAGCTTCGCCCCCTGCTTGGTGAGCCAGCGGGGCTTTCCCTTGAACGGAATGCTCACGTTCCAGTAGCCCAAGTGCAGCACTCTCCTCTCCATGTCGACCCGGTAGTTGTCGTACCTCACCACGACGATCGGCACCCGCTGACCATCCTCATCCTTCCGATAGCCAGGCGGGTGCACTTTCTGCCACGGCTCCAGCCTCCCTTCTCTAGCAGCCTTCAGCAACCCCACAAAGCTCTTCCACTGATCGCTAATCAATCTACAGGTCTCGTGGAAGTTCGCGCGCGCGTTAGGCAGGCGAAAGGTTTCAACAGCGCGCAACCGCCTTTCAGCGCGCAGACAAAACGGTTTTGTCCCCGAGCGCTGGAAAAAACACTATTAATTGAGAAGGTATCGGGTTTAGGGGTCTAGCGCACCCGGTACAGGGTGGTAGTAGGGTAGGAGGCTGGCGGGCGGCTCCCCCGCGAAGGCTCGCGCGTGCGAAAGCCTTTAAACTGCGTTGGCTCACCCCCCCTCGAGAGCATGGCTAAGGATAAGGCAAAGGAAATCATATTGTGGTTTGAGGAGTTGACTAAAGAAGATGTACCGCTTGTCGGCGGGAAGAACGCGAACCTCGGAGAAATGATCAGGGCCGGGATCCCGGTGCCGCCAGGTTTCGCCGTGACAGCCTACGCCTACAAGCGCTTTATAGAGGAGACAGGGATTAGGGACGAGATCTACAGGATCTTAAGGGAGAAGGTAAAACCAGGAGCTTCAGCTCCGGAGGATTACATAGAAGCCAGCAAGGAAATCCGTGCGCTAATCGAGAAGACTCCCATGCCCAAAGACATCGAGGAAGAGATCCGCAAGGCATACAGGGAGCTTTGCAGGCGCCTCGGCAAGAAGGTGGAGTTCGTCGCCGTTAGGAGCAGCGCCACCGCCGAGGATCTCCCAGACGCCAGCTTCGCTGGGCAGCAGGAGACTTACCTGAACGTGCTAGGCGAAGACGATGTGGTAGACAAGGTGAGGAAGTGCTGGTCGAGCCTATTCACGCCCAGAGCCATCTTCTACAGGGAGAGCAAGGGTTTCGCGCACGAGAAGGTTCTGATCAGCGTCGCGGTGCAGAAGATGGTGAACTCGAGGTCTGCCGGCGTGATGTTCACGATACACCCAGTAACGGGCGAGCGTGACAAGATAGTTATCGAGGGCTCTTGGGGTCTAGGCGAGTCCGTCGTAGCAGGGAAAGTGACTCCGGACGAGTGGGTTGTAGACAAAAACACTTTACAGATACTGGAGAGGAGGATCGCGGAAAAAGTCAGGGAGCTTGTTCGCGACCCCGCGACAGGGCGCAACTTGGAGAGAGAAGTGGAGCCCGAGCGAAGAACCGCTCCTTGTCTGAGCGAGGAGGAGGTCCGCAGGCTAGCAGAGCTTGCAGTGCTCATAGAGAAGCACTACGGGAGGCCGATGGACATCGAGTGGGCTGTCGATAGGGACCTCAAGTTCCCTGAGAGTGTGTTCATAGTTCAAGCGAGGCCCGAAACCGTGTGGAGCGCGAAGCAAGTGGAAGCTAAGCCAGCTGAGGCGAAGGCCGTTCGACTCACCGAGGCGAAGGCTGTCGTTAAGGGTTTGGCAGCTAGCCCAGGCGTTGCTTACGGTGTAGCTAAAGTGTGCCTCACGCTGGAGGACGCAAAGACCCTGATGCAGAAGGGCGATATCCTCGTGACGAAGATGACGGACCCCGACTGGGTGCCCTACATGAGGCTTGCATCGGCCATCGTGACCGATGAAGGAGGGATGACTGCTCACGCCGCTATCGTCAGCAGGGAGCTCGGAATCCCGTGCATTGTCGGGTCAAGGGAAGCTACTAAGGTGATGCAGACCGGCAAGGATTACACGGTTGACGCTAGGACGGGTGTTGTCTACGAGGGGCTCGTGGAGGACTTGATAGGTAAGAAGGAGGAGAAACCAGCCGCTGCAGCCGCTGCAGCGGCTCCGCTGGAGATAGTGGTCAAGCCCGTCACGGCCACAAAGATCTACATGAACTTGGGCGTACCCGAGAAAATTGTTGAGTACAAGAACCTGCCGTTCGACGGCATCGGCCTAATGCGCATCGAGTTCATCATGGCCAGCTACGTCGGCGACCACCCGCTGTACTTGCTTGAAACTGGAAGGGGCGACGTGCTCGTGAACAAGCTTGCCGAAGGCATAGCGATGGTTGCGAGGGAGATCTACCCGAGACCAATTGTCGTAAGGTTTAGCGACTTCAAGACTAACGAGTACAGGCAGTTGAAGGGAGGGGAGAAGTACGAACCGCACGAGGACAACCCGATGCTGGGTTGGCGCGGTGTCAGCAGGTACATTAGCCCGCAGTACGAGAAGGCCTTCAGGCTGGAGGTCAGAGCTATTAAGAAGGTCAGGGACGAGATGGGCCTTGGCAACGTGTGGGTCATGGCGCCCTTCGTTAGAACTTTGTGGGAGGCGGAGAAGTTCATCAAGCTTCTGGCCGATGAGGGACTCGAGAGCGGCAGGGACTTCAAGGTGTGGGCTATGGCCGAGGTTCCAAGTATAGTATTCCTAGCTGAGGAGTTCTCGAGGTACTTTGATGGCTTCAGCATCGGCAGTAACGACCTGACTCAGCTGACTCTTGGTACCGACAGAGATAGCGCCATACTGCCGAAGATCGACCCCAGGTACTTCGACGAGCGCGACCCTGCAGTTAAAACTGCCATAGCGATGCTCATCGAGAAAGCCCACAACTCGCCTTACGGATACAGGACTGTTAGTATATGCGGCCAAGCCCCCTCTGTGTACCCTGAGTTCACAGAGTTCCTCGTCAGGCAGGGTATCGACAGCGTCAGCGTAAACCCTGACGTGGTAGCTAGGACGCGCGAACTCGTATCCGCAATTGAAAGGAGAATTCTCATAGAGAAAACCCTCGGTATAGACCACTACGACGAAGATCTAGGTTGGCCGATGCGTCGAGTGAGGAGAGGGTTACCGAACGTCTGGGCTCGCCGGGCAGACGAAATATAGTAGAAACTATTTTCCTCGTTTCGATTTTTTCTTTATCTCCTACCTCTTTGAAGTCCGTATTACGTGAGTCGAGACGATCTATAGAGGGATCTCTTAGCTCAGGAATCGAGGAGAAGGATAGTCGAATAGCCGAATGCTCGCATGACCTTAAAGTTTATATAGGCTCCCCGCGCTGCCCCATGGGCTATGGGAGCGCGTGCGCGCAAGGTAAACATTCTGGAGCACGAACTTGTGCCGCAGCACATCCTCTTAAGCGAGGAGGAGGCGAAAAGGATCCTTAAAAGGATGGGAGTTTCGAAACTTCAGCTACCATGGATGCTGGCTTCAGACCCCGTCTCAAAAGCTTTGGGAGCTAAACCGGGTGATGTTGTAATGATCTTGAGGAAGAGTCCGACAGCTGGCGTTTCAGTGGCTTTTAGGTATGTTGTAAGGGGGTGAGGGGGTGGAGGAAGAAGGTTGGAAGTATTCTAAAGATGATGCTTGGACGCTAATTAGAGCTTACATAAAGGAACACGGCTTAGTAAGGCAACATCTAGATTCGTATAATAAGTTCATAGAGAAAACATTGCAAGAAATAGTTGATGAAATGAAAATTGTTGAATCTGGGATACCTGGGTTAAAGGTTAAATTTGGTAAATTAACGGTGGAAAATCCCAGAGTAAAAGAGGCCGATGGATCGGAAAGCTCTATTTTGCCGATGGAAGCTAGGGTTCGCAACTTAACGTACGCGGCGCCATTGCTCCTCGAAATGACTCTGGTGGAGGAGGGGGAGGAAAAGGACCGCGCCAACGTGTACATAGGAGATCTGCCGATAATGGTGAAGTCTACAAAGTGTCCTCTCTCCAGGATGAGCGAGGAGGAGCAGGCCAAGTCGGGTGAAGACCCAGAAGATCCAGGAGGTTATTTTATCATCAATGGTTCAGAGCGTGTATTGATCGTACAAGAAGATTTGGCCGTAAACAGGGTTCTAGTCGACTACGGTCCCAGCGGAGGCTCTGTTACGCATGTGGCTAAGGTGTTCTCCTCGACGGCATCTTACAGGATACCCGTAACCGTTGAACGAACCAGGGATGGTCAAATTTACGTCACATTCCCCTCGGTGCCCTCTCGCATTCCTTTGATGGTTATGATGAGGGCATTGGGGCTTGAAAGCGACCGAGAGATCGTGAACGCGATAACCGACGACCCGGAGATCCTCAACGAATTGTATCCAACACTGCTCGAGCAGAGTGGAATAGCTCCTTCTGTCGAGGAGGCGCTGGACTACATAGGCGCGCGTGTAGCTGTTGGCCAACCTAGAGACGTAAGGTTGGAAAGGGCTCAGCAGGTTCTTGACCAATACTTCCTCCCGCACATCGGTCTTAAACCCGAGAACCGGATCGACAAGGCGTACTTTCTCGGTCAGATGGTAGAGAAGCTTTTAGAGCTCGTTATCGGAAGGCGCAGCCCCGACGATAAAGATCATTTAGCGAATAAGAGGTTCAAGCTAGCTGGCGACCTCATGGCAACAGTTTTCCGACAAGCTTTCAAGCAGTTTGTAAGGGACCTCGGTTACCAGCTCGAAAAGAATAGGAGTAAGAGTAGGGAAGTAAACCTCTACACGTTAGCTAGGGCCGATGTGATCACCGACAAGCTCAGAAGCGCTTTAGCGACCGGCAATTGGCCGGGCGGTCGGACTGGAGTCAGCCAGATACTCGATCGGACTAACTACCTAGCCACAATTAGCCATCTGAGAAGGGTTGTCTCCCCGCTAAGCAGGACGCAACCGCACTTCGAGGCTAGGGAGCTTCACGCGACGCAATGGGGTATGCTGTGCCCTGTGGAAAGCCCTGAAGGCCAGAACTGTGGGCTCGTAAAGAATTTGGCGTTGCTGGCGACCGTCTCGATAGGGGTAGACGACGAAGAGATAAGGGAGCTGCTTATCGGCAAACTAGGTGTTACCCCGATTCGGGAAGCTCGGGAAAAGGGGTTAAAGGGAAGCAAAGTTTTTCTGAATATGAGATTGATTGGAATTCATGAAAACGGCGATGAATTAGTAAATATTATTCGAGAGTTGAGGAGACAGGGTAAGATACCTCACGAAGTGAACGTGGCGCGATATGAGACAGAGAGCCTGGACGAAGTGTACGTTAACTGTGATGGCGGGAGGATAAGGCGTCCTCTCCTAGTCGTGGAAAAGGGTCAACTGAAGCTGAAACCCTCTCACATAGAAAAGCTCAAGAGCGGCGAGTGGACTTGGAGCGACCTAGTTAAACGAGGTATCGTTGAGTACCTGGACGCGGAAGAGGAGGAGAACGCCCTGATAGCGGAGGACGTGAACAGCATTACGGAGGAGACAACTCACTTGGAGATCTCGCCAGCAGCCATTCTAGGCGTCATCGCTTCTGTGATTCCGTACCCTGAGCGTAACCAGTCCCCGCGTAACAGCTATGAAGCCGCGATGGCGAAGCAAGCGCTGGGCTTCTCGACAGCGAACTTCCTGCACAGGATGGATCCGAGGATGCACTTGCTCCACTACCCGCAGAGACCTCTCGTCCGCACAAAGATCTTCGACCTAATAAACCTCGATGCTAGACCCTTCGGCCAAAACATGATAGTAGCAGTACTCACGGGAGGCGGCTATAACATTCAAGACGCCTTAGTCATAAACAAAGCGGCTATAGAGCGGGGTCTCGCCCGCTCTACCTTCTTCAGAACCTATGAGACGGTGGAAATGAAGTATCCAGGCGGACAGGAGGATCGCCTCGAGGTTCCCCCCGAGGATGTTATGGGCTATAGGTCTCGGGAAGCTTACGTCAAGCTAGATACCAGAGATGGGATAGCTTTCCCCGAATCGGAAGTTCGGGGCGGCGAGGTGATAATCGGTAAGACCAGTCCGCCACGCTTCATGAGCAGCTTCTTCGACTACAAAGCGAGCACGCGCAGGAGGGATACTTCCGTGAGTATAAGACCCAGCGAATCGGGGTACGTGGATCGCGTAGTGCTTACCGAGGACGCTGACGGCAATCGCTTAGTAAAAGTGAGGGTAAGAGATCCGCGAGTCCCGGAATTGGGGGACAAGTTCGCGTCGAGACATGGCCAGAAGGGTGTTATTGGCATGATACTCCCTGCTGAAGACATGCCATTCACTGAGGAGGGGATCATCCCGGACGTTCTGATAAACCCGCACGCAATCCCCTCAAGGATGACGGTAGGGCAACTCCTCGAGTCTATCGCCGGTAAAGTGGCCTCTCTCTCTGGGATCTTCGTGGACGCGACTGCGTTTGAAGGCACGCCTGAGGAACAGCTCAGGCAGATGCTCTTAAAGCTAGGTTTCAGGAGCGATGGGAAAGAAGTGCTTTACAGCGGCATAACCGGAGAGCGGCTAGAAGCGGAAGTATTCATAGGCGTTGTGTACTACCAGAAGCTACACCACATGGTGGCTGACAAAATCCACGCAAGGGCTAGGGGAAGAGTCCAGATCTTGACAAGGCAGCCCACCGAGGGGAGGGCTAGGGAAGGGGGTCTAAGGTTCGGTGAAATGGAAAAAGACTGCCTGGTTGGTCACGGGGCTTCAATACTGCTGCGGGAGAGGCTGTTCGAATCGTCGGACAGAACACTGATATTTGTCTGTGGTAATTGCGGTTTCATGGGATGGTACGATGCTAGGAGGAACGAGCTCGTGTGTCCAGTCTGCAGGGAAAAGGGCGACTTGCATCCAGTTTACGTATCTTACGCCTTCAAGCTTCTTCTCCAGGAGCTCATGAGCTTGGGCATCGCGCCCAGGCTTATTTTAAAGGAGAAGGTCGAGGCGATGTAGCATGGCTTACCAGTTTGAAGAAACGAAAACTATCGGCGGCATAAAGTTTGGTGTCCTGTCTCCAGACTTAATCAGAGCTCTATCGGTCACGCAAATAGTGATTCCAGAAACCTACGATGAGGAGGGTATGCCTATTAGGGGAGGCCCCATGGACCGTAGGCTTGGAACGGTGGAACCAGGTGTACGCTGCGAAACATGCGGCAATTACGTAGCGCTCTGCCCAGGTCACTTTGGACACGTAGAATTAGCGAGACCCGTTGTGCACCCCTTGTTCGCGAAGCAAATTTACATGCTCCTTAGAGCCACATGCGGGGTCTGCGGTAGGCTCCTTCTGCCAGAGGAGGAAATAGAAAAGGCCCGAAAGCGGGCGAAGCGTCTAGAAGCACGCTGGCCTCTCCTGAAGTACAAGTATGGTGAGAGCGTAGCTAAGAAAGCCGCTAAAGTTACGGTATGCCCGCACTGCCAAGCGCAGCAGTACAAGATACGCTTCGAGAAGCCGTATACATTTTACGAGGAAAGGGAGAGCGGGGCGGTCATGCTGAGACCTACCGAAATACGTGACCGGCTGGAGCGCATACCCGATAAAGACCTTGAGGCTCTTGGGCTGGATCCCAAGAATGCCAGACCGGAATGGATGGTCCTAACCGTACTGCCTGTTCCACCAATTAGTGTAAGGCCCACAATAACCCTCGAGACAGGTATGCGGTCAGAGGATGACATCACGCACAAGCTTGTAGATCTCCTGCGCATTAACCAGAGACTTAAAGAGAGCATGGAGGAAGGTGCTCCCCAGCTCGTCATAGACGATCTTTGGAGCCTTCTGCAGTACCACGTCGCTACGATGTTCGATAACGAGCTACCGGGTATACCGCCGGCAAGGCATAGATCGGGGCGTCCCCTAAGGACGATCGCGCAGAGGCTTAGAGGTAAGGAGGGACGCTTCCGCGGTAGCCTAGCGGGCAAGCGAGTGGACTTTTCTGCAAGAACTGTCGTATCGCCAGACCCTAGGTTGAGCATTAACGAAGTGGGAGTGCCGATCGAAGTGGCGAAAGTTCTGGTTGTTCCTGAGAAAGTCACTCCATGGAACCTGGAGGAGATGAGAGAGCTTGTTAGAAGAGGCCCCTCCGAGTACCCAGGAGCGAACTACATAGTGAGGCCTGACGGGGCCAGGATAGATTTGCGCTTTGTGAAAGATCGCAACGCGGTGGCTGAAGCTTTGAAACCCGGCTACGTTGTTGAGAGGCACCTGAGGGACGGCGACATCGTTCTGTTCAACCGGCAGCCGTCGCTGCACAGGATGTCCATAATGGCTCACAAAGTAAAGGTTCTACCGTACAGAACGTTCCGTTTGAACCTGCTTGTCTGCCCGCCGTATAACGCGGACTTCGACGGGGACGAAATGAACCTCCATGTGCCTCAGAATGAGGAAGCGAGAGCCGAAGCTACCACTCTAATGCTCGTACAAGAGCAAATACTCTCACCTCGCTACGGTGCACCAATAATCGGCGGGTTGCACGACTACATTACCGGCGCTTACCTAGTGACGAGAAAAGACACGCTGCTGGACAAGAAGAGGATTTCACTATTGCTGATGGAAGCTGGGTACGAAGGAGGGCTGCCAGAACCCGCGATCTTGAAGCCAGGTCCCTACTGGACTGGCAAGCAGTTAGTTAGCGCACTTCTACGTAAGGAGTTTAGCTTCGAGGGCAAAGCCTCCATTTGCCGCAAGTGTAGCACGTGCGTAAAGGAGCTGTGCCCGTACGACGCCTATGTTGTCGTTAGGAACGGCGAGCACCTAGCCGGTGCGCTAGACAAAAACTCCGTGGCGTCTCAGGTCCCCCATACGCTCCTTCACGAATACATCAGACGCTACGGTAACGATGCTGGTAGAGAGCTCCTCGACGGGCTCTACAAGGCGTTCATCACTTACTTGGACATCTTCGGCTTCACCATGGGTCTTGATAGCCTCGATATATCCCCTGCCGTTGAAAGGGAAGTAGATTCACTAATGAGAAATGCGGAAAAGGAAGTAGAACAACTCGTGAAGAGAGCAGAGAGGGGCGAGCTTGAGCCGCTTCCGGGTAGGACAGTAGAGGAAACCCTCGAGCAGAGGATCCTCGAAGTCCTCTCGAGAGCTCGAGACAGAGCTGGTGAAGCAGCAGGCCGAATCATTGGCATGGCCAAAGAAGCAGTGATCATGGCTAGGACCGGAGCGCGAGCTAACATGCTCAACATCACGCAAATGGTGGCTGTACTAGGTCAGCAGTCGCTTAGAGGAGAGCGCATAAAGAGAGGATTTAGCGGGAGGGTTCTGCCCCACTTCAAATGGGGCGATGTAGGTCCTAGAGCGAGAGGCTTCGTGTACTCATGTTTCAGGAAGGGGTTGAAGCCGACGGAGTTCTTCTTCCATGCGATGGCTGGTAGGGAAGGTCTGGTTGACACAGCCGTGAGAACCGCTCAGAGCGGTTACATGTACAGGAGGTTGGCGAACGCACTTCAGGACTTCTACGTGGCGTACGACGGCAGCGTTAGAACGTCGGAAGGTTTTGTCGTGCAGTTCCGCTATGGTGAAGACGGTGTGGATCCGGCGAAGAGCGACCACGGCGAACCAGTTAACGTGGACGAGGTCATAAAGGAGATATTGGTCGAGAAAGGTGGTTGATTTGAACGCTGCGGAAAGGGTAACCGAAGAGGTCGCCCGGGCCTTGCTGGAGCCGTACGCCCATGTGCTGCCCAAGAGGCTGGCGGACGAGGTTGTCAGGAAGGTTGTCAGCGCCGGGTTGTCTATAGAAGATGCTCGGAAAGCTGTGGATAGAGTCGTGCTAGAGTACATGCGAAGCCTGGTTGAGCCCGGAGAGGCTGTGGGAATGGTTGCGGCTCAGTCGTTGGGCGAACCGAGCACTCAGATGACCTTGAGAACCTTCCACTTCGCCGGCGTTAGAGAGCTCAACGTAACCCTCGGTCTCCCTAGGCTTATCGAGATAGTCGATGCCAGGAAAACTGTGGCCACCCCGATAATGGAGGTTTACCTGGAGGGCGAGTACGCGCATGATAGGGAGAAGGCGCTAGAAGTCGCTAGAGAGCTTGAGCTGACAACTGTAGAAAACGTATCTCGTGTCATCACGGTGGACTATGTCGATTACTCAATAGTCATAGAGCTTGATCCCGAGATGTTGGAGAACAGGGGTGTAGAGCCTAAAGACGTTGTTAAAGCTCTCAATAGAATAAAAGGGAAAAAAGGTAGCGTAGAGCTCGACGGGCTTACAATAATTTTCAGAACGGGATTGGAAGATGCCGTAAAGCTGAAAAGAATGTATGATAGAGTAAGAACCCTCAGGGTTAGGGGGGTTAAAGGGATAAAGAGGGCCGTTGTCCGTTACGACGAGAAGCTGGGGGAGTACAAGATAATCACTGAAGGGTCTAACCTAGTGGCAGCCTTAAGCACCGAAGGAGTCGACCATAGGAGGACGATAAGCAACAACATATACGAAGTAGCTGAGGTTTTGGGGATCGAAGCAGCTAGGGCGTTGATAATTAAGGAGATGAAAAATGTGCTAGACGAACAAGGATTAGATGTGGATCTAAGACACATTATGCTGGTAGCCGATGCAATGACCTTGAACGGAAGGATTAGGCAAGTAGGCAGACACGGCGTCGCGGGCGAAAAGCCCAGCGTGCTAGCCCGAGCGGCTTTCGAGGTCACCGTGAAGCATCTTGTAGACGCGGCTGTGAGAGGAGAGGTCGACGAGCTCAAAGGTGTTGTTGAAAACGTGATGGTGGGGTCCAGAATAGTCCCACTGGGTACAGGGATCGTTAAACTACTAATGCTGGTAACTACAGAGGAGCAATCGGCTGGAGGTCAATAGCGCGCGCGCACCCACATCTCGCCTTTCATCCTGGCGTCCGAGCGCCCCTGCAGGGGTACTCATGGGCTCCGCGCCTCGCGGCGCTTCACCGCCTCTTCAGCCCCGCGCGCTGGTGCCCAGCAGGGGAGGTTTCCTCCTCGCGGAGGGTGCCTCCCCCGGGGAACGGGTCGCTGCTGCAAATTAGCGGCTCCAGCCTCTCGCTGTTAATTAACTAGAGCAGCCCTCGCGGGTGTTTTTCTAGCCAGCCGGTGATGTCAACGTACGTCTCGTCGCCGCATTCCTCTCTGAGCCACTCATCTAGGAACCTCTTCGCAAGCCAGAACGTTGCCGCTTTGTCCCTATCCCACTCTATTCCGCAGCAGGGGCACCTGTAGCGCCTGTGGGCGACCTCGACGCCCCAACTGCTGCAGTTGGGGCATTGCTTCCCGCTCACCC
>Ga0209225_1000451_pt1 | contig 47917 bp, 50 predicted proteins | sample WasSprMetagenome_FD_184732 | JGI IMG/M metagenome (GOLD analysis project Ga0209225, IMG submission 184732) | Sulfidic aquatic microbial communities from Washburn Spring, Yellowstone National Park, USA - WS (SPAdes) (version 3) | ecosystem: Environmental > Aquatic > Thermal springs > Hot (42-90C)... | reverse complement strand
TCCAACTTACCAGCCGAATGCAAGGTTTTGAAGAATTCTCCGGTCCTTAGCCTCAAAAAGGTCTGATAACCTGGACGGTAAAGGAGACTGGTCGAATGAGCAACATACCAGGAATCGGTACACTCTATACATGGAATAGCAAAAACCGAATTAGGTGGCCCGAGCACATGGAATCTAACAATCATGGTCTTTCCCACCATGGAACCGCGAAGTAAAGCTAAAATTTCCCTTAATCCTTCCTCTCTCTCGATCTGATTAAGCCAAGGATCCAACTGCTCCCCTTTAGGCACCAAAAGTTTCGTAACAAGCCTGTCCCTACCCTGATCAAAATAACCGTCAAAATGATAGGTGTGCCCGGGGGTAGAGAGAGGTGCCTCCTCCCCGCTGACAATCGCCATCTTTCTAATGTACTCAATCTCCTCGGGGGTATCACTGCATACAAACACCTTATCGGGCTGGCAGAGTTCCACGCTCTCGGCGATAAACCGGTGAACCTCGGGGTGAGATATAGAGGAGAGTTTTGCATAGTCCTCTTCTGCCATCTTCTGTCTCAAGATTTCTCCCGTGTCCATTGCTTTGGCAAAATTTCAAAATTTATTTCTTTCGTTTTAACAAAATGTTAAGATGGACGAGGTTGACAGAAAAATTTTGGTAGAGTTAGCAAGAGATTCTAGGCAGCCGATTTATGTGATAGCAAAAAAGATTGGGGTAAGTAGACAGACCGTGGCAAAAAGAATCGAGAGACTAAAAGCGCTGGGAGTCGAGTTCACCGTTAGGATTAACCCTAGCATGCTTGGTCTGAATGTAAGGGGGTATGTCATGCTTCGCTTGGATCCTAGGCCTGAAATACGGAAGAAGTTCGAGAAAAAAATCGAAAAACTCAAACAAGTGGTGCGATTGCACTACCTGCTCGGGCCGGAGGACGCTATCTTGGAGGTTCTTGCTCAAAACAACGAAGAGATTAGCGCTTTGGTGAAGAAACTCCATACTTTCCCAGGTGTGAGAGAAACCGAAACTTTCCTGATTCACAGCACTGTCAAGGAGGAAAACATCCTGAACCTTTTAGAGGCAAAGTGAATTCGTTTTATTTCCCGATTTTTTGAAACGCAGGCGTCATTGATGAAAAGTGTCCCTCCAGCTTGCCGTAAAATTCCTCCTCGTGCTGAAACAGAAGTCTTCGGATCTCTCGGCCGTATCTTTTGAGAACGGGTCCATAAGTCACATGGAGTACCTGTCTTCCCTCCCCCTCTAGACTTGCCTTTTTCACTTCCCCCACAAGACCTTCATATGCCTTTCTCTCCTTTTCGAACGCTTGCTCCGCATACGAGCATATCCTTGAAAATAGCTCCGGTTCATGCTCCCTTACAAGTTCCAGTGCAACGAGATACGTAGTACCTGAAGTCTTTATGTGAACGGGACCAAACTCGGCAAGTAGAGGATAAATGGATGGCTTGTCAGAGCCCGAATGGATGCTCAGTTTATAGGGACCGAGGTGCTGTGCTATTAGGTAGTGCTGCCTCAAGTTATCCTTCAGCTTCTCCAAATCTCCTTTGTAATCCACGGCCTTCTCGAACTTCCCCACAAACTTCGGCGCAAAAGAGGTGATTTTCACCCCGCGCAACTTGAGTTCCCGCACAAAGAAAAAGTGCTCTTTGGGAGAAGTAGGCTCCGGTGTCTCATCGAGCGAAATTTCGAAATCAAACTCTTTAACCGTGTCGACCAGAAATTTCCAAACCTTCATCACAAAGTTCAAGGCACGTGCGAATCTTGCACAAATCTTCCAGACCTCTTCTTTCTCAAAAACGAGCTCGAAACCCGGGATGATTTCAAACCTTCCGTAATCCCTCTGAAGCTCGCTGGGGCTTGACCATTTGGAGACCTTGACTAACATGTTTTCCTCGCTGTAATCGAGATAAGGACTCACATCTATAGTGAATCCCGTGAAACCTGCCTTCACGGCCTCGCGCACCTCTTCAAGCGTTGAAAGATGATCGGCATCGGACCCGAACCCCTCCTGATATCCTTCTTTGAAAACCCCCCAAACGGCACGCGTCATGACTTCTTCAAAGGTTCTTCTCGTTTTCCTCAATTCCCTAGAAGATTGTTGGGCTAGGATGGGGAAAACCTTCAGGGCCTTGGCTGCCCTTATGTGACCAGGTGTCGCCATTCCCGTTCTATCCCCAAATCCGACAGAAGGCCTTAGCCAAGAAGGTTTTGGACGAAGAAAGGGAAAAATTGACTGAAGCACCTTGGCGTTTTTCGAACTCGTTGGGCATATATACACCCTTTTCTTATCGATTTTTTTGAGCCTCCCCTCCAATTTGGCGGGCTTTTTTCCCAAGACCACGAGAACCTCCCCTTTCTCCGTTTTCGCTAAGGCAAAAGTTGTTTCCCCCCACTGCTGAATGGATTTTGAATAGAACTGGAACTCAGGAAGGAGACGTTGAAGCTCCTCCACCTCTAACCCACCTTAACTGGTCTTCCCTCTTTGAACGATTGCTGAGCACGAAGAGCAAGCAGAAGGGCCAACCTTCCATCTTCCCCCGTCACGGGCGGCTCGGTATCCTCCCTCAAACACTTTATGAAGGCTCTCATCTCCTCTACAAAAGATCGTTCGTACCTGTCGGGGAAGAAATAGTAGAGCTTTGATGAATGAGCTCCTTCGATGTCCCATCTTATGTTTTGCAGAGGAAGAGGATTGGGAACTTCCATCATCCCTTTTTCCCCGAGTATCTCCACCCTTTGATCATAACCGTACACGGCTCTTCTGCAGTTGTCTATAACACCGATAGCCCCACCTCTGAACCTGAGAACTGTCACGACCGTGTCCAAATCCCCGAACTCTTTTAGTCTAGGTTCAAGCAAAACCGAACCGGTTGAATAAACTTCCTCGACCTCCTCCCCCATGAGGTACCTAGCCATGTCAAAGTCGTGAATGGTCATGTCCACCCAAATCCCACCCGAGACCTTCAGGTATTCCAAACTCGGAAAATCCGGGTCCCGGCTCGTTATCTTGAGCAGAAGGGGTTTGCCAATAACCCCTGAAGAAATCTCCTTTTTGGCTTGAGAAAAGTTGGGATCGAATCTCCTGTTGAAACCCACCTGAAGCTTAACCCCTGCACGTCTGACTGCCCTTACCATTTCATCCACCTCCTCCAAGGTTCTCGCAAGAGGTTTCTCACAGAATACGTTTTTTCCCGCCTCACAGGCATCAATCACTATCTGCTTATGGGTGTCCGTACTCGTGCAGACCAGAACTCCATCGAGCTCTCTCTTCAACAGTTCCCTGTAATCCAAAGTGTACTCTATCCCAAGCTCGGAAGCCAGTTTCTTGGCGGCCTGTGGATTCGAGTCGGAAACGATTATGAGTTGAGCACCTTCCACTCTGTGGACCAGATTTCTTGCATGTAGCTTACCTATTCTGCCGCATCCGATGAGACCAAGCTTTACCATCGATTTTTGCTCGCCCATTTAATTACGAGTTCAAATTTCTCGAGTTGAAACGAAAAGACGTTCAGTACCTTACGCTAGGACTTCGTAATCGTTTCCAAGGGGCCTCCGACACCCGAAGACATCCTGCAAGCAAATACAATCCCCCAGAGAGCTCGAGCTCGCGTTTCACACCCTCCGTACTCGAAAGCTCTAACGGGAGGCTGAACTGGTGGGGATTCAGGAGGTTTCAGAAAATCTGGAGTACAGGGGCAGGGCTCAGAGTGATCTATGTCAACTCGAGGGGAACCTCGGGCCTGTGCAGATATGTGGGGAAAAGCTAAGCCCGAATGGGTACAGGAGGGTGGTGCCCCAGGTGCGGGCTGGAGGAAAAAAGAGACGTAGTGGCGGTGAGGAACCTGCTTAGAAGGTACCAGATGTATGTTGGGGGCTTCGTCCGTTCCCGAAAGCCCTCCCATGAAAGGAGGAGGGGACCTAGTTGTGCAAGTTAAACGCTAGGTCAGAAAGGAGCCCCTGGCGTTCCTGTGAGTGTTTCTTCCGTGTCTCGAGGTTTGAAAACCGTTTATAGAGCTTCTCCAACTAGCGAATGAGAGCGATTCTGATAGGACGGTTTCAGCCCCCCCATCTCGGACACATGGAGGTCATCAAGAAGATTCTTGAAGAGGTGGACGAACTCATCATCGGAATTGGAAGCGCTCAGGAGAGTCACACCGTTCAGAACCCCTTCACCGCCGGGGAGAGGATGTTGATGCTCCTTCGCTCTTTGGTTGAGGAGGGTTTGGATTTGTCCAGAATTCTCGTCGTTCCCATTCCTGATATAAACAACAACGCCCTCTGGGTTTCACACGTTCTTTCCTTCTCTCCACCTTTCTCCATAGTCTATACTAGAAACCCTCTGGTGGCTAGACTCTTCAAGGAGGCGGGTTTTGAGGTACGTTCCTTTCCCGCCTATAGCAGACGGGAATATCAGGGAACCGAAATCAGAAGAAGGATGCTGGCAGGGGAGGCCTGGGAGCACCTCGTACCCAAGGCCGTGGTAGAGGTGATAAAGGAAATAAAGGGAGTGGAGAGACTTAAGGAGATTTCCCAGAGCGACACAGCTTGAAAAAGTACCTTCTTAGGTCCACTTTCCCGTTCTTTACTTCCACACCTTCCTCTCGAAGTAACTCGATTTTCTTTTTCACACCCAGTTTATATCCCCCAACTTTTCCATCCGAGCAAATCACGCGATGACATGGTGTATCAATAGGGTGCGGGTTGGTCGAAAGAAGTCTTCCAACCTTTCTCCATCCCTTAGACCATCCTAGCGCAAGCGAGAGTTCCTTGTAAGTTGTAACCTTCCCTCGAGGTATCCTTCGAACAAGATTCCATAGTCGTTTCACAAATACATTTTTTGATGATTGAAATCGACGGGTCTATGCTCGAGGGTGGAGGAAGCATCGTCAGGATTGCGGTAGGTCTAGCTGCCCTACTCGGAAAACCCGTTCGCGTTTACAATATAAGAGCGAAAAGGGAGAACCCTGGTCTAAGAGAGCAACACTTGGAAGGGATTAGGGCCGTGGCAAAACTGTGCGAAGGTAGATTAGAGGGAGACGAGCTCGGTTCTCAAGAAATAAAGTTCTGGCCAGGAGAAGTGAGAGTTAGAAGAGTTCACGTGAACATCAGAACAGCTGGAAACATCACTCTCGTCCTCCAGCCCCTCATGCTAGCTGCTCTCCGGGCAGACAAATTAGTGGAGGTGGAATTTGAGGGGGGAGCAACCGATGCCCCGCTTGCGCCACCAGTAGACTATCTGAAATATGTCACCTTTCCCATGTTAGCCAGAATAGGGTACCGATGCGAGATTGAATGTATAAGAAGAGGACACTATCCCGAGGGTGGAGCACAAGCTAGAGCCAGACTTTATCCAGGCGAGCTTAAGCCACTCAGAGCTGTGGAGAGGGGAAAGATACTTGGAATTCGAGGAATTTCGCACTGTGTTAGACTGCCCAGATCCATCGCAGAAAGACAGGCAAACGCGGCGAAGAAGAGACTTCTTAAAGAAGGCTACACAGCGGAGGTGGAAATCGAGGCTTACGATTCCGAAAAAGACCCACACATCGCACCCGGTACTGGCATAGTTCTATGGGCAGAATGTGAAGGAAGCATTTTGGGTGCGAGTGCTCTAGGGAAACCCGGAAAACCCGCAGAAGAAGTCGGGGAGGAGGCAGCAGAGGAACTCTCAACCCAGCTCAAAATAGGAGCAGCAATCGATAAGCATCTCACAGATCAGCTTATACCTTATCTGGCGTTGGCGGGAAAGTCTGAAATCACAAGCTGCGAGATAACACTTCACACCCTCACCAACATCGAGTTAATCAAAAAGTTTCTGGATGTAGAGCTAGAAGTTGAAGGGAGTCTTGGAAACCCCGGCAGGATTAGGATTAAATCCTGACTTCTATTCCCCTCTTCTTTAGATAATCCTTTACCTGTCCGATGGTATAAGTTCCGTAGTGGAAGATACTAGCCGCGAGTGCCGCATTCGCACGAGTTTCTTTAAACACTTCATACATATGCTCCGGACTCCCGCATCCACCAGAGGCTATAACAGGTATATCCACCCTCTCACTTACCTCCCTTGTTAATGGAATATCATAACCTAATTTGGTTCCATCTCTATCCATACTTGTAAGCAAGATTTCACCTGCACCCCTCTGCTCTGCCTCTACTGCCCATTGGATAGCATCCAAACCAACAAATTTTTTTCCTCCGTAGATGGAGCACTCAAACCAACATAATCCCTCAGGTGTTTCTACCACTGTCTTGCCGGGTGCATCTCGGTTCGAACTCACATATCTCCTCTTGGCATCAATGGCCACCACGCACGCCTGACTTCCGAAATGCGCTGAGATTTCGTTAATTAGATGCGGATTCTCGATTGCGGCAGTGTTTATAGCCACCTTATCGGCTCCCGCTTTGAAGACTTTCCTAGCATCCTCCAAGCTTCTTATCCCACCACCCACAGTCAAGGGAATAAAAACTTCCTCACACGTTCTCTCCAGCACATGAATCATCGTTTCCCTTCTTTCTCTACTGGCAGTTATGTCCAGGAAAACGATCTCGTCCGCACCGTCTTCATAGTACCTCTTAGCCAGCTCCCACGGAATACCAGCATATCTTATTTGTTCAAATTCTATTCCTTTCACGACTCTTCCTTCGGGAACTGCTAGGTCACAATCCAAACATGGAATTATTCTCTTCGTCACCATCTCAGCTCGAGAAAGTTCTTCAAAATTTTCAACCCATATCGTCCGCTTTTCTCAGGGTGAAATTGAACCCCAAAAAGGTTGTCCTTCCACACTGCCGCGGTTATCCTTTCCCCATAATAGGTCGTGGCCACGATTACATCCTCCTCCGGTAGGGCATGATACGAGTGGACGAAATAAGCATAACCCTCTCCTAGTCCTCTGAACAGAGGGCATAATCCTTTATGTAAGCTCACGTAGTTCCAACCGATATGCGGTAGCGGCAAACCCATGCTTTTGATTTTCACAACTTTTCCCTTTATTACTCCTATCCCTTTCACGTCAGGAGCCTCTTCGGAGCTCTCTAGCAGCACTTGCAAGCCAAGGCATATCCCCAAGACTGGAGCGCCGGAGGATAGAGTCTTGCGTATTTTTGGCATGAAGGAGCTTAAACTCTGCATGGCCTTACCAAACGCGCCTACTCCTGGGATAACAATCTTACCGTCCTCCAGCTGTTCCGCTGAGCTGACCAAAATGGGCTCACCTCCAAGAAATTTCAGCGCGTTGTAAACACTTTTTAGGTTGCCCATCCCGTAATCCAAGATGAAAACTTTCCGCTCTTCCATACTTTAACCGGAAGTTGGCTATTATTGACTTTCACGAACTCGAGTCCGGCGATGCCATAAGCTTCTCTAGGACTGCTAGTCTACTCTTTTCCAGCTCTGACTCGACGTGCTCTAGCAACTTGGTGGCGCCCAACTGCCACAAATCAACATAAAGCTGAACTAAAGGAATCTTGCCTGCTTCTGAAAGTCTAGCAAGATGCTCGTCCCACTCAAGAAGAAAGAAGTTTGGTTCACCCCCTGTGGACTTCAAGATTTTTCTTATTTCGTCCACCTTCCCATAAGCAAATAGCCTATCGTATTCCACTTCCTCACCAAAAGCAAGTTTATAGCCATGGTGGGCGGTGAAAAGGACTTTCCCCACCAACAAATTTTCCGCTTCACGAAGAGAGGGGACCCTAGCTGAATAAGTTACATCTTCCATGATGTTACGCTTCACTGCCCAACTCAGCAGAATTTTGGTCGGATCTATCACTCTAAAACCCTGTGGTCTGCGCTCCACCGTTCCTATCTGTTCCAGCCAAGTAATCACCCTACTAACAGCACCAGCGGAAATTGAACATGAGGTGCAGAGCTGACTTTGAGTGAAAAAACGCTTTCCTTGCGAATAAAAAGCATGCAAGATTTCTCTAAAGATCCTTTCCCATTTCTTCACTATTCTTTAATCATACCAACAGAAAGACTATAAACGTCCCTTCTAATTTCCGCACCATATCTATTGCTTTAAAGTGTGGAAAGAGAGAGTTGGATGTCAAAGATAAAATCGCTTAAAGCACGCGAGATTTTGGACAGCAGAGGCAACCCAACCATTGAAGTAGAGATAGAAATAGAAGGAGGGAGAGTTCGAGCAGCGGCGCCCAGCGGAGCGAGTAGGGGAAAAAACGAGGCGGTAGCCTTTCCAGAAGGGGGTGTTCGTGCATCCCTTGAAATTCTGAGGAAAGAGGTCTTTCCAAAACTCGTGGGAAGAGAAGCAGAAAAACAGCAAGAGATAGATTCACTGCTTCATGAGATAGATGGGACTCCCAATTTCTCAAGAATTGGGGGTAATGCCGCAGTGGCGATTTCAATGGCGGTCGCAAAAGCCGCCGCCCTGTACCACGGATTGCCCCTTTACAAATATCTAAATGCAAAGGCCTGTTCTCTTCCTTTTCCATTGGGAAATGTTATTGGGGGAGGAGCACATGCAGGAAAGGCCACACCTGACATTCAGGAGTTCCACGTTCTACCTGTAGGTGCAAAAACCTTCGCACAGGCTGCCTTCGCGAACGCAAAAGTACACAAAAAACTGAAGGGGCTGATTGAGAAAAAAGATTCGCTCTTCGCTGGTGGAAAGGGAGATGAGGGGGCTTGGGCAGCGAAGCTAACAAGCGAGGAAGCATTGGAGTTGTTGACAAAGGCTGTCGAGGAGGTTGAGAAGGAAGACGGTATAAAAATAGCCCTCGGTCTCGATTTAGCGGCAAGCGGGCTATGGGATGGCAGAAACTACAGGTATTCTAGAGAGGGCAAGGTGAGAACTGAAACCGATCAATTAGATTTCCTCGTGAGCCTCGTGGAAAAATACCACCTCCTGTTCCTAGAAGATCCTTTACATGAGGAAGATTTTGAGGGTTTTGCTGAACTCACCAAGAGAGTTGGAAAAAAATGCATCGTGTGCGGCGACGACTTGTATGTTACCAATCCCAGCCGAATAAAGAAAGGGATGGAAATGAAAGCCAGCAATGCCGTGCTCATCAAGCCCAACCAAATAGGAACCTTGACCGACACTCTCCAGGCTGTGGAGCTCACGAAAAAAGCGGGGTGTCTACCTGTAATTTCTCATCGATCGGGGGAAACCCCCGATGAAACAATCTCGCATTTAGCTGTTGGATGGGGTTGTCCAATCATAAAGACAGGAGCGGTGGGAGGGGAAAGAATAGCAAAACTAAACGAACTCATAAGAATTGAGGAAGAACTGGGCGCAAAAGCAAGGATGGCAGAGCTGAAATGGAAGAGTTAGGTGAGGTTGAGCTTCTAGTACCGCAGGACGTTTATCTTCAAAACGGTGTTCATATCGGCACCAAACAACGTTCGGGAGACATGAAACCATATATTTTCAGAATAAGACCCGACGGTGTTGCAATTTTAGACATAAGGAAAACAGATGAAAAACTAAGGCTTGCCAGCAAGATGATTGCCAGAGAAAAACCCGAGAAGGTATTGGTTGCCTCTGCCAGGCATCATGGACAGCAACCTGTCGCAAAGTTCGGGGAGATAACGGGCGTGAAAGTTTCCTTGGGAAGGTTTATTCCTGGCTCTTTAACCAATCCTCACCTACCTACATTTATAGAACCTAGACTGGTAATGGTAACGGACCCTGCTGCAGACAAACAGCTCCTAGATGAAGCATGTAAGATGGGAATCCCCACGATTGGCATCTGTAACTCCGATAACTCAACCGCCATGCTCGACCTTGTCATTCCTGCTAACAACAGAGGGAGGAGGTCTCTTGCCTTAGTTTATTGGATCCTAGCCATGCAGGTGCTGAGGGAAAGGGGAACACTTGCCATAGATCAACCTTTTCCCTACTCGCTGGAAGATTTTGAAACTAAAACATGAGACACCCTGCTGTTGCGGGACAGTTCTATGAGAGTACCAGAAAGCAACTAATTGAGCAGATAGAGTGGTGCTACACGCATCGAGTAGGTCCAGGCAGATTGCCACAACTTCAAAGAGGAGAGAGAAGAATCATTGGATTGGTTTCACCACATGCTGGCTATATGTATTCCGGCCCTGTCGCTGCTCACGGTTTTTCTGCCCTGGCTCAGGACGGAAAACCTGACAGAATCATAATCTTAGGACCGAATCATCACGGAATTGGATCGGGTGTCTCTCTGATGAGTTCTGGAAAGTGGATAACCCCACTGGGTGAAGTCGAGGTGGACCGAGAACTAGCAAAGGAGATTCTGAAAAACTCGGAAATCATAGATGACGACGAAGAGGCTCATCGGCTTGAGCATTCCATAGAGGTTCAACTGCCTTTTCTGCAGCATCTGCTGGGCGAGTTTAGGTTTGTGCCAATCTGCATGATGTTTCAGGACGTAAAAACGAGCCTGGAGGTAGGAGAGGCCGTCGCCTTAGCCTGTCAAGGAAAGGACGTTCTTCTGATAGCTTCCACTGATTTCACACACTACGAACCGCAAGAACGTGCCGTAAAAAAAGACAGAACTGCCATCGAAAAAATTCTCGCACTCGATCCAAGAGGCCTTGTTGAAACTGTTGAGAGAGAGGGAATAAGCATGTGTGGTTATGGCCCGGTCGCCGCCATGCTAGAGGCCTGCAAAAAACTCGGGGCAAAAACAGCTAAACTCCTGAAGCATGCAACAAGTGGTGATACCTCGGGCTTCACTGCCGAGGTAGTGGGGTACGCCTCCATAGCAATCTGTAGGTGAAGGTGACTAAATCAAACCTAGCGCTGACTCTATTCTTCCGAGCTCGGCTCCCGTCGTAGAAGTTCCCACTATAGCACCTTTCGAATTGCCGAGAATACAAATCCCGACGTAGCCCATACCACCGCAAGCGGTTCCCACATCCACCGGGACGCCCAGCACTCTCTCTATCTGGCGTGCCTCCTCCTCCCTGATATTGGGATTCGCCAACACCCCCTTGTTCGTCGCCACTGCAAGAGAGCCCACTGTCGGTTCTCCCGCCACTGTGCCTTTTTCAAGCTTAACCTTCAACGCTTTCTCGAGTTCAGCGAGCTCCCTCTTAGAGAACTCGGGACTGGCTATCCCGCCGTAATCATTCACCAGCAGAAGATTCCCAAGAGCGGTAAGACGGCTCTCTAAACGGAAAACATTTATCCCGGCCTCCCTCAGCTCCTGCTCCTCTTCATCTTTGAGAAGATAGGGCCCAACGACTCCATGAGAGTTACCAGCAAGGAAAATCCCCAATAGTGGAGAACCCCATACTTCGCCTTTAATCACTCTGGCCCGCAGGGTCTCCACCACTTTCTCTTCCTTTATCTTCATTTTGGGCAAGATGACGAACTCCTCGGTACACAAACCCCACAAACCTAAGAAGGGCGAATTTTCAAAGTTCATCCTAAGTATAGGCATCATTCCACCGGATACGCCTCAACCACTCCGTCGTCCCTCTTAACTGCCCTTACCCTCACTCTAGGTGGCGGTTTTTCTCTTCCTCTCGCCCAGAGTAAGGAGTTTAGTTCAGGAGTGATTAAAACCCTATCAGCCTTTAAATGTTTCTTCAAGAACTCTCTTACTTTCCTGACTGCTCTGGGAGTCCTCTTTTTTCTTCCAGACTTCGGATCACGAAGTGGAATGGTGTAAATTCTTTCTTCTACCATTTAGGGCTTGATCCTCTGCGTTCTCCAGCTCCTTCTCTTCACACTTCCCCTTATCTTGCCCCGCGTTTTCACCATTACCCAAACGGGAGCTCGTCTTCTCATCCTGCCTGCCCTTGCCAGTCTCTTTTTCAGCGCAGGATGTTTGTGTTTAGCCATCAAAGCCTCCTTATTCTTATCTCCCTTTTCCTGTATAGCCTAGCCAGAGCCTCCTTCAGTTCTTCGTCTGTAATGGGCCTCACTATTTTTCCTGTTTGAGCCAGCTGAATCAGCTCCTGCTCTAACTGTTCAGCCATTTCCGGCTTAGCCATCTTAATGTTTGTAAGCCTAGCCCTCGCCTCTGGGGTCAATATCTGTCTTAGAATGAGAGCCTTCTGAGCCTCCAGCTGTGCTCTTATTTCCTCCTCCTTTCGCTGCTGTTCTGCCCTCGCTTGAATTTCCTCAATTTTCCTCCTTCTTATTTCCTCAAGCTCTTCCTCGCTGACGTACTCCTCGCTCATTTTTTCTTTGCAAGTTCTTTGCGCACTTGTCCCACGAGCTCATTCAACAAGTCTACTCCTTTTTTCGTCAGTTTTCTTCCCCGTCTTTTTCCCTCCACTACCTTTTCCGCCAAACCTGCCTTTTCAAGTTGCTGAAGAATGGTCCGAATGATTTTTCCCCCACCCTTTCTGAAGTGCTCGGGAGCTTGCCCAAAATTTTTCCTCCCCCCGTAATATGTCCGCAACCTAGATACCCCTACCGGACCGTCCAAGTAAAGCCTGCGCATAATAGAAGCAGCCCTCATGTACCACCAATCCGGTTGTTCCGGTCTTCGTTCTCTATGAACCCCTGTTTTAGCAAAATAGCTCCATTTGGGAGGGGTGAGCTCAGGGAACTCCTTGAGCCTCTGCTTAAGCCTTTCCAGCAAGGGTGCTGCCGGCACTTCTAGCACCGAGACCATCTTCATCTACCTCTTCCCAAAAAATGCGATTTCCGGCAGAACATTTCACTTAAAGAACAAGCTAAGTTCTCGTTCTGCATTTTCACGGGAATCGGCTGCGTGTATAACATTCTCCGTGATACTTTTTCCAAAGTCTCCTCTTATTGTTCCTTTCGGTGCCTTTGAGGGGTCGGTAGGGCCGATGAGCTCCCTCATTTTAGAAACTGCTTTTTTCCCCTCCACTACCATGACTTCAACCTCCCCTGAGCAAACAAATTTTACGAGATCGTCAAAGAAGGGTTTTCCTTTATGTGGAGAGTAGAGTTGCTCAGCCAATTCACGACTTAACTTGAGCCTCTTAGACGCCACTACTCTAAGACCCGCTTTCTGAATCCTCGAGCGTACTTCGTCAACAAGCCCAGCTCTAACACCATCGGGTTTGATCATTACGAAAGTCCTCTCTGTTTTCTCCCTAGATACCCACTTCACCTTTCTACCCTTTCTACCCAGCCCAAAGTTTCTCTCACACTTGGATGAGCAAAAAAAGTAAACAGTTCCGTCTTTTCTCACAAACATTACCCCAGTTCCAGGTTCCAATTCATGTCCACAAAAAATACAATTTCGAGCGGGCATTAAACGGGTTTAATCTCTCTAGCTTCTCTTTTTGTCTCACGCAGGATGAGTATGTCGCCTACCTTCACTGGTCCCTTTACATTCCTTACCAAAATGCGGTTCTTGTCTTCTCCTTCCAGTACCCTGCACCTTACCTGTATAATTTCACCAGTCGCCCCAGTACGGCCTAAAATCTCCAAGACCTCGGCAGGCGCAGCCTCCTCCTCTTCCATCTCACTTTGCTCTCAGTTGCTTAATGGCTGTTATTAGCTCCTCCACCTGTGAAGCCACCTCCCCCGGCTCAACGACAGCCACTGACGATGCTGCCACATTAAGCCCAGCAACTTCCCCTAGCTTTCTCTTGTCCGGAACGTAGAGATATGGTACTCCCTTCTCATCACTCAGGGGTGGGAGATGAGCGGCGATTTCTGGAGGGTCGATATCTTCAGCTATCACCACTAGCTTCGCTTGTTTTCTTTCTACAGCTTTTGTCACCTCGTTTATCCCCCGCTTCAGTTTTCCTCCCTTTTCCCTGACTAGTCCAATCACTGCATATGCCTTCTCCGCCAGCTCTGGGGGGGTGTCAAACTTCACGTGCATGGGTTTGGCCATTTCACCACCTCCTCATCGTTCTTCAACAGATGACCGACCTAGCATTTATCTCTAACCCTTTAGATAAACTCACGAGTGAGCATACACTGCCACCAACGGATGAAGCTGCTCAATCCTCACAAACCCGTACCTTTCAAACTGAACCACGTCATTTTTCTCCTCCAAAATTGCCGGTTCTACCCTGCCTCTCTCCAATCCATCAGGTTTTATGATTGTAGCCTCAATTGAAGGTTCAGAAACCCATTGAACCTTTGGAACTGAGGGCGACAATTCAAACCCCGCAAACTCCCCTTCTCCTTCACCAATTACCTTCACATTCATGAAACCCATGAGTCTGAAGACTTCTCCAACCTTTAATCTCTCCGCATCCTTTTTGGGAATCCTGACTCTTACCACTCCTCCTGTCCAGTCTACTGGAATCCTTCTTTCTCCTCTCTCCTTGAAGGTGGGATGAAGCCGCACCCTAACTTCCTTCACCTCAGGGACCTCCCGAACTCGAAACTCCACAGGATTGGGAACGAAAAAGTAGCGATTAACTTTCGGATCCAGGATTTTTCGATTGTGTGAAGCTAGAGTCTCCCAGCTGAGATGGGAATCGACTAGAGTGAGTCCGACCCCTAAAAGTGTTTCCTTGATAGCTTCTGGCTGATATCCCCTTCTTCTGAGGGAAGCGATGGTAGCAAGTCTCACATCGTCAACCCCCGTATATGTTCCTGCCCTTACTCCCTCCATGATTTTCGTCTTGCTTAGCTCTACACCTTCAAGCATCAATCTACCATACTGAATAGAAACGGGATACTTCCAGCCCAAATGCTGATAGAGGAATCTCTGTCTCTCCTCATTCACCTCGTGCTCTTTTCCCCGCAGGATATGAGTAACCCCCATCTCGTGGTCATCGATTGAGACCGAGAAGTTGTAGAGAGGCCAAACCTTGTATCGGGTTCCGGTTCTGGGATGAGGATAATCGACTATCCTCATTGCTGGCCAATCCCTGACAGCAGGGTTTGGATGGGAAAGATCTGTCTTGATTCTTAACACCGCGCCCTCCTCGGGATATTGCCCCGTCAGCATGCCTTCCCACCTCTTCTGGTGTTCCCATGCAGGAAGTTCTCTACAGGGGCATGCCTGACCAGCGTCCCTTAACTTCCCAAAAACCTCAGCCGAACAGGTGCACACGTAGGCCTTCCCCTCTTCAACCAGTCTTCTTGCATACGAATAGTATAATTCCAACCTGTCCGACTGATAGTACTCCTCGTCCCAGACAATTCCTAGCCATGCTAAATCCTTCCGAATCAGCTCATACATTTCTGAAAGAGCATTTCGAGGATTGGTGTCCTCAAATCTGAGGATGAATTTTCCACCATATTTTTTCGCATACTCATAGCTAAGTAAAGCGGCTCTAACATGCCCCAAGTGAAGGGGGCCATTGGGATTTGGAGCAAAGCGAGTAACCACTTGTCCCTCCACTTGGGGTAGTTCTGGAAGTCCTCTTCTCTCTACCCTTTTCAGTAAGGGTTCTCCAACCTCCGCCAGTTTTGCCTTTTGTTGTTCTAGTGTTAAAAGGTTGACTTCACTTACTACCTCTTCTACTAACCTCCTCACTTCTTCCAACCGCTGGCGTATTTCAGGACATTCGGCTAACACCTTCCCAAGCACAGCCTCCGGAAGGGCTTTTCCCCCGTGTAATACAGCGTTCTTGAGGGCATGTCTCAGGACGGAGAGTCGTAATTCGTTCATCTCTCTATTTCGACAGGGACCCCGTTAGAGGCGAGATGTATCTCCGACTGAGAATACCCTAGCTCCCTCGCCATTTCATAAAGAACCCTAAGTCTGTCCTCAGTCCCGTGACATGGAACAACATGTCTAGGACGAACCAGTTTTAGAAACTCCAGAGTTTCTGCCCTTCCAGCATGACCCGAAGCGTGGACCTCTTTGTAAATTTTTGCTCCCTTTAGCTGTAGTTTAGTTTCCAGCAACTCCCTATTTGCCTGATTGATGGGATGTGGAATGACACTAGCAGAAAAAATAACAGAATCTCCTTTTTCGATTTCGTATGGTAATTGTCCATCCGCAATCAGAGAAAGAACGGAGTTCGGCTCCCCCTGATGTCCCGTACAGATGAGTACGTACTCTTCCTTGCTTTCCTTCACCTTCCGGAGGAGCCCCCTAGAGGACGAAATCCTCCCTCCTAGCTTGACTTCTTGTGGAAGCCTGATGATTCCGATCTTCATGCCAGCAGACAAATAATCTCTGAGAGATCTTCCTACCACCACGGGCGTTCTCCCAAGCCTTAGTGAAATGTCGATGATGGTCTTTAACCTTGCCAAGTGGGACGAAAAAGTTGTAATAATAATCCCCTTTCCATCGCTAGCTTCCTTCATCACCCTCAGCAATTGGTCGGCCACCCAGCGTTCAGAGGGGATGGGCCCCTCCTCATTTAATCTCACCGTCCCTATCATGGCGGCGAGAGGCTCACTTTCGCGCCTAAGCGGGGAAAAATCAATTGGTGGCCCCAAGATGGGCTCGTTGTCGAATTTGAAATCACTAGCATACAGAAACCGCTTTTCTCCTCTTCTTACGACAACGAAAACCGTCTGAGGAGTACTATGGGTAGCATGAATCAATTCTATCTCGATCTCTCCTAGACGCAGACGACCACCTGGCTGGAGGGGAATTAGACGATTGGGCAAGTGATAAGCCTTCTCCTCCGCCCTGAGTTTCTTGAGAACCTCTAAAGTATAGGGGGTGCCAATAATTGGCGCCGCGTATGCGCTTGCAAGTTTAGTCACTGCCCCCACATGGTCCAAGTGTGCATGAGAAATTATGATTCCCCTCACTCTCCTTCCAGTCAGAGGTCTGTCATCTGGTATGATATTTCTAGACACAAGCTCCCTCTTCCTTAGACTTCCTATTTCCAAATCCTCGAAGCTCAGCAAAGTGTCGAGCCTTATTCCCATGTCCAAAATCACACACTCCTTACCGAAGCTAACTGCAGTCATGTTTTTTCCGATTTCTCCCAATCCTCCCAGAGGAAGAATTTCCATCAGTGAATCTCCGTCCCCAGCCCGCGCTCCCCTTTGAGAGTTCTCGAGAGAAGCCCCTTCTTCAATCCATTAATGAAACAAACATGGGTGGGGGTGTCGGCAAGTCTAAGCGCTTCCTGGATTTTCTCTCTAATTCCACCCGTCACATCAGCCACTCTTGTAGGTAGCTCTACCAACTTTGAAAGGTCATCGAAGCTAAATTCTGATGCCAGCAACATCTTATCTTTCTCCTTGATGTAAATGCCATCAACGTCCATGCAGAAAATCGCAAGCCTGGCGTGAAGTCTCATGGCTAAATGACAAACGATTTTGTCTCCTGAGACAATACATGCTCCTCTATTGTCGGGAAAGATATCTCCATAGGTTACTGGAACAATCCTCTTCTCCAGCAGCCATTTGATGAGAGAAACTTCGGACTTAACGATTTCTCCCCTCCTCACTCGGATGAAAGAAGAGGGCGGAATGGAAATTGCCGGTATCCTTGCCCTTTCTAACGCCTCCATCACCTTTGAGTTCAGTCGTTCCATGGCTCTGTGTATTTCAAGAAATCCGGCAACAAGATTTTTTTGATATCTTTTTGCCAACGGATGAGCAAAGGATCCCCCTCCATGAACTAGTAGTAATGGGGCCGATGAAGCACGCAACTCTCTCGCCAGTCGATAAAGGACCTGTTTTCTCAGGCTAAAAGGTTTGTGCTTGTAAGTTATAGCACTTCCGCCAAACTTCACGATGATTGGTTTAACCATCAGTAATTGCGATTTGGAACCTAATTTCCGACTTCCTCACAAAAGGCTTTCTCCCCAAGACACCGCTCCGTAGCCAACATCACCCTCAGCACATCTAGCTCGCCTAGAACCCTACCCTGCACCTGTAACCCAACAGGAATCCCATCTACTCTCCCCACGGGCACCACTCCTGCACATATCCCTGCTAAGTTCGCTGGAACGGTAAGATAATCATACGCATACATTTCCATCGGCGTAAGAGGGGTACCCAGTGGATGAGGTAGCTTCGGAACGGTTGGTCCAACGATGACATCCACCTCCTTAAGCGCTCTTTCCAGCTCCTCTCTTATGATTTCCCTAACCTGCAATGCACGCTGATAATACTTCCCCTTATACTCCCTCCTGCTTATGTATCTTCCTCTTTCTATCCTCCTTCTTACCTCCTCCCCACAGACTTCCTCTATCTTTTTTCCGTATTTTCTCCCGTCAAATCTGCGTGTTGCAGAAAAGAACTCCACTGATACTATGACGTAGTAGGCAGAGAGAGCTTTTTCTAAGTTTGGGAGCTCCACTTCCCTTATTTTAGCCCCCCAGTCTGCCAATGCTTCAACGGCGTAATCGATTACTCTCATAATTTTTGGGTCTGTCAATTCCGCAAACTTATTGCAAATTCCTATGCTCATTCCCCTAATTTCCGAATCTAGATTCTCGACTAGTTTGACTTGATCGACATCTAGCATGGCTGACTCCCTCTCGTTTCTGCCAGCGATGCATTCAAGGAGCAGAGCCGAGCCTTCGGTATCCGGCGAGAGTGGACCAATCTGATCTAAACTCATCCCAAGATCAATCAGACCATGTCTGGGAACTAGACCATAAGTTGGCTTCAGTCCAACCACTCCACAGTGACTTGCTGGATTCCTTACCGACCCTCCAGTATCGGTTCCAAGCGCTAGGTCACAGAGCCCTGCTGCAACCGCTGCCCCTGAACCGCTGCTTGATCCTCCCGGTATCCTTCCTGGAGCACTTGGGTTTTGAGTAGGACCAAACGCACTAGTCTCCCCACTGGATCCACAGGCAAATTCGTCCATATTGAGCATACCCAAGATGAGGGCACCCTCCCTCTTTATCCTCCTGATGACCTCGGCATCGTAGGGGCATATATAATCCTCAAGAGTTCGGGAAGCACAAGTGGCATGAAGTCCTAGGACGTTAATATTTGATTTCACTCCGATAACAAGACCCGCGAGCCTGCCACCTCTACCTTCTTTAATTCTTTTCTCTACCTCTTCCGCCTCCTTCCTCAAGTTTGGATTGACCTCCAAAGCTGCATTCAACTCGCGCTTCTTCTCCACCCTCTGAAGAAATTCTTCTACCCTTTCCACCACTGAGATTTCGCCCCGTTTAATTGACTTCACCTTTTCGAGCGTTATGCCCATTTCGCCACTTCTGCCTTCACGTAACCTTGTTCATCCTTGACTGGCACTATAGAAAGGAATCTTCTCCTGAATTCTTCCTGTCTTTCAGGCTCTCCGTCTTCCCTTGTGAGGTTAAGTCTTTCTTGACTATAATAGAGCTCTGGTGCGGGGGGAAGTTTTTCTGCATCTCTTGTAAATGCCTTTAAAATCTCCTCAGCCTCCTCCATCAAAAACAACCCCAGTGGAGATTATACTTTGTCTGTTACTATGGTAACAGTACATCATCCCCAACATTTGTTTTATTGTGCGGGCTCCACCAATCAATGAGAACATCAAGGTTTCCCGGCTTTTACAAGTTGAGTTTAGAAGAAAGGATACGAGCGGTGAGAGAGTTTTCCGGTCTGAGCGAGGAGGAGGTGAATATCCTGAAAAGTGGAGGGCTGTCCCTCGTTTCGGCCGATAAGATGATAGAAAATGTAGTCGGAATTCTCTCGCTTCCCTTGGGTATTGCCACCAACTTTCTCGTCAATGGAAAAGACTATCTCGTACCCATGGTAACCGAGGAACCCTCGGTGGTAGCAGCGGCATCAAATGGAGCCAAGATGGCTAGAGAAGGAGGAGGATTCAGAGCAAAATCACTTGGGTCAATCATGATTGGACAAGTCCATCTTTTGGATGCCTCTCCCTCCTCTGCCGAAATCCTGCTCTCCGAAAAGGAAAGAATTCTGGAGGAAGCCAATAAAACAAATCCCGTTCTAGTGAACCTTGGTGGAGGAGCCAAAGAATTGGAGGTTCGAACTGTTGACGGGGTTTTGGTGGTACATTTACTGGTCGATGTCAAGGACGCGATGGGCGCAAATGCCGTAAACACCATGTGTGAGGCGATAGGACCCTTGCTCGAAAGCCTAACTGGAGGAAAAGCACTTTTGCGAATTTTGTCGAACTTAGCCATTCATAGGTTAGTTAAAGCAGAGGTAACCATCCCAAGGGAAACGATTGGCGAGGAGGTGGTAAAGGGGATAGTCAGAGCAAATGAGATAGCAAAGAAGGACCCATACCGCTGTGCCACGCACAACAAGGGCATCATGAATGGAATTATAGCAGTAGCACTGGCTACAGGCAACGATACGAGAGCGATAGAGGCTGGAGCACATTCTTATGCTGCTCTGGGTGGTTATCATCCTCTGACAGATTGGATCGAAACTCCAGAAGGCGATTTGCACGGAAGAATAGAGCTACCATTAGCTGTTGGAACGGTGGGAGGAGCCACTCATCATCCAATCGCAAAAATCTGTAGGAAAATCTTAGGAATCCAAAGCGCCAAAGAACTGGCCGAGATAATGGCCTCAGTGGGTCTAGCCCAGAATCTTGCGGCCCTGAGAGCTCTTGTTTCAGAGGGAATCCAGAGGGGACACATGAAGCTTCATGCACGATCGGTGGCTTTGGCAGCAGGGGCCGTAGGTGAGGAGGCTGAAGAAATAGCGAGAAGAATGATCGAGGAGGGAGAAATATCACTTGAGAGGGCCAAGGAACTGTTGAGAAGAAATGCCTGAGATTTTCGGAATTCCCCATTTCCATTTCGACTTCGAGTGGTGGAAAACCAAAGAAGGTTACGCAAAGGATGTTCTTGAAATCCTGCGCAAAGCAGTTGAGCTGCTCGAAAAATATCCACATTTCAAATTCACCATTGACACTGCGACTGCTGTTGAACCTGCATTAGAGAATCCTGAACTTATCGAAAGGTTGAGGAAACTCGCCACCGAAAGAAGGGTGGAGTTCGTGGGAGGGACGCTCGTTGCACCAGACGAAAATCTTCCATGTGGTGAATCCCAAATAAGGCAATTTCTTGCAGGTAAAAAATTCCTCCGTGAAAAGTTTGGCGTTGAGTGCCAAACTGGATGGCTTATAGATGAGTTTGGCCACACCGTCCAACTTCCTCAGATTTTAAAAAAGTGCGGTTTCAAATCCGTCACCTTCGCAAGGGGTTTTAGATGGTTTGAGCGTCGACCTGTCGATTTCAGATGGTTGGCGCCGGACGGTAGCGAGATTTTGGCTCACTGGTTTTCCTTGAGTTACACTGGCTTCTTCCCACTGGAGCCAAGAAAGAAAACCCGAATGACGAGATACGAAAAAGAACTCGAAACACACGTCACATGGGAAATCTCACCTACTGGTAACTTCCTCTTCCCCGTGGGGGGCGATTTTACAGTACCGAGAGAAGAATGGATAGAAGCTGTTGAGGCATGGAACAGAAAAAAACAAATCAAGGTTAGAATCGCCATTCCGTCGGAATTCTTCCAGATCCTGGAAGAAGAGCGTGACAAATTACCAATCTTCCGCGGAGAACTCAATCCCATCTTTCCTGGGACTTATGAATCAAGGGAAAAGACAAAGAAACTGTGCAGAGAAGCGGAGGCCATGCTCATAGACACTGAGAAACTTTGTGCCCTTTCTATGCTGTTTGGCGGAGAGTATCCAAATCTAGACGAAGAGTGGAGAAATGTCTTATTGAACAATCATCATGACCTCATCACAGGAACGGGAACGGACATTGTATATAGAAATACCCTTCTGAGGTATTACTCGAGCCTCCAAAGTGCCGAAAACAAGAGAAAAATTGCACTAAACCACCTCTCTTCCCTTGTTCGCACCGAGGGAAAGGGTAGACCCTTAATGGTTTTCAATACACTTTCTTGGCCCAGAAAAGCTCTCGTAGAAATCCCTGGAACATATCGAGTGTTCATGGGGGGAAAAGAAATGTCCTGCCAGTACTCAGAAGGAAAAACTCTCTTTCTAGTAGAGCTTCCATCGTTTGGTTATTCCCTCTTTCATCTGCGAGAGGGTGAAACGAGAGTATTTGAAACCGACCTGCAGGTCAGGGGGACTATATTGGAGAACCAATTTTATCGAGTTAAGGTCGGCCCCCATGGTGTCATCTCAATCTTTGACAAACAAGAGAACAGGGAACTCGTGGACTCCCGAGAATTTTCAGCGGGTGAATTGCTGGTGGAAGAAGATGTTGGGAACCTCTGGACCATCTGTAGAACAGGTAGAGTATGGAAAGATACCTATCCAACCGAAGTGAAGGTAACTGAGCGCGGCCCGGTGAGGGCAACAATAGAAATCTCAGGAAAGCATCACAAAATGCAACGGATTCAGAAAGTGAGCCTTTATTCCGGCGTAAAAGGTGTCTTCTTCGAAACCATCATCGACTTCCATGGCAGAGATTGCAGAGTAAGAGCCATGTTTCCCATCAATCTCAAAGGAAAAATTCTACATGAAGTTCCCTTTGCTTATGTGGAAAGAGATGATGGGATTTGGCCAGTTCAGAATTGGGTTGGAATCCGCAATGGAGACTTCGGTGTGTACCTCCTGAACAGAGGTATACCATCGTGTGAAGTAAAAGGTAATCTGCTTTCGTTGGGCCTTATGAGAAGCGTCTCGGTACTCTCCTTCCCCTTCGCCCTTCACGTGTTCAAAAACCTAGGAGATATCGTGAGAACCTTACTCAAAGGTACTTACCTCACGCTACAGGGACACAGGTACTTTGAGGAGTATATCATGAAACACCATTATCTCATGATTCGCGAGTATGCTTCACATGGACCTCCGATAGAGATGAAGGGAGGCTTCACTGTTCCAGACCACCTTTTCCCATACTTTGTGTGCTGGAGAGAATCTGATGCTTGGGAGCGTGGTAAACACGTCTTCAATTATATGCTGACCTCTGACCGAGGAGGAATTGAAGAAATCGTGAAGAAAGGAGTGGAATTCAACTTTTCACCCGTATTTCATCTCACTTCCTCTCACAAGGGGGAACTACCAAGTCGGAAAAGCTTTCTCACCCTTTCTCCTTCCAATGTTGTCTTGGTCGCACTAAAACGAGCAGAAAAAGGAGAGGACCTTATTGTTAGAATTTACGAAGCCTCCGGCCATAGGACGCGCTTCAAGCTTGCTCTCGCCTGGCCGATTAGAAGAGCTTGGAAAGTTTCGATGGATGAAAGCGAGAAATATCAAACCTTAGAAGTCAAAAACAGGGTGGTCTCCGGAGAACTCGTTCCTCATGAGATATGCACCATCCTGCTTGAGGGATTGAAGTGAGGGAGGAAGTCTTCAAAAAACCCTCTGCCGAGAGAGTCTTGGCGGGAGGAACTTGGTCCCTTCTTGCCTTATTAGTTGCAGGACTTCTTCCTTTTGTTATCGTCACGTTCGGAAGTCGCGTTTATGGCCCTGCAGGCTTCGAGTATTACACCACTGGATGGTCCCTAACCGCTATCTGCGAGCTAGCAGCTATGGGGCTCGGCGCAGCCTACGTCAGAAATGTCTCTGAGGCACACGAAAGAAATCCTCAAGAAGCAAAGGTGATTGCAGCTAATGCCACCTTGTTTATCGTCTTCTTAGGTCTTGTTCTTTCAGGAATGCTCTTCGCCTTTATATTCAGTTTGGTGGAGAGTCCCAGCGACAGGTTGGCCTACTCCATAATTGCCCTTTCACTTCCCATCCTGTATCTAAAAGATTCGCTGATAGCGATGCTTAATGCCATGCACAGGTTTGACTATTCATCCATGCTTATCTTTATAGGTAACTTTGCAGTTCTATTGATCGGTGGAACATTTCTTCTGTTTTTCAAAGCACCGGAATACGCTCCCCTCCTAACTCTTACCGTGATGGGATTAGGTGTCTTCGCTCTGATTGGTTCCTTCTACTTCTTCAGAAGGACCTCCCCCTATCCCCTCACATCCCTCCTTGACCTGTCACTTTTAGACAGACGGGTTCTTTCTGACTTTCTCCGTTCCTCCGTTTGGATAACTTTGTCCAACCTGAGCTCACTTGGAATCACTCTCCAAATGTCTGTTTTTCTCGTAAAGCTATTAGTACGGGAGAGAGCGCTCGTCGGAATTTACGGTGTGGCAGCCCAATACGCTTGGTCCATGATTCTGGTGACATGCATGGCTGGTCCTATCGTGCCCGAGCTTGCTAGAGCCAAGGAAAGAGAAGACAAGCCGCTAATAGAGGAATCTACGAAAGCGGTTATGAAATGGACCTTCGGAATGGGCTCGCTTGCAACAGCCGTTTACGTAGTGCTCGCGGAACTTGCCCTCTTCACCTTCAATGGCCCGAACTATGTAAGTGGTAGACTTCCGCTCATACTGCTCAACACAGGTATAGTGCTTTATGGCATGGCAACAGTTTTTGGCCAAATCTTGGTAGGACTCGGAAAGGAAAGAGAAGCAGGGCAGATTTTTGGGGTTGCTCACCTTGTTTTTATCCTTCTTTCGGTGCTGCTTTTGGATAAGTTTGGTTTGGATTCCGTACCTCTTTCGCTCCTCCTATCCTCCTTCCTTTGCTTGATACCTCTTCTTCATCTAGCTCTTTCTGCTCTCGGAGTCGGATATAACTGGGGACTCATCCTGAGAACAACCCTTACAGCGGCATTCAGCGGGGGCATATGTATGCGACTGGTCCCGAGCTGGGAAATCTTCTCAAACAGTTTAGAAGCTCTGCTTCCGTTGTTTGGATGGGGCGTTGCAGTCTGTGGCCTTTATTTCTTACTCCTGATTTTCTGGGGACATTATGAGGAGTCAGACTATAAGATGATTGAAAACACTATCAAGAGCTTCAACCCCGCGCTTGTACCCCTGTCTCAAATGATCACAAACACCATGAGAAAAATCGCCTCCCTCAATCCCCTCCTCAAACGTTCCTAATCTCCTCGAATCCACCCTCCCTTGTGTACATGCTTATGCGTTTAAAGCCATGAATCTCGTTTACCATTCTTATCATAAACTCTCTGCTCGGGCTCTCGAGATTTTGGAAGGAGGGGTCTAAAGTTGTGACATTTCTGAACTGAAGCAAGCAGAGATTCTCTGCTATACCGCGGAGATCTTCAGCCCATCTTTCCACGATTCCCTCACTTGCCGTGAGCGTGGGAACGAGTGTCAATCTAGCTTCCCATTCAACTCCCGAACGTGATGCCAGCTCCAGCGAAAGTTTGACGTTGCGCGTTATTCCATCAAATCCACCACCTGTTACCTTTCTGTAAAGAGCTTCGTCGCTCAGCGGAGCTTTGACATCAATGGCTAGGAAATCTAAGAGAGAGAGAATTTTCTTCAGTGCCGCCGGGAGAGTTCCGTTTGTTTCTACTCCTACCCTCAATCCCTTGGCTTTACACATGCTCACAAGTTCCTTACAAGCATCTACTTGTAAAAGGGGTTCTCCTCCAGATAGCATGACAGAATCAATCAATGGCAGAAATTTCAGGATTTCGTGTAAGAGAAAATCTGTCTCAACTTCTCTCCCTCCAGACGGATCAACAGTATACACATTTTGACACCAAGGACAGCGGAGATTACATCCCTGTGTAAAAACTACCACACAGGGTCTGCCCGGCCAGTCTGAAAATGAACTATTGATGCCTGCAATTCTTATTTTCATTAGAGCGAAGGGAGATACTCCAATCTTTCCCTAAATTCCTCTTGTTTACCGATGTGCCAGTTTTGAACTGGGCGATAATAACCAACTATCCTTGAGTAGACTTCGCATGGCTTGCCACACGTCGGACAGTTCCAGTGTTCACCGCTGAGGTATCCGTGATCTGGACATATAGAAAAGGTCGGTGTGAGGGTGTAGTAAGGTATTGCAAAGTTCTCGGCAATCCTCTTCACGAGTAGCTTGCATGCAGAGGGATGTGGAGACTCTCCCAAAAAGGCATGGAAAACCGTTCCACCATTGTACAGAACTTGGAGGTCCTCCTGATGCCTGAGTGCCTCAGCCAGGTTGTTTGTGTAACCAACGGGTAGCCAAGTGGAGTTGGTATAATAGGGAACGTCTTTACCAGCGGTTTTTATTTTGGGGAATCTTTCCTTATCTAACCTAGCCAACCTATAGCTTGCCCCTTCGGCTGGTGTTGCTTCAAGATTATAGAGATTTCCGGTTTCTTCTTGGAACTCTCTAATCCTCTCCCTCATATGCTTGAGAACCTTGATGGCAAATTCCTTACCTTGCTTAGTTTCTATTCCCTCCCCCAAAAAGTTGAGGCAGGCCTCGTGCATTCCAATCAAGCCAATGGTTGAGAAATGCCAGCGCAAAGAACCAAGGTATCTGGCCGAGAAAGGAAGAAGACCTTCCCCCATGAGTTTCTCGACCACTCTTCGCTTTATCTCCAAGCTCTCCTTGGCCAACTCCAACAGTCTATCGAGCCTCTCAAAAAATTCTCGTTCTTCCTTAGAGAGGAAGCCTATTCTAGGCATGTTGATGGTGACCACCCCCACGGAACCTGTTTTGTCTGCATATCCAAAAAATCCATACCTACGGTAGAGTTCTCTCAAATCCAGTTGTAACCTACAATTATGGGTTATGAGACCGTTCGCGAGGACGAAAAGATGATTGTCATCATGAACCTCAAAATCATATGCGAATGCCTGCTTCTTCACCTTAACTCTGACCACCTTGTCAACCTTCATCCAAAGTTGGTCGCCTTCTATCCAGAATGAAGTTCCGTAGCGTTTTCTCTTACCTGTATAAGGTCTAACGTAGAACAAAGGATCGCGACTCAGCCTCCCGTTTCTCTTATCAACAGCGATTCCTGCATGTTTACCTAAGGACGCCAACAAAGCAACAGCGTCATCTCTTAACCTCTTGGAAACCGTGCAGATCCTGTCTCTAGAACTTTTGTCCCCTTCCCTCCAACCATCCCAGAGCCCCCGCCTGAAGGCCCTAGACATTCCGAACACCTTTGCCTTAAGCCACTTCGTTTTCGCATTTCCGCCACCAACAAAATCCTCGATCAACGATTTCACGGTTTTTGATGGGATACGCAGAAGTAAGCAATCCCGATTTCCAATCCCAGAGCGAATGGTGGTTTCATTCACCTGACAGCCGAAGTTTTCTTTGACAAATTTCTTAATGAACTCTCGAGCTTCTAAATCGCCTGGCCCCAAGGAAAAAACTACCATGTTTTTTTCCTTAGAGCCCTCTGCGACATATAACCCAATAAATCTTCCTAGCTCGTAACTACCACCCTCTCCATCGTATCCACGCAACAGAAAAGGTAGGTAATCACCCGGTTTCAATTCGCAGGCCAACTTCAGTCCTTCTCTTGTTAAGCATGGGTGATCAGGGGTGAACCTCACTTTTTGCCCGTTCCAAAATGTTACCTCTATCCATTCCTTGGCTGGAACCTTAAACCAAGTTGATTTACGAAATCCGCTCGGAGTTAGAACCTCGAGATTCCTAACGTTTCGCAACTGTCCTATGGGTCTAACTCTTATCCCTCTCTGATCTTTAATGACGACTAAAGTTTCTGGCGAAAGACAACACATGGCTCTAATTTCCCGCGGATCCAGTCCTCCCTTGACACAGTTTTGGAAGTAAAAAGACCCGAACCTAGCAGTCACCTTGAACAGCAAATCGGACACTTCCGAGTCCCAAGGAAAGTCTGGCGTAATGTTCACCGTCGGAATGGGAAAGGTGAATACCCTCCCTCGTGCGTCTCCTTCCAAGAGTACCTCGAGAAAGGCCTTGTTGAAAAGATCTATCTCTGGCTGGTAATCTCCGTATGTTTCATCAAGCAATTTTCCACCGATAATAATCGGTTCTGATTTCATGTCTTCGGGGACCTTCATTTCTAGGGTGACATTGGTGAAGGGAGTTTGTCCTCCCCAGCGCGAACTTATGTTGAGGTTGTAGATGAACTCTTGAATTCTTTGTTTGATTTCCTCGAACCCCAATCCGTCTTTTCGAATGAAAGGTGCGAGATAGACATCTAAGGCGTTGACCGCCTGCGCTCCCGCCCACTCGTTCTGGATGCTACCCAAGAAGTTGGAAATCTGAAGAAGTGCAGAGGAAAAGTGTTTGGGCGGGGAGGACTCCGTCCTGGCCGGTACCCCGCCGAACCCCATCAGCAGAAGGTCCTTGATGCTCCAACCTGCGCAATTCCCAGACCAAACTACGCGTCCGTTTCTTTCTACCAACAACGTGCCGTTTGGGACTGTTAGGTCGTAAACTTTGCCTTCGTAGGGAACATATTCAGGTCCACCTCGGAATTCAGGGGTTAGCGATTTATGGATAACACTTACCACGTATCCTCCTTTTTTATCTTTCCCAATGGTCCCACATTTTCCGATTTTAATTAGGCACTCTACAACATCTTCTGCCAGTTTTCTCGAGCGAGTGTAGTAGTATTTCAGTTTTCCGTTGCTTATTCGACCGTCGCCTCGGAAGAGTTCCGTCAGAAAGATTTCGATTAATCTGGGAGAAAGTTTCTTTATCTCTTGTGGAATGTACTTCTCCTTCGATTTCCCAAGCGGGAGGAGGTAAGAGTAGAGTTCCTTGCTGTGCGTTACAACATGATATTTGCCTATGATTGGTCTGAGTCCCAGTTGCTTTATTATGCCGGCTATCCTTTTCCGATTTGTCGATTTCAAGCAAGCAATGGAGATTCGGTAACCTCCCTTGCTAACATCAACGTTCCCTTCAGCGATATACCATCCCAAGAAGCGAAGGAAGGGTTCGATAGGGAAGCGCTTAATCTCTGTTAGGTTCTCGATTTTGTTTGAGCCGCACTTTGGACAAGTCGAGGTTTTGGCTGGAACCCAGCACTTGCATTTCTGACACTTGAATCTTGACTTGGTAAACTCGATAAATGGATGATTTGTGCCTTTCCATCGCGCATCTTTCTTGAATTCTATGGCGGCTCTCTTTTTCGCGAGTTCGCCTGCGCTTACAAATTTCCAAGGTGTTACAGTTCGACTTTTTAATCCAGAAGTCTGATGAACCTTCCCTAAATGGGATGCAGCTCCCCGAGGAGATTTAAAAACCCTACCGCAAACCGGACATTTAGCTGATGCGAGAGAGCTTTTAGAAGTTGGCATCCTCACAAGCATCCGGTGCTCCGGTGTTACCATTAAATCCACATTCCGGCCTCGCCACCTCAACATCGTTCCCTTGTACTCGAAAACTTGCTTCGCTAGGGGATGCTGATATTCAAGCTCCCCCGTGTTAAGGTTCAAGGTTGCCACCCTGTCTGTAGGCCTTACGTCCCTGAAATATTTGAAGCCTTCTTCAGTTAGTACCCTAGTTTCCTCATCGAAACAGTACCCAATGATACCCCACCCGATGTTGTGAATATGGAAGTCCCCCTCGATGTGTGCCCGGGAAATCTCGGGTGGATAAACTCTCTTGAGCACATATTCTGCAATCACCTCATTAGCACCCTGAAGAAACAGGGAGGAAAAGGAGAAAGGAATGTTGGCGTTTTCTCTCACCTTCCAGTCCCGCTGATTTAGGTAATTCTCGACGAACTCAACTGGCTCAAACTTTCTTCTCTTCTTTTCAGTTCTCGGCCTAGTTGAAACCTTCCACCTACATTTCGGACAGGTGGCGTAGTACCCCTTCCCTTTATATTCCCATTCGTAGCCACAGTTTCCGCATCGTAGTTTCATCCATTACCTACCTACTCATTAAAATAACGACGCAGTATGGTCTCTGCCTGGTGAGCTACCCACCCCTAAGGGTTGGGCTTCCTGCTTCAGCGACGGGACTTGCCCCGCGACCACAGCAGAAGCCGGGACGCGGAGTAGGGGTCCCATCTCCACAGGCGTAACTTCGGGCCGCCCCAGCCCTAGGGAGAGGATTCGACAGGCCGCAACGTAGTCCCTGTCGATCCCCTCCGGAAGGTTTTGAGAGGTCCCCTTGGGGTCCACCTCCACCACCCTCCTACCAGCTCTCTCAGCCTTATAGGAGAGCATGTGGAGGAACTTCCCCCAAGAGGCATCCAGGATCTTCCCTCCCAGACGGTGGTTCCTGACCATCCCTGAGATGTTCAGTCTCTCCACGGCGATTAGGTCGTAGTTGTCCACGTAGAAACGGGAGAGCTTGTGGAGGAAATCGTTCCTCTGGTTCACCAACTTCTCATACGCCCTCGCTAGTCTAACCCTAGCCTTCCCCCAGTTCTTTGAGCCCTTCTTCTTCCTCGACAGTTGCTTGTGCCTTTTCCTAACCTGCTCAAGCGTCCTCTCGTAGAATCTCGGATTTTCAATCTGTCTGCCATCCGAATCGGTGAGAAAATGCTTAACTCCAACATCTATTCCGATTGCTCTACCCGTCTTGGGCAGGGGCTCGGGCTCACCCTCAACCTGGAAGATGGCGAACCACTTCCCGGAGCGCTCCCTCTTGATGATCACCTCCTTCACCTTTCCCTTAATCTCTCTATGGAGCTTGATGGGAACCGCTCCGACCTTTGAGAGAAACAACTCCCCTTCCTCCAGCTTAAAGCCAAACTGAGGGTAAGCGAAAGATTTGAACCAACCCTTTCCTTTGAAGCGAAGCCTACCTACCTTCCTCCCCTTCCGCTTTAGAGCCGAGAGAACACGCAGGATTCTTGAAGACCTCATTCGGAGGGACTGTGAGTAGGCCTTCCTAAGCCAGGGGTTCTCCTCCTTGAGCTTGGGGAGCCTCCGCTTCAGCTCGAACAGATTCGATTCTCCCTCGTTGACCCACTCAAGCACTTTGTTGTAAACAAACCTGCACGCCTCGAGTATCCCAAGTAGCGTTTTCTCCTGTTCCCTCGAGGGGTACAGGCGGAACCGGTAGCCGAGCATTCTTCTGGTTGACGGCACCCTATAGAACGATAGAGAGAGAGGATGGTAAGTGTAATGCACAATATACAGTCGTGTTTTTAGGCACTCGCTCTCATCCCATCACTAAAGGGCGTGGAGTTCCCCGCTTGCATGTGCTAAATACCCAACTCTTTGCCATCCGTGCGTCAATGACCGTGACGAACGAATCGGGTACTATTCTCTGGATCTGATCGAGAGCGGCGGACAGCTTTCTTCTAGATATTACGGAAAGATACATCTGGTGAGGTCCCTTCTCGCCTTGACAGGGGAAGATGGTGAGAGGAAAGCCCGCCCGCTTGAGTTCTTCACCTACCTTCTGGTCCCTCTGGGAGGGGATTATTGCAATTGCCACATAACCCAGTGCAAGTCTCTCTTCCACCATAATCCCAGTATATGAGCCCACCGCATACCCACCCGCAAAAGCTAGGAAATTCAATACAGTGCCCCGTCCCAGCGGTTGGGCAAAAAAGCCCTGCAAAACCACGCAGAAAACTATTAGCCAAACTATGGTTTCAGTGAAACTCAATAGGGCTGCCTTTCCCCTGTTCCCCCTCACAACCAAAATGTCTCTAACCGTGCCGATTGTATTCTGAACTATTCTGGCTATGAAAACGAGCAGCGCAACAGTCCACGATTCCATCCCGTTATTTTGATTATGCCATTTATTTATGGGGAGATATCGGGAGCTTGGGGTAGATGTTAGAAAGAGGGGGATAGAGTCCTTTAAAAAACTCATCGAAGGTGAGCTCCCTCATGCTTTCTGTCCAGTGACAAAAGTGGGGAACAAAGCACTTGTCCTCCACACCGATGGTGTAGGAAGCAAGCCCGTGCAAGCCTACCTTCAGTGGAGGGAGACCTCAGAAGACAAATGGTTCGACCTAAGCCAAGATTTACTGGCCATGAATTTGGACGATGCGGTCTGCGTTGGATGCGGACAGTTCCTGTTTGTGGACTACGTAGCTCTCAACCCCAATTTAGTGCCAAAGCGGAGGCTGTTGGCAAGGTTGGCAAGAGGGTTTGAGAGGATGAAAGAATGGCTTAACAACTTGGGAACTCCATTCGTGCTGCTTGGAGGCGAAACAGCGGACTTGCCTGACCAACTGAAAACCTTTGATCTTTCCGGAACAGTTCTAGGCATCGGCAATCCAAGAGCCATCGTCGGTGGAGAGGTGAAGGAGGGGGATGTGATAATAGGATTGAGAAGCGGGGGGAGGTGCAAGCACGAAAAGAGAGAAAACAGTGGCATCATGTGTAATGGGATTACCTTGGCGAGACACTGTCTTCTCAAGCCCGAGTATGCCAAAAAATATCCCGAGATTGCAGATGGAAAGTACTGGGGGAGATTCGACACAGACCAGTACGTTGAAGAACTTACCATGACCATAGGCGAGGCAATTCTTTCACCCACCAGGATTTATGCCCCTCTCATCCTGCGTTTGCTCCAAAAGTTCCGGCAAGACATCTCGAGCCTCGTGCACAATACAGGTGGGGGGCTGACAAAGTGCCTCAGAATAGGAAAGAATATCACCTTTGTCAAGGACAAGCTTCCAGATCCAGATCCTGTTTTCATTTTAATTCAGCGCGAGGGCAAAGTGAGCTGGAGGGAGATGCACCAAGTCTTCAACATGGGGGTGGGATTCGAAATATATGCTCGGAGAGAGACGGCGGAAGATATTATCTCAGAGTGCCAAAAGTTCGGAATAGATGCCTCAATTATCGGAAGATGCGAGCGAGGAAGCGGAAAAAATCGGGTAGTGCTTAAGACAAAATTCGGAAAATTCCAATATCAGCAATGAGATTCAGGGCGAGGGTAGAGGTGAGATTGAAGGAAGGATATCTCGACCCAGAGGGCATGACAGTAAAAAGAGCCCTGAGAGACTTAGGATATCAAGTGGGGGAGGCCAGAACAGCCAAGATCTATGAATTCTCCCTAGAGGCCGACAGTTTGGAGGATGCAAAAAAACAGGTTAGAGAAATATGTAAAAAACTTTTGTCAAATCCAGTGAAGGATGACTACTTATTCCAAGTTGAAGAAATCAGGTGAAAATGGAGAACAAAGGTATTGAACCGCTCGCCGTCAAGCTTCTTGCGGGCATGGTTCTCTTAGCAGTCGGTTTAGGGATAGGGTTAACAATGTACAGAAAAGCAGGGAAAACCCTTGAGCGACTCAACATACAGCTGTCCCTCGAACCAGATTCTTGGACTCTTCCACGACCAGAAAATGAGAATTCATTAGAAGTACAAGTGACGGTTGAACCGCTTCTCGATTTTCACGGTCAAGTATCTTTGAGCGCGGAAGGGGAACCGGCAGGTGTGAGCCTTTCCTTTTCCCGTACCTCTGGAACCCCTCCCTTTTACTCCATATTAACCATCACCGTCTCCAGCACCGTAAATCGCGGGTCCTACTCCATCACCGTGAAAGCGGAAGGGGAGGGAGCCCTAGCCTCCAAAGCCTTCACCCTTAGAATTACATAATGCTGGCGCTCCGATTGGTAGCTACATGTGTTTTGGCAGCCATGGTAGCCTCGCTCGGATTGATGGGTTTGAGGGTAATGAATGAAATTAAAAAGAGAAATGTAACCGAGAAAGCAGCAAGTTCCATTCTCGAGGCGGTACGTGCGTGCCTGGCCGCCCCATCCAAGCAAGTTCTTGAGGTTGAGCTTTTCGAGCCTTTGCTACTGGTTGAAAATAAGATAATGGTTGGGAAGTCCGTCTACGGAGAATTCGAAGGAAGGTTTTGTCAAGAGGTGAGGCTTAGCCCGGGGAAATACTTCCTTAGGATTCGGTTGGTAGACAACGGGATAAAGGTGGAAATTTGAAGGAATTCTTCACGGGGCTCTTCGTACTTGTCTCCCTGCTTTCCTTTTTTATATTAGTGGCCGCCTCCTATCAGACTTATCACAGGAGCTTGGAGTATGCGAAAATGACCGATATTGCTTGCACCCTAGCAACACAGCTCTGCCTGCGAAACAGACCGGCGGTGATTGAGCTTGAAAACTTGCCATTTGAGGGAATTTACGAGCTCGGAGGAGAGAATTTCTACTACAGTTTGGGAATTCTCACCATCGACGGAAGGAAGGTGGATTCAAACATCCCGCGAGCAAAATGTGTTGAGTTAGAAGTACCTGTTTTGGTCAGGGGAGTCCCTGCCAAGTTGAAGGTGATGGTATGGAAAGGGGCCTAGCAGATGTTCTGACGCTTGGCTTCGTGTTTACTGCCTTGATTTCAAGCGCCACCCTTCTCCTTCTCTGGGCCAACCTGCCCTTGCGTTTGGCCGAAGAAAGGCAGGACCATCTCCGCTGTAACCTTCTCTACTTCGCCCTCCTAAATTTCAAACATGATCACGAGCTCGCCCTTCCACAACAGGTTGTAGAAAACTTGCTCGGGATACCTCACAGAGAACTTCCTGAAAATTTCGTAATTGAGGTCTTTCACTTTTGGGTGGGGGCAAGGAATGGTAGGGTACGGATTTCAATCGAAAACAAGAACTGGGAGGTACGGGTCGGAGCACCAAAGTCTAGATTCTACCGCAGCGAAGGCAAACTCTCCCTTCTTCCTGCAGGTGGGGAACCGCTTACGGCGAAAGTGGAGGTGGAGTTTGGCTAAGGGTTCTGCTCCGGTTTTGGCTGTTTTCCTCTTGGGGGTAATGGTGACTGCCTTCACCGTATCTGGAATGCTGAAATCGGGGTATGAAAGACAAAGCCAAGAACTCCTCATAAAGCAAGCTGCTCTAACTTCGGCCTCTGTCTTAAACTCGGTCCAAGCTGAAATCAATCTTTATCTCAGAACCGTGGCTTGCGCTACCATGTATGAGGTGGGAGAAAGAAGCGGAGATGAAAATGAGGTTACGCAAAGGGTGACGGAGGTGGCGAAAAAACTTGAAAATGGATGGCTCTTTCCCGGCGTTTCGCTGGAGCTCTCGTTTGACAATCTCCACCAACTTCTGCTCTGGATGCCTGACGGTAGTCTCAACATAGTGGGTTCGGTCCCAGCCATCGCCAAGCATGTGATGGGTCCAGAAAGCCACGGACTCAGAATAGAAGTTACCGCCCTTCCGCGCTTCAGACGTCTTCGCCAACTTTCCCGAATCGTGACTACCCTGCATGAAAACTTTCCAGACCTTGAGGATCTTCTCCGGGAACTCAACGAAAACTTCAGATACGAGGGATTCTCATTTGAAGAGGAACCTGGAGGCATCGTGATTAGGGATTTGTGGGCACAAAAAACACTAACTAGTAGATAGCTATTTTCTGTTACCATGGTAATAGTAATCGTTCGACGGATTTGTTTGAAACTGGCTTCTGTTAACAAAGACTAGCGGTGCAGATTGGAATACTGCTGGCTTACCATCAGAAAAGTCTTCGGGTTTAGTAGTCGTTTAAGAGCCGCCTGTCTCCAAAAAGAGGCGTCGAAATGTCTACCTGTTCAGATTCGACAGTGAGCCAGTGAAATTGCACGGTCGGAGAGATGTAAGGGAAAACTGGAGTAGAGTTTTAGGAGAGAAAGGAATGCTCACTCACCCGGCGCTCCTCGAGGCGCTCTGGTCCCTTCCGGGATTTGGCGGTGGTCGTCTACTTGGCACTGGCGGTAAGGGAAATTGAAGGGGAGATAAAACCTGACTTTTCCCTAAACCGCTAGAGAGGCCTCGACCTTCTTGAGTTTCTTCGAAACAGGGTCGACCTCTAATTGAAGCCCCTCCATGGCATGAACTCCTAGCACCTCCTTATCCTTCTCCTTGGCGAAAACAACCACGGTTGTGGCTCTCTCCCCGTCCCACTCCACAATGGCCTCGCCAATCTCCCTCTTGATTACTCTCCCGTCTATGGTCTTGAACTTCCACTGCTTCTTAGGTTTGACACCTATCTCCTTCAAAGTTTTATCCAATACCCAGGTGTAGGTCGATCCGGTATCGACCAAGAGCTCGACTTCTTTAGATCCCGATGAACCACAAATTTTCATTTTCACGCTCGTGTGTCCCATTCTTTTTACCACCAACGGACGGTTTATAGTCGGTTAGCAAAGCGCTTGAGGGCTGCCTCCACTTGCCAGAAGGAGGCAATGAACGGTTAGAAATTTCACATCAGGAGAGCCTAGGGCAATGAGCGCGGACACCTATTTCTCAGGCCACCCCGACTGACACAGGCTTGGAACGAGGGCTGCATTAGGCAAAGGTGCGGCTCCCGAAGGACTTGAGAATGGAAGCAAAATCGTCATTCGTTGGGAAATCAACGGGAAGATCCTTAGGTACATCGAGGTTAAGTGATTTCAATGAAGAGCAACAAGCTCTGGGCAATCGGAATCGCGGCTCTTGCCTTCTCGCTCGTCCTCCTGAACCTGGCGGAATGGGGGAAGAATCCCCATTCGGTTCAAAATCCGGCCTCCAGCTGGAACCCAAAACCGAGGGAAGCCATCGAGAACCTGATCAAGTCCGAGCTCAAGGAGGAGTTCTGGCCTGAGAACTGGGAGCCGCACTTCGAGGAAGAGAAGTTCTGCACGTGCGGCTTCGGGAGGAAGCTTGCCGACCACTACTGGAGGGAGTGGAAAGTTGAGAACGTGGAAGGCTCAGATCTGTAGTTCCTTGTGTGCGCGGCCTATGACAAGAAGACCAAGCACTTCATCGGAAACATGCTGTGGGTGTTCCAGCCCTACCTAAGACCCATCGGTGAGAAACCTTGGGAGGAGGTTCCGCTTGACGGGATTAAGCTTGCAAGGCTCGTCTTCAGGCATCTGCCGGAGGAATGGGAACACTCGGGTCCCAGCTTCTGTGAGGGGGCGGGTTATATCGGAGAGACTTGGGAAAATCTTGAGTTGGGGTTTGTGAAGCGGTGGTGGGATATTATGGTTTCCAAATATTACAACTTGGAATGGCGCACGTATCTTGAGACCGAGAAAAGGTTAGTATCGGGCCAACTTAAAATCTGCCTCTCAGTGTACTATCCGGAAAATCCCTGGTATGAAAAAATTGTTGACAAACCTGCTACACAGGGTTCATCAACCTATTCCAACAGTGGTTTTTCCGTGGATGGTACGAGAACTCCAAGGACTACTACCTGAGGATAACTTACTACGGTCCGCCAATGGAGAGGGTCTTCGAGATAACGCCCGACAACAGGTTCAGGTGGCTGGACGTGGAGCTCAGGATAAATGGGAGGAAGGTTGGGGAGGGACCTGGAGTGAAGTTCGTCTTCAACGATTCCTCACCTTCTCCAGGGATTTACAGGCTCAACTCCCCCCAGAGGTGCTTCATGAAGGGCTCGGAAAACAAATGGTACTTCAAGGCTGACGTGCTTAAGTTTTACCACCTCGATGCCAGGCCTAAGAAGGGGGACAACGTGAGCATAGTTTATGCTGCCGACGGGGGAGATCCTCGACAGCTTCATCGCCGAGTGCTAGTGGTCCAGCAGAAGAGAAGGCTCAATTAAGAGCATCCAAGGTTGGGCAAACCCGTCTAATGATGAAAGGTATTATTATTCATGCTGCTTTCCAGCCAGAGCGCTGAGGATTGCGATTTAGACTCAGTTGGAAACTTTATCAGGCACGTTGGGATGGAAGAGCCTCGGAGAGCCTGTTGGGGGCGAGAATCTGGGCGGCGGCGAGCTATTTGCGGGAAAGGGACGGAGAGGTGTTCGCCGCACACCGCTCAAGAGCCCATCCGTTCCCTTCCAATCCGTAAGGCTTCTCCTAATCCCTTTGCTTCAATCCAAGAACTCGGTGAGAACCGGAGCTCAGGTAGAAGCTCCATAGAGCGCTCGTAGACTCCCGAATCTGGGCAAACCCCAATCCACCAAAAACTATAAAAGCCAGAAAACTGACAGTTAAGTGGCAGTAAGATGACGGAAAAGAAACCTGAAAGGAAAGCGGAAGTGCGGGTTTTCCTGGAAGGTCCTTACTTGATGGTCTTGGACGACTTAATAGGAGTTTTGGGAAACACCAGAAGCGAGGTGGTGAGGAGCATCGTCATGCAATGGGTACTCGAGCATCCTGACAAAGTGAGATACCAAGATCTCCTCAGCCTGAAGGAAGCAGCCGTCAAAAGAGGTTACTTATCCGGTTAACGCTGCACCCCTGCTAGCCAGGTGAGGGGGGTCTCCCCCCCTCCCCCCCTCACCTTATCCTCACGTTTGGTTTGACCTTTCTGTCCGGGATTAACAACGAAACTCCTTCGTCGGTTTCACCAGCGGCTAAAATCATGCCCTCGGATAGAATACCCTTGATGCTTCTGGGTTTAAGGTTGGCAACTAAAACTACCTGTTTACCCACCAAATCCTCAGGTTGATACCTCTTCCCTATCCCAGCCACTACGGTTCGTTTTTCCCCATCTAACCTCAACACAAGCTTGAGAAGCTTGTCCGACCCTTCTACTCTTTCGGCGGCCTCTACCTCAGCTATTCTCAAATCTATCCTCATGAAATCCTCATACGAAACCTGCTCCTGCTGTGGCGATTTTTCCAACACAATTTTCCGGAAGAGTGGCTCTGGCATTTTTACCTCGTGTCCGGGCGCTATGGCGAAATCCTTTGCCTGCTCCCAGCTCTCGACCTTGAAGCCCATCATTTCAGCTAGCCTATCGCAGGAGGAGGGTATGAACGGATGAAGAACTACGCAAAGAGTTCTCAGAAGATTTATGCTCGTCACAAGACAATCATTCGCTCTTGAACCCCCCCGCCAAGGTTGACACGACTGAAAGTACTCATTTCCCAAAGAGACCAAAGAAAAAGCCTTGTCAAGTGCCTTCGTAAGCTCCAGCTTATCCATCAGTTTCTCCACTTCCTCGACGCACTGGAGTATCTTCTCTTTCATTTCCTCCTCCACTCTGCCGTTTGGCACTCTGCCACCAAACTTGTGGTAAATAAAGCTAAGGACCCTGTGTGCAAAATTGCCGAGACCATCTGCCAGTTCTGTGTTGAACCTCTGAACCAATGCCTCCTCCGTAAACTCGCCGTCAGAACCGAAAGGAATATGCCTAACCAAAAAATAGCGAACAGCATCCGCAGAGTATTTCTTGACCAGCTCGACTGGATTCACCCTCACTCCCCTGCTCTTTGAGAGTTTTTCTCCCCCTAGCGTCACAAAACCATGAACAAAAATCTTTTTAGGTAGGGGGAGGCCAGCCGAAAAAAGCATAGCAGTCCAGATGACGGAGTGATGCCAGCTTATGTCCTTCCCTATGAGATGTAGATCAGCCGGCCACCAGTTGCCAGAAGAAGCTGTGGTCAGATAATTAGTCAGTGCATCGACCCAAACATACATTATGTGTCTCTCATCTATAGGAAGCTTAATGCCCCAATCAAAAGTACTCCGAGAAACGCACAAATCTCTAAGCGGTTCCTCCAAACGTCTGAGAATTTCGTGAGCTCGCTCGGGTGGTTGTATGAAATCAGGGTGAGTTCTAATATGTTCTAAAATCCTGTCCTTATACTTGCTCATCCTGAAGAAGTAGCACTCCTCACTCATCCACTCGGCAGGTTTACCATGGACTGGACACTTTCCATCAACAAGCTCGGACTCATTGTAGTAGGTCTCACACTCAGCGCAATAGTAGCCCTCGTATTTCCCCTTGTAAATATCGCCCGCCTCCCACAGCTTCCTAAAGATTTCCCTAGCCATTTGCTCGTGCCTGGGCTCAGTGGTTCTAATAAAGTCGTCATAAGAAATGTTCAACAGGTCACACATTTCTTTGAATTTGGCAGCCATCTCATCCACGAATTCCTTGGGTTTCTTACCTGCTGCCTCCGCATATCGTTGGATTTTCAACCCATGTTCGTCCGTACCAGTGGAGAAGTGTACCCTAAATCCCCTCAAACGCTTGTATCTCGCAATAACATCCGCGCAGACCTTTTCATAAGCATGCCCTAGATGAGGCTCCGTGGAGGGATAGTCTATGGCCGTCGTAATGAAGAACTTCATAATATATCGAGAACCGCGAAATTTAGGAAGTAGGTCCGGGTCCCGCCGTTTCCTCGAATTGAGTTGGTTTCCTTTTCCTGATTTTTAAAAATAACACAAGCACAAGGACAACGCCAACAACCGGTGCAAACAAGAAAACAGGATGAAATCCCTCCCTTACTCGTATGAGACGCACCGTGCGTGAGCCTATGTTATCACCCATCTCCCGCAAAACGCTCATCGTGTAAATTCCTGGAGGCATGTCTTTAACAGGCAAACATGTCTCTACCAGTTGTGTACCTAGAGGAGGCACCGAAACAACAAATGTGTTCTCCACCCCATCTAGCTTCACGTGAAGAGGCTCTTCCCACCTTCCTGTTTTAGGGTTACGAAGAAGAAGGCTCACACTTACCTCTCCCCCTCGTACCACCAAGTTCTCCGACAGGATCTCTGCCTTTCTTTCCGGGAAAACCACTCTAAATCGTAGAACCGCCCAACCGAAGTTGCCAGCCAAATCCTCAGCTGATACCTTGAGAGTATGCCATCCCTCCTCAAGCTCCCCTGTTTCAGCTACAACCAAACAGCCGCTCTCCCATCGATAGTCAATCGCACCGTTGTCGAGCTGCAAACGGATGGATTCCACATTTATACCAGACTCGTCAACCACTCTTATTTTGATTTGCAAATTATCGCTCAGCAGCAACTCAGAAGACGGCTGCTCAAAAACAAACACTGGAGGATAGGAATCTGTTTGAGCATAGGTAATAGGGAGAAGGAGGAGAAACCAAAAACCTACCCACCTAAGCCCTTCCAAAATCCACCGTGAGTTTTAGGAGATTCTTTGCCACCTCGGACGAGAGATGCTGCGGAAGAGCCCTCCACTCCCAGTTTCCTCTTGCTGTCCCAGGTCTATTTATCCTTGCCTCTTCTCCCAACCCTAGGATGTCCTGAAGAGGAAAAATGCATAGCCTCGCTTCCGATGACATAACAAGTCTTAGGCATTCTAGGTGCACTTCATCTGCACTTACCTGACGCCCCACATATTGGGAAAAGCTTTCCCGCTGCCTAGGGCTTGCGTTCTCAAACCACCCTCTTATAGGAGTTGTATCGTGAGTTGAGGAATACGCAACACAGTCGGGAGGGTACTCGCGGGGAGCATGTTTACCGGATATTCTCTCTTGTGAGAGGGCGAAAAGAAGAACCCTGACGGTTGGGATGTGGAGAGCGTTAACAATTCCCTCTTCTTCGGGAAGTAGAACACCGATATCTTCCGCAAACAGTGGTGCAGAACCAAACCTTCTTTCAAGCTCTAAGAAGAAATCAGCACCTCCTCCAGTCACCCACCTCCCCTTTTCTAGCTTTTCGCCCACTGGAACCTCCCAGTACCTAATAAAGCCTCTAAAGTGATCCAGCCGGACCCAGTCAAAGAGCTTAAGAGAGTGTTCCAATCTGCCCACCCACCACTCAAACCGCTGATTTCTGTGCTTCTCCCAGTCATAAACTGGCGTACCCCAAAATTGTCCTACTTCACTGAAAAAGTCCGGTGGAACCCCAGAGAGAAAGAGTGGATTTCCACACTCGTCCAGTTTGAAGAGCTCACGATAAAGCCAGACCTCAACACTTTGATGCGGGAAATAGAAGGGAAGGTCTCCGACAATCTTTACGCCCTGCGCCCTGCATTTCTCCCTCAGCTCCGTCCACTGCTTGAAGAAGACATATTGCAGGAATTTCTCGAACTCGGCCTCCTTTTTCCATCTCCGCTCCACTTCTTCCCTAGCTTCCCCCGCCTTGATAGGCCAAGTATTCCAAGACATCCCCCAGATGCGACAAAGTACCGAGAAGCACGCGTAATCTTCTAACCAGTGTACATTTCTGGCACAGAACTCTTCGAACTCTGATGTTGACCTGAAGTTGAGAAAGGCCTTCCGATAGATCCCCTCCTTATACCAGCGAACCCTCTCGTAGTCAATCCTGCCCTCACCAAGAGGGTCAGGAGGATGGTCTAGTAGTCCCTCCTCTACCAACTGCTCTGGGCTTATTAGCAGGGTGTTGCCGGCAAAGCCCGAGACCGGCAGGTAGGGATTTCCACCCAAGGTCTGAAAAACTGGCAAGACCTGCCAAAATCTTTGCCCGGCCTCAACTAGAAAATCCACAAACTTGTAAGCAGACGGACCCAAGTCTCCTATTCCATGGGGGGAAGGAAGGGAGAAAATGGGAAGGAAAATCCCGCTTGAAGGTGGCTGCATCAGAAGTGGTGATTTCATTGAAGTCTGGAACCAACTAATACAAAGTGAGCAAGAAGTGCTTCCAACTGAATGCGTTCATTTCCTCCTTCTGTGATTCTAAAGTCTGTTTCTCCCAGCTTCTCCAGCAAGTTTACTTTTACCATCTCAGGAACTTGAAGGTTGAAGATTTCTCTATGGAGTTGATCTAAAATTTCCTCTCCAGATAGACCCCTTTCCACCAGCATATAGTGGAGTTTCTCCCTAGCCTTTTCAAATTTCCCAGAGAGAGCAAGATTCACCATCTCTCTCACTTCTTCGGGTCTGGCACGAGAGGTCACGTCGTAGATGGATTCCTCAGTAATCCTTTTGGACACGGAGGCGGCTGCTTGTAGGATGTTAATGGCCCTCCTCATGTCTCCCTCGCTCACGTAGACGATGGCCTCAAGAGCTTTCGGCTCAATAGTAAGCTTTTCTGCTTTGGCAATTCTCTGGAGCATTTCTTTTATGTCATTGTCGGTTAACCTGCTGAATCTGAATACTGCACATCTTGATTGAATTGGTTCTATAATCCTGCTCAAGTAGTTGCAATCGAGAATGAATCTACAAGTAGAAGCATACATTTCCATCATCCTCCTCAATGCTTGTTGAGCATCTGTTGTAAGAGCATCTGCTTCATCTAGTAAAAGAAGCTTATATGGAGCGCCTCCTACGGGCTTCGATCGTGCATATTCCTTCACTTTTGTACGGATCGTTTCTATCTTTCGCTCGTCGCTTGCGTTGAGCTCAAGCAAATTGTCCCTCCAAGCGTCACCGTAAAGTTCCCTAGCCAAGCAGAGCGCAGCTGTAGTTTTGCCCACTCCAGGAGGTCCCGCAAATATCATGTTAGGCAATGACTTTTTCTCTAAAAAGCCCTTGAGTCTTTTTACGACTTCCTCTTGGCCCACCATTTCGTCGAGGGTTTTAGGGCGATATGCCTCCACCCATAGGTCCAACATCTATAGTTCCTCTTAATGTTGAAAAATCTAAATCTCACTGTTGGATTGATTTATGTACTACCCAAAGTTTCAAAATGAGAGTTCAACCCGCTAGCCCGTACAAAATACCGGACAGCGAGAAAGAAATCCAAACGTGGTGGGAGGAACAGAAAATATATCAAAAGCTTAAAAGCAGAGGGGGGCCGGTTTGGTACTTTCTAGATGGACCACCATACGCCAGCGGCTCGATTCATCTAGGAACAGCCTGGAACAAGATCATCAAGGACGTCATTTTGAGATACAAAAGCATGAGAGGTTACAACGTGAGAAGACAGCCTGGCTGGGACTGCCATGGCCTGCCCATCGAAGTGAAGGTGGAGGAGCTGTTGGGAATCCGGTCAAAAAAGGAAATTGAAGAGAAAATAGGAATCGAAAAATTCGTCGAGGAATGTAAGAACTGGGCACTCCGACACGTATCCACCATGACACAGGAGTTCAAGAGGTTGGGTGTGTGGATGGACTGGGATGCACCCTACATGACGTTAACAGATGAATATATCGACTGTGCTTGGTGGACCCTCAAAAAGGCTTACGAAAAAGGGCTTCTCGAGAAATCGCTCAAAGTGATACACTGGTGTCCTCGGTGCGAAACTGCTCTAGCCGAGCACGAAGTTCGAGGAGAGTATGAGGACCGAGCAGATCCATCCATATATGTCAGGTTCAGAATCAAAGGAAGTCAAAATCGATATCTGCTGATTTGGACGACCACCCCTTGGACGTTGCCTGCCAACTTGGCGGTCTGTGTTCACCCCGATTTCATGTACGTTGAGGTTCTGGTTAAAGGGGATCGATATATCCTAGCAGAGGGCCTTGTGGAACGAGTGGCGCATGAGCTGAGGTGGGAGAAATATCAAATCATAGAAAGGAAGAGAGGCAGCCAGTTGGAGGGTCTAGAATACGAACATCCATTGGTCGAAGAGGTGCCAAAACAAAGGGATTTTAAGCATCTCGTTATTCTGGGGGAGCACGTGACGCTGGAGGAAGGAACAGGCTGTGTCCACACCGCCCCTGGACATGGAGAAGAGGATTTTGAGGTGGGGCTGCGATATGGGCTTCCAGCCTTTTGTCCGGTTGACGCCAGTGGAAAGTTTACCTCCGAGGCCGGAAAGTATGCCGGTCTCTTCGTTAAGGACGCAGATAAAATCATCATTTCGGATCTCCGTGCAAAAGGTTTGCTTGTGAAAGAGGGCACCATCGTCCACTCCTATCCTCACTGCTGGCGCTGTCATACGCCTTTAATCTTTAGAGCCACAGAACAGTGGTTTTTGCGCACTTCCAAAATAAAGAAACTCCTGCTTGAGAGAAACTCAAAAGTGGAGTGGTTCCCTGCTTGGGTCGGGGAGAGGTACATTAATGGGGTCGAGTCCGTGGGGGACTGGTGTCTATCCAGACAGAGGTACTGGGGAATTCCCATGCCATTGTGGATTTGCCAGAAGTGCGGGAACGAACTTCTCATAGGTAGCCGGAGGGAACTGGAGGAAAGAGGAGGAAACCCTAGAAATCTGCACCGACCAGCTGTGGATCAAGTGGCGTTGAAGTGCGATAAGTGTGGAGGGGAGATGAGGAGAATACCAGATGTCTTGGATGTCTGGTTCGATTCAAGCATTGCTTCTTGGGCCTCTCTAGGGTATCCCGCGGTAAACCCAAAACTTTCTCCGTGGCCGAGTGATTTCATCACGGAAGGGGAAGATCAGGTAACCAAATGGTTCTATGCACAGCAAGTCTCCTCCGTGATTGCCTTTGACGATGTTCCTTACCGGCAGGTTCTCATGCATGGCTTCGCACTCGATGAAAAAGGGAGAAAAATGTCCAAGTCCCTTGGAAACGTAATCGAGCCAATGGAGGTAGTAGAGAAATATGGTGCCGATGCTCTGAGGTTTTATATACTTTTCAATCCGCCTTGGGAAGACCTGAAATTTAGTTTGAAGGGACTCGTTGAAGTCCAGAGGTTACTAATCACTCTATGGAATGTTCATTCTTTTGCCACCACCTATATGTCTCTTGACTCGTTCGATCCAGAAAAAATCGGGCCGGAAATCCTTCAACACTTAAGGATTGAAGACCGGTGGATACTATCTAAAATTAATACTCTGATTAACCTCGTCACTTCAGCCCTCGAGAAGTACAAGCTTCACCTTGCAGCAAGAGCCCTCGCCTCATTCATTCAGGAGGATTTAAGTCGATGGTATATCAGACTCATCAGAAAGAGAACTTGGATAGAGACCGACGATCCCAGCAAAACTGCGGCCTATTTCACTCTTTACAAAGTTCTCCTCATCCTATCTAGGCTACTCGCACCGTTCATCCCTCATCTTTCCGAAAGAATCTACAGAGAACTTGGTGGTGGTGAAAGCGTTCATCTTTCAGATTGGCCAGCGCCCGAAAAAGAATACATTGATCAGACCCTAGAAGAAGCCATGGAAATTGTAAGGAAGCTTGTGGAGGCAGGTAATTCAGCAAGACAGATGGCTTCCATCAAGATCAGATGGCCGGTGAAGACGATTCTGATAGAGACCTCGGAGGATATCCTCAAAAAAATCACACCACTTCAAGGAATACTTTCTTTTGCCCTCAACTGTAAAGAGCTCATATTATGCAGACCCGGAGAAAGAACTTGGCCTGGTCATCACACAGTAGTGGAGTCACCGTACGGAAAAGTCATAGTGGACACGGAACTCACAGACCAACTTAAAGCTGAAGCACTTGCTAGAGACATTGTAAGGAGATTGCAAGTCATGAGGAAAGAGATGTCATTGGGGATGGAAGAGAGGGTGGATGCCCAAATTTGTCTGAGGCCGGAAAGCCTAGCGTTGGCAAAACAGATGGCAGACTACATTAAACGTGAGGTGAGAATCAGGAACCTCTACTTTTCCGAGAGGCCTGAACTTGTAGGATTCAGAAAAGAGTTCGATTTAGATGGTGAGAAGTGCATCCTAATCATGCAAAAGTTGAGTTAGCCTTTTAGCATTCGGCGGAGGAAAAATTAAATGCCTATTTGGCAGGGGAGGTCGCTGAGGAAACCAACAGGAGGCAGGCGTCGACTGAGTAGGGGGAAGAGGAGAAGAGAGATGGGGGAGGACTTTGTCCCCATACAACTTGGAGCCACCAAAGTGAGAGAAAAGAGATGTATGGGTGGTAGAAGGAAACTTTGCCTTTTGTCGGCCGAGTTTGCCAATGTGTCAGACTCGAGCGGTAGAACTAGAAAGGTGAGAATTCTATCTGTTCTGGAAAATCCGGCCAATAGGGACTTCGTTAGGACGGGAACCATCACTAAGGGAGCAATCATCCAGACCGAGATTGGAAAAGCCAGGGTCGTGAACAGGCCTGGACAAGAGCCTGTCGTGAACGCTGTTCTGCTGGAAAGTGAATGAAGAGAGTGGGGAAGCTTCTACATGTTACCCCAAGCGGTGGGGTAGGTAGGTTTGAAGTTGAACCAAAAATGGGACAACCAGTTTTTGATAGGAGCGGGCAAAGAATAGGGAACATCATAGATATTTTTGGTCCCATCCAGCGGCCATACGTCAAAATTAAACCAGCGAGTGGTGTTGAGCTCGAGAAGCTTGTAGGTAGGTACTTGTACGCTTAAACCAGAAATTCTATATAGAAAAATTTTCGTTAATCGTCGAATAGAAAAGCTTTTAAATTTTACTTTCAACCAGATTGTCGGGAAGGATATGAGAGGGGCACCCGAGGCAGAGGAAACCAAATGTCCCAAATGCGGAGGAAGTAAGCTAATAAGAGACTACGAACACGCCGAAGTGGTATGTGGGTCTTGCGGTTATGTAATCACAGATAGGCTGCTCGACGCCGGTCCAGACTGGAGAATGATGGGAAAAGACAAGACTAAGGGGAGAACCGGAGCACCTATGACGCTGAGTGTTGATTACTCCGAACCGATTGTTGTCGAAAAAGACGGTGAGGTCAGGATAGTGAAAATCGGTGAATTCGTTGATTCGATTCTTGAGACCGCAGAAAGCCGCCGTAGGGTTGGGAACGTCGAAATCGCGGACGTCCAAGGTTACCGAACATTCGCCTTCGACAGTGACTACAACATCTCCCTCAGGCCCATCTCAAGCGTTTCGAGACATGAGGTGTTTGAGGACCTGTTTGAGATCGAACTCGAAACGAACAGGAGGATAAGAGTAACAGGAGCCCACAGTCTGTTTGGAGTGAGGGGGAAGGAGATAGTTCCTATAAAGGTCGAAGAGCTGAAAGAGGGCGATTTCATCGTCGTCCCTAGATCTCTCCCCTCTCTTCCAACACTTCAGAGGTTGAATCTCCTCGAGCGATTCGCCAGGTTACCATCCCACTTACTACGGGGAATTTACGTGCATCCCTCGGATCCGTCCGTATTCGCGCAACTTGAAGGCAGAATCGATTCAGAGATCCTCAAGAACTGGAGGAAACGCCAAACCCTCCCGCTACAGGTGGCGGCAGAGTTCGATGGGGGACTCTCAGGTACCTTGAGTCTAACTGGGAGGGGTCATTCCCTCGAAACCACCCTTGTTATAGATGAGCAGCTTTGCCGGTTGCTTGGGTACTATGTGAGCGAGGGACATGTGAGGCACGATTACCATGGGGTGGGATTTTCCTTTGGCCCGCATGAGGAAGAGCTGGCTCGGGATGTCATCGAGATTCTACGGACAAAGTTCAACCTGAATCCTGTGGTGGGGCGAGACGATTCGGAGATAAGGATTGAGGCTAGGAGCAGACTTCTGTCCTTGCTCATCGCGGAGATCCTTGGTGCAGGGAAGGAGGCTCACCAAAAGAGGGTTCCGTGGATCGTCTTTTCACTCCCCTACCGGCTCCAGCTAGAGTTCCTGCGGGCTTATGTTAAGGGTGACGGCAGCCTATGGATCGCAGAACAATCAGGCGGCCGGAGACCTATAGCCCAGCTTCACACAGTTTCGGTCAACGAGTCCTTGAGCAATGACCTGCTTCTTCTCTATCTGCAGTTGGGTGTGTTTGCGGGCTACGACCAAGAGATCATTCCTGCCCGGGTGATGGAGAAAACCAAACAGTTCATCAGAGAATCCTTGGTCACCATGACTCGCGTCACCAATCCGGATGCCATCGCTACGCTCGGGTTCATTCCCCAGCCCCCTGCCCGCCAAAGGAAGGCTGCGTTGGAGGAACTGATCCCAGCCCCACAGGAGTACCGCAAATTCTGGAAATACAGGTCCAGAAAGAG
>Ga0209225_1000440_pt1:0-47500 | contig 48911 bp, 46 predicted proteins | sample WasSprMetagenome_FD_184732 | JGI IMG/M metagenome (GOLD analysis project Ga0209225, IMG submission 184732) | Sulfidic aquatic microbial communities from Washburn Spring, Yellowstone National Park, USA - WS (SPAdes) (version 3) | ecosystem: Environmental > Aquatic > Thermal springs > Hot... | reverse complement strand
GGGTATTAGCATCCCTTTCGGAATGTTATCCCCGTCTTGGGGGTAGGTTACTCACGCGTTACTCACCCGTTCGCCACTATCCTAAGGTTAGAGACTGTAAGCTAACTATTCAGTTAACCTATAGCCTCTAACCCTAGGACCGTCCGACTTGCATGTTTTAGGCACACTGCCAGCGTTCATCCTGAGCCAGGATCAAACCCTCCAACCTATTCTTATATTCGGTCAAAAGAGTTCTTTCCTGTGCTCTCTTTCTTTTCCTTATTCAGGAATTAACGAGGACTCTTTCCTCTCACTATATCCTTCTTTCAAGGTGCGATTTACTATTCGCATTCTAAGTATACTATATACCCTCTCCCAAAGTCAATACCCCTGATACGAAACATACTACTTCTTTATAAAGATCTGAGCAGGGAAGTACGCATAGGTTCTCAGATTATCGTAACCCCAGAGTCCTTCGGCAGGGATATTTCTCAAGTAATTCTTAGCTATAATTGGTTGTGGGGTCAAACCTACAGTTCCTATAGTCCAGAGATTTTCGGCGTTAGATTTGAGGATCTCTTTTCCCAATCTTATCCTTTCTTTATCACTAAGTGTAGTCTGCATCTTTTCCCACAAAGTTAAGAGCCTTTTAACCTCTTTAGGAGGTTCCTCTCCTGCTTTACCATTAGTAGCATACCACTGAGCCCAAAGAGGACACCAGGTATTCTCCCAGCCATAATTCATAGGTACCCACCAGTAAGGCTCAAGGGGGAACAGAAATGCACATCTATCGCCAGTCCAAAAGCCCATCTGTATAAGATTGCCCATAGCTCTTGGACTTTGTAGCTCCCTGGCAATTTCCTTTACTGCTACCTTGACTCCTATAGCATCCCAATATCGGACCAGCATCTCTCCGAGTCTTGTAGCAGTTGCATCTGGAACATGCTCCAGAAGGATCTCTAATCTCTTACCATCTGGCCTTAATCTATACCCATCCGTCCCACGCTTTAATCCCATTTCATCCAGTAACTTATTTGCGGTCTCTGGATCGTATTTAGTATAAGCACTCCCGAATGACTCTTCATAGTATGGAGACTGGGGTATTACAGTAGTCTGCCTGGGAACGCCTAAACCGAAGTACAGCATCTGATTTAACTCCTCACGATTTATCGCCAGCGACATAGCCCTTCTAAATCTGACATCTCTAAATATATTTCTAAGTACTGGGTCCTCTTTATAGGTCTGATTGATTTCAATGATAAAATTCGAACCCCATAATCCTTGCCATAGAAGTACCCTGTAGTTTCCCTTCTTCTCGTTCTCTTTGTAGAGGGTATAATTTTCTAGGCTAGTACGTCTTCCGGCAAAATCTGCCTCTCCGGAGATAGCCTTCATATCCATAATATCGATGCTCTGGACCACACTGATGAATATCCTGTCTATATATGGAAGCTGGTTACCTGCGGTATCGATCTGCCAGAAATATGGGTTCCTCTCCATAACCAGGAAGTCTGTTCCTCTCTTAGTGAGCACAAAGGACCTCAGGGTAGGACAGTTCACTTCTGTAGCATTAATAGTATTATACTTCCCAAAGAGCTGGTACCACTTTTCAAATCCTTCCGCCTTAGCCCTTTTATTTATTTCCTCTATGGGTGTATATTTTGGATGAAATTGTTTTAAGAAATGTTTTGGACGATAGATCGCCCCTGTTTCATGGGCTAACCTGTATGTCGCCATAGGATATGGAACTGCAAAGTTCAATCTAACTGTGTAATCATCAACCTTTTCCACCTTCATCAACTTTCCACCAGGAGACCAATATACAGGCTTTACAGGGGTTAGTTCATCATTCAGTATGATGTCTTCATACCAGAAGAGAATATCATCGGCAGTAAAGGGTGCACCATCTGACCATCTCATTCCCTTACGGAGATATATGGTGAGAGTCTTACCTCCATCTGTAAACTTCCATCCCCTTGCTATACGTGGAGTTACTGAAGAGCCATCAGTAGCTATACCTAGTATATGCTCATACCCGGTAAAATAATCTGCTTCTCCAAGACTATTTGGAGAATTGGTAAATAAATTTACCTGTCCTCCATACTGACCAATCTCCTCTATAGGAACGACCACTAATGGATCTTTGGGGAGTCTCTTATCTACTGGAGGAAGTTTTCCCTGCTTTACCAGTTCAGCTAACATTGGAGATTCGCCAAACTTGGTTATCCTTTTCCCAGTAACTCTCTGATAATCAGCTGGGGTATTATAAAAGTTTGGCTTAGGAACCTTCTGGGCAAGTGAGATAGAAACAGTACTAAATACCAGAATCAAAGACAGTAAAACCATTATAAATCTGACCAAACACCTATTCATTACTGTCGCCTCCCTTTATATTTTTATACTACTAAAGATTATACCATATCTTTAGACTTCTATGTTGAATAATATCCTGACCAAAAATCCAATTCCGAAGGAGACAAGAGATACTCCAAAGACTATAAAGAGCATCTCTAAAAATCTTCTTTTAAAATCCAGTTCTTTTGCCACTGAGATATAGAAGGTGAAAAACAGGACAAGAACTATAGCAAACAGCAGTGTAAGGATAAAAGCAGTAAAACAATTCTTAAGTATTGTATAGGGGAGTATGAGGAAAAATACAGCAAATATGTAAGTTATTCCGGTGCTGATAGAAGCCTTCAGGGGGTTTTTCTCTTCACCCTCAGCCTTGGTAGAGAGATATTCGGAGGCAGACATAGAAAGAGAGGCTGCTATCCCTGTAATGATTCCGGTAAGAGCAATTAAAGATGTATTTCTTAGGGCAAATGTAAATCCTGCCAATGTACCGGTAAATTCCACCAGGGCATCACTCAAACCCAGAATTACAGAGCCAACATATTTTAACCTCTCTTCATCTAAAATATTTAGAAGCTCTTTTTCATGGATCTTTTCCTCTCCGATAATACTATCCACCTGAGGATATAAATCTACAATCTTACTATAACTCTTCTGAGCCATTGCTTCTCCGGATTCCATCAATTTCAAACCAAATGTGAGTCCCAATATCTTTACAATAAGGAGATAGAACCATACCTTAATTCTATCAGGACTGACATCTCTATTAGTAATCTCTTTCAATCTCTCGTAGTGGTTGTACTCTTCCCTAGCTAATCTCTTCAAGACCTCACTATTATGCTGATCCTTTGTACTTTGCGATAGACGAAGATATATGAGATGTTCTGTTATTTCATTCCTCTGCAGGTCTATAACTTCCATAGTGGTCATCCTCCTTTTCTAAAGATATTATACTACTTAAATTGAATAAAATGGTCTTAAATAGTATAATTCCAGAGAGAAAATATTGTCAAACAGGAGGGATTAATATGGGAAAAGTATCTATCTATACTGAGCCTATCCCCAATATTCCTTGGGAAGACAGGCCTGCAGGGTGTAAAGATGTTATATGGAGATACTCAAAAAACCCAATTATAAGAAGAAACCATATCAGGAGGTCAAACAGCATATTCAATAGCGCAGTTGTGAAGTTTAAAGATAGGTTTGCAGGTGTCTTCAGGGTAGATGACAGAAGTAGATCAATGAACATACACAGTGGTTTCAGTGATGATGGGATCAACTGGTTTCTCAGTGAAGACCCGATAGATTTTATCCAGGAGACCAGGGACCCTCTGATAAGCAGTTATAAGTACGACCCAAGGGTCACATGGCTTGAAGATAGATATTACATAACCTGGTGCAACGGATATTATGGTCCTACCATAGGGGTAGGTTATACATATGACTTCGAGAAATTCTATCAGATAGAAAATGCGTTCCTCCCCTACAATAGAAATGGGGTATTGTTTCCAAGAAAGATCAATGGGAAGTACGCAATGTTGAGCAGACCTTCAGATAAAGGTCATACTCCATTTGGGGATATATTTTACAGTGAAAGTCCAGATATGATCCACTGGGGTTGTCACAGATTTGTAATGGCAGCAGGACACCAGTATTCTTCATGGCAATCTCTTAAGATAGGAGCCGGTCCGACACCTATAGAGACCAGTGAGGGATGGCTACTGATATATCATGGGGTATTGCTCTCCTGTAATGGCTATGTCTATAGTTTTGGATGCGCCCTGTTAGATAATGAGAAGCCCTGGATAGTAAAGTACAGGTCTAGGAGTTATCTGCTTTCACCTCAGGAGTTATACGAATGTGTGGGAGATGTTCCGAATGTAGCCTTTCCATGCGCAGCACTATGCGACTCTCAAACAGGTAGGATCGCCATATATTACGGAGGAGCAGACACAGTAGTATGCCTTGCTTTTGGATATATAGACGAGATTATAGAATTCTTAAAGACGGATGGAATAAAGATGATCTAGTAGAATAAAGGGGCTCCATTGGATTCACTGGGGAATGCGCTTGGATGTACTCTCTCAAAACCTCGTAGTCTACAAAACCAAGATTTATAAAATTACTTCCCTTCTGAAATACAGTATATCCATCTCCACCCTGGGCTAAAAAGTTATTAGTCACTACCCTGTAAGTCCTGGTAGGATCTATTGGCTGATATGTGCCATCTGGGTTCTTTACCTCTACGCTAACAATCCTCTTCCCTGGTTCAGCATTAGGGTTCCATACAAATCTCAATCCAGATACTTGAGGGAATCTACCTGCCAGATCCTTTACCTGACTGACACCATTTTCTAATGCCTCTATGATCTGTTGTCCCGTAAGGTCTAACGAGACCAGATAATTCCCAAATGGCAACACAGTCATTATCTGACCAAGTGTTATCTTACCTTTGGGGATTGATGCCCTGATGCCTCCACCATTTTGTATGGCAATAACCGCATTTACAATCTTAGCCTTAGCTAACATAGCGTCTGTAATAAGATTGGCAAGATTTGTCTCCTGAGATCTCACCCTGCTCCTTTCTCCATCAAGATCAACCAGAGACTCTCCTACTACTGCATTCATCAGTCTTGTAACAGGCTTTTTGTAGTCATCAAGTTTGGCTTTACAAAGAGCCTCTTCTGGAATCTTATTATCAACAGCTATTAAGCTTCCCTTCCAGCTCTGAATAATACCATTATCTCCAAAGACCACATCCAGACGACCAAGATATTTACCATACTCATTAGCCTGTACCACCAGGGTTATTTCACTGTCGTGGGCTACAACTGCTGGATAGTTGCCAGGTAATGTATGGGAATGTCCTCTTCCTTTGAGAAATCGAAGTTAGCACACAAGACAGGAAATCTTGCCTTTTCTATAAAGCTTGCCAGGGGTTTAGGACCCATATCAAACTCATGATTACCAAGGGTCATAGCATCGTAACCGGCATAGTTCATAAATCTCACATCGGCAGAGCCTTTATAGATGGTGAAATAGGGAGTCCCAGAAAATACATCACCAGCATCTAGTAAAAGTAGTCTTTCTCTACCGACCTCTTTTCTAACCTGTTTTATAAGCATAACCCTACGGGCAATCTCTTCTATATGGGAATGGGTATCACCGGCTAAACCTTCTATACATAAAAGATCACCTCCATATTTTATCAATCATAATTTCTCTATAGCCTTATTGAGAAATTGAGGAACAGGTCTATTGATCTTCGCATAGACCTCTCTAAGATGCGCCCTGAAAAGCTCATCAAAGACCTTATCCTCCTTCACAGTATGGTGTCTGTTATACCACCAGAACCAGTCACTTCCTTCGGCTATAAGTATTTCTCTAAGGGCAGAATCATACACCTCTTTAGTAATACAGTCTTTACAATCCTCTAGATCCTTCCTCACCATTCCCAGATATTCCCAGGCAATATTTGTGGCAGGTTCGCCTATCCAGGTATCAAAAGACATATTTATCCAGGAACCTGAAGAGATATTACTCAGTACATCAAAATCTCCATCTAACTCTATAAATTCAGAAATAGTTACTGGCTTTAATCCTGCAGTCTCTGAAAGCCTCATATATAAAGAGGTGAGGAATCCCCAGCCATTTTCTGGATAATAGTTCCAGCAGTTTTCCCCATCCAGAGCTATAGTTACAAGGTATTTCCTGCCTGGTGGCAAGCTGAATCTTATCTCTTCAAGCCTTCTTACAAGGTCTATGGCAGCATCCTGAGGGTTCAGTCTGTAGTATTTAAAACTTATAAGATTCGACAAAAATTTATCCCTAAATATCACTATCAATTTCCCATTTTGAGTCTCCAAGAAGTAAGGTCTGTACAGTATCTCTGGGGTGAGGGGTTTATCTTCAGGACCTCTAAGACCTTTACCCAAAGTCTTAGCAAGGATATCCTCATCTGTTATTGCCCATCTGAACCCAAGAGACTTTAGAAGACTCAGAGCCTCACTACTTACCGCTAACTCTGATGGCCATATACCGCCTGGTGTTGTTCCAAAGGTTGATACATATGTATCTATAGCATATCTCAATTGAAGTTCAGCATCCTCTGGATATCGAAATCTTATTCTGGGAAGATTACTTATGCCTACATCTTTAGCGATATCTGTATCTACAATTAGCGGAAGTATTGGATGATAGAAAGGAGAGGTGATAATCTCTGTCTGACCCAGATCCAAGAGCTCACCATATCTCAGGAGAACCGAACTTATTACCTCTAACTGCTTCCTTATCACAAGTCTCTTATGATTCTCGGAAAAATGTTCTTCTCTCAGTAGTCTCTTTATTACCGGGTCATCCTTTTTAAAGTGGGGATCAAACCAGGCAAGATTACCCCAAACCTGAATATCAAGGATCTCCTGTTTAGATAATTCTTCTATTGCCCTCTCTATACCAAGGGCATTTACTTTACTATAGAGAGAATAATAACCCGGGAAAGGCTTTATAAAATACTCAGGATTTAGTATAAATGAGTATTCAAGTAATAACTTCTTCTCCTCATATGTCAATTCTTCCGGAGGTTTCCTCAATACATCAAGATACACATCTCCTGCATAGTTATAAATATAATCATTAAGCTGTGAGATAAGTACAGGAGTTATATTGGCTGTATAGTGAACATCCGGGAAATAGGCGAGAATGTTAGCCATATAAAAATAGTCTTTTACCGCATGCATCCTGGTCCATGGAAGCAGATATTTACCAGTTCTCGGGTCTTTATATGTAGGCTGATGATGATGCCAGACTAATGCTACATAGAGGGTCGAAACCATATAGAAGTCCTCCTATATAGAGTTAATTTTATCTCTTAATGCCTTAGCAGAATCTTCTGGCTTTACAGGGTTTATATAGAAACCAGAACCCAACTCAAAACCTGCTAGCTTCGTGATCCTTGGGACAAGATTAAAATGCCAGTGGAAGAACTCCGTGCCATTACCTCTAAAAGGAATATTATGGAGTATAAAATTGTAAGGAGGGTCATTAAGGACCTCAGAAAGCGCCCAGAAGATGACCTTAAAGATCTTTGCAAGTTCCATTATCTCTATCTTACCTATCTTCTCAAATGTAGATGCGTGTTGTTTTGGCAGGATATCTACCTCGTATGGTGAAGGGGAGGCAAATGGAGCAAGGGCTATAAAGAGATCGTTCTCATAGATCACCCTCTCCCCATCACTCTTATCCTGCCTTATTATGTCACAGTAAGGACACCTCTCTTTATAGGCATAGTAATCTCTAGCCCCTTCATACTCCTCTAGGACCCTCTTAGGAACTACAGGAAGGGCTATAAGCTGTGAGTGAGGATGTTCTAAAGATGCCCCAGCCTCAGCTCCATAATTCTTGAAGATTATGGCGTATTTTATCTCAGGGTTTTTAGCCTGTTCGAGGATCCTATCTCTATATGCCCAGAGGACTTCTTCGATCTCTTTTTCAGACATATTAGCCATAGTCCTGTTGTGGTATGGACTCTCTATAATGATCTCATGGGCCCCATAACCTGTAGCCACATCATACATTCCTATCCCCCTTCTTTCTAACTGCACATCGGGGCTTACCGCAGAGTATTTATTCGGTATCACCCTTATCCACCATCCCCTGGCATCTTTCTGAGTACCAGCATGTCTATAAGCCATAAGTTCCGGTGGAGTAAGCCCCTCATTACCTTCACAGAATGGACAGTTATCTACATATTCAGGTAGATTTCTATTCTCAGTCTTTGGTCTTGCAAAATCCGAAGGCCTCTTAGCCCTCTCAGTAGCTATTATTACCCATCTTCTGGTCACGGGGTCTTTTCGAAGCTCTGACATCAGACTTTCACCCTTTCTTTGATGCTAATATTTTATTATAGACTTCCAGATACTTTTTGGCTGAATTACTCCAAGAATGATCTTCAAGCATAGCATTCTTTCTTATCTCATTCAATCTACCCCTGTTGTTACGATAAAGATCAAGGGCTCTATCTATGCTTTCCAGCAGTGCGTTACAGGTATAGTCGAAAAATACAAAACCCGTTCTCCCATCCTCTACTGTATCCTTAAGTCCACCTATACCTCTGACTATAGGAATAGTCCCATACTTCATAGCTATCATCTGTCCTAGACCGCATGGTTCAAACCTTGATGGCATAAGGAGAAAATCCGAGCCGCCGTATATGAGATGGGCAAGTTTATTATCGAACCTCAAGTTTACAGAGATCTTTCCAGAATACTGTTCACCAAGCTCGGTCAATATCTGATGATAGTACTCAGAACCTGTCCCCAGTATTACCAGGTAACTATCCCTCTTAATAATCTCCGGTATAGCCTGAATAAGGATATCTATGCCCTTCTGATCCCAGAGTCTACCGATGAAACTAATTACAGGGATATTATCACTGTATGAAAGTCCCAGATTGCCCAGTAAGATTTTCTTTACATCTTCTTTCTTTTCCAAAGAATCTACTGAAAATCTCACAGGTAGATATCTATCAGTCTGGGGATTAAACTCCTCTTCATCTATTCCATTCAATATGCCAACCAGTACATCCGATCTTTTCCTCAGTAGTCCATCTAAACCACAGCCAAACTCCGGGGTCTTAATCTCCTCGGCATAGGTGGGACTTACTGTATTGATCATATCGCTATAGACTATACCAGACTTCATAATATTGAACCTTCCATAGTATTCTACCTCTTCAGGATTGAATGCGCCTTCAGGTAGACCCGAGTATACAAACATATCCTTTTCACATAGACCCTGATAAGCGAGGTTATGTATTGAAAAGAGAGTCCCTACTGTTCCTCTATCCCAGTAGTATCTGACATAACCAGATACCAGAGCGGTATGCCAGTCATTACAGTGAATGATATCTGGGGTTAAGACTCTGGCTAACTCAAAACTCGCTCTGGAGAAGAATATAAAACGCCTTGTATCGTCAGGAAGATTATAGAGAGACTCCCTCTGGAAATAAGCTCCATTTCCAATAAGATAAACAGATATATATTCTGAAATAGAAATCTTTTCCACACTTGCCGTCTCATTGCCATACCCTAACGGTACATCCAGAACATCGATGAAATTAGATGGCACATATCCTTCCAGACTTATCTGTCGATATTTTGGCATCGCTATAGACACCTTACATCCAAGACGGGCAAGGGCTTTAGGAAGAGCCCCGGCGACATCAGCAAGGCCTCCAACCTTTATAAACGGATTTGCCTCACTTGCTACCAGAAATACATCCACTGATCTCACCTCCAGAAGGACCACAATCTTCGATTGGGAAAAAGTGAATGAAGTTTTTCAAGAGCTATAACAAATTCCTTATCGTCACCTGATAATACCGGTTTGTCAAGTAAATCAATAAGGAGCTTTATATTGGTGAGATGTTCATTGAATCTCTTCTCTCCATAGTCTCCGGCAGATCTCGTATATATCAGAAACTCCCAGTCAGAACTCGTAAGGAGAAGAAACTCCCTTATTATCTGATCGGCGATTCTCTCCTGCCAGCCAGAAAAATCTCTGTTTGAAAAGATCTTATCTATCTTATTCTCGACCTCATATATCTTCTCCCACATCCACCTGGTATTCTCATTATACCAGACCTCGTGTCCTCCACCAACGCCCCAGCTCGATTCAGGTATCTCTATAGAGTCATCGGGAGGAAAACTTGCCAGATACTTACTGGGAGTTACTGTCTTTACTATATTCGAAGAGTTTATTCTTATAAGTAACTCTTTTATAAACTCAACACCTTCCCACCACCAGTGACCAAAAAGTTCAGTATCAAAAGGAGTTACTATAACCGGATTATCCACCCCGGCATCCTCTACCGTCCTCTCCAACCTCCAGAGGAAATGTCCGGCATGTTCCTTTATCTTCTTCAGTGCAAGGTCCGGATTGTAAGGCTCTTTTGCGCCTAAATCCACATTAGGACCAGTAACCCTCCAGTACTGTAATCCTGATCCTTCTTTACGCTTGTGAAACTCCCTGTAAAGTGCGTCTCCAGGATATCCTAAATCCTTTGACCATATCTGACCAGAAAGGTCTCCAACCCTTCCAAAAGCAGAAACCTTGGTATTTCTTATGTAGTAAGGCTTAAATACAGAATAATCCCTTGGAGACACCTGAGAGTCAATCTCTTCTCCGTAGGGGCTATAGGCTTTTCCACCGCGAATAGCATGTTCTTCAAAGAAAGAAAAGCGATATCCCAATTCAGACATAAAATCTTCAAGTCCAGGCTTATATGCACACTCTGGTAGCCACATCCCATAGGGAATAAGTCCAGTAATGCTTATATGCTCTTCTTTACCCACCCTGAGTTGAAGTCTTACAGACTTTTCATTCCTTAAGAGTGGTAAATATGCATGGGTTGCAGAAGAACTGATAAGTTCTATCGCTCCATTCTTCGCCAATTCGGAAAGCTTTCTTGCCAGATTTCCACCTATTTCTTCAAAGTACTTCAATCTCTCTTCCAGGATATCTCGATAATAGAATGTCAGATTAACAAGATCTGTCTCCTGGGTATATTTAAAATATTCTCTGTCGGCATTTATCAGTTCTATCTTCCTTGCTATATATTTTCTGAATCCATCTATACATTCAGGCATTACCAGCTGTGAAAGAAGTACAGGGGTTATACTGACAGTAACGTTAGGAACCACCCCATCCTCATAAAGGTCCTCTAATGCCTTAACCAGAGGAATGTAGGAACCATACATAACTTCATAGAGCCACTCTTCTCCAAAGGGCCACACACCCTTTCCTTTAACAAAAGGGAGGTGGGTATGGAGTACAAGCATAAAATACCCATTCAAGGGAATCGCCTCCTTTTTAATATTCTATACCCATCCTGGCTTTTACACCCTCTTTATAAGGGTGTTTGATCTCTCTCATCTCTGTAACCAGATGGGATAATCTTATGACCTCTTCAGGTGCTCCCCTACCAGTAAGAACAAGTTCTGTATTATCAGCCTTTTTTTCTATAAGCTCCAATATCTCCTCCAGGGTAATTAATCCAACATTATACGCAGGAAATATCTCATCTACAATCACAATATCGTATTCTCCAGAAGAGGCGGACTGGACTACCTTCTTGTAAAGATTTTTAGCCATAGAGATATCTTCTTCGGTAGGACTACCTTTTATAAATCTGCCACTACCTCCCTGAATAATCTCAACTTCCGGGAAAGCCTTTTTTAATGCTATAACCTCACCAGATGGAAAATCGCTAGATTTTATAAACTGAAATATGATTACCCTTTTACCCCTACCTAAAGCCCTTAATACAAGGCCAAATGCAGATGTAGTCTTACCCTTACCATTCCCGGTATATACCTCTACTAACCCCTTCTGCATAGAATAATCTCTGCTATTTCAAAACTTGCCCTTGGTCTTCCTATCCGCCTGGCATTATCAGACATTTCTCTTATCCTATCAGGGCTTCTCAATAGCAGATCTATTATAATTGGAACTTCAGAGAGCTTATTCACCCTTATGGCAGCCCCTTCAGCTGTGAGATATAGGGCATTAAACTCTTCCTGTCCTGGTATGGGATTAACTATAATCATAGGAAGCCCGGCAGCCAGGGTTTCAGAAGAGATGAGACCTCCAGGTTTAGTTACTATTATGTCTGATGCATGCATTACCTCGTATACATTGGAGATAAATCCAAAAACCGTTAACGGTATGGTAGCCTTATCCTTTATCTTCTCCAGTCTCTCCTTTAACTTTTCATTCTTTCCAGAGACTGCAATAATCTGTATCGGTAGCGAAGACTTATCCAGGGCTTCGATAAGGCTGTCTATACCTATATCAAGCCAGCTTCCCATCAAAAGTATAGTAAACTTATCGGGATCAAGTTTGAACTTCTCCTTCAGTTCTTCCTTATTATACTCCTGGGCAAACCTTAGATCCACCGGTATACCGGTGATATGTATCTTCTCCGAAGGGACACCTTCCCTTATAAGATAATCCCTTGTAAACTCGTTAGGAACCATATACTTATCTATCTCTTTATACACCCAGAAGGGGTGAGCTCTAAAATCTGTTATTATACCTATCAATTCCTTCTTTAATCCATATTCCTGTTTAAGATTTGCCACCATACCTGATGGAGACTCATGCGATGAGACTATTATATCTGGATCATACTCTTCGATGAGATTTTTTACCTTACCTACACCTATATGGTGGAGAAATTCTTTTAGGGCGGTAGAATCCTCTCCTATGGTATAAAAATAGCCGTAAAGATTTGGGGCAATGTTAACTATCCTTTCATAACTTTTGGATACAAACTTACCAAGAGCCACATTTATATAGTGGTATACATCAACTATCTCGTACTCAATATCTTCTAACCCTTTTTCTCTGCTAATTATGTTGAGGGCGTTTGCTACAGACTCTATAGCCTTGTTATGTCCTGTTCCTATACTTGCAGTAAGGAATAATATTTTCACATCAGAATACCTCTTCTATTCTATCTAGAATTTCTTCAGAACTGACCTCTATGGTATCTGGCTTTCTCCTGTTCTTAATTTCAACTATACCGGATTTTATGAACTTATTCCCTATGGTAATACGAAGGGGAATCCCCAAAAGATCAGCATCCATAAACTTTACCCCGGCTCTCTCGTCCCTATCGTCTAGAATTACCTCATACCCCTTCCCGGAGAGTTCATTGTATAAGCTTTCAGCAAAACTTCTTATTGTTTGATTATTCCAGTCCGTAGGGAGTATATATATCTCATATGGGGCGATATTTCTGGGCCAGATAATACCATTCTTATCGTTATTCTGCTCTATGCTGGCAGCTACAAGTCTACTTACCCCTATACCATAACATCCCATTATTACAGGCTTTAATTGCCCTGTAGCTGTCTGAAAGACAGCACCCATAGGTTCACTGTACTTTGTCCCCAGTTTAAAGATATGTCCTGCCTCTATCCCTTTAGATATGATAAGCTCCCCTCCACACCTCGGGCATAAGTCTCCCTTCTTTACTTTCCTTATAGGGAGAAAACGTGCAGGCTCAAAATCTCTACCAATATTAACATTTCTGAAATGATAGTCTGCCTCATTAGCCCCCACCACCCCGTTCCTTATACCTTTTATCTCGGGGTCAGCTATAATCTCTACCCCACTCAAACCTAAAGGACCAACAAAACCTAATGGGGCTGAAGTCTCGGTATCCTCCACAAGGGCAACATTCTTGACCCCCAGATGTTCTTCTACTTTATTGAGGTTCACCTCACTGTCCCCTCTCACCAGTAGGGCGATATTTCTACCGTCTGCTTTTATTATAACAGTTTTTATTAACTTCGATGGAGGAACATTGAGATACCTTGATACTTCCTCTACACTCTTCAATCCGGGAGTGTATACCTTTTCTACCGGAAGCAGATCTTCACTATCTTCAACTATTAGAGGTTTATACTCCGCCTTTTCGGTGGTAGCTGAATAACTGCAGGAGGAACAGTAAGCTATCTCGTCCTCACCGCTCTCAGCTATTATTACAAACTCATGAGAGACATCTCCCCCTATAGGTCCGCTCTCTGCCTCGACAATCTTGTATTCCAAGCCGATTGCATCGAAGATATTCTTATACGCATGATAGACCTTGTAATAACCCTCATCCAGACTCTCCTCATCCGCATGAAAGCTGTAAAGGTCCTTCATTATAAATTCTCTGCTTCTTATGATACCAAATCTTGGCCTGGGCTCATCTCTAAATTTTGTCTGTATCTGAAAAAGCATAAATGGAAGCTGTCTGTAAGAGTTTATCTTAGCTCTTATAAGAGCAGTTATGATCTCTTCATGGGTGGGACCCAGACACATCATACGGTTATGCCTATCTGTCAGTTTAAACAGTTCTTCGCCATACTCATCCCATCTTCCAGTCATTTTCCATAGTTCACTCGGATGAAGAGCAGGGAGAAGAACCTCCTGGGCGCCTATTGCCAACATCTCTCTCCTGATTATATCCTCTATCTTCTTTAACACACGAAAACCTAGAGGTAGAAAATCGTATATGCCAGATGCTACTCTCTCTATCATACAGCTCTTGATCATAAGCATATGACTTATTGCTTCTACATCTCTAGGTATCTCTTTCTGTGGATAGTAAAAAAGCTGAGACATTCTCATCTCCGGATCTTTCAGCCTCCTCCTTTACAAAGGTAATAAGTCTTTCAATAGCCTCTTTTGGCTCAAATGTTCCAACTATTTTGCCTTTTATAAAGAACACCGCTTTATCTTTTCCAAAGGCAATACCACAATCAGCCAGTTTTGCCTCTCCAGGTCCATTTACACTACAACCCATAACTGCGACATCTATTGGGATTGTTACCTCTTCTAAAGCAGATTCAATCTCCTGATAATAAGATTCCAAATCAACCTGACACCTTCCACAGGTAGGACAGGCTATTAAGTTGACCCCACGACTCCTTAACCCCAAACTCCTTAATATCTCGTAAGCAACCTTTACCTCCATAACTGGATCACCAGTAAGAGAGACCCTGACAGTATCTCCAATTCCATCTTTTAGCGCCAGGGCTAAGCCTACTGAAGATTTTACTATACCTCTCCAACCTCCACCTGCCTCTGTTACCCCCAGAGATATCGGATATCGGAGATGTGAGGCTAGTAGTTTATTGGCTTCTACAGTCTCTTCCGGATCGGAAGATTTGATAGACACCACCAGATTGTTATAACCCCAATCCTCAATAAGTTTTACATAGTCCAGCGCACACCTTACCAGCCCTTCTTTATCTTTACTGTAAGAATCTGGTAGAGAACCTTTATTTACACCAACCCTTATGGGGATATTACGAGCCTTAGCTTCCATCACGAGCTTTTTCAGTATCTCCCTATTTGGTACGGTACCTGGATTTATCCTTATCTTATCGACTCCCATCTCCAATGCTATAAAACCGAGAGACAGATCAAAATGCAGGTCTGCAATAATTGGAATGGAAACATTTCTTTTGATTAATCCAAGTTTCAGTGCAGAATCCTTTGTAGGTACTGCTACTCTGACCAGTTCACACCCAACCCTTTCTAATCTCTTTATCTGGGAAACGGTAGAGACAACATCCTCTGTAGGGGTGTTTGTCATAGACTGAACTGCAATAGGGTTTCCACCGCCTATAGTAACATTCCCGATCTTTATGGGAAAAGTATCTTCTCTCCTCCACATTAGAATCTTCTTACATCTCCTATGGTAATTATTATCATCAGTGCTATCAAAAGAAGAAAACCTATATAATGAACGATGTTCTCCTTTTCGGGGGTTATCCTCAACCTCTTCCAGAGGTTTAAAATAAGGAACAGGATTCTTCCTCCATCAAGGGCAGGAATTGGTAAGAGATTAAATAAACCCCACTGTATACTCAGAAAAGCCATAAGCTGCATAAAGACCTTTATGCCCATCTGGGCTGCCACACCGGTTATCTTTGCTACTCCAATAGGACCGCTAAAGGATTCAGCACCGAGTCTACCTGTTATGAGTTTCCAGAGGGCATCTAACGTACCAGCTATAATAGTTCCAAATGTAACTAGTGCCATCTTGAGAGATTCAAATACAGGGTATCTGACTTCGGTAAAGAATGGCAGGGTAATACCCACTAATCTCCTTTTTTGAGAAGGGTCGTACCTTGGTTCTACCTCAAAAGTCATAATCGTTCCATTTCTATCAATTTCTATTATAACCTTATCCCTGGAACTCTGTATCGCCTGAGTTATGTCCTGAGAGGTAGCTACTGTTTTTCCATTTATAGAGATGATCCTGTCTCCAGGTTTTAACCCTGCCATATCTGCAGGAGAGCCGGGAAGCACAGAATTGATCCCGGTAGGAATAACGGTAGGGACCCCTATAAGGAAGAGCATAAACAGGATAACTATAGCCAGTAAGAAATTCATAATTCCACCAGAGGCTAATATAGAAAATCTTGCTAGCCAGCTCTTCTTGTGGAAGCTAGATTCATCATCTATTCCTTCTTCTGTATCTAAACCTGCAAGTTTCACATATCCACCAAATGGGAGTAACCTTATAGAAAATCTTGTCCTGTTTCTCTCAAAGGAAAATATACTGGGGCCAAAACCTATAGAAAACTCAATAACTCCAACTCCGTGTAATCTAGCCTGTATATAGTGACCATACTCATGAACCAGGACAAGTACCCCAACTAATATGAGAAAATACAGTAGATTCATCTTCTCATCACCTTATCAAATATTTTAATAGTCTCCTTTCTTGCCCAATCATCTATCTCCATTACCATATCTACAGAGTCTACCTTAGATGGGTTATGTCTGGATAGAACCTCTTCCACGAGGATAGGTATCTCGGTAAACTTCAACCTTCGATTGAGAAAAAGTTCAACTGCCACCTCATCAGAAGCATTAAGTACTATAGGATAAGAAAGACCCTTTTTCCCCGCCTCCATTGCTATCTTTAATGCGGGAAAGCGATCAACATCCGGTGGTTCAAATGTAAGTTCTCTCAGCTCTACAAGATTCAGCTTCTTCCAGGATGTCAGCTTTCTCTCAGGATAGGAAAGTGCATAAAGTATGGGTATCCTCATATCAGGATTACTCATAAGAGCGAAAAAGGTTCCATCATTTAAACCTATAGCCCCATGGATAATACCCTGAGGATGCACAACTATCTGTATCCTTTCATACGGTATGTCAAAAAACTTGTGTAGCTCTATATACTCAAGACCTTTATTCATAAGGGTAGCAGAATCAACACTTATCCTCTTTCCCATCTTCCACACAGGATGAGTTGTTGCCTCTTCTGGAGTTACCCATTCAAGTTGCTCGCGGGTTAATCTTCTAAACGGTCCACCAGAAGCGGTAAGGATAATATGGTCCAGCTCATCAATGCTGTTTAGACTCTTCAGGCACTGAAATATTGCACTGGGTTCACTATCTATCGGTATAAGATTTATCCCTTTACTTTTTGCCAGCTCTCTTATTATCTCGCCCATCATAACTATAGACTCTTTATTCGCTATAGCTACATTTCTATTATACCTTATAGCCTCCCAGAGAGGATATATCCCCAGTGCCCCTCCCATTACTATTACAACCAGATCCGCCTCTTCCACAGAGGCGATTTTCTTAAGTCCATCTATTCCATAAAAGAATCTGCTACCTATAGACTCTATAGCGGATTTTAAAGATGGAGAGAGATTATTTTCCTCTGCAAGCAGGACATACTTTGGGCAAAACTCCCTCACCTGTAACGCTAATCTCTCAGAATCTCGTCTGGCTCCAAGTCCTATTATCTTAAACTGATCTCTAAATTCCCTTATAACATCGAGGACCTGGTTACCAAGGGCACCGGTAGAGCCTATAAGGATCAGATTCTTTACCATATACCACCAACTATAAATCTTATTATGGGGAAGACAAAAACAACCCCAACCAAAAATCCATCAAACCTATCTAAAACACCACCATGGCCAGGTATGATGCTTCCAGAGTCTTTCACATTAGCCTCCCTCTTAAGGAGGGATTCAAAAAGGTCTCCAGCCTGAACTCCTAACCCAAGAGCCAATCCTATTATAATACCTTCAAAGTTACTTCGAAATAAGAATACGGCTATCACTGTAGCTATCAATCCTCCAATGAAACCTTCCCAAGATTTGAGGGGGCTTAAGATAGAGGCAAGTTTATGCCTTCCAAATTTTTTCCCCACAAAGTAGGCGGTGGAGTCAAAAGTCCAGGTTCCTACCATCACCATAGTACACCAGTATCCAGCAGGATCAAACTTTCTCATCACAAGAAACATAGATAGCGGAACTGCCAGATATAGAAGGCCAAATATGGTGGCGGATATGATCGACAGACTATTCTCTATATTCTGCATAATTATAAAATAGAGCATAAGATAGACCCATAAGAGTATAAGTGTCTGCAGGACACTTGTGGCATATTCCCAACTCCAGACAAGTATAAAGATACCTCCAACCAAACCCTCCCAAAATCTTATCTTTATATTCATCTGTCCTGCAAGTCTACTGTATTCAAGAAACCCTATAGTAAAAAGGAGCAGAAGAAAGATCTGAAGGGGAATACCTCCTAATCTTATAAAACCAAGAACTATCGGGATACCAATAATTGCGGTTATAATTCTTTCAGTCATTAAAAACTAAATGCCTCCAAATCTTCTCTTTCTGCTTTGGTAGGCTTCTATCGCTAAGTCGAACTCCTTCTCATCGAAGTCAGGCCATAAGACCGAGGTAAAATAAAATTCACTATAGGCGGATTGCCATAAGAAAAAGTTACTTATTCTCAGTTCTCCACTGGTTCGTATTATAAGATCAGGATCGGGGAAATTTCGTGTATCTAATTCCTGAGAGATCAACCTGTCATCTATCTCACTGATATCTATCTCGCCTCTGGCTACTTTCTGGGAGATCCTCTTTACTGCTCTCAAGATATCGTCTCTTCCACTATAATTGATGGCAAAAGCCAGATAGAGCCTATTATTAGAAGCGGTCAGGAATTCAGTCAGTTCCATCTCTTCAAGGACTTCCCTGGGTAACTTGGACCTGTCTCCAAAAAAGACAACATTTATTCCCTCCCTGATAAACTCAGGCCTTTCCTCCTGGAGCCCCAACCTTAGAATTTCCATAAGACCGTTTACTTCTTCTTTAGGTCGCTTCCAATTTTCAGTGGAGAAAGCAAAGAGACTCAAATACTTTATACCAAGATTGGCAGCGTGTCTAACTATCCTCTTTACATTGCGCTTCCCTTCTTGATGGCCATAGATTCTTGGTAATCCTCTAGCCTGAGCCCAGCGTCCATTGCCATCCATAATTATGGCTACATGGACAGGTATATTGTTTACCTCCAAAAATTATACCTCCATTATCTCCTTTTCTTTTTCTGCCAAAATCTTGTCTATCTCTTCTATATATTTATCTGTGATCTTCTGGAGCTGATCTTTGAGCCTCTTTTCTATATCCTCAGAGATCTTGCTATTCTTTTTCTCCTTTTCCAACTCCTCTACCCCTGCTCTTCTTATATTCCTTATCACGACCTTGGCATCCTCACCCTTTCTCCTTACCAGCTTCACCAATTCCTTCCTTCTCTCTTCTGTAGGAGAAGGAATATTGAGTCTTATCGAGGTACCATCGTTTATTGGGGTCAGGCTGAGATCGGACTTCAAGATAGCCTTCTCTATACTCTGAAGTGCCTGTTTATCCCATGGCTGAATAAGTATGGTCCTGGGATCAGGTGTGGTTATCTTCGCTAACTGGAAAAGTGGAGTAGGGGTTCCATAATAATCTACCATCAACTCTTCCACCAGGGCAGGATTGGCTCTTCCCGTCCTTATACCAACAAGTTCCTTCTGGAAAACTGTTATAGACTGTTTCATCTTTTCTTCTACACTACGGGTGAAAGCCTTTTCGTCCATCTAATGTCACCCCTTTACTAGTGTTCCTATCTCTTCTCCGCAGATAAGCCTTCTGAGATTGCCTCTCTCTGATATATTGAACACAACTATCGGAATCTTATTCTCCATACAGAGAGATACCGCTGTTGCATCCATAACTTTCAATTCCTTACTCAATATATCCATATATTTTATCTCTGGATATCTAATCGCATTAGGATTCTTGGTAGGATCGGAGTCATATATTCCATCTACCTTGGTACCCTTTATCATTACTTCTGCCCCAATCTCTGCTGCTCTTAGTGCGGCGGCTGTATCTGTACTGAAGAATGGATTTCCAGTCCCCCCTCCAAATATGACGACTCTTCCCTTCTCCAAGTGTCTTATAGCCCTCCTGCGTATATAGGGTTCAGCTATCTGCCTCATCTCTATAGAGGTCTGAACCCTCGTAGGTATATCCATAGACTCTAACCTTGCCTGTAACGCAAGAGCATTTATAACTGTAGCCAGCATTCCCATATAATCTGCAGTAGCTCTATCTATAGATAGAGAACTGGAGGTAATGCCCCTGATGACATTACCTCCACCAACAACTATAGCTATCTGCACACCCAATTTATATACCGATTCGATCTCTTCAGCAATCCTTATAAGGGAATTATAACCTATAGGCTCAGAATTTTCTTTAAAAGCCTCACCACTCAGTTTCAGCAGGATTCTTCTATACTTAATTTCCCCTTCCATCAATCTTTCCCCAATTCAAATCTGACAAATCTCCTCACTATAATATTCTCTCCCAATCTAGCTATAGCCTCATTGATGATGTCTTTTATCCTCTTCTCAGGATCTCTAACCCAGGGCTGTTCTAAAAGACATACTTCTTGATAGAACTTCTCTATCTTTCCCTGAACGATACGATCTATAACATGCTCGGGCTTTCCTTCGTTCCTAGCCTGAGTTGCGTATATCTCTTTTTCCTTCTCCAAGACATCCTGGGGGACATCGTTTACAGATATATATCTTGGACTGCTCGCTGCTATATGCATAGCTATCTCTTTCGTAAGGGTCTTAAACTCGTCCGTTCTTGCAACAAAGTCTGTCTCACAGTTGACCTCCACAAGAACACCTATCTTATTTCCAGGATGTATATAGCTTTCTATCCTTCCCTCTTTAGCTACCCTAGCTCCTTTCTTCTCTGCTACTGCAATCCCTTCCTTTCTAAGTATCTCTACAGCCTTTTCTATATCTCCATTAGCGGAGATAAGAGCCTTCTTACAATCCATCACCCCAGCCCCTGTTTTTTCTCTAAGTTCTTTTATCAAATCCATATTGATACTCAATCTAACGTCTCCTCCTCGTATTCACTAGCTACTTTTTCTTCGATTTCTTCCACTGAAATCTCCTCTATACTTGGCATCTCAGTTATCTCTTCCTCAACCTCCTCCTTCCTCATCCCTGCCCCCTCAAGAACTGCATCCGCTATCTTACTGCAGTATAACCTTATGGCTCTTATAGCATCATCGTTTCCTGGTATCGGATAGTCTATAATCTCCGGATCACCATTTGTATCCACTATACCAACAATTGGAATCCCAAGCCTTATGGCTTCTTTAACTGCATTCTCCTCTTTCTTTGTATCTATAACAAATAAGAGGTCTGGTAAAGAGGTAAGATTTTCAATCCCACCTACATACTTCTCAAGTCTATTCAGCTCGATCTCCAGATGCTTCCTCTCCCTCTTAGTATAAGACTCCCACATCCCGCTGTCTCTTTCCTCTCTTAATCTCTTTAACTTCTCCACGCTTCTTCTAACCGTCTGGAAATTTGTCAGAAGACCTCCAAGCCATCTCTGATTTACATAAGGCATTCCACATCTCTCTGCCTCTGTCTTTACAACCTCATAGGCTTGTTTCTTTGTGCCAACAAAGAGGACCTTTCCCCCATTACTAGAAATATCCCTTACAACCTCATAAGCCTTCTCCATACACACCACTGTCTTTTGGAGGTCTATTATGTGGACCCCATTTCGTTCAGCAAAGATATAAGGCTTCATCTTGGGGTTCCAACGCTTTGTCTGATGTCCAAAATGGACCCCTGCTTCTAAAAGCTGTTTAATAGTTACTATTGCCATACATTCTCCTCCTCTAAGTTAAACTTCTGCCCCACTGCCACCTAATGTGGACCTAGAGGTGTGAGGCATGCGAATTCTTGTGAAAGTATAACATATAGTTAGACGCTTGACAAGTGTTTGTATGAGTTACATACATTTGAGACTCCGGGTTATATTTTAACATATAATCAATAGGAGATAAATTATTTAAGCTCTTATGTACCCTCTTAGTATTATACCAAATAACATAGTCTATAAGACTGGAATTTAACTCATTTATTCCCTCTACCACCAAGTAAATATTCTCTTCTAAAAATTCTTCCTTCAATGTCCTGTTTGCCCTTTCTATGTATCCATTTATCTTTGGACATCTAGGATAGGTAAACTTATGCTCTATCCCTCTCTCTTTTAAGTACTTGTCAAAGACACCTAAGAATTCTGATCCATTATCTGTTTGCACAACCCTTATCCCTCTCTCATATGGGTATACTTCCTCTAGCTTCTTAAAAAAGTCTAATGCATTGTTACTACTCAAGCTACTATAGGCATAAGCAAAATTAAATCTGAATTTGACATCTATTGCGTTTATTATATATACCCTTATCCCATCAACAAACTTTGTTATTGAGTCTATCTCTATATATCCTCCCTCTTTCTCTTTGGGAGAACGCTTTACCCTCGCCCTATAACTTCTCCCCTTATTTGCCCATTTACTATTAGGATTATGATAAACCCTCCCTGTTCTTGAATAGAAAAGCTTATACCTCTTGATAATATTACCTATAGTAGAAGCTGATACTGTCTTTAATCCCCTTTCTTTACAGTACTCATCTAAAAGAGGTTTAATCTTCTCTTTCCCTATCCTTGGATGTTTCTCCCTGAGATCTCTAATAAAATCAATAATCTCTGGAGGAGTCGTCATCTTTCTTCTTCGTTTAGGAGCCTTTGATTTAGGTATAAGACTTTCCAGTTTCCCCCCTGAAGACTTTAAGCTCTTCTTCCATCTAAAGATGGTAGCTCTCGATACCCCATACGCATCAATTGTTGCAGAAAGCCCATGTTTATCATAGAAGTTAATGACTTCTAATCTAAACCGAGCAACTTCACTTTTAGAAAACTCTAGCTTCTTAATCCAACCTTTCATGATACCCTTATTATACAATGGCGTACCATAGAAAAGATGGATCTCCCTCTGTGGAGTTCCTACTCTTCCTCTCATTGTAATTTATACTCCTTCTCTATAGTAGTAGTCTCACATGTTTAATAACTTATGCACTCGACGGGACTCTGAAAATAAAAGAGCGGGGAGGATTTTTCCCCGCTCTTTTAGCTTATCTCAATGCTACTTGAATATTACTCCAAATACTAGTGCTATTATGGACATAAGCTTTATAAGTATATTCATAGATGGACCGGCTGTATCCTTGAATGGATCTCCTACGGTATCACCGATTACTGCTGCTGCATGTGCGGGAGTTCCTTTACCGCCAAGATTTCCAGCTTCTATATACTTCTTGGCATTATCCCAGGCGCCACCGCTATTTGCCATCATAATAGCTAAAGCCACACCAGTTAATATGGCTCCAAGTAAAAATCCTCCTACAGCCTCTTTACCTAGTATCAAACCCATAGCTATAGGGGCGATAACTGCTGTGATGCTGGGTAATAGCATCTCTCTCAATGCCCCTTTGGTTGCTATATCTACGCAACGGGCATAATCTGCTCTTGCCTTTCCTTCCATAAGTCCTTTGATCTCTCTAAACTGTCTCCTTACCTCTTCCACTATTAGATTGGCAGTTCTACCTACTGCCTCCATAGCAAATGCAGAGAACATAAATGGCATTAAGGCACCAATAAATGCACCTATTAGAGACTTTACAGAGAGTATGTTGACTACACTTAGACCTACGGTATGGGTATAGGCACTGAAGAGTGCGAGAGCAGTTAGCGCTGCAGAACCAATGGCAAAACCTTTACCTATAGCTGCAGTGGTATTTCCTAGAGCATCTAGTCTGTCGGTTATCTTACGAATATTTGCACCAAGTCCAGACATTTCTGCAATACCACCAGCATTATCTGCTATCGGTCCATAGGCATCTGTAGACATCACTATACCTATAGTAGCTAGCATTCCAACTCCAGCTATAGCTATCCCATAAAGTCCATTCAGATACCAGGATATACCGATAGATGCTGCAATCATAATGACAGGTATTATTATACTCTTCATTCCTAGTGCAAGTCCTCTTATTATGACTGTCCCAGCTCCGGTTTGTGCACTTTCAGCCAGACTTATTATGGGTTTACCAGAGGTATAGTATTCAGATACGAGCCCGATGATTATCCCAACTATAAGTCCAGAGAGTAATGCCCAGAATGAATTGTAAGTGTTTAGTAATGACTTAGTCAATGGAATGGCAACTATCAACAGTATAATTGCCGATACATATGTCCCCCATCTAAGAGCAGATTGAGGGTCTCCTTTACCAAATAGCTGTACATAGAAAGACCCGATTATAGAGGCTACAGTTCCAACTGCTATAAGAATTAGTGGATACAGGACTGCATTAAGAGATAATTCCTTGGAGAAAGCTGTAAGTCCAATGACCATAGCTGCTATAACTGCCCCTACATACGATTCGAACAGGTCTGCCCCCATTCCGGCAACGTCTCCAACATTGTCTCCTACATTGTCCGCTATAACCCCTGCGTTTCTCGGATCATCTTCAGGGATATTCTTTTCTATCTTTCCCACCAGGTCTGACCCTACATCGGCACTCTTTGTATATATACCTCCTCCTACACGAGCAAATAAGGCTATGGAACTGGCTCCCATTCCAAAAGCGTTTATAATGTTTGGATCTTTAAAGATCAGGTAGGCTATCGAGAGCCCAAACACACCCAAGCCTGCAACTGCAAGCCCCATTACAGATCCACCGGTGAATGCCACCCTTAGAGCCTGAGACTGTCCCTTCTTAGCCGCCTCTGTGGTTCTTACATTGGCTCTAGTTGCAGCCTGCATACCAAACCACCCGGCAAATATTGAAGATACACCGCCCATAACATATGCTATGGCACTGTAGGGATTGATAAATATGGCTATAACAGCGGCCATAACAATGATAAAGTATACAAGAGTCAGGTATTCCCTCTTTAAGAATGCCGATGCCCCCTCATGTATAGCAGATGCTATCTCTCTCATCCTCTCTGTACCTGCTGGCTGCTTCTGTACCCAGTAGTAGAAATAATACGCCAGCAGTAAAGTCCCACCTCCTATGATTGTAGAAAGCGTCAATAAAGCGTTACTACTCATACAGTCATCACTCCTCCTTTTTTATGGTTTCATAGAACTAGGATTTTGCCTTTTGCTATGTCTTTCTGCCAACTCCCTGTAAGTATCCTGGGGAGTTATACCTAGGTCAGCCATCAAAACTAGTATATGATAGAAGAGGTCAGAGATTTCATATATAACCTCACCTTTATCCTTCTTCATTCCTGCTAAAAGGACTTCTACTATCTCTTCCCCTATCTTTTTAAGTATCCTTTCAGTCCCTTCCATTAAGAGTTGAGATGTGTACGAATCTTTGGTAGGATTAATCTTTCTAGATAGTATGATGTCATAGAGCTTATCCAGATTAAACCTGCTATCTCCATCTTTAGAGTACATCTCCTGGAAGAAACAGGATAGATGTCCCGTGTGACAGGCAACTCCTTCCTGCTCTACTATTACAAGCAGTGCATCTCCATCGCAGTCCATTCTGATTTCTTTTACCTTTTGTATATTCCCACTGGTCTCCCCCTTATTCCACAATTTCTGTCTCTCTCTACTCCAGAACCATGTTGTTCCTGTCTCTATAGTCCTTTTCAAGGACTCCTCATTCATATAACCTAACATAAGAACTTCGCCGGAATTAGCCTCCTGTATAATAGCAGGAATTAATCCATCTTTATTGAACTTTATCCCGGATAAATCTATAGCCGTACAGGGATCCCTTCCTTCTTTAGATACTCTTTTATCTCTCTTATCGTATACCTTTTATAGTGAAGTAGAGAGGCTATAAGTGCAGCACTGGCTTTTCCTTCTTTCAATGCATCTCTTATATGTTCTAAGCTTCCAGCCCCTCCAGATGCAATAACGGGTATATTGACTGCTTCAGCCACTGCCCTGGTAAGAACTATATCATAACCCTGCTGTGTTCCATCCGCATCTATGCTTGTAAGCAGGATCTCTCCTGCCCCTAATCTTTCTACCTCTTTTGCCCACCTTACGGCTTCTAAGTCGGTGGGAGTAGTCCCCCCATTTATATATACTCTCCAGCCATCTACTTCTTTGTCTCTCTTTGCATCTATAGCTACAACAATACACTGTGATCCAAAGATCTCAGAGGCTTCTTTTATAAGAGAAGGATTCTTTACTGCCTGTGTATTTATAGATACCTTGTCTGCGCCTGACCTGAGTATTTCTCTTATCTCTTCTATACTGCCTATACCACCTCCTACAGTGAAGGGGATAAATACCTTAGAAGCAGTTCTTTTGACAAGTTCCACTATAGTTTTTCTTCTCTCAATGGACGCTGTTATGTCTAAAAATACCAGTTCGTCTGCTCCTTCTCTATCATAGTACTCAGCCAGTTCTACAGGGTCTCCAGCATCTTTTAGCTCTATAAAATGTGTCCCCTTAACTACTCTTCCATCCTTTACATCAAGGCAGGGTATTATCCTTTTAGTGAGCATATTTTATCGCCTCTTCTAAGCTGATCTTACCTTCATAGAGTGCCTTACCTATAATAGCTCCAACGGCTCCAGCCTCTTTTACCCTTTTGATATCCTCTATCTTACATATCCCGCCAGACGCTATAGTTGGAACCCCTACAGAATCTATGAATCTCTTTAATCCATCTATATCTGGACTCTCTAGAGTTCCATCTCTCTTAATGTTCGTATAGATGAATTCTTTGACTCCGGTATCTCTCAAATTCTTACCAATCTCTATATAGTTAAATTCCGTCTCTTTCAACCATCCGTGTATAAAGATCTTTTCCTCTTTTACATCCAGACTTACTATTATATTTTCCTGATATCTTGAGATAGCCTCTTTTAAGATATACTCATCCTCAAATACTATACTTCCAAGTATAACCTTTCTGGCTCCTCCATTTATGTAGTCTGCTATAGAATCTAAGGACCTGATCCCTCCACCAATCTGCACAGGTACATTTACCGATTCTATTATCTTCAGTATGATATCCCTGTTTACAGGTCTCCCTGACTTGGCTCCATCAAGGTCCACTATGTGTATCCTATCCACCCCTTTACTCTCCCACTCCTTAGCGACACTTATTGGGTTATCACTATAGACGATCTTCTTACTGAAATCACCCCTGGTAAGCCTAACGCATCTTCCCTCTATTATATCAATAGCCGGTATTATTTCCATAAACGACCTCTAGAAAGTTTTTATAGATCTTTAGTCCCTCACTGCTACTCTTTTCTGGATGGAACTGTACAGCAAATATATTCTCTTTACATATAACAGAAGGGAATTCGATACCATATTCGGTTATGCCACATACAGAATCTCTATCTGAAGGTTCTCCGTAGTAGGAGTGGACAAAGTAGAAAAAACTATTCTGACTGATTCCTTTAAATATTCGGGTATCTTTTATTATCTTCACCTGATTCCAGCCTATATGGGGAAGGGGAAGGTCATTGGGAAGCCTTTTTACCCTACCTCTTATAAGTCCTAGTCCGCTAACCTCCGGAGACTCTTCGCTCTCTTCAAAGAGAAGCTGTAAACCAAGACAGACTCCAAGAAGTGGTACCCCTTTGTCTACCGCCTCTCTAATAGGCTCACAGAGGCGCTTCTCCTCTAAAAGCTTCATTCCCCAACCGAAGGCTCCTACTCCAGGGAGGACCAGCCCTTCGGCGTTGAGTATATCTTCGGAATTATCTGAGATAGCTACATCTACATCAAAATACTCTATAGCTTTTCTGACACTGAAAAGGTTTCCTGCTCCATAGTCTATTATAGTAATCAACCCTTACAAGACCCCTTTGGTAGAAAGGATATCATCTGTTCTCTTTACAGCCTCTTTCAGAGACATACCCAGAGACTTCATAATACATTCGGCTATGTGATGGGAGTTGGTACCCCTGAGTTTTAGGATATGAAGAGTTATCCTGCTATTCATAGCAAATGCTCTTAAAAATTCCAGAAGCCATTCTGTCTGAAAGGTCCCTATAAGACTGTTTACAAATAACTCACCAGTTTCGAAATATGGCCTACCACTGATGTCTACACTTGAGATGATCAGTGCATCATCCATAGGAGTTATAGAATACCCAAATCTTGCGATCTTAAAATCTCCCAGTGCCTTATTAAAGGCAGAACCGAGGACAATACCAACATCCTCACACAGATGGTGTCCGTCTACATCCAGATCTCCTTTAGCATCGAGTTCTATATCGAATCCACTGTAGAGGACAAAAGAGGTCAAAAGATGATTGAAGAAACCAATGCCAGTGTCTATATTACTCTTTCCAGTTCCATCTATGTTAAGTTTTATTCTTATATCCGTTTCTCTGGTAGTCCTGCTTATAGAACTCTCTCTAGGCATAACGCATCCTTATCGATAAACATACCTAAGGTATTATACTACAAACCAACAGATAAGACAACTTCTCAGGAGGTAAGTGCCTTTACCAGTCCTCCAATCTGATAAGAGATCCACTCCAGCTGTTCTCTGGTCTGTCTTATAGATTCTTCTAAAGTTATGGGTCCTCTGGTGATAGAAAATAACGCATCTACTAATCCCTCTTTCCTTAGTATATCGGCATCTTCGTCCACCGCTCCACCCAATAGTATTACTGGTATCGCTTTTTCTTTAGCCTTTTTTGCTATCCCTGCAGGACCCTTGCCAAATATTGTCTGCCCATCTATCTTTCCCTCTCCGCTTATAACTATATCTACTCCTTTCAATCTCTCCTCTATATTTAATATCTCTAAAACCATATCGATTCCGGGTCTTAATCTTGCATTTAAGAAGGCAACTAGACCACCACCCAATCCTCCAGCTGCTCCAGCACCGGGGAGATTTAGTATATCCTTTCCCAAATCCCGCTTAATTACCTGGGCAAAATTAAATAGAGCCCTGTCTAACTCTTCTATAAGTTCTTTTGTGCCACCTTTCTGCGGTCCATAGACATAAGAAGCCCCTTCAGGTCCACAGAGAGGATTCTTGACATCTGCCATCACTATAACTTCACACTCTTTAGCCAGTGGGTGAAAATTACTGATATCAATAGATGCGAGGTCCTTAAGTGCCAATCCGCCAAATGGTAACTCATTACCATCTTTATCGAGGAATTTTGCCCCAAGAGCTTGAGCCATTCCTGCTCCACCATCATTGGTAGCACTTCCACCTATCCCTACGAGTATTCTCTTTGCTCCTCTTTCTAGAGCAGATCTTATAAGTTCTCCAACTCCGTATGTCGTGGTAATTGCTGGATTTCTCTTTTCTTTTGGTACCAGGGCTAAGCCAGAAGACCTTGCCATCTCTATAACAGCAGTCTCTCCATCGCCCAGGATGCCAAACTTTGCCACCACCCTTTCACCTAGAGGACCAGTTACCTCTTTTTCTATAAATTCTCCATTTGTTGCCTCTACTAGGACCTCTATAGTACCGTCCCCACCATCTGCTATTGGAAGAACCACAATATCACTATTAGGGAGAGCTCTTAAGAGCCCTCCCTTTATAGCCTCTCCTGCCTCTTTGGCAGAGAGTGCTTCCTTAAATGCGTTAGGAGCTACCAATATCTTCATTTCTTTAATACTTCTGGATTTACCGGATTTGGTGGCATCTTACCAGCCAAGACAGCCAGGAGATTCTCTGCAGCCATTGTAGCCATCTTTGTCCTTGTCTCTACACTTGCGCTGGCTATATGTGGTAGCAGGACAGCATTCTCACATTCTGCTAATCCTGGAACGAGTTTAGGTTCGAATTCATAGACGTCTAAGCCTGCCCCCGCTATCCAACCTTCTTTCAAAGCCCTTACTAATGCACTTTCATCTACTACCGGGCCCCTAGATGTATTTATAAGATAAGCAGTCTTCTTCATCTTTCTTAGCCTTTCTTCATTTATCAGATGGTATGTTTCAGGAGATAGATAGGTATGGAGAGAAACAAAGTCACTCTGTTCCAGAAGTTCATCCAGAGATACAAAAGTGGCATTCAGTTCCTTTTCAATCTCTTCTGGTATCCTTCTTATATCATTGTATAGGACCTTCATATTGAACCCCTTAGCCCTTCTTGCCACTGCCTGTCCAATCCTTCCCATACCTATGATACCTAGCGTCTTTCCGTATACGTCCTGCCCGAGAAAGAGCATAGGAGCCCAACCTTCATATTTGCCGGCTCTTGTAAATTTATCCGCCTCCACTATCCTTCTGGCAGTAGCCAGGATAAGAGCCCAAGCCAGGTCTGCAGTGGTCTCAGTGAGAACTCCTGGGGTATTTGTTACCACGATACCTCTCTTTGTTGCTTCCTTCACATCTATATTGTCATACCCTACTGCATAGTTACTTACAACTTTCAGTTGTGGACCGGCAGCATCAAATACCTCTGCATCTATCTTGTCTGTCAAAAGGCAGAGTATACCGTCTTTACCCTTTACAGCCTGGAGTAATTCTTCTCTGGTCAATACCCTATCGTATGGATTTATCTCTACTTCGTGTTCCTTTCTAATCATCTCTATTCCAGGCTCCGGAATACGTCTTGTTATGTAAACCTTCAATGTATACACCTCCTAGCTTAATAAGAATCCTGATGATGATATTATATCACCTAAGCCTACTGTAAGTTTCGGAGATTGAACGACCTTGGTAGGCACTATCACCAGATTGAAGTCGTCGATCTTTTTGATACCCTCATAACCCGTAAGTGTAATTGTTGGTACCTCAAGTCCCTTCTTTAAGTCTTCTAATGTTTCATATCTACCAAGTAGAGACCTTGTAGCAGCCAAGATGGCAGAGAACAAAAGAGCAGTTCTCTCTTCAAGCTCATTCCCCTCTCTGGTGATAGATATGTAATGTCCAAGAGTATGTAACTGGACCCTTTTTAACGTTGTCCTTTTCATAACCCTGAGGAGTCCATCTACCAGTTTTACCACAGGGAATCTGGTATCCTTGAGTTCCTGTGATAATTCCTGTTCGCCAAAGTCATTAAGCAGGGTTGCAAATTCTATCTCATTCAATCCAAGACTATCTATCACGGGGAATATGTATTTTGCTACCAAGCCTCTTATTACAGGACTCCCAATAGATGCGAACTCGTAATGAACTTTTAAGCCAAGTCTTTCTCTCATCTCCTTCACAAAACTGGCAACTGGAACTATAAAATCTTCACAGGTTTTACCTTCAGGGTATTTCTCTAAAAGAATATGGAAACCAGATACCAGGAAATGTGTAAACCTATCTGGTATGAGGAATATGTCCTCTTTAAACTCCTCACTTACCTTCAATCTGCAGTTTACAGGATTCCAAGCTGCGATGAATCTATTGGCTCTGGGAGATTCAAATGATACTCCATCTAACTCTACCTTTAGACCCTTGTTATACTCCAGTATCCAGTGTATGGCAAATATTCCCTGATCCTTCCATGCCTTTCTTGGAGATTTAAGTACTGGTCTTCCATCCTCTCTTGTCAGGACAAAGAGGTTCTCTCTTTCTGGAAATAATTCTGCCAGCTCTTTGGTCAGCGGATTTGCATATACAAGGATCTTATTGATGGGTAGAGGTGAGAGAAGGCTAGCCATATTTGCAGATGTTCCGCCAAGCCTCAGTTGATCATAGCCAATGTTCTCCAGTGTCCATTTGAACGTCTCTTCATTCTCTATCATCCTCTGATATGCCAGCCCTTCCCTTATAGAAATGAGGAGATCGCTTACAAGGTCTTCTGGTGTCTTTATAACTGGTGTTGGCTCATCAGGTATATTCTTCATATGTGGAAACTGAGCCAGTAGTTTCTTTAGAAGCGCTTCATCCACTCTTTTCAGTCCATCTATAGTGGAATGAAATCCAGTTATTACACCTGGAATCTTCTGCAGTTTCTTCCATCCCTCTTCCAGAGCCTCTCTATAAAGTTCTTCCCACATTATCCAGCGCCTCCTTGTATGCCTCCTCAGAAGAATAACCTTCATGGAGTATAAGCTTCATAGCTAGCGCCATCACCTCTGGCTTCTCACTCAAGAATACATTCCTTCCAACGACAAAACCACTTGCTCCAGCCTTTATCCCATCTTCAAAGTCTCTAAGGACATCCAGAGGATTATCCCTTTTGGGACCTCCAAGGAGTAAGACCTTAGCATTTACACTATCTACTATCTTTTTGAACCTTTCGATTCCTTCCTCCCTGGAGTTACACCTGACGTATGGTATCTTGAGTATAGGTACCCTAAAGTCATTGGTTATTATAGAGACCCACTTTATTGCCTCGTATGATCTGTCCATAACCAATCTTCCGTCTTCCAGGTTCATATAGAGAGGTTCTACCATAAGTGGCATAGACCACTTTTCACACTCTTCCACTATATTAGCCAGAAGTGTCAACTGCTCATTAGTAAAACGGTCTTCTCTATTGAACTTTATGAGAAGTTTTACCCCGTCCAAGCCCCATCTAAGAGCAGTCTCCACCGTACAGACAAGTCTATCATCCATCTCAAAAGCCGTTCCTGCTAGACCTGTCCTGTTAAGGCTCAGGACCAGCCCTTTGTCTCTTAATTTTCCATTAACTATGAGTTGTGCAAGTGGTTCTTTTGTAGTCATTATGGCATCCAGATATGGAGAAAGTCTCTCTATAAGTGAGATTAGTCCGTTGAAGTTATCTATTCCCTCCTGGATACCTCGTTGTCTGTGATCTATAGCCAGGACCATAGCTTTTCCATCTTTTGCAAAGATGTGAGACATCCTGTTGGTGATACCTATGTCATAAGAAAATGCCTCCATTGTAGCTCCTCCTCAATTAATCTTTTATCTCGACTGCCTTTCCTGTCCTGCTAGATTCGTATACTGCAAGTATAAACTGAATAGCTCTTCTTCCATCCTCTCCTGTGATACTGGGTGTCCTGTTATATAAAACTGCCTCTGCCATATCTCGTATCTGTGCGATATGTCCCTTTATGAAAAGGGATCTTGGGTCACTGGATGCCGATTCTCCCTGATTAGATACCCCTTTCTTCTCTTCGCCCTTTATCAACCAGTCTCTTACAAATGGGCCCTCAACTACTACGCTACCATTTGTCCCATGAACCTCTATCCTTTCTTTAAAGCCAGGATAGCAGGCAGTTGAACCTTGAATTACTCCAAGGGCTCCATTTTTATACTTTATTATGGCTATAGCTACATCCTCCACCTCTATCTTGTGAGCCAGTGTTCCACAGTAAGCAGTTATCTCCTTTACAGGTCCGGCGAGATAGAGGAGCTGGTCTACAAAGTGCACCGACTGATTCATTAACGCCCCTCCACCATCTAGAGCCCAGGTACCACGCCAGCCCGCACTATCGTAATATTCCTGTGTCCTCCACCATTTTACATAAGCGTCAGCCATAACTAGCTTACCGATTTTCCCTGAATCTATAGCGGATTTGAGTTCCCTGATACCGGGGTCAAACCTGTGCTGTGATATTACGCTGAGCTTAACCCCTGCCTTTTGGCATGCCTCTATAAGTGCATCAGCCTTCTCTAGAGTAATATCTATGGGTTTTTCTACCAGAACATGTTTCCCTGCCTTTGCCGCCTTTATTCCCAACTCTGCATGTAACCCACTTGGGACACAAATATTTATCACATCTATATCATTTCTGGCTAGCATTTGATTATAGTCTGTATACCAGTCTACTCCATATTTTTCTCCCAGATCCCTAGCCCTCTCCGGTATAATATCACACACCGCTTTTAACTCTGCTATCTCTATATTTTTTATAGCCTCTGCATGGGTTGGCCCAATAACACCACAGCCAACTATCCCAAATCTTACTTTATCCATCATCATCACCTCTCTATCTCAGATAGGATCTTCTTTAATGCCTGAGATGCCTTTTTAAAAAGTTCAGGTCCAGAAAACCCCTGAAATTGTCCACTGTGAGCCAGATGCGGTTCAAGGCTCAAGAAATATTCCTTGCCTTTTGCTTTTAGGGAGAGTAGTATCTCCTTTATCTCTCCGTCCCCCTCTCCCGCAGGGACTTCAACTCCGTCTGAGAAGTGTGCATCCTTTATATGTACATACTCTATATAGTCTTCAAGGATCGGATAAGCCTCTCTAAAGGGTTTTACATTACACTGGATGAAGTTTGATGGATCAAAGACCGCCTTTAAATTTGGAGAATTTATACTTTTCAATATATCGAGACATCTCTCGGGAATATCCCCATAGATCTTCTTCTCATTCTCGTGTAATAGTATAACTCCTTCGTTTTCTGCAATCTTTACCAGTTCCCTCAGTCTCTCTAGAGATATCTCTCTAAGTTCTTCTATACTCATCCCCTCTTCTGGATAGAAGGAGAATATCCTTATATAAGGAGTATTGAAAAATTTAGCCAATCTTATGGCATTATGGAGTTTCTCCTTCTGTCCATCTATATCCTCCCTGGCTCTGACCTTCCCGATCGGGGAAGCTATAGCCGATACCTTTATCCCATACCTGTCAAGCATCTCCTTTATCTTTTTGCTGTCATCCTCTGTTAAAGCTACCACGTTCTTTCCAAAGGCGCTCCTTAATTCCAGGTAATCTATACCCTCCTCTTTCAGTACCTTCAATTGTTCCTCAAAGTCTGGAGATATCTCATCACCAAAACCAGAAAGTTTATACCACATCCTTCTCCCTCCTTATAGTTCCTTAATTATCTGTTCAGCCCATTTCACCCAGGTATGTTTGGCATCATCTCTAGGTATATTTACCGGATCTTCTCCAGCCAGTACCCATAGATAGTAGAGCGAATATCCAGGAGCAGACACTACAGGATGGTATCCTCTGGTGATGGGAAGGGCGGTATTATCTGTTACCGTATAGACCTCATCCATATCTCCTTCTTCAGTGTACATCCTCTGGAAACCAAAGCCGGTAGGTGGATTTAGCCTATATAGATAGACCTCTTCCATCTTCCATTCATAAGGAGGATTATGTTTGTCATGCTTATGAGGAGGATAACTTGACCAGTTTCCTGGAGGATTAACAGTTTCTCCCATTATTATATGTCTGGCTCCAACCCTTCTGTCTATAACCTGGGTTACATATCTTCGCCAGTTATGAGTACCAACTACCCTCCTCTCTATCTCGCTGGGGTATATTACTGCGACTTCTGCACTGTTTGGTTCTGACTTTACGGTGGCAAAGACAAGCTCACTATTATCGATCGCGCTGATTTCTACCTCTTTGCCAGGTGGAATATATAATCCCCAAGGCTTACTGTTAAATATCTCATTTCTTGGACCAAGGATATGTTTACCGTCTATCTCTATTCTGCCGGTACTTAAAAGACATCCTATCTCCCTTTCTTCCTCACCTAGAGATACCTTTTCTCCAGCCTTTAGTCTTAGCACATATAACCTTGTCCATTCGAGACCTTGAACTGGAACTTCCAAGATCCCTGTTCCTTCTGGTACCTTAGTCAGTTTGGAACTCATTTATCCCCACTCCTTTCTTAGATATTCAAGACTTCTGGGTAGTTCGGTCTTTTTATCCTCCCATCTGCACTCAATAGAGATAGATCCCCTGTATCCTACCTCTTTAAGTATATTAAATAGAGACTTAAAGTCATAGTTATTTTTACCTGGAGCCACTCTTTCTCTATCTGATACGTGGACATGGTAGAGTTTATCCTTTATCTTGTAGATATTAGATAGAGGTTCATTCTCTAGGTCTGCATGATAATTATCTATCAATACTCCAATATTGGGGCTATTGACCTTATTAGCAAATTCCAGAGCCTCTACTGTTGAATTTATAATATTACTCTCTTTCCTATTCAGGGGTTCTATCGCTATCTTGATGTCATAAGTTTTAGCATATCTATCCACTATATTCAGAAACTCTATGATCTGAGAACTAGCCGTCTCTCTGGGAAATCCTTCTGGAAAAGATCTCGATCTGCCGCTTCCAAAGACTATCACCTCTCCACCTAAGAGCTTGACCCTCTCTAACGCCTCCTTTACATAAGAATCTATTCTCTTTTTATCTACATTGTAACCGGTGATTGGTAAATCGCCCGGCAGAAATACATTAAAAGAATATGCACTGAGATTTGCCCTATTCAGTCTCTCCTTAACATCTTTTATATCAGCCTGCATTATCGATGTAACAGTAAACTCAATAAAGTCTGCCCCACTGGAACTTACGATTTCTATCTCTTCTATCGACCCGCAACATCCAAATTTCATTCTTCCCTCCTTGCGGTTGTATTTCTTATAATGAGCTCAGGCTCGAGCAATAAGCTCTGCCTTTCTCCATTCATTAACTTGAGGAGAAGTTCTACAGCCTTCTTCCCTAGCTCCTCCTTTGGTTGTCTGATTGTGGTAAGGGGAGGATCTGTAAAACTGGAGAAGAATATGTCATCAAATCCAACGATTGATAATTCTTCCGGTATCTTTATGCCCAATTCCTTTACCGCCTTTATCACCCCAAAAGCCATAAGGTCGTTGTATGTAAATATGGCAGAGGGAGGATTCTTGGCACCCAGGAGTTTTATTGCCTCCTTATAACCTGATTCTGCTACAGGGATGTTAAAAGAAACAAGATTGGGATTATACCTTATCTTTGATTCTGCAAGAGCCTTTTTATAACCCGCCAGTCTTCTCTCAGTAGCCTCAGAATGACTGGGTCCATTTATAAAGGCGATCTTCGAGTGTCCAAGTTCTATGAGATGCATAGTTGCCAGATATCCACCCTTCTCCATATCGGTTGAAACGTAAGATATTTTAGGATGTTCTAGTATTCTATTTATAACTACTATCGGTAATCCATCTTCGGCAAGATTGATTATATGCTCATTGGAAATCCTGGAAGCGGATATAATAACCCCGTCCACCGGACCTCTAGAGAAGAAATCCAGATAATTTGTCTCCTTTTCTTCTGATTCTGCTGTATTTCCAAGTAGTATCGTATAGCCAAACTCACTGGCATTTTCTTCTGCTCCCCTTACCAGCTCAGGGAAAAAGGGATTAGTTATATCAGTTATAAGGAGACCTATATTTCTGGTGCTTTTGGTTGTTAAAATTTGTCCCCTATAGTTAGGTTTATAGTTTAACTTCCTTGCCACCTCTATTATTTTCTGTCTGGTCTTCTCGCTTATCCCCGGGTAACCACTCAATGCCCTACTGACAGTAGAGGGTGATACCCCTGCTAATTTCGCTACTTCCTGAATATTCGCCTTCTTCATACCTTCCCTCTATAACGATTGCAATTTTATTTGCATTTTATAATGAATACATCTATATGTCAAGGTAGTTAAGGTTAAGTAATTTTACGTAAGGGACATCATATGACCCTTTGTGGGTTTTTAATATAAAGTGTAAGTGTTTTAATGTTGATAGGATAATGTTATAATTGAGACATATTTTGGAGATGAGAGGTGTGTAATGAGATTTAAAATTTTATACGATATAGACAGGTTACCTGTCTACTATAGGAATGTGTTTATGAGCTTGATAAAGGAATCTTTAAAGACCTCTGAGCTGGGTAGGAATTATCTTAAAGACCTTTTCGAGTATAGGGAAGATGAAATTCTAAGAGTCAATAAATCACCCAGACCATTTTCTTTTGCGGTAAGATTCAATTTCGATAAAGAAAGATTTAAAACAAAAAAGGATGAATTTTATCTGAATGGTCCTGCAGAGCTTTATATCTCCAGTATAGATCCAGCGTTTCTTATTACGCTATATAATGGATTGATAAATAATAATATCTATCCATTCAATTACAATAATGAAGTCATCTTTAATAGGGGTAGGGTCATTTTTTTAAATGAAAAGCAGATAAATCAAAGTACTGTTAGATTTAGGACTCTGTCCCCAATACTTATAGAGGATAAGGATGGGAAACCATTATTACCCGGGCTAGAAGAAGATAATAATTATAAGCTCTTCCATAGAGAATTTAATTTTATTACAGACTCAATACTCAAAGGACTCAGAGGGGGAATTGGGCTTAGAGAGGAATTAAAATTTATCCCAATATCTATAAGAAAAGAGGTAATTAAGCACAAGATAAGGGAGAAGAATGAGATAGAAAGACTCTATACATTTACCTGTTTTAGCGGTACATTTGATTTATCTGGAGAACCTGGAGACCTGGAATCAATATATAAAGCAGGTATAGGATTACGCAGAGCTCAAGGATTTGGAATGGTGGAGGTAGTATGATGGCTACTATAACTCTCTATCCTACAAGCTGGTTGTATAATGCAAGTGTAATAGGGTTTCTAGAAGTTATTGCTTTTGGAGAAGGTTCTACCGTTGTTGAAAAATGGCTGAAAGATGATGGAAGTGTGGAAATAGACAGTAGAGTTTTTGATTCTGTTCAGATTGGTAGTAGAGGATTCCCAATTTCTTTGAAATATTATGTAGAGTATCTTACACAGAATGAAGACGAGAATGAGATAAAAAACAGAAACGGATATGAAAATAGATACAGTGATCTTACGGCCGTATTGGGTGATTGGGGTTATAGATATGCTAGAGCAATGAATAGGTTATTTGCAACTAATAAGCCTTGTCAAAATTTAATCCAGCGCGAAGATTGGCTAAGATTTTCTTTCCCTGATTTCGTGAGTTCTATTCCTAGTGTTATTAATAGAAGTGCTAATAGCATATGTGGGGTCTGTTCAAATTACTCCTCTGATGTAAATTTTCCATATTTATCAAAGAATACGATAAGAAGACTTAAGCAGTTTTCAGAGATGCATATTCATTCGTTAAGTCTGGGACCATCTAGAGGAGAATTCCCTAATGCCTTCTGGAATATGAGTCATTCTTTTACTATCTGCCCGTTGTGTACATATCTAATCACTCATCATTACATACCCTTTGTAAGTATAAAGGATGGAGATATATTTATCAACCATTCGTCTTTTAAGATTATGTGGTATCTTAATAAATTTGTAAAGAATGTTCTGGGAAGATCTAATGCATATAAACTAGACCAGATTTTAGGTCTTACGCTTTTAGAGTTTGCTCAGAAAGTTTTTATGACTTTAGGAATTTGGAGTATTATGAATATAGAGATGGTGATTAATAAGAAAGATGCTATTGATTATTATTCCTTACCTTTATATGTAATGAAAGTCCTTCTAAATAAGAAGGTGGCAAATTTATTAAACGATATAGGTGAACCAATCATTTTTGAGATGGTTATTAGTGGGAATTTTGACTCTTTAGTAGAACTTAACCATGAAGTTTTAAAAAGTGTATTTGACGATAATTTTGAGAGGAACAAAAAAAGATATAAATATGTATCCAGATTAAAAAATACTAACAAAAGGAATATGCAAAAGATCTCTGCTATACTTCCAGAACTTTATGCTCAAATAGATTCTATCCTAAAGTTAAGAGAGGTGAAAATATGAGTATATATAGTGAGGTTAGGAAGAATTTAGAAGAACTTTATAGCCAGATAAAGCCTGATAATTTTGATGTTTGGTATAATGATCTCAAAAACGTAATAGATCTTTTGATGAGCGACTCTTATCCTGAATACTTTCTTAGAATACTAGATAGCATAAGGGAATCCTATAGAATCGAATTAAAGAAAGCTCAAGAAGATAAAAGACAGGAAATAGAAATTAAGCTGAGAAAGTTATCTTATCTTTTAAATTCTTTAAAGCAGAAGAAACCAGATTATCTTATTGAAAGATTGAGGCTTAAAGGAAATGATTTCGCTAGAGACAGTAATTTAAGGAAGGTCTTCTCTGATCAAATTTTCAGGATATTAGAACAAGCTCGTTTAGGTAAAAGAGATACAGTCCTGTATATGATAGTGAGGACTTTAGCTACGTTCAATAAGGAAGTTCCTGAAGAGCTTATCGAAGCGATTAAGCCTCATTATGATTTATCATTATTTAGAAGTTTCATTTATTCATTCTTAAGTGCTTTCTCTAAGATGGAAGAAAATGAATCTTTAAAGGAGGAGGAAAATAATGGATAGTGTAAAGGGTATAACTGCTACTTTAATTTTTGAAGCTTCTGCCTTAAATAGAGATGAAAAGGCAGGGGGAAATATTCCCACCATAAAGAAATTAACGAGATATAACAATGGGGTATTTGAAACATTTAGTTACATCTCAAAGCCAGCTATTAGACATTACCTATTTACCACATTAAACCAACTTTATTCAGATGATTGGCAAGAAGCTCCAGTTTTATCATCTAAGCCAGATGGAGATAATAGAGAAGATAGGCCAGAAGTAATTCAGTTTGATATTAACAGAGCTAATATACTGAATTATGCAGAATTAGACCTATTTGGTTATATGTATACTATAGGTAAGCAGGCATCTATCACCAGGAAAGGGAGTATAGGAATAACCAAGGCTGTTTCTCTAGAGCCTTGGGAAGGTGATATGCAATTTAATGCTAATCATGACCTTGTAAGACGTTGTAACGGAAAGCCTAATCCGGTAAATAGGGAGGAACATATGTCTTTTTATAAAGTTTCTTTGACTCTAGATGTTGAAAAATTAGGGTATGATGAGTGGTGGATAAACGGAAGTGCTTATGATAAAACAAAGAATAAGTTAACCATTTGTTTAGCTCAGGGGGATGGACATAAAGTAGAAATAGCTAACATAGAAGAAATAGATGAGAATACTTATGAACTGAAAGAGAAGGGTCAGATAAAAATAAGAGGGATAGAAGTTTCTGAAAAAAGGGGAAAAAGTAAGGCAATATTTATCTTGAATGAAGAGTTAAAGAAGAAGAGGATCCGCCAAATCTTAACTGTAATTAAAAATGGGTTTAAGTATCACGCTAGTGGAGAGTGTTACGGAATTGTACCTAACTTTTTGATAATGGCAGGCCTTTCTCTTCCTATACCAATATTTCACTCGTATGTTGATCTGAATGGGACAAAGATATCCCAGATATTTGATAATACATATATACTTAAGAAAGATGATAGTAAGAAGAAAATTTTTATTTTAAACCATCTAGATATTCCTGTAGGGATAGATGAGGATAAGTATTACTCTGATTGGGGAGATTTTTTAGATTCTATAGGACTTGGAAGTGGGCAGGATGAAAATACTCAAACTTAAAATCTATCAACCCGAGGTTCACTACAGAGTCCCTTATAGTTATCAGAGAAGATTTACTTATCCTATTCCCCCTTTCTCTACAGTAAAGGGCTTCTTATGCAATATATTGGGGATAAAAAGCAATACAGATGAGGATTTCGTAAAGATGATGAGTGGACTGTCTATAGGTATCTATGGTTCTTATGAGAGTTTTACCAAAGAATACATCTGGTTTCGTAATCTTTCGAAAGAATGGCACAATAAAAGATTTGGTATAAGTACAAATAGAATAATAGACGGTGAGCCACAACATCCTGGAGGACAGATGCCAGTAAAGATTGACACCCTTTTAAATGTGAACCTTATGATCTATGTTTATCATCCTGAATATTCATTTTTAGCTAAGATAAAGAGAGAGTTGGAAAATCCTAAAGACAGGAATTCCCCGTTACATCTTGGTAGGGCTGAAGATTGGGTGGTCATAAAAGACGTAGGATTTCTAGAAAATCTCAATACTGATGAAATCTGGAGATTAGACTTTTTTTCCTGGGTACCTTCTGCAGATTACTTTGACAGAAATTTTACTATTTCTGATTATTGTAAGTTCTTTGATAGTATTCAAGGGATTCGAATGATGGTACCAGTATATTATGATATAGTTGAGGGCCAAAGGATTTTTACAAGGTATGTGGAGGCTAAATTATTCGAGGGGGGTACCTTTAATCCTATCAGGTGTTATGTTGATAATGAGGAAAATATTCCTCTAATACTGACGAGATTAGGAGGATGATTAATGAGTAGAGATATCTGGGCAAAAAGTAGAGGTAATGCGCGTCTATTGAAAGACCACATTGAGGAAATGTTAAAGCAAGGAGAGACACTTAAAAGAGAACTGAACTTAGATGATAATATATATAAAATTCTAAGATTAGCTATTTTATCGCATGACTTTGGGAAGGTTTCTCCCTCCTTTCAGATATCAATCGGGAATTATGATTACTGTCCTAAGACTCCATTCCCAGATATTCCTCATAGCATATTCTCTTTGTTCTGGATAGATATTAATAAATTACCGACAGAGTTAAATCTAAGTGATATTGATATAAAGATATTACTCTCTGCAGTAGCTTTCCACCATTGGAGGGACTATTTCCACGAAATTTTGTTAGGAGAACATAAAATCACTAGAGAAGCTGCTCAAATATTACTAGATAATAATGCCGTAAGAGATAAATTAGAGGAGAATTTGAAGGAAATTTTCAAAGAACTTAATATAAAAGAGGATTTTATTGGATTCAATACTAGATTGATCCTACCTATAGGAAGTGGTCATAATATTTTAAATCTAGTGTTTCCCCCATATCTTAATTATTTCTTACCTTATAGAGCGGATGAGAGCTTAGATTTTAAAAAGAAGAACGTTTATATCTCCGGTTTCCTAATGAGAATAGACCACTTTGCTTCTTATCTTCAACAAGAAGGACTAAAAGAAGAGATAGAGAAGAGTGGAGTTAAATTTAAAGAAGTTAAAAATAACATTATAAAGGGAATTGAGGGGAGGATAGGTAAGAAAATAGAAGAAGAGAAGATATGGCAAATAAATAGTATATCGGAATGCAAGGAGCACAGTAATATAATCTTAGTAGCCCCTACAGGATCGGGTAAGACAGAGTTTGCATATCTTTGGGGAAGTGATAAAAGGAGAAAGATAATTTTTACTCTACCATTAAGATCAGCTAGTAACGCTATCTTCTTAAGAGCTGTGCAGATATTTGGAAAAGAAAATGTAGGATTACTGCATTCTGATGCGGATATCTGTATTTTGGAGCTAAGCAGGAAATTAGAGGGGGAAAGTCCAAGAGTATTAGACCTTTCAAGACAGTTATCCTTACCTGTGTTAATTTCTACTGGTGATCAATTTTTCCCTTCAGCTCTTAAATATCCTGGTTATGAAAAGATATATGCCACTTTAGGTTTTTCAAATTTGGTTATTGATGAAGTTCAGGCTTATGATCCAAGGGCAGTAGCAATTGTTGTAAAACTCTTAGAAGATATTGTGAAATTGGATGGGAATTTTCTTCTGATGACTGCTACTTTGCCAGAATTTGTGAGAGAGGAAATAAAAAAGAGGGTAGGAAAGGAGAATTTTAAATATATAGATAGGTATGAAAATTTGTCTAGTGATATAATAAAGCATAAAGTTAAGTTAAGAAAGGTTGACATCGAGGCAGAAGAGGTCTTGGATGAAATCGTAGAAAAAGCTAAGGCTGGCAATAGAATATTGATAATTGTAAATACTGTAAGAAAATCTCAAGATGTTTTTGAAAGATTAGATAAGAAGCTGAAAAATGGGAAAATTAAAGAGGTTTTATTATATCTCTTGCATACAAACTTTACTTTGAAGGATAGAAGGGATAGAGAGAAGATATTAATAGAAAAGGAATTTAAGAATCCTAAGCCAGAAAATGAGAAAAACGGTAAGATATTTGTGGCTACTCAGATTGTAGAAGCTTCCCTAGATATTGATGCAGATTACCTCTATACAGAAATTGCCCCATTAGATTCCTTAATTCAGAGGATGGGGAGAGTCCTTAGGAGGGTAAATAACGAGCAAATATATAAATATGAAGGCGAGCCAAATATAAATATATTTTTTATTATACCTGAAGATAAAGGTGGGGTGGTTTTAGAATCAGGGAAAGGAGGCGTATATGAAAGCGAACTTCTATTTTTCTCGCTTTGCGTTCTTTTAAAAGAAATTAAGTTTATATCAGAAGAAGATATAAGAGGTATCCACAAAAAATCAGATGAATCTTATAAAAAGGGAAGAGATAAAATTTTTAAAAAGCTAAATCAAGAATTCAGTAAGAGCCCAGATGATTTTGTACTGGAAATTCCCGAAAAGAGTAAGAAAGATTTAGTAGAAGAGCTTTACAAAAATCTTCCTTCAAATTCAAGTTATCTTAAGTCCTTCTACGATACACTAACAGTACTAGATTCTGGTTATGTTTCAGAAAATAAAAATGAAGCATTAAGAATCTTTAGAACGATTTATTCCGTATCTGCAATTCCAGAGTCTCTAAAGGATAAGTTTTTAGAGGACTTGAAAAATTATGTAGAAAAAGCAAATGAATTTAATTATACCTCATTCAAAGAAGAAATCATTTCTAAGTACTGTGTAAACGTTGATATTAGAAGATACTTACGATATAACACTATTCTCTTGAAAAAAGCTACCGAACTAATACCAGAAGTTACCTTTAAAGCGTCAGAAGATAGAATAGAAAAGATTATACATTGGTTGAGTGATATATACTATGTCTTAGGGAATTATGATTCTAATTTAGGATTTATACCTAGAAGTTCTGAGTCTTAAAAGATATGAGGAGAGTAGAAAATTCTCTATGGACATAGATTTTCAGTCTCTTAAAACTAATGGCATAAAAGTTAACTACTTATACATCTGTGAACGTAAACTCTGGTTATTTGATAGAGGAATAGCTATGGAAACAACTTATGACAAAGTTTTCTTGGGTAAACTTCTTGAAGAGCAATCATACCCGAGAGAGAAGAAGAAGGAGATATTAATAGAAAATCTTATCAGTATAGATATCTTGAATGACGAAAGCATTAGAGAGGTAAAGTATAGCGACAAACTAAAGGAAGCCGATAGGATTCAGGTCTTATATTATCTGTACTTTCTTAAACAGCTGGGGATAATAAAGAAGGGAATAATAAATTACCCAAAGATGAAAAAACGAGAAGAGGTTGTTTTAACTCTAGAAGCTGAGAAAGAGGTTGAATCTGCATTGATAAGAATTAGAGAAATTCTTTCGAGACCTAACCCTCCTAAATTAGTTAGAAAACCTTACTGTACTAAGTGCTCATATTTTCAGTTCTGTTGGGGGTAATCTTATATGTCTAGACCTTATTACATTTTTCAGAGCGGAAGTATAATGAGAAAAGAGAACACTATTTATCTGGAGAATGAAAGTGGAGAGAAGAGAGCGATTCCAATAGAAGATGTTGAAGCTCTACATATATTTGGCGAGGTGGAATTTAACACAAAGTTTCTGAATCTTATATCTCAATATGAGATCCCAATACATATATACAACTATTATGGATTTTACTCAGGAAGCTTTATGCCTAGAGATAGAAATGTTTCTGGGGAGTTACTTGTAAAACAGGTAGAATATTATGTTGATAAAGAAAAACGTTTATTCCTGGCTATATCATTTGTTGATGGAGCCATCTTTCATATGTTAAGAAATCTAAAGAGTTATAAAGGTACAGAAGAATTTCAGGAAAAGATATCTATAGAGCTGGATAATAGTTATCAGTGTAAAGATATAAGTGAACTTATGGGGTGTGAGGGTAGAGCCAGAGATATCTACTACCAGTCCTTTAATGTATTTTTGAAAGAGGGCTTTTTATTTGAGAAAAGAGAAAAAAGACCGCCTACTAATCCGATAAATGCTCTTATATCTTTTGGAAATTCTCTTATGTACTCTACGGTACTTACAGAGATTTATAAGACCCCATTAAATCCAACTGTGAGTTACCTTCATGAGCCTAGAGAGAGAAGATATTCATTGAGTCTTGATATTTCTGAGATATTTAAGCCTTTAATTATTGATACTATTATCTTTAGATTAATAAACAACAATATGATTAAGCTTGAAGAGTTTGAAGAGGATGTAAATTACTGCTATCTAAATGAGACTGGTAGAAAGAAGTTTATTCAAGAACTGGAGTCCAAACTTAACACTACTATAAAACACCGAAAACTGAAACGTAATGTGTCCTATAGAACTATTATAAGACTTGAATGTTACAAATTAATAAAACACTTAATAGATGATGAGATTTATACTCCATTTAAAGCCTGGTGGTAAAATGCCATACTTTATTGTAACTTATGATGTCTCAGAGGAAAGGGTAAATAAGGTAAGGAAGATACTTAAGAAATATTTAATGTGGGTCCAGAATTCGGTTTTTGAAGGAGAACTGTCTGATGCAAAGCTTCAGAAATGTTTCAATGAGTTACTAAGAGTAATAGATAAAGAAGAAGATTCTGTGTACTTCTATCGTTTGGAAAATCAGATTGGGTATGAAAAGCGAATATTAGGGGTAGAGAAGGAATTGACCGATAATATAGTTTAGTTGCATCAAACCGTAATTTGGTTTTTAATTAGTTTTAGGTTAGCTAGATAGAGAACTCGCACCTTGAAAATTGAATATTGTGGAAAACACGATCTAAGGATGGATGCAAAAGATTTGTATTTCTGTTGGTTCAGATGGATGATATTTATCTGACTTATGTGGACTTAATGACAAGTATCTATATATTAAGATAATTATTTCAGGTAGGGGGGGTTCCATCTGAACAATGTGGGATATAAAGGGAGCTAGCGCTATTCTTACAAAGCTTACCAACTTTGGTTCCATCTGAACAATGTGGGATATAAAGCTCTAAATTTCCACTAACGTTTATCTCGCAAAGAATGTTCCATCTGAACAATGTGGGATATAAAGCCACCCATATGCTACTGTTACCCGCACCCCATCCTTGTTCCATCTGAACAATGTGGGATATAAAGATCGTAGTCATTATAGTAGCATTCAATTTCCCAACAGTTCCATCTGAACAATGTGGGATATAAAGCCTTGTCAAGAAGCTGGAGAGACTAGGGGAGGAATAGGTTCCATCTGAACAATGTGGGATATAAAGATAGATAAGTGTAATGATACTATGTGGAGATCACCTGTTCCATCTGAACAATGTGGGATATAAAGACAAATGCACAATCATAACCCTTGCTGGCTAGCTCTGGTTCCATCTGAACAATGTGGGATATAAAGTTGTTTGTCGAATTTTATTGGATTTCTCTGACGCCTGTTCCATCTGAACAATGTGGGATATAAAGATAATTCTATCAGAAAGCGATTTAAAGAGTTCTATTGCGTTCCATCTGAACAATGTGGGATATAAAGCGAATCTCTTTGATTGTATTCACACAGTTGGGATGGGTTCCATCTGAACAATGTGGGATATAAAGACAACAGTAACCGGGACACCTGCGTTAGAGCTAGAACGTTCCATCTGAACAATGTGGGATATAAAGGTTCTATCGCCCCACTCTCTCGTAGATCAGATAGTTGGTTCCATCTGAACAATGTGGGATATAAAGACAATTGCTGCAAGCATAATAGAACCCTTTGTGATGTTCCATCTGAACAATGTGGGATATAAAGGAACAATAGTTCTTAATGCCCCATTCCTGTTCTTCGGTTCCATCTGAACAATGTGGGATATAAAGTAAGTTCAAGAGCTA
>Ga0209225_1000428_pt1 | contig 49804 bp, 46 predicted proteins | sample WasSprMetagenome_FD_184732 | JGI IMG/M metagenome (GOLD analysis project Ga0209225, IMG submission 184732) | Sulfidic aquatic microbial communities from Washburn Spring, Yellowstone National Park, USA - WS (SPAdes) (version 3) | ecosystem: Environmental > Aquatic > Thermal springs > Hot (42-90C)... | reverse complement strand
TTAATTCATCCCTTATTCTTTCTTTGGCAATCATTTCAATTAAATAAGCGTTTTCTTTAATTGCCTCTTTTGTTTTTTCTTCAATTTTCCATCCTTCACCCAAAGTTACAGCAAACCTCACAGCTCTCATTAATCTTAAAGCATCTTCTGAAAACCTTTCTTTTGGTTCTCCAACGGTTCTAATAACTTTATTTTTTAAATCATCTTTACCATTAAAGGGATCAAAAAGAATAGTATCGTAATGTGTTTCTGGCACTGAAGATAAAGTACGTTTTATAGCCAAAGCCATTGCATTTATTGTAAAATCTCTTCTTGCTAAATCTTCTTTTAAAGTCTTTGCAAATTCTACTTTATCAGGATGTCTTTTGTCTGAATATTTTGTTTCTTTTCTAAAAGTTGTAATCTCTATTTCTTTTAAAGTCTCATCTTTGCTTTCTGTTAAAACAGTTACTGTAAAATATTTATTTTCATAAAAACTATTTGGAAAAATAGAAATTATTTTTTCTGGAGGGGCATTGGTAGTAATATCCCAATCTTGGGGTTTTGCTCCCCTTAATAAATCTCTTACGCATCCTCCAACAATATAAGCTTCAAAACCATGTTTTTCGAGTATCTGAATAATTTCTGCTACTTCTTTTGGGATTTCCATATTCATTTTTAATTCTAATTATAAAAAGGAAATGTTGCAAAATTTTATTTTTTAAGTAAAAATAAACCAGGAGGGGAAAATGAAAATTAAAAAAATTTTAATTTTGGCGGGGTGTTTTTTGATCTGCATGATTGGAGGAGTTTTTGGATGGAGCTTTGCAGAAACTGAAAAATTGTTAAGAGGACCGAAATTTGAAATAAAAGAGATAGCACCTTCTCAACTAACTCAAGAGTGGGAAAAAATAAACATAAAAGTATCGGAGAAAGAATCGATTTCAGCTTATTTCCTCGCAGGGAAAAAAGATATCAGTGTAATCTTTATACCTGGCTGGGGAATGGTAAAGGAACACTTTTTGATTGAAAATGCAAATAGTGGGTTTTTAGAAAGCTTTAGGGAAAAAGGTTATGGCATTGTTTTGTTTGATCCAAGAGGAATTGGAGAAAGCAAAGGAGAATATCTATTTGGAACACATATGGATGAGGATGTAATTTTGTTAATGGAAAAATTAAAGAAAAAAAGGGGACAAAAAAAATTTGTTTTGATTGGCTTTTCTTTAGGAGCAAATACTGCATTGAGAACTGCAACAAAGAAAAGTGAAGATATTTTGGCAGTGATTGCAGACGGTGCATTTGTTAGTGTCTTCCACACAAAAATTTATCCTAGATTTTTGCTGCTTTTTTTGAAGCTAGCTGTCTTTTTAAGAGGAAAGGGTCAGGTGCTAAATGCTTTAGATCTTTCAAAATTACCTCTTGAAAAATTAAATAATGTCTTTTTAATTGCTGGAAAGGAAGATATAGTAACTCCCCTGGAAGAATCAGAATATATTTTAAAAAGAGTAAAAGAACCAAAATATCTTTGGATAATAGAAGGAGAACATTGTGAAGGGTGGCAAAAATATCAAAAAGAGTATCTTGAAAAAATTTTTTGGTTCCTTGAAGAGGCCGAAAGGCCTCTTTATTTTTTTAAAAAAATTGTTCATAATAAAAATATAAAGGTCGCCCCCGTAGCTCAACTGGATAGAGCGCCTGGCTTCGGACCAGGAGGTCTGAGGGTTCGAATCCTTCCGGGGGCATTTAAAAAATTTTGAAATTATGCAATTTAATAAAAAATTCATTTTCATAACCTCGCTCTTTCTTCTATTACCAAATTTCTTTTTTGCCCAAGGTATTTGTGAAGAAATTGTCCCTTGTACAATTAAAGAATGCACTCTTTGTCATTTCTTTTTAATGCTTCAAAGATTGGTAAATTGTATTCTTTTTGGACTAATTCCTCCTTTAGCAGTTTTAATGATAGTAATTGGGGGACTTTTTTATGCGGGTGCGGTTTTAGAATTTTTACCAGGAGGCATAGCTACTGTTAGTAGAGCAAAAAGACTTTTTATTTCAGTGGTAATAGGATTATTAATTACTTATGCTGCTTGGTTAATAATTACTCTCTTTCTAGTAGCAATGGGTTATACTTCACCTACTGGAAGATGGTGGGAAATTGAATGTGAGGTAGCTTACTCAAATGTATTTTCTATTCCAACAGATCCTAAAAATTTGACAACTTTTGCTCTTAGAAAAACTTTTGAAGAGGATACTTTAATCGATTTAGAACCAATTATTTCTCTAGCTAGAGGAAATGTTGTGCAGGCAAAAGATACAAATTCAATTTTTGCTTTAGCAGTTAGCGGGAAAATAACTTTAAATTCTCCTTCTTCTTTTGCCAGAATAATTTTAGTCGATGAAAAGGGGGAAGAGTTTTTAGTTTATGAAGCCTTTGGTCCTTTTGACTTTCAAGAAAATATTTTTACAAAAAATTGCATGGAAAGTTGTATTTTAGATAATGTCTCTGCTAAAAACCTAAAAGTAGAAGTGGAAAATGGAAAAGTGGAGCTCACAGAAATTTCGGTTTTAAAAAATAAAGAAAGGTTTTATCCTGAAATCTTGAAAGCAGGACTTGAAAATTCGGCAAAAAATTTCTTAAAACTTCAAAAATCCCAGATTATCAATAAAATTAATTCTTACAACTTCTCGCACAATTTAAAATGGACAGCTGGAGAAACTTCAATCTCAAATTATACCTTAGCTCAAAAAAAGGCATTATTGGGGGTAGATAGATTACCCAATTTGCAAGGATTAGAATATTACAAGGGAGGAATATTTGAATTTAAAGAAGACCAAAATCTAAATGCACAGGTCCCAAAAAATTTCCCATCTTCTTTTGATTGGCGCAAACAACATGGAAGAAATTGGTTAACTCCGGTTAAAGATCAAAGAGATTGTGGAAGTTGTTGGGCTTTTGCCTCTTTGGGAGCAATAGAGGCAGTAGCTAACCTATATTATAATCAATTGCTAAATTTGGATTTGGCAGAGCAAGATCCAGTCTCTTGCTATACAGGACCTGGAGCTAGAGGTTGTCAGGGATTGGCTATTGAGTATATGCAATATTATTATAACTACTTGAGATCTTCTGGCGTTACTTATGAGCAATGTTTCCCTTATACAGCTAGAGAGGTTCCCTGCTCTCAAAAGTGTTACCAGTGGCCAAATCTTAATGTTTCAATTTCAGGAGCTATTCCAGTTAGAACCAATGAAGAAATCATTAAAAATTTAATTGAAAAAGGACCAATTCAAGCTGGAGTTTTTATTCATTCATCAAGAGGGGTTTTTGGTCATGCGGTAACTTTAGTTGGATACGAAACAGATAGTAATGGGAATTTAGTTTGGATTTTCAAAAATAGTTGGGGGGTAAATTGGGGAGAAAATGGTTATTTTAGGGTGAAAGATTCTGGAAAAGAAAAAACAGGATGGTTTGCAATATTATCCCCGATTATAATTAAAGACCGACCCGACCTTAAAATTGTTTGTGAAGATAGAGATAATGATAAATATTGCTATTGGGGAATTTCTGAGAAAAAACCTAATACCTGCCCTGAATTTTGTAAAGAAGAAAAAGATTGCGACGATTCAAATGCAAGTATTGGCCCTTGTTCTGCCTTGCCCTCCCCAACCCCAACACCTACACCTACTCCAAAACCTACTCAAACACCAACGCCTACTCAACCACCAACGCCTCCTTGTATAAATGAATGTTTACCTGGTGAAAGAGAATGTTGTGGAAACAGGAGTTATAGAGAGTGCATAAAAATTGGGCAATGCTGGACATGGTCTGGATGTAGAATGTGTGGTGCCAATGAAGTTTGTCAAGATGGTCTTTGCATTCCAAAACCAGAATGTGAAACTGATGCAGATTGTCCAAAGGGTAAAGTTTATTGTACTCCACCACCAGACGAATATACTTGCGGGGAATTAATTATTCAATATTATGAATGTGTTTCTGGAAAATGTATTTTGAGAGAAGAAAGAGAAAGCTGCAACCGTGCCTGTTGCCCGCAAAAATGTTTACAAGAAGGTAGTTGTATTTGCTAAATTAGTATGAAAAAAGAAGATATCTTGTTTTTCTCTTTGTCTTTTTTGCTTTTTTTTGCTGGAATCATTTTGACCTTTACTGCTAAATTCTTAATTCAAAAACAGCAAGAAAAATTATTAACTTTAACCCAAATTTCTTTACCTGTTAAAAAAAGTTGGGGGATAGAGATTGGCAAAATTGGACCTGAAAAAATAGAAGATTTTGAAAAGAAAGAGGGAGTATTCAAAAATCCTGAAGGGGAGTTTGAAAGAATTTATGTTTTTTCCTATGAAAAAACAAAAAATAAGGGCTCGAGAATCATAGTTGCTTTAGGAAAATTAAAAACTGAAGATTCAAAGATTAAAGAACAGTTATTAAGTGCCCTTTTACTTTCTAAAGAAAAATTAGAGCAAAATGCTATTTCTCCAATATTTTTTATAACCTTAAGCGAGAAGGGTGGATTTGAAGTAGAAAAGATAAAATGCCCAAAAATCGGTGAAGAAACAATTTGTTTAAATTACAAAGGAAGGGAAACCAATTTATCAAATTATTTTTTAGGTTTTCATAAAAAAGATTTAGTAGTTTGGTTGTATAATGGAGGGAAAGAAGCTTCTTTGGAAATTATTGTAAAAATAGCAAAGGAGATTGAAAAAGAAATTTAGCCCCCGTAGCTCAGTTGGTAGAGCAGGCGCCTCTTAAGCGCAAGGTCGCAGGTTCGAATCCTGCCGGGGGCACAAAATGTCAAAAAAAATTTTTCATCTTTTTCTTTTTTTAATTTTTTTTACATTCTTTTTTGAAAAAAAAATAGCTTTTAGTGCTTGTTATGACTCAGATGCAGAGTTTGGAGCCATAACTATTCAATCTTATATTCCTGGTTACTGTATTGATGATGAAGGAAGATACGATGATGTATGTACTAACCAATTTGGTTTTTTTTATAGAAGTGTAATGGAATATTATTGTAAGGAAGGGAAATGTGTTGGTGTAGAAATCCCTTGTCTCATAACTGGGCAGCAAGATAATTATTGTAAAGATGGAGCTTGTGCTGGAAAAACACTCTGTGAAAATTTACCAGATGGATGTCGTGATCTTTTTGGTACTTATAGAAATTATTGTATAAATGAAACTACTATTGGCCAATATTCTTGTAATCAAATAAAGTGTGTTTTGAATGAAGTAACTTGCCCCTCAGGTCAAATTTGTAAAGATGGGATCTGTGTACCAAAAAGTGAATGTAAAGATAGTGATGGATTAGATGTATATACTTTTGGAAAATGTGAAGATGCTTTTAGTGTTAGAGAAGATGAATGTACCTTTTTTGAGACCATTTCTGGCCAATATAAAGGAGTAAAAGAATTTTATTGCGATAGTGATCCTTTTGGGAATAAAATCTGTAATTCTATGGAACTTAAATGTCCCCCAGGTTATATTTGTGATACTAAAGCTCCAAGGTGCGTTTTATTTTCGATAACTTGTACAGATAGTGATGGCGGCGAAAATATTTTTGAAACTGGAACTTGTACAAGAAAAGTAGAAAATTCATCAATCCCTCTTACAGATTTTTGCGAAACTGAAAATAAAGTAAGAGAGTATTATTGTGGAAAAAATGCTCAAAATGAACCTGATTGTCAATATAAAGTTTTAGATTGTCCAGAAGGTTATGCTTGTCAAAATGGGAAATGTATTCAACTTGAATGTCAAGATTCAGATAATGGAAAAAACAAATTTGTTGCTGGAGAATGTTTTGAAAAAGAGACTGGTCAAAGATTCAGAGATTATTGTTTAAATAAAAATTATCTTAATGAATATTTTTGCCAAAAGGGAAAATGTGAGAGTGAACAATTAAAATGTGATGATGGACAGGAGTGTTATAAGGGGGCTTGTTTAAATTTATCTTGTGAGGATGTACCTGGAGAAAAAAAATGTATAGAAAAAATAGGCAATGAAATTAAAGGGGTTTTTTATTATCATTGCTTTATGGAAGACAGAGTAGTTGAATATCATTGTGATGGAAAAGAATGTAAAGAAGAGGGAAAAATTTGCCCCCCTGGTACAGAATGCAAGAATGGAGAATGTTTGGCAAAAGAGAAAAAATGTATTGATTCTGATGGTGGTGAAAACAAAGAAATAGCTGGAAGTTGTACAGATTCTTCTGGAACTTTTGAAGATGAATGTTTAGATAAAGAAACTGTAAAAGAGTACTTTTGTGAGGAGAATCAATGTCAATTTAAGTCAATAAAATGTAATCAAAATCAAAAATGTGAAGGGGGGAAATGTGTAAATTTAATCTGTGAAGACAGTGATGGAGGAAAGAATGTTGAAAAAGCAGGTTATTGTAAAAGCGATGGTGAAATATCAAATGATTTTTGTGTAAATGAAACCACTGTGAGAGAATATTTTTGTGAAAATTGGAAATGTGAATTTGAAGATATAAATTGTCCTGGAGGTTTTGAATGCAAGGGAGGAGAATGTATAAAAAAAGTAGAAGAAGAGGGTATTTGTAAAAAAATAATTCCTTGTAAAATTGGTGAATGCAATATTTGTCATCTTTTCTTAATTTTTCAAAGAATTATAACTTGTGTTTTGTTTGGAATAGTTCCACCTTTTGCTCTTTTATTAGTAGTTATTGGGGCCTTCCTTTATGCTGGTGGGGTATTGGAAATTTTACCAACTGGATTAGAAACTGTATCTCGAGGTAAAAAACTTTTCACTAATGTAGTTATTGCCCTACTTTTAATTTATGCTTGTTGGCTTTTCTTTTCTTTATTTTTGTATACTTTAGGTTATACTTCGCCTACTGGAAGATGGTGGGAAATTGAGTGTAAAATTGAAAAAGAAGAAAAACCAAAAGAAAGTTTCAATTTCAACAAAATAATTGGTATAATGAAAACAGATTATGCTAACAGCTGAAGAAAAAGAAAAAATTATTAAAAAATATCAACTTCATTCTTTAGATACTGGCTCTGCACCAGTTCAAATTGCTTTACTTACAGAACAAATAAAAAAACTGGTTTTGCATTTGAAGACTCATCCAAAAGATTTCCATTCAAAAAGAGGACTTTTAAAATTAGTTGGAAAAAGAAGAAAGCTTTTAAGATGGTTAAAGGAAGAAGATCCTAAAACTTATTCCCAATTGGTTGAACAACTAAAACTTAAAGCATAAATTATGGCAATTAAGCATCCAGCACAAAGAGTGGCAATTTTAATAGATGTACAAAATCTTTATCATTCAGCAAAAAATTTGTTTAATGCTCGAGTAAATTTCAAAGAGGTTTTAAAAGTAGCAATTGCAGGAAGAAGTTTAATTAGGGCTTTAGCTTATGTAGTGAAAACAAAAACCGGTGAAGAAAAACCATTTTTTGAAGCTCTCACCAAATTGGGAATTGAAACAAGACAAAAAGAACTTCAAGAATACTTTGGGGGACTAAAAAAAGCAGATTGGGATGTAGGAATTGCAGTAGATGCAATAAGAATTGCTCCAAGTTGCGATGTAATAATTTTAGCTTCTGGGGATGGAGATTTTGTTCAGTTGGTGGAATATTTAAAAAATCAAGGAAAAAGAGTAGAGGTTATAGCCTTTGGACATACCACTTCTTCTAAATTAAAAGAAATAGCAGATGAATTTATTGATTTAGAAAATAATCCTGATAAATTTCTTTTAAAAAAGAAAAATGGAAGATCGAAAATTTGAAATAGAAATTGGACATCGAAAATTAATCATTGAAATTGGAGATCTAGTCGAGCAAGCAGCTGGGGCGGTTTTTGCTAGATATGACGATACGATGGTTTTGGCTACAGTTACAGTAAGTGATACCCCTTCTGAAGAAGTAGATTTTTTTCCATTAACTGTGGATTATGAAGAGAGGTTTTATGCTGCAGGAAAGATTAGGGGTCCAAGATATATTAAAAGAGAAACTAGACCCTCTGACGAGGCAATTTGTAATGCCCGATTGATTGACAGGGCTTTGCGTCCTCTTTTTCCTGAAGATTTTAATTTTCCAGTTCAGGTAATTGTTACTGTTTTATCTTGGGATGGAAAACATGATCCTGATGTTTTAGGTTTGCTAGCAGCAAGTACTGCTTTGTTAATTTCTAAAATTCCATGGAATGGGCCTGTCGGGGCTTTGAGAATAGGAAAATTAAACGGAAAATTCCTAATTAATCCTAATTATGAAGAAAGAGAGGCAGGAAACTTAGATTTGGTTATTTCTGCAATAGAAAAAAATGGTGAGCTTTTGATCAATATGTTAGAAGGTGGATTTAATGAAGTGGCAGAAGAAAATATAGTAGAGGCATTTAACTTTGCGAAAGAAGAATTAAAAAAATTAATTAATTTTCAAAAAGAAATACAAAAAAAGGCGGGACGACCAAAAATGGAAATTAAACCATTAACTCTAGATAAAGAAATAGAAAGAGAGCTGAGAGAAATTTTTGAGAAAAAAATTGAGGCCTTAATTTATCAAACTGAAAAAAATGAAAAGAAAGACAAAATAAAAGAGTTAAGAGAGGAGATTACAAACTTCCTTAAAGAAAAGGGAATAGAAGATCAAATTTTGGCAGCAAAATTCTTAAAGAAAGAATTAAAAAGAGTATTACATGAAAATATAATTCAAAAAGAAAAAAGACCAGATGGAAGAAAATTAGATCAAATGAGAGAAATTTCTTGTAGAGTCGGGGTTTTACCTAGAACACATGGTTCTGCCCTTTTTGTAAGAGGACAAACAAAATCTCTTTCAATTTTAACCTTGGGAGCTCCAGGTGATGTTCAGCTTTTGGAGGGAATGGAAATTGTTGGCAAAAAACGCTTTATGCACCACTATAACTTTCCTCCATATTCAACAGGAGAAGTAAGACCAATAAAAGGACCTGGAAGAAGAGAAATTGGGCATGGGGTTTTAGTAGAAAGGGCTCTTTTACCTATCATTCCTAGTTTTGAAGAATTTCCTTATACCATCAGAATTGTTTCTGAAATTTTATCATCAAATGGTTCAACATCTATGGCTTCTTGTTGCTCTTCATCTTTAGCTTTAATGGATGCAGGGGTCCCAATTAAAGCTCCAGTTGCTGGAATTGCTTTGGGATTAATGATGAATGAAAATGGAAATTATAAAGTTTTAACTGACATTCAAGGCCCCGAAGATCAAAATGGAGATATGGATTTTAAAATTGCAGGCACCAAAAAAGGAATAACTGCTATCCAAATGGATGTAAAAATCCCAGGAATTAATGAAAAAATTTTAAAAGAATGCTTAGAAAGAGGTAAAAAGGCGAGAATGGAAATTTTACAAATAATGGAGAAAGTAATTAAAGAGCCGAGAAAAGAGCTTTCTCCATTTGCTCCAAGAATTTTAACTATTCAAATTAATCCAGAAAAAATTCGTGAAGTAATTGGGCCGGGGGGTAAAACTATTAATGAAATTATTGGAGAGTGTGGAGTTTCAATAGATATTGAAGAAAATGGAAAAATTTTTGTAACTGCAGAAAAAGAAGAAGCAGCTAAAAAGGCTATTTCCTGGATAAAAAATCTTACTAGAGAAGTTAAAGCTGGTGAAGTGTTTCAGGGGAAAGTTAAAAGAACTTACAATTTTGGAATTTTAATTGAAATTCTGCCTGGTCAAGATGGATTATTACACATTTCCCAACTTAAAGGTTTAAAGGGTCAAAAATTAGATCAAATTTTCAAAATTGGTGATATCTTACCCGTTAAAGTGGTTGCTATTGATAAACAGGGTAGAATAAGTTTAGGTTTAGCTTCTCCCCTCAAACAATTAGTAAGACGGAAATATTAAAATGAAAGAGAGGCATTTAAAATTTTATTTTGAAATAGAAAAAATTAAAACGATGCAAGACGATTTAAAAAGAGGTAAAATAGAAAGTGAAGAGTTTTTATTATCAAAAGAAGAAGAAAAAGAAATCATCCAAAAATTAAAACAACTTCTTTTGAAAAATAAATCCCAAAAATAATGCCGGAAAAAGAAAAAAAATTATATTTTCAGGTAGACCAAATAAAAACGATGACAAATGATCTTTTAGATTTGAAAACTGGGAAAAAAGAAATTTTGGGACTAACTTTAGAAGAAGAAAAAGAAATTTTAGAAAGGTTAAACGAAATTTTAGAAAGAGAGGAAAAAATAGTAAGTGCTCCAAGGGAAGAGGAATTTGTAAAGGAAATTTATGTGCCCACAACTCCACCTTCTGAACCCCAACCACCTCCACCGCCACCACCATCTCCTCCTCCAATTAGTGAATTCGAAATTGAAGAAAGATTTAAAAAACACAAAGCTGAAACTGAAGAAAAAATTCAAAAACTAAGAGAAGAAATTGAAAGTTTAAAAGAAGAGAGGGAGAAAATATTAGCAGAGAAAGAAATTTTAGAAACTAACTTGCGTTTGAAGGAAGAGGAAAAAGAGAAATTGGAAATTCAAATTAAAGCCTTATTGGAAGAATTGGCAAAAGAAAAAGAAAAAAGTTCTCAATGGAAAGAAGAGTTAGAAAAACTCAAAATGAAAGAGGCTGAAATTGAAAGAGAATTAACAAAATTAAAAGAGGAAAAAGAAAGAAAAGAAGAACTAATAAAAATTGCTGAAGAATTGAAAAAAGAAAAGGAAGCATTAAAAGTAACAGAGAAAGTTGAAATAAAAGAGGGGGTAAAAGAAAAAATAGAAATTTCTCCTTTAGTAGAGGTACCAAAAATAGAAGAACCAACGCCCCCTCCAGAACTTCCTTCTGAAACTTTTCCAGAAGATAAATTTAAAAAGAGAAAATTGGAGTTAGAAAGAGAATTAAGAGAGGTAGAAAAAGAAAAAAAACCTTTAGAAATTAAAAGGGATGAATTGATGGCTAAAATTGAAGTAATCAAGAGAGAAAGGTTAAATCCAATTTTAAAAATAAAACAAGAATTAGAAGAGAAATTGGCAAAAATTGAAGAAAGAGAAGAGGCAGCACCCTTAGAAAGAAAGAAAATTTTTGAACAAGAGAGATGGTCAATTGAAGAAAGATTAAGAAAAGTAACTGAAGAAGAATGGGCTATTGAAGAGGAAATAGAAGGAATAAAGGCAAAAATTGAAGAATTAAAGCCTGAATTTTTGAGACTTCAAGAAAAAGAGGAGGAAATTAAAAAGGAAATAGAAGAAATTATAAACCAAGAAAAGATTGAACTTTTACAAAAGGAGGCAGAAGAACTTATTTCCCAATTAAAACCTATTCAAAAAGAAAAGGAGAAATTAAAAATTGCATTAAATGAGAATTTAGAAAAGAAAAAACAGATAGAAATTAATTTAAGGGAAATCATTGATGAAGAAACCGCAACTGAAGAAGAAATAAAGATTTTAGAAGAAAAAATAAAAAAAGCAACCTCCTTTTCAGAAAAAAGAGATTTAGAAAAAAGAAGATGGGAAATTGAAGAAGAAAGAAAGGCAATTGAAAGTAAAAGATGGAATTTAGAGGAAGAGAGAAAGAAAATTTCTATTTTAATAGAAAGTTGCCAGGCAAAAATTACAGCTTTAGAAGAAAAAGAGAAAGAGTTAAAAACAAAAATTAAAAAGATTGGACAATATTTAGAAAAGAGGGGGGTAATTATAAAAAGTATTGAAATTGTGGAAATTTTAGAGGGAGAGGAAAAACCAAAAGAAAAAAAAGAAATTCCTGAAGAAGTAGAAATTCCAAAAAAAATAAAAGAGGAACCTGTTCCTTCTCAAGTACCTCAAAAACCAACACCACCACCTCCTCCACCACCCCCACCTCCAACATCTCCTCCTTATTATTCTCCTTTTAGACCCCCATCTCCACCACCACCTCCACCTCCTCTTACTCAAAAAGAAAAGCCAGAGACAACAAAAAGAGAGGTTTTCCCGCCTGAAATTGAAAAACCAAAAGAAGAAGTTGAAGAAAAAGAAAGTCCATTACCTTTCACCCCACCTTGGTTAGAAGAAAAACCTACTCAACCAAAATCTCAACCTATTCCTCCTGAAGAAGCCTTACTAGAAAAATTAAAAGCAGAAATGACTACTCCTCCGTCAAAAAAGTCTTCTTCACTTTTTAAAATATTGACAAGGTTAGGAATAGTTTTAATAATAATTTCGCTTTTGTTATTCCTTTATTGGTTTTTTGTAGTAAGAAAAGGATAAAAAATTATGGATAAAGAATTTTTAAAAGAGGTTGAACAAAAATTAAAAGAGGAGAAAGAAAAAATTGAGAAGGCATTAAAAGAAATTGCTAAAAAAGAAAATGGGAAATGGGAAGTTATTTTTCCAGTGTTTAATGGTGGTGAATCTGGGGGTGGAATATTAGAAAAAGGGGCAGATGAGGTTGAAGAATATAGTACCCTTTTGTCATTGAAAGATAATTTAGTCTACAAACTAAAAGAGATTGAAATTGCTTTAGAAAAACTCAAAAAAGGCAATTATGGAATTTGTGAAAAATGTAAAAAAGAAATTGAAAAGGAAAGATTAAAAATTTTCCCTGAGGCTAGATATTGCCTAGAATGCAAAGAAAAATTTAAACTATGAAAACTCAATTTATGTCGGAAAAATTAGCTCTGTTGAGTGCTTTTTTGTTTTTTTTAATTAGTGTTTTAATTTTTGCTTTTTTACTATTTTTAATTTTACCTAGAGCAAAAATAGAGATAAAAATTGAAGCTCCAAATGAAATTAAAGCTGGGGAAATTGTAACTTTCAAAATAAAAGTCAAAAATAAAGGAACAATCTCTGCTAAAAATCCAGAATTAACTTTTCAATTTCCCGATACAGCTCTTGTAGAAAATTCTTTAATTCAAGTCCAAAATTTGGGCGACGTTTTAAAACCTAAAGAAGAAAAGGAGGTAGAGTTTCAGGGAAGAATTTTTGGACAAGTAGGAGAAAAAAAGGATTTAAAAGCCTGGATAAAGTATGAAAGTAGGAGACATACGATCACAAAATTTGCTGTAGCCTCAACAAAAATATCTCAAGTACCTATTGAATTATTTTTAGAAATTCCAGAAAAAATTCCAATTAACAAAAATGAAAATACAAATTTCTCTTTTAGAGTAAGAATCTTTTCTCATTTAAACCAATCAATCTCAAATTTAAAATTGGTTCTTTCTCTACCTGAAAATTTTCAAATAGAGGATTCGATACCCCCACAAGTAGAAAAATCGGTTTTTGAACTTCCAACTTTAATTCCAAATGGTGAAACTCAAGTTGAAATTTTTGGATTTTTTAAAAGGGGGCAAGAAATAGGCCAGGAATTGAGCTTTGGAGGAAAGCTGTTGGTCAAAGCTACGAGCAAAGAAGTAACCTTAAAAGAGGAAAAAGTAAAATCTGTTTCATTCGAGCCAATTTTGCTTGTTTCTCAAAAAATTAATGGTAAAGAGAAATATTTCCCTTTGCCAGGAGAAAGATTGCATTTTGAAATTTTCTTTGAAAATGTTGGAGAAAAAATTCAGAGAGATTTAACTTTAACAACAATTTTAGAAGGTGAGCTTTTTAATATTTACTCTATCGAAGCTCCGGCAGGAAAGATAAATAGAGATGAAAAATCGATTACTTGGGATGCAAATAATGTGCCTCAATTAAGATATTTACCCCCAGGGGATACTGGAAAAGTAGAATTTTGGATTAATTTAAGGAATAATTATAAACCGCAAATAAAAGAGGAGTTAAATGCTTTAATTAAAAATCGAGTGATTATCAGTGGTTTTGTAACAGAATTTAGAACAAGAGTTAATTCTTTGGTTTTATTACAACAAGAAGGTTATTTTAGAGATCCTGAGGGTTTTTTCACAAATTCTGGACCCCATCCTCCTGCTGTTAACGAAATAACAACTTATACAATAATTTGGACAGTGCAAAATTACTATAATCGTTTAGAAAATGTCGAAATAAAGGCTACGCTTCCTTCTTGGTCAAGGCTCCAAAGTTTTAAACCGTTGCCTGGAGAATTCCAATTTACAAGCCAGATGTCAACTGTAAGTGCTTTCCCTGAAATTCCCTCTGATTTTTCTTTCGAAAAACCATTAATGGAAGGTGCAAGTGGAATTGAAGTAAAATATCTCCAGATCATTTTAAAAAGTGAAGTCCCCAGTGTCTATACCCCTCAAACTCCAATTAGTGGCTTTTTTGGTAAAAAAACAAAGGAAGCAGTAAAGGCTTTTCAAGAAAAATATAAAAAGGAAATTTTAGAACCTCAAAAGTTGGAAAGGGGCACTGGAATAGTTGATGAATTAACAATAAAAAAACTTAACGAAATATTAAAAAAGGGAGTACCTCAATCAGGAGGAGAAATTGTTTGGAAATTACAAACAATAGAACCTGGAGTTGGAGTTTTTGACCCTCCAATAAAAGCAATTTTCCAGATTTCGATTTTGCCTCAACTATCTCAAAAGGGGAAAGTAATTTCATTAATAAAACAGGTAAGATTAGTTGCTAAAGATCAATGGACTGGACAAATGATTCAAGTTGAAGCTCCTGAAATTTTATCAGATATTGATCGCGGTGGAGCAGTCAGAGATTAAAAATGTTAGTTAAAACATTTTCTGGGGCCATTATTGGCCTAGAAGGAAAAATAATCGAAATAGAAGTAAACACCTCTTTTGGTTTGAGGAGGTTTGAAATTGTTGGATTACCAGATAAGGTTGTAGAGGAATCAAAAGAAAGGATTACAATAGCAATTGAGAGTTCGGGTTATAAATCTCCATCTAAACAACCAATTAAAATTTTAGTTTCTTTAGCTCCGGCAGAATTAAAAAAAGAGGGGGCAATTTATGATCTTCCAATTGCTTTAGGTTACTTGCTTTCAATTGGTGAAATAAAATTTGATCCGAGGGGAAAATTAATTTTTGGAGAATTGGGACTAGATGGCAAAATAAAACCTATAAAGGGAGCAATTTTATTTGCTCTTTTAGCTAAAGAAAAAAATTTCTCTGAAATAATTGTCCCAAATGAAAATTTTTTGGAGGCTTCTTTAATTGAGGGAATAAAAGTAATTGGTGTTGGAACATTAAAGGAGGCAATTGAATATCTGGAAGGAAAGAGAAAATTTCAAAAAGAAAAAATAAATTTTGAGAGTGTTTTTCAAAAAAAAGAAAATTTAGAAGAACTGGGATTAATTAAGGGGCAAGAGGTAGCAAAAAGAGCTTTACAAATTTCTGCTGCAGGTAATCATCATTTATTAATGGTGGGGCCTCCTGGAGTGGGAAAAACTCTTTTAGCAAAAGCCTTATCTTTTCTTTTACCTCCACTTTCTTTTGAAGAATCCTTAGAGGTAACAAAAATATATAGTATTGCGGGACTTTTACCTCCTAATATTCCTTTAATTTCCAAACGGCCATTTAGAGCTCCTCATCATACGGCTTCCGAAGTTGCATTAATCGGCGGAGGAAATCCACCAAAACCAGGAGAAATTACTTTAGCCCATAGAGGAGTTTTATTTTTAGATGAATTTCCAGAATTTCATAGAGATGTTTTAGAAAGCTTAAGACAACCAATAGAAGAAGGGAAAATTACAATTTCTAGAGCTAAACATTCCATTACTTTTCCGGCTAGCTTTACGTTAGTAGCTGCAGCTAATCCTTGTCCTTGTGGCTATTATGGTGAGGAAGATAAAGAGTGTAAATGTAGTTTTTCTCAAATTCAAAAATATCAAAGAAAGTTGAGGGGTCCTTTAATTGATAGAATTGACATTTTTTTGCATCTCTCTTTGGTAAAATATGAAAAATTAAAATCTGAAGATTCAAAAAATTGGGTAATTGAAGCTAAAGAAAGAATTCAAAAAGCTAGAGAAATTCAAAAACTTCGCTTTGGCACTGAAAAAACTAACTCTCAAATGACTTTAAGCGAAATTCAAAAATACTGTAAAATCGATCAAAAAAGTGAAATGCTATTGAAAGAGTATGTAAATTCAGGAAAATTATCTCTCAGGGGTTATCATAAGGTCTTAAAATTAGCCAGAACTATTGCTGATTTGGAGGGAAAAGAAAAAATCTCTTTTGAAAATGTCTGTGAAGCTTTGGGTTATAGGGAAAAAGAAATTTAAGGATAAATATAACCTAAAATTCGAGGATCCCCTATTTTTAAAGCTCTTTTTGTTACTACTCCCCAACCTGCATAATTCATTTCAGAAATAATTATTTTTCCATCTCTTATATCTTCTACGTAAGCTACGTGACCTAAGGAATGTCTAGTTCTTAAAGAAACTACTGCTCCAACCTGAGGTTGGCAATTTGCTCCAAAACAAACAGAGTATCCTTTAGCTTGAGCATTGATTAACCAATCTTTGGCATTTCCTAAATTAGGCAGTTTGACTTTTTGAGCCACCCACCAAGTGCAATACCCATAGGGATAAGAATATGATTGATCATAATAATTATTTGTTCCAATTTGAACCTTAGCAAATTTTGGTGGGGTAGGTTTTGGTTTTTGAGGAATTTTACCTCCTGGAATTATTAACAATTGCTGTTCAAAAATATCATCTGGAGAGGTTAATCCATTAAAAGCTAGTACTTCTTCTAAATCTCCTCCATACTTTTTAAGAATATCTTGTAAGTTTTCACCCTTTTGGACAATGTGTAAGACACCATCAACGGGCAAAATTATTAATTCTTGGCCTGGTTTAATTTGATCGCCTTCTAAATTATTAGCAAAAGCAATTGTCTCTACTTTAAGGTTGTATTTTTTTGCAATAGTAGAAAGTGTTTCTTCTTTTTCCACCCTGTGAATCAAAATATCATTATTTGGCAGATCGGTAGTAACTATTTGGGCAAAAACTTTAGGAGGAATAAAATAAGGTGGTAAGTTTGGAAAAAGATAGCAATTATTTCCTAGTAAAAAATCTGCAAAGTCAAGAGAATCTTTTTTTGAAACCTCAAAAACAATTTTTGGATTGTCAGAAAAATTGGAATTTAAAAATGGCGTTCTTGAGATAAAAGAAACTAAAACCCAAAATAAAAAGAGTAAAAGAGAATTTTTAAAAACTGTAAATAAAAAAGGTTTTTTGCCTATCATTATTTTAATTTTCTTAAATTTTTGTTGTTTTGTCAAACTCTGATAAAATTAAAGGGGTGAAAATAGAAGAAATAAAAAATTTTTTAAAACCTTATTTCCCTCTTAAAAAATTGGGCCAGCATTTTTTAATTAATGAAAAAATCTTGAAAAAAATTGCGGATTTTGGAGAAATTCAAAAAGAAGACTTAATTTTGGAAATAGGATGCGGTTTTGGAAATTTAACAAAAGAATTGGCAAAAAGAGCTAAAAAAGTTATTGCCATAGATAAAGATTGGAGAATGATTGAATTGGCCAAAATTTTTTTAAAAGATTTCAAAAATGTAGAATTTTTTTGTGAGGATGCTAGAAAAATTTCTCTTTCTAAGTTAAAAATAAATTCTCAATATAAGTTATTCGGAAATTTGCCTTATTATATTGCCAGTTTTATTATCCGAAAATTTCTTGAAGAAGAAAAAAAGCCAGAAATTATAATTTTTTTAATTCAAAAAGAAGTAGCAGAAAGAATTTGTGCTAAAGAACCAAAATTGAACATTTTAGCCTTATCTGTCCAATTTTATGGCAAAGTAAAAATTAAGGGGATAGTAAAAAAAGAAAATTTTTGGCCAAAACCAAAGGTTGATGGTGCCATTTTAGAAATTAAGCCTTACAAAAATGGTTTTGAAAAAAATATTGATCCAAAACTATTTTTTAAAACGCTAAAGGCTGGGTTTTCTTTTCCAAGAAAAAAAATAATTAATAATTTGACTTTAGCCTTTAGAGAAAATAAAATGAAAATAGAAGAGGTTTTATTAAAAAGCGAAATTGACCCAAATTTAAGACCTGAAAATATTCCCCTTAAAGCATGGATAAAACTCACAAAAAACTTATTTTCTTTTTAGCAATTTTGCTTACTTTTTTCTTTCCTTTTGTAGCTAGGGGACAACTATTAGATTTGCTTCAATTTTTGGGCTCAACAGTTTTGCAAACTTATATTTCCGGAATGTTATTTATTTTCTTTTTGAAGTTAGTAATTTTAGTTTTAAGTGCAATTTCTGGACTTTTAGCTGTTGCTGTAACCTCAAGTATTAATCCAAATTTCATGATATGGAGTTATACTCAACCTTCAAACAATCCTTTCATTGCTCGTGGTCTAGATATTACTCAGGGTTTTATTTCTATTGGATTAATTATGACTTTAGTTTGGATTGCTTTTGCAACAATTTTGAGGCTTGAAGGCTACGATACAAAAAGGCTTTTTGTAAAGTTGGTAATTGTTGCAATTTTAGTTTATTTTGCTCCAACAATTTGTGGTCTCATTGTCGATGTTTCAAATATTTTTATGTATTATTTTGCAGATAAACTTTCTGGCATAGGAGTTTTAGCAAACAACTTAATTGTGGCTGGAAGAGAAATGTTGGCTGCTTTACTAACAATTTTTAATCCTTTAGCTTGGCCAAGACATATTGCTGAATCTTTTCTTTTAATTGCTGTTCAATTTTATTTAGTTTTACTTTTACTTTCTTTTTTCCTTTTATTTCTTTTTAGATATGCGGCAATTTGGATTTCTGTTATTTTATCACCAATTGCCTTTATTTGCTGGATTTTACCTGCAACAAAGAAATATTGGAATTTTTGGTGGGATAACTTCTTAAAATGGTGTCTAGCAGGACCGATTACGGCTTTTTTCCTTTATCTTGGAGCCGTAGCCTCACAAACTATAGGAGAAGGATTAGGAAAGCAAATTTTAAGTTATTTTTCAGAGTGGCGATATATTATTCATGTAGTTCCACATCTTTTTACACTTGGTATTTTACAACTTGGAATAGTTCTGGGAGTAAAGGGTGCTGGATTAGGAAGTGAAATTATGTTAGGTTGGGCTCAAAGAGGAGCAGGGTGGTTAAGGGGAAAAATGGCAACTTATGGTGCAACTCCTCAAGCGCTTTGGGCAAGAGCAAGAAGGAGTGGAGAAAGTATATTTGAAACTGTAATGGGAAGAGAAAGAATGGAAAAAATGCGCGCAAGATTACAGGAAAGAGCAAGAATAGAAAGCACCAGACCTTTAACATATGGAGGAAGACCCATTGAAGAAATTTCTGGAGTTAGAGGGGTTTTGACAAGAGTTGCTGTTGCTCCTTGGGCAGTAAGAAGAAAAATATATGAAAATATACTTAAATCTTATGAAGTAGAAAAACAACAAATTGATGAAATTGAAAAAAAATATATGGCTCTTTCTGCAGATATGCAATTGGCGCATTTTAGAAGGGCAACAAGTGATGCTGAAAGATTGGGAATTTTAAGAGCAATAATAAAAAGTGGAAACTTAAGAGATGTTATGGATACAAGACGTTATGGAACAAATGCTTTAACATCGGATGAAGTAAGGGGAATTTATGGTTTGGCTGAACAATTAGGAAGGGCTGATGTTGTTAGAGCGGCATTCCCTCAAATTGCTGTAGATTATTACCAAGGTTTAAATCAAAGAGTTCCAGGATCAGTACCAATACCTGCTGGAATCCCTCAGGTTCCTGGAGCTCCAAATTTGCCATATTATGCTTATTTACTTCAGAGATTGAGACCCAATGATATTGCAACAATGGCTCCTGATGTTTTACAAAATAGAGAGTTAGTTCAAGCCCTTTTACTTATGGGGACCCCAGAACAATTTAGAGCTTTTTATGATAGATTTGGACCCCAATTTATTGGTGCTTTTGAAACTGCTTTAGATATTGAAGCTCAAAGAAGAGGTTGGTTTACACCTCAAGGTCAACCAGATAGAAATAGAGTTTTAAGTGTGACCAATCCTCAAATTTATGAATATGCAAGAAGAAGAAGGTGGATGATACCTTGGGTAATATAAAGAGTACCTTAAAATAAAAAGGAGGAGTTTTTATCCTCCTCCTGAAATAGAAAAGGTACCAGAAATTCCTGTAGCCAAGGTTAAAGGATCAATAAGTTTTATAGTTAGCTGGGAAAGACTAGGATAAAATTTAGGAATTGACCAATACAAAGAACCTGTGTTAGGATATCTGCCAAGATATTTGATGAGATTGTTTCCTTGATAGAGAGCTGCTTCTAGTATATTCCCCATAGGTCCCAAAATTTTCCATCCTACTTTGAGGGTATCTCCGGCCAAAAAAGAATCACCATCTTTTGGGCTTTCGATTTGGATCAAAATTGGCAATTCGAGTTTTTGACGTAATTCTTCTATTTGTCGAGTAAGATGATCTATATTTACCATGAGTTGATGTTGCAACTGTGCAGATTGAATCCTAACTTGAAGATCTTGATAGGTTCTCAATAACTCTAAAATCTCTTCTCTTTGCCTGACTTTTTGAATAGGTGGCAAGGGTGGATTCCTTAAATGCCTTAATGCCTTCTCAAACTCCTTAAAAATCCTTCGTATTTCATTTTCTTTCATTTTTCACCTCCTTTAAAATACTATCATAAAAAATAAAATTGGTCAAATATTATGTCTTATTATTCTCCAGAGGAAATTTGGAAACTTTATCAGCATCTTCCTCAAGAAATAAAAGATGCTCTTTTTTCTGATGAAATTTTCGATGAAATAGAAAAAATTGGGAAAAGATATAATCTTAACTCTCAACAAATTACTCAACTTTCAGACTTAGTGACTACTACTTTACTGGGTCTATTACCTGTTGAGTCTTTGGAAGAAACTTTAATAAAAGATCTTAAATTGGGTTTAACAGAAAGCAAAAGAATCACTATTGAGCTTTACAGATACATCTTTTACCCATTAAAAGCGTCTTTGGAACAAGTTTATGGGAGAGAAATTAAAATGCCATTGAGTCAATTAGAAGTCCCTCAAAAAAGAGAAAAGAGAGAAGATATTTATAGAGAACCTATAGAATAATATGATATTCAGGGTACCTCAATTTATAGAATATGAAACAAAACTTTTGGGCCCCTTAACATATAGACAAACAATATTTTTTGGTATTCCTGCAAGTATTACTCTTTTGTTATACTTAGCTATTGGGAAAACCAACTTTCCTCTTTTCCTTTTTTTAGCAATAATTTTATTGGGAAGTGGGGCAGCTTTAGCTTTTTTGAGAATTGAAGGTAGACCACTTCCTGTAGTAATTTTGAATTTCTTTAAGCATTCTGTAAAAACTCAAGTTTATGTTTGGAAAAAAGGGGAAAGAGCAGTTGTAACCTTTGAAATGAAAGAATATAAACCAAAAAAAGAAGAACCTGTGCTTCAGGTCCCTCAAACAAGTAAGTTAAAAAGGGCGAAAATTGATATTGAAACTAAAACAAAATAATGCCAAAAAAACCAAGTCAACTTTTTTTAGAAGTAGATAGAGTTGAAAAGGGAATTATTTATTTGAAAGATAAAAGCATGCACGTAATTTTGATGGTCTCTTCTTTGAATTTCCTTTTAAAATGTCAAGAAGAACAGGAGGCAATAATTGCTCAATTTCAAAACTTTTTAAACTCTCTCGATTTCCCAATTCAAATAGTTGTCCAATCAAGGAGGCTTAACTTTACTGCTTATTTGGATAGATTAAAAGAAATAGAAGCTCAACAGACAAATGATTTAATGAGAAGGCTTGTGAGAGAATATAAAAACTTTATTAGTAGCTTAGTAGAAGGAGGACAAATTTACACTAAAAACTTTTTTGTTGTCATTCCATTTTTCCCAACAGAAATTCCTGGTATAAAAAAAGGTGAGGAGATTAGTGCAGAAAAAATGGAAAGGGCAAAAATTCAACTTTGGCAAAGAGTAGAGTTTGTTGCTCTGGGATTAAGAAGATGTGGTTTGGAAGTGGCTCTTTTGGGAACACCAGAAATAGTAGAACTTTTGTGGAGTTGGCACCATCCTGAAGAAGCAGAAAGAGGATACTTTCCAGAAGTGCCACCAGAATTTTTAACTTAAAAACTATGCCTTTCCCATTTTTAAAAAAGAAAAAAGAAGAATTAGGAAAAATAATCAGTGTTCCAACTGTTGATATCAAAGATATAATTGCGCCAGCTTCAGTAGTAATTAAACCTTCTCATATTTCTTTTGGAAAAAGATTAGCTAGAACCTATTTTATCTTTTCTTATCCTGCTTTTTTAGCTGCTGCTTGGTTGTCTCCTGTTATTAACTTTAATGCACCTTTAGATATTGCAATTCATATTCATCCTTTAGAAACAGGACCTATTTTAAAAAAGCTTAGAAGAAAATTGACTGAATTAATGGCTGAAATGATGGAAAGGGAAGAAAAAGGATTGGTTAGAGAGCCTCAGTTGGAAATGGCTTATAGAGACTTAGAAGAAATGCGTGATAAATTGGTTTCTGCTCAAGAAAGAATGTTTAAAGTTGGGGTTTATGTAACAATTTATGGAGATTCGGAAAAAGAATTAAAAGATATTGAAACTGAATTAAGATCGATATTGGAATCAAAACTAATTTACATTAAACCTGCCCTATATCAGCAACATGAAGGTTTCATTTCTACTACTCCTTATGGGGCTGATAAATTAATGATCCACACTACATTAAATACTTCACCTCTCTCTTCAACTTTTCCCTTTATTTCATTTGATTTGAGTTCTAATGAAGGTATTTTGTATGGAATCAATCTTCATAATAATTCCCTAGTCTTGTTTGATCGTTTCTCTTTAGAAAATGCAAATGAAGTAGTTTTTGGTAAGGCTGGTGGAGGGAAAAGCTATTTTGTAAAATTAGAAATTTTAAGATACCTAATGACGGGTGTCGAATGTATAGTAATTGATCCAGAAAATGAATACAGGATTCTTGCAGAAGCTGCTGGGGGTTCTTTTATGTCACTATCTTTAACTTCTCCCTATCACATTAATCCGTTTGATCTTCCAAAACCAGCACCAGATGAAAATCCTGCAGATGTTTTAAGAACAAGCATTATCAATTTAGTGGGTTTAATGAGACTAATGCTTGGGGGATTGACTCCAGAAGAAGATGCAATAATTGATAGAGCAATTACTGAAACTTATGCAGCAAAAGATATCACTCCAGAAACTCCTCCTGAACTTTGGCCACAGAGAATACCTTTAATGGAAGATTTTGAAGAAATTTTATCAAGAATGGAGGGAGCAGAATCTTTAGTAAGAAGAATAAGAAGATACACAAGGGGATCTTTTGCTCAAATGTTTAATCAACCAACTAATGTTGAATTAAATAACCCATTTATTGTTTTTGGAATCAGAGACATGGAAGATGAATTAAGACCAATTGCAATGTATATTTTGATGCGTTATGTTTGGAATGCAATTAGAGCAGAGTTTAAAAAAAGGATTCTGGTCATTGATGAGGCTTGGTGGTTAATGCAATCTGAAGATAGTGCCTCATTTTTATATGGTTTGTGCAAAAGAGCCAGAAAATATTGGTTAGGCGTAACAACAATTACTCAAGATGTTGGAGATTTTATGAAATCTACTTATGGTCAACCAATTATTACGAACTCAGCAATTCAGGTTTTAATGAAGCAATCTCCAGCAACAATAGATTTAGTTCAAAAAGCCTTTAACCTAACTGATGAAGAAAAATATCATTTGTTAGAAGCTGAGATTGGAGAGGGAATTTTCTTTGCAGGAAAAAAACATATTTTCATTAAAGCAGTTGCTTCTTATCTTGAAGATCAGTTAATTACTACTTCTCCAAAAGAGATCGCTAAACTTAAGCAATTGAGAGAAGGAAAATAAACTATGTTTGTTGAATCAAAAGCTCAATCTAAATTTTTTACAAAAATTCCAAAAACCAATTTATTAGGACCTGGGGGAATGATTGGAGTTTTTTTAGCTGTCTTCGTAGAGACATCAGATTGGTTTTTAGATCTTTTTCACTTAATGAGGCCTGGACAATGGGAAGCTGTAGTTTTCCCTTTAAAAACATTTATTGATTTGGTTTATACAATATTTTCTGCTTTTTTATTTGGAGTTCCGATATCAAGTAATATTGTGCCGTTTTTAGTTGAAAGAATCCCAATTTTGAGCACAATTTTACCAACATGGGTTTTAAGAATTTTAATATAAAAAAGATAGGGTGGCTTTTTTTAATTTTAGGCATTGTTGCCTTTAATTTAGTTTTTGCTGTTTCGGCTCAAGAATTGGCTATAAAACTCAAAACATTAATTGAATGGATAATAAGAGTTGGGGTAGTTTTTTCTTTTTTATCTTTGGCTTTTGGAGGATTTTTGTATTTAACTTCAGCTGGAGATCCAAAAAGAACGAGTTTGGCATTAAAGCAAATTATGGGTAGTTTTATTGGTCTTTTACTTCTTTTGACAGGTTGGTTTGTTCTTCCAAAAATCCGCCCAGAATTCAAAACAATCTCTTTTGTCCCCCTAAAAAATATTGAAGGAGAACCTGAAACTTTAAAACAGGTTTCGGGACTTTATTGGCCATTTGCTGAAGTTCCAATAGAAACTTATTTGAAAGGGAAAGAGGGAAGTTTTCAAAATTCTTTCCTTTATAATGTTGATGAATTAAATAAAACCTTAAAAATTTTAATGAAACTCCATCCACCACCACAACAACCTACAGAAGGCATTATTGATATTTTAAAAAGAACTGCGAACGAAATAGTTGATTTAATGCACCAATGTGATTGTAAGTTTACTGAAGCTCGTGAAAGATTTGGTATTTGCAGTGTTTTAAGAGACCAATGTCTTGGGCGTTGTTGGGCAAGAAAATGTTGTGAAGATCCTTGCAAACCTGTAAGAGGAAAATTAACAGTAGATGTCCAGGCTGATAATGATTTGATTTTATATGTTTTTGATCAAAGATCCCTTTTGGAAAAACAGATTGAGTGGCATACAAAAAGTGTTGCAAGTATTTATTATGGATTAGCCATTTTGGAAAAATGTCCTCTTTATTTAACTCATCCAAGAGAATATTTTAGCAGAGTTCAAGATTATTTTAGACATCAATTTAGCGAATTGAAATGGGAAATTAGTAGAATTCCTTTATTAGATGAAATTGAAACATTAAGACCTTGGGCCTTTGCTGATTTTTATTGTCCGCAAACAGCTTCTTTTGAAGTAGTGAATCTAGAGAATATGAGGCCAGATATAGAATCATTATCTAAAGAAATAGAACCTGGCTATAAAGAGGCACTAAAAGAATTACAAAAACTAATAACTCCTTCTCCTCAAACTACAGGAGAAGTTGAAGGATGGTTTGAAGAATTTAAAAAACTTTCTCCAGAACAAAAAATGCCATTGAGTTGTCCAATGTCGATTCCTTTTGGAGAGGTAATGGATAAAATGGTAGAAAAGCCCCTTGAGCTTACAAAACTTTTAATAGAAATTAGAGACCTGCTCAATGAACTTACAAAAAAAGTTGCAGAAATTCATCAGGTGCTCTTTGAATGCTCTGCAAAAAATTGCAAACCAGTTTGTCATTGCGGTTGGAAAACACAAGAAGAATGCGATTGTGTTTGTGAATGTAGAGGTAATGCATGTAATATCGCTGAAGCAGAAAGACTTAGAGGCGAATTAAATGAAATTTATGGAAAATTAGTTGAAAAAATAGAGAGGGCAAAAGCAATCATTATATTTATAAGAGATGAATGGCTTCCTGCCTGGGAAGAAATAGAAAAAGAAATTAAAGCAAGGGAAGGAAGTTTAACTGAAGATTATTTGACGACAATATATAATAAGTACAGGGCAAAAAATGAAGAACTCTTACCCCTTGTTGCTTTTGAAATAACTTCTGCAAAACTTCATCATTGTATAGCTCAAGCTAGAGAAGTTGAAGCTCAATTCGATCTTGTCTTTTGTGAAAGTGCTATAGGATGTCTCAATCCTCACAATGTTCCAATAGCATCAAGTACTAAAAGTTGCCCATGTGAAGTAATGAAAGAGTGCAAGGTTTTAGAAGATAATCCAGTTTTTGTTCCTTATAGATGTGAAAACATAAAAGAAGGGGGTAATTTGAGTTCTCACGACTGGCTAATAGATATTCTTCGGATGTTCGATCTAAGGTTGGACAAAGAGTGCTATATATTAAATTATTTCTGTTGTCAGCAAAAGAAATTAAAATAAAAATATGAAAGCTAAATATCTTTTTATCTTGTTTTTAATTTCCCTTTGCGTTTTCTTTCCCTTAATTAGTCAAGCTGTTGCTGGATTAGAAATTCGCTATCCAAAAATTAGAGGAATTGAACCTTATACAAAAATGCCAATTTCAGAATATGCAGCTTATGTTTATTATTTTGCTGGAGCTCTTTTGGGAATTGTTGCTTTTGTTGTAATAATTTCTGCTGGACTACAGTATTTAACTTCAGCTGGCAATCCTGCAGCCCAAAATGAGGCGAAAAAAAGAATTTTCTCTGCTCTTTTTGGAATTTTAATTTTTGCCTTTGGTCCGTTTATTCTCAGAGCTATTAGTAAACAAATTTTATTTTTCCCCCAACCAACTCCCTTACCAAAAATCGAAGAGCTAATTTCTCCTACATCTACATTACCAGCTCCTTATGAAGGTCTGTGGGGGAAAACATCACCTGCAGGAGATGTTCTTTTATATATTCGAAACCTAGCTCAAACAATGAGAGATGCAATCAATCATTTACAAAATGAAATATACGCACTAAAAAGTTTATTAGAAGAGTGCAAATGTAATAATATCAAAAAATCATTGTGCCTTTTTACAGGAAAAGAATGTATGCCAGTAGTTTGCCAGGGCGAGCCCTGCCCAGATAGAGAGGCCATTCAAAGAACACAAACTTCTGTAAAAATGCGTTTAGAAAATGTACTTTTTTATGGACGAATTTTTGAAGATTTAAAAACAAAAATAACACCAGAAATGTTTACAGTTGTGCCTGGAAAATTAGAAATGGCAAGAGGGAGATACGAAGTCAGTGAAGAAGAAGTTAAAGCTCTAAAAGAAAGAATGGATAAATTAAAAGAACCTCTGGAAAAATTAAAGGAAAAAATTTTTGGTTTAACTCCTTTAGCTAATGAATGTGAAAAAAGAGTTTTAACAGAATGTAAACCAAAATGTGAGTTAAAAACTGATCAATGTTTTTTTGAGTGTGAAATGAAACCTTGTGAGCCAGAAGATAAAAACCCTTGTCCAATGGAAGAGGTTAATAAATTGATAGAAGAAATTAATGAAGTATTGTCAGAATTAATGAGTATTTTAAGTGGTTTATAAAAATGAAGGGAAAAATTTTTGTAGTTTTCGTTTTACTTTTGCTTTTTCTTTTTCCAAGATTTTTGTTTGGAGAAGAATATTTAGCTACTCAAAAAATTCCAGAAATTTTGTATCCTACTTTACCTGGTGTTCCTTTTCCCAAAATTGCTCCACCTTATGAGAAAGTATTAATGAACTATATAAAATATGTATTTAACTTTTTGATTTTTCTTGGAATATTAATTGCTTTTGTTTTATTAATTATTTCTGGATTCCGCTATTTTTACTCAATGGGAAATCCTCAAATTCAAGCTAGTGCCAGAGATCAAATTCAAAAAGCATTTTTGGGTATTTTACTTTTGCTTTTGTCATACCACGTTTTAGCAATGCTTAGTCCTGATTTAGTAATAGTCAATCCCCCAATATTAACCTCCATGCGTCTTTTTGTTAACCTTTTAAAAAGACCGCCTGGGAAACCAGCTCCAGTGACTCAAGTTTTGACTTTACCTTTAGAATTTTTATATCCAGAAATTAAAGGATTTAGACCTGAAGTTATCTCTTTTACTTCAACAATTCCTTATTATCCAATTAACCTTTTAATAGAAAAATACATAAATTATATTTACGATTGGTCAGTAATTATTGCAGTAGTTGTTGCTTTTTTAGTTATTGTAGTAGCCACTTTTAAATATCTTATTGGGGGCTTGTCCCCAACAATGCTTCAAGAAGCTAAAGAACAAATTTTTAGTGCTCTTTTGGGTCTTCTTTTACTCTTAATCTCTTTTTACATTTTAAAGGCTTTACACCCAACATTTGTTTTAATTCACCCAACAGAGCTCCCAGAGCCAGAAATTGAAGTTCCAGAAGGGGTTTATTTTTGTGACCAAGAGGCGCCAAAATTTAATGACAGGCGAGATCTTTTTGAGCAATATATTATAAATCAAGTTAGAAAAAGAATGGGTGTGGAACCACCAAAAGAGGAAAAATTGGACAAATGGTTAATGAGAGAACTTGCTCTTTTTGTTGATCTCCATTGTATCAGAATAGATGCCTCTGTTGCCTCAGCCCCACCTGAAATTTCAGGAAGAGAACTTGAATTTAATGTTGATGAAGAAATCCAAAAAATTGCAGACAATATCCCAGGATTGACAAAAGAAGAGCTTGAAAAAATTCGAACAGAGCTTGAAGAATCAAAAAGAACGCAATATTCAATTCACAACATAGTGTATTTTAATGGCGACTATGGAATAGCATTGCATGAGAAAAAAGATTTTGAAGGATGGGCTGATGTTATATTATCGGCTGAATATCATTTTTTGTTTTATCCGTCCGAATTTTTACCTCTTAATTTAGATTATCTCCGACCCAAATGGAATCTTGAGACTACAAGACCAGCTTCAATTACAGTTTTTGAAAACAAAATATTAAAATGTCAGGTTGAAGAAATGAAAAAAGCCTCACGGCAACAACCAAGAGATACCCATGACTTAAGTGAATGTCTATTCGGTCAAAAAGCTCCGGAGACTCGTGATGACCTTGTAAAATATATGGAAAACTATCTTATATTTTACTTTTTCCAAAAACCAGAATTTGGGGGGTTAGAAGAAAAATTCACAATAAATGCTACGGAAACTATACCTGTATGGGCGGGTAGCTCAATGTCCAAAAATTCTGGACCACGTCTTAGCTTAGTAGGATTGAATCAAATTGATACCGGAAAAGAATGTGTTCCTTGTTATTCAATAAAATTTCCCGAAGGAAATTGGATTTTATTTGTCTCTGATGGTGAAAAGGTTGTAGTATTTGATACATCCCAAAGAGATTTGACAGCTACTCCTGTGCGTGGTTTCTCTTGTGCTTCTTCAACAAATGAGCCTTGTGTAACCCATATTATAGTCTTCCCTGGTGCAATTTTAAAACCAATTAGTAGATGAGCCAAAAGAAATTAATTTTAACAATTTTATTTTTTTTACTATTATTTGATCTTGCTAAAGCTTTTGAATTTAAGTGGGAAATAACTTATCCAACTATTGGACCAATATTTTTACCCAAAACAGGAGAGCCTTTTGAGCTTTTACCAAAATATATCCTTTATATTTGGCAGGTGTTTTCGATAATTGCCGTTTTGTTAGCCTTTTTTGCAATAGTTACAGGGGGAATTTTGTATTTTTCTTCTTTTGGAAATATTGGAAAAATGATGGAGGCAAAAGATAAGATTTTAAGTGCTTTTATTGGAATTTTAATTTTAATTGGTGGTTATTTTATTTTTAAAGCTGCCCGTCAAGAATTTGTAAGAATTGAGATTGGAAAAATAAACATTCCCTTTGATGAAATTGAAGAAGGAATTTGGCTTTGTAATGAAGATATAAAAGTGAAAGATAACTTTTTATCTGGAAAAACAGCCGAATATAATTTATCTTTTGAAACTTATTTATTAATGAAAGATGTTATTAAAAGAGATTGGTTAAATGAAAGCTTGGCCTATGAAAAAAGAAAGACAATTGTTGATCTTTTAACAAAAGTCAGAAAAGAATGTATAAGAATGGGAAGTTCTGGAGACACACCTTTGGAGTTTAGAAAACCTCAATGGATTTATTTTGCTGGAAATTACGGTGCCATTTTACATGTTTTCCCGAATTTTAAAGGGTATTGTTTCCCTTATATTTTATTTGAAAAACCGAGAATTGACGGTCCAAGTAGTACCTATGCAGGTTATTCAGCAAATGAAATTTATGAAGATTTAGTTTTTGCTGGGGGTTTGCCAGAAAGGTTTTTTTCATTTGAAGTAGCCACAGGTACTGTAAAAAAAATATATCCTGCAGGGCAAGAACAAATAGGTACAAGTACCATATTGAAATCTTTGCCAAAATTTTCAGTAACTGTGTTTTTAGATTATAGATTAAATTATATAGATAAAGTTTTGGAAAAAAAGGAGGTTGGATATTATCCTGATGGAGGGAAAATTACATTTTATTCACTAAGAGATTTTAACGAGGGGGCTGCGCCAAAATACCAAAAACCAAATTCTCTTTGCCCAAAAGCGGATTTGACTGGAGAACAGCCTTGTTCTTTAGAATTTGCTCAATCATGGACTAAAAAAGTATTTAATCCTCAAACTGGAAAAGAAGAAGAGGTTGGAATAATTAAAAGAGGTGTTAAAAAGTATAATCTCACAATAAATAGATTGAAAAAAGAGGGGGGACAAGAGCAAATAATAACTGAAAATAAAGAAGTTCAAATAGATGTTGCTTCTGTTCCTGAGGAATTAAAAAGACCTTATGCATTTGAGGAACCTTATATTGGTTATTCAGTCAAAATTCAATCAATTGAGAAAAAAGACAATCAAAAGGAAGAAATAAAAGAGGGGGGTTGGATAGGAATTTTGTGGGGACCTCTTCCAAGTTTAAAACCTTCTGGAGAAAGTTTACTTGAAAGAATTTTAGAATCTCCTCAATATTGGTGTGATATTTTTGATCAAAGCGATCGAAATTTTGAAGATAATTATGTTTCTTATTTTTGCGAATCGAAGGCTAGAGCAAAAAGATATCCCTGTTTTAGGGAGCTTTTGCTGTTGCCTGGTAAAATAATTGATCTCTATGGTAAGCGCTAGGGATAGGGCTTTATTACAACTTTTCTTTCTGGTTCCTCACCAATACTTTCTGTCCTAACATCATTTCTTGTAGCTAATTCTAAATGAATGATTCTTCTTTCATAAGCTGACATTGGGGGCAAAATTTTTGCTTTTTTGGTTAGGGCTACTTCATTAGCTAAAGACTGAGCTAGTTCTTTCAAATATTTGATTCTTTTTTTCTTATAATCATTAATATCTAAATCGACGTAAATTTTTTTGTTAAGCTTTTTACTCAAAATTATTTTTAAAAGATGCTGAATCTCCAAAAGTGTTTCTCCGCTTTCTCCAATTAATAGAGAGAAATCTGAAGTTTTTAAACTAATGTATAAGGTTTCATCTCTCAAAGAAATTGAATCTATTATTGCATCAAACCCAGCTCTTCCAAAAAACTCTAAAATTTCTTTTTTAATTTCTTCCATCCTTATTTAATTTTTTAAACAAAAACCTTTGCTGAATTAAATAAAATAAATTATTCAAAAACCAATAAAAAACTAAAGCTGAGGGTAAATAAGCCATAATCGATAGACCGAGAAATAAGAAAAAATATTGAGAAAACAGAAAAAAATTATCTTGAATTTTCCTTTTTTCTTCTTCGATTTTGATCTGAAAATATGAAGTTAGCATCGTTAAAAGTAAAAATATTGAAGCTGGCCAGTAAATTTGAGACAAACCTTTTTTTAAAAATGGTTCTGATAAATCTAAAAAATTAAAAAAGGAAAAGGAAATTTTAGCTGGTGGAGTTAAAAAAGAGTAAATTCCTGAAAATTCACTTGATAAAGTTAAAGATCTTCTTGATAAAGTTAAAGATCTTAAAGAAAAAAATAAAGCAATAATGATTGGCAACTGTAAAAAAGCTAGAAAAATTCCTGTAAATGGATTTAATTTTTTTTCTTGAAAAATTTTCAATAATTCCAAAGAAAGTTTATCTTTATCGTCTTTGTATTTTTTTTGAAGTTCTTTAATTTTTGGTTGAATTTCTGAAATTTCTTTTTCATGAAGCGCTACCTTTTTACTTAATGGAAAAAGTAAGATTCTAAAAAAAAGAGTAAATAGCAAAATTGCCAGTCCAAAATTGTTACCTGGTAAAATTTTAATTAAAAAAACTAAAAGATTGAAAACTGGTCTATAAATTAAATGATAATAAATTGTTCCAATCATAAAGCTCCAATATCTTTAAAAAATATTTCTATACTCTCTTTTAGCTCTGAAAAACTTAAATTTTCTATCCCTGGCAAAGTAATTACTACAATTTCTAGCTGTTTTTTTAGTTTTTTTGCTATTTCTCTCAAAATCTCTGAAATTCTCCTTCTGATTTTATTCCTCACAACAGCTTTTTTCGAAACTTTCAAAGAAACCATTATTGCAAATTTACTATTTTTTAAATTACTTTCTCTAAACTGAAAAACTAAAAACTTTATTTTTGCTTTTTTGCCCTTCTTTAAAATCTCTCTGATTTTTTCTCTCTCTAATCTTAATTCTTTAGGAAGTGCCATATTTAAACTGTTAATCTTTTTCTTCCTTTTTTCCTTCTTCTCTTTAAAATTTTCCTACCACTTTTTGTCGAGATTCTCTTTAAAAAACCATGAACCCTTTTCCTTTTTCTCTTTTTAGGCCTATATGTTATGGACATATACTTTTAATTTTACCTTTTTAATTCGAAAAATACCAGGGGGAAATTAATTAACAATTAATCCACAAAAATTCCACAAAAATAGCCTCTTGATTTATTTTTTAAACCTTAATATTTTAAAATATGAAAGAAAAGGAGCTTTGGCAAGCAGTTTTAGCCCAATTTCAATTAACTCTTTCACCAGCAAGTTTTTCTACTTGGTTTAAAGATACTGAAATTGAGGGAATTGAAAACGGCTCAGCAATAATTGCAGTACCCAATTCCTTTGTAAAAGAGTGGTTAGAACAAAAATACCACAAAGTAATTTTAAAGATTTTAAGAGAGTTAGATGAAGAAATAAAGGAAGTAAAGTATAAAGTGGGGAAAAGTAAGCCGAAATTAATTTTAGAAAGAGAGGAGGGTTTGCCTGTTTCTCAATTAAACTTTCAAGAACTTCAGATTGATAAAGAAAGCAATCTAAATCCTCGTTATACTTTTAAAAATTTTGTTGTTGGCCCTTTCAATGAACTAGCTCATGCTGCAGCGATAGCGGTTACTGAAAATCCAGGAAGAATATACAACCCTTTGTTTATATATGGGGGGGTAGGATTAGGAAAAACTCATCTTTTGCAGGCTATTGGGAACGAAATTTTGAAAAAATATAAAGACAAAAAAGTAAAATACCTTCAGACAGAAAGATTTATTTCGAGAGTAATTTCTGCTATCAAAAATCATGAGATGGAAACATTGAGACTTCAATACCAAGAAGTGGATGTTTTAATAATTGATGACATTCAGTTTCTGGCTGGGAAAGAAAAAACGCAAGAAGAATTCTTTTATCTTTTTAATTCTTTATATGAAAAAAATAAACAAATTGTTATCTCTTCAGATAGACCTCCCCAAGTTATCCCTTCTCTAACTGAAAGATTAAGATCAAGATTTGAAGGGGGAATGATAGCTGATATTTCTTTACCTGATTTTGAAACCAGAATAGCAATTTTGAAAATGAAATGTCAGGAAAAAGGAGTTGAGGTTAAGGAAGAAGTATTAAATTACATTGCCTCAATTATCCAAACGAATATTAGAAAATTGGAGGGAGCTTTAAACACAATAGTAGCTAATCAGAAACTTCAGAAAAAACAAATAGATTTAAAAACAGCTAAGATTTTATTAAAACATTTTGTTTCTTCTGAAATTAAAGTTATTTCTGCCAAAGAAATTATTAAAACGGTTGCAGAATTTTATGATATAAAAGAAAAAGATTTACTTTCTAATTCAAGAAGAAAAGAAATTGTAAAGCCTCGACAAATTGCTATGTTTTTATGTAGAGAATTGTTGAAAGCATCTTTACCTTCTATTGGAGAAAGATTTGGGGGGAAAGATCATACAACAGTGCTTCATTCAATAGAAAAAATAGCAAACGAGCTTGAAAATAATGAAAGCTTAAAAGAGGAAATTAATTTGATAAAACAAAGATTACAAAGTGTTGAAAAGGTTTAGGGAATGAAATTGTAAAAAGTTTTTCAAAAGAAATCCACAAGAAAAATAAAAAAGGTAAATGAAAAAATAATTTTTTTCCACAAAAACAACCACAATGAAACTAGTAATATTAAAAGATAAATTGGAAGAAGCATTAAGAGGTTGTGAAATAATTAGCCCTAAAAAAACTACATTACTAATTTTACAGAATGTTCTTTTAGTTTCCGAGAAAAACTTTTTAAAATTATCAGCTACGAATTTAGAAAGCGGAGTTATTTTTTGGGTTTTAGCTAAAATTGAGAAAGAAGGAAAAATTTGTGTTCCAGCAAAAACCTTTTCTCAAACTATTGAATACTTTCCTTCAAAACCTTTAAATTTATCGGTTGAAAACAACTCTCTTTTAGTCGAATGTGAAAATCTGCAAGTTTTTGTAGATGGTGTAAGTTCTGAAGAATTTCCTATAATTCCAGAAATAAAAAGCGAAGAAGCAATTTTTTTAGATGGAAAAACTTTATGCGTAAATCTTTCTTCTTTAATTAAAATTCCCTCTCCCTCTACTGCAAGGCCTGAACTTTCTGGTGTTTTGTTTTCTTTTCAAGAAAAAACACTAAAATTAGTGGCTACCGATAGTTTTAGATTAGCAGAAAGAAAAATTAATTTGTCACAGGAAGTGACTAAAAAAATCAATCTTATTTTACCCCAAAATTCAGTAAGAGAATTAATTCAAATTTTTGAGAAAGAGGAAGAATTAAGACTTTATCTAAGCCCTTCACAGGTGTGGTTTGAAACTTTTTCTTTAGAAACAAATCACCCAAAAATTCATTACACCACAAGATTAATTGAAGGAGAATACCCAGAGTACGAAGAAATAATACCAAAAGAATTTAATACTCAAGCTACATTTTTAAAAGAAGAATTTTTAAATCAACTTAGGATTGCTGGAATTTTTAGCGGAAAAACAAATGAAGTTAGGCTTAAGATTTTACCCAAAGAAAACAAAATATTAATTTCAAGCCAAAGTCCAAATCTAGGTAGATATCAAGGAGGAGTGAGGGCCAAAATAACAGGAAAAGAAATTGAAATTGCCTTTAATTGGAAATTTTTACAAGAAGGAATTGTAGAGAGCGGAAAAAGTGAAATAGAACTTTCTCTAACAAATAGTGACGGTCCAGCAATTATTCGAGGCACCGAAGAAAAAAATTATTTTTATTGTTTAATGCCAATTAAAATTTCTTAAAATTCAGGCTTTGGAAAATTTTCTTTTGGAAACCTAGGTAAAACTTTCTCTAAAAATTCATGAAAAATTGGCGCTGCAACCATCGCTCCAGGTTGTTTACTTATTGGCTCGTTATTGTTATTTCCAACCCAAACCCCAACAATAATTGAAGGAGTATAGCCAATAGTCCAAGCATCTCTGTAATCTTGTGTTGTTCCAGTTTTAACAGCCACTTGATAATTTTCAAAATATAACGGAGAATTTAAACCAAACATTGGAACCCTAGCGATATTGTCAGAAAGGACATCATTTAATAATCTTACTGCATTTTTATCTAATACTCTTACCCCTTCAGGTTTAGTTTCGTAAATTATATTACCCTTTGAATCCTCAATTTTTGAAATTGTAAAATAGGGATATCTAACACCATCAGCCGCAAAAACACCATAGGCAGAGGTTAATTCAATAAGTTTTACCTCCCAACCCCCTAAGACAATTGCAGGTCCAAAAGGAGGTTTCAATGTAGTAATTCCACATATTTGAGCAGTTTTTACAGTGTCTTCAAGTCCTGCCAGATAAAGCAAAACTTTTACAGATGGAACATTAAGAGATTGGGCTAAAGCTTCTCTTAAAGTAACTGGTCCTCTAAATTTTAAATCGTAATTTTGAGGTTCATAAGGTTTCCCTCCCCAAATTCCAAAATTTGTTGGTTCATCAATAACAACTGTTTTATCACTCCAGCCTTTCTGGAAAGCAGTAACATAGGCAAAAGGTTTAAAAGCAGATCCAGGTTGTCTTCCTGGATAATTTTCTCCTCCAATTACGACATTGAATTTAGGATCAAATAAACAATTCTTTCCAGGTATGCATCCTTCAGGATAAGGAGGGGCATTATAATCTCCATTACCAACAGTCATTGCTAATATTTCTCCTTTTGAAGAAAGAGCCACTAAAGCCCCGTTATAAGCATTATATTTTTTATTTCTTTCAATTCCTTTTTTTACTACTTCTTCAGCAATTTGTTGCAAATCCCAATCTAAAGTGGTATAAACTTTCCAACCAGCCCCTTCTAAAAATTTTCTTCCATATTTTTCTTCTAGTAGTGAGAGAACATAAAGAGTAAAATAAGGAGCCAACAATTTTCCCCCTCTTTCTTTAAATACCAACTCTTCATTTTTTGCTTTTTCTGCCTCTTCCTTTCCTATATACCCCGCCTTTACCATTTCATCTAAAATATAATTTCTCCTTTGAATTAATTTCTTTTTTCCCTCTTCATTAAAAGGAGAGAGTCTATAAGGTGCTTTAATTAATGCAGCTAAAGTAGCACTTTCTGCCAAAGAAAGATCTTTTGGTTTCTTTCCAAAATAAACTTCACTTGCAGCCCCAACTCCATAAGCATTTTGACCAAAAGGAACTTGGTTTAAATACCATTCTAAAATTTGATTTTTTGAATATTTTCTTTCAAGTTCTATTGCCAAAACTATTTCTTTTATTTTTCTTTCCCAAGTTTTTTCGGTTGAAAGGAAGGTAGATCTTACTAATTGTTGAGTAATAGTTGAACCACCAAAAACAAGTTTTTTAAGCTCTAAATTTTTCAAAAGTGCTCTCAAAATTCCCTTTATGTCTATTCCAAAATGGGAGTAAAAGTTTTTATCTTCAGTAATTATTACGGCAAATTTTAAATAATCAGGAATTTCAGAAAGAGGCACCAAACTTCTTCTTTCTTCACCAAAAATTTCATAAAGTAAAATTTTTCCACTTTTATCGTAAATTTTCGTTGATTGCAAAACTTGTCTTTCAAAAAATAATTCTGGCCGAGGAAAATTTCTTGTATACCACCAAAAAATGAAAATAATTCCTATAAAAAGAGTTAAGAAAAAATAGGATAAGATTTTTAGAAAAAGTAGTATTTTTTTTGATTTCATAATTTCACTTTCATTTTAGCAGAAATTAAAAACCAGTAGGGTACCCTACTGGTTTCTGGTCTAAAAATTATCGTTTTTAAGGTTATTCCTCCTCATCTCCCCAATCTTCTTCAGAAGACAAATCTTCATCTTCTCCAAAATCAATGTCCTCTTCTATCATTTCTTCATCTTCTTCCTCGATTTCATCTTCATCTTGTAAGAAATAAATCATGAGTTTGTTTTGAAAATTTTCAATGACCTTTTAACTAACTTCAATTATAAAAAGCCAAGTTATGCTGTCAAGAACTAAATTTTCATATTAAAATAAATTTCTTGAACTGCATCATTTTCATCTAGCATCTCAAAAAGTTCTTGACAGCGTTTTTTTGTTGTTTCATCTACTGAGATTAATTCTTTTGGCACCCAATCTAAAGAAAAAGAAGAAATTTTTACCCCTTTTTCTTCTAATTTTTTCTTTACTTCGTTTAAATTCTCAATTTTTGTATAAATATCTAAACTATCATCTTGCCAAAAAAAATCCTCTGCACCAGCCTCAATAGCTATTAATTCCAACTCCTCTTTAGATCTTACGTTTTCTTGATCCTTTAAATTCACGCTAATACATCCTTTTCTTTCAAACATCCATTTAATTGCCCCTTCACTAACCAATTTTCCGTTAAATTTTTGGAGAATTTGTTTTAATTCATTAATAGTTCTATTTTTATTATCTGTAATTCCTTCAATAATTATTGCTACATTTCCAGGTCCATAAGCTTCAAAAATAACCTCCTGTAAATTACTTCCCTTTAATTCTCCAGTTCCTCTTTTTATAGCCTTTTCAATATTTTCTGCAGGCATTCTCGCCTCTTTAGCTTTTTCAATTGCCACTCTTAATTTTGGGTTTAACTCAGGGTCACCCCCACTTCTCGCTGCTATTTCAATTTCCCTTGCTAATTTAGAAAAAATTTGTCCTTTTTTTTGATCGACAATTGTCTTTTTTTTCTTAATTGTTGCCCAGTGAGAATGTCTGCTCATAATTTAAATTTATCATTTTTAAAACATAATAGGCAATTATTCAGCTGTGACCCTTTCTACTTCTTCAATGGTTGTTAAGCCCATTAATACTTTAATATATCCATCGACGTGCATTAAAACCATACCCTTTTCAATTGCCTTTTTTCTTAAGTCAACAATTGATGGATTAGTTAAAATAAATTTTTCCATTTCATCATCTACCTGAAATGCCTCAAAAATTCCTAACCTTCCTTTGTATCCAGTGAAATTACATTTTTCGCAACCTTTTGGCAAAGGAATTTTGGTTTCTGGAGTTAAGGGTGGTGCTTTCACTGTGGGGGGCAAATTAGCAAACTCTTTTTTTAATTTTTCATATAGCTCAGGGGAGATTTTCTGCCATTCTGCACAATTTGGGCAAACCTTTCTTACTAATCTTTGAGCAATAACCAAATTTAAGGCAGGAGCGATTGTATTAATATCTGCTCCTAGGGCCAAAAGTCTAGCAACAGTGCCTGCAGCGTCATTAGTATGTAAAGTTGTTAAAACCAAATGTCCAGTTAAACTTGCTTGTAAAGCAATATGAGCTGTTTCTTTATCTCTTATTTCTCCTACCAAAATCACATCCGGATCTTGACGTACTATTGCTCTTAATCCAGTAGCAAAAGTATATCCTTTAGATTCATCGACCTGAGTTTGGGCCACCCCTTTTAAATGATATTCAATTGGGTCTTCAATAGTAATAATTTTAATTTCTGGAGAAATTAATTTTTGTAAAAAAGCATACAAAGTAGTTGTTTTACCAGATCCTGTAGGGCCAGTACAGATTATCACTCCATTAGGTTTTTTTAATTCTTCATAAAAAATCTTTAGCATATCCTCTCTTAATCCCAATGATTCCATATCAACTACCCATTTTGGGTTTAACATTCTCAAGACTGTACTCTCTCCATATTCAGAAGGCAAAGTAGAGGTTCTAATTTCAACTGATAAATCTTCAATCAAAAGAGAAAACCGCCCATCTTGAGGTCTGTCAGTTACATTTAATTTTAAACCAGAGAGCAATTTTATTCTTGAGCACAAGGCATTATAAACTTCATGGGAAAAGAAAAAAATGTCATGTAATACTCCATCAATTCTTACTCGCATTAAAACCTCTTCTTTTTTTGGTTCCCAGTGAATGTCTGAAACATCAAGAAAGAAAGCCCCAACTAAGATAATTTCAGTTAATTCGCTAATTTCTCTTTTCGCATAGACATTTATATACTTTCTATAATCTAAAATATGCTTAATTTTTTCTTTAGCTAGTAATGTTTTTTCTGGTGGAATTTTGATTTGACCTACTATTTTTTCAGGCATAGTCAAATTTGATAAAATTAAATTAACCTCTATTTTTTGTTTAATTTAGATTTTCCTTTTTGTCAATGGAAAAAGTTTTTATAACAAAGAGCCCAGAACAAACAAAAAAACTTGGAGAAATTTTTGCCAAAGTATTTCAAAAATTAATGTTTAAAAATCAAGCCTTAGTTTTGGGTTTAGAAGGAGATTTAGGGGGAGGAAAAACCACTTTTGTTCAAGGGTTTGCCAGGGGACTTAAAATTAAAGAAAAAATTTTAAGTCCAACTTTCATTCTTATCAAAAAATTCGATATTAAATACCAAACTTTTAGCTTTAAACACTTTTACCATATTGATTGTTATCGCATCGAAGATCCAAAAGAAATTTTAAATTTAGACTTTAAAAAAATCATTAATGATCCAAAAAATATCGTTTTAATCGAATGGGCAGATAAAATTCGAAAAATTTTACCAAAAAAGACTTTTTTCTTGAAATTTGAGTTTTTGGGGAGAAGAAAAAGGAGAATTTCTTTTTATTTGAGATAATTTTTTTAAAATTAAAGTAATGAAGAAAAAAAAGTATTTAAAGATGGAAAAACGACCAGACTTTTTAATTATAGGGGCTTCAGGTGGTGCAGCTAATGCTTTTTTACAAAAATTTTTACCCCATCGTCATCTTTTCGATCGCTTAGTCCTTTTAGACAAAGATAAAAAAATTTTATCAAATCCCTATCTTGATCATAAACGCTTAAATTATATTTTTTTACAAAAAGAACTTAAATTGCCAGAAAAAGAAAAAGAATACTTAGAGATTCTCAAAGAATATAGGATAGATATTGTTTTGGATTTAACTGATGCTGACAGTTTACCTTTACTTGAAGCCACTGATAAGGCTGGAGTTTCTTATTTGAACACTTCTTTGAATGCAGAAAAGAAAACAGTGAGCGATCTTGTTTTTGAAGTTTTAGCTAAAAAAATAAATTTAACCACGCTGTTCATATTCTTTGTTGCGGTATGAATCCAGGAATTGTTAACATGTGGGTAAGATATGGGATTGAAAAATTTTCTCTTCCAAAAGAGATTATTCATTTTGAATATGATAGTTCTCGAATAGCAAAAAAATGGCAACCAATGATTACCTGGTCACCAAAAGAATTTTTAGTTGAAACAGTTCGTGACCCTTCAGGGATTATGCTTGGCAAAAACAAGCTAAAAAAGCTTTTACCCCATGCCCTTTCCCACAGAGTAGAAATGAAAACTATTCTTCAGCCAATTTTTAAATTAATAAAACACCCTTTTAGACGAGTTCCCTATCCTTCTGGTTTTACTGTTTTACATGAAGAAAATATTACTCTTTCTCAAAAATACGATTTACCCTCAAAATTTATTTATGCTTTGGATAAAAGAACGATGGATTATTTAGTGAAAACCTATCGCCAAAAAGGAAAAGTCACCGAGAAAGATTTACTAGTAGGAGATAATGTGAAATTTCCTTTAGAAGGGTCAGATAATATAGGCGTAATTTTAGAGTATGAAGATCGAAGAATCTATTATTTTACTTACTTATCTAATTCTGCCGTAATGAGGACAAACGCAACTTATACTCAAGTGGTAATTGGAATTTTCACCGCTTTATTTACTCTTCTTTTTGAATGGATGCAACCTGGCATTTATTTTGTAGAAGATTTATATGATACTTACTACCCCTCTTATATGTTTCAAAATATGCGCGTTCAAGAATTCGTTTTTAAAAAGAAAAAAAATAATCTTGAATTAGTTTCGTATCTTCCTGAAATAAGATTTCCTCGCAAAAAAGGTTTTATCCCTTTATACATTTAATTATGGAAGAAAAAAAATTAGTAATTCTTGATGCCAATTCTATTTTATACCGGGCTTTTTACGCTTTACCTAAATTAACAACAAAAAAGAAAGAAAGAACAGAAGCAATTTACGGTTTTTCTTTAGTTTTGTTTAAAATTATTAAAGAAATTAAACCAAGATTTCTTTGTGCTTGTTTTGATTTTCCAGCAAAAACTTTTAGACATAAAGAGTTTAAAGATTACAAAATTACCCGCCCCCCAACCCCAGACGAACTAAGGGGTCAAATTAAAAAAACAAAAGAAGTTTTAAAAGCTTTTAAAATTCCTTATCTTGAAAAAGAAGGATACGAGGCAGACGATATTATTGCGACCATTGCAAATAAAACAAAGGGGGTTCCAAAAATAATTGTTAGCGGAGACCAAGATTTATTTCAAATTGTGAATCAAGAGACAAAAATTTATTTTCTCCAAAGAGGAATTAAAAGCACACTTTTTATCGATGAAAAAAAAGTAGCGGAAAAATTTGGAGGGCTTTTGCCAGATCAAATTCCAGACTTTAAAGCCATTTGCGGGGATCCTTCAGACAATATTCCAGGAGTTAGAGGAATTGGTGAAAAAACAGCAATTGAGCTTATAAAAAAATTCGGTAGCTTAGAAGGAGTTTATCAAAATCTCGAAAAAATACAGCCAAAAATTAGAGAAATTCTTATTAAAGAAAAAGAGAGTGCTTTTTTTTCGAAAATGTTGGTTAAGACAAAAGAGGATGTACCAATTGATTTTAATTTAAATGATTGTGAATGGGGAAAATATCAAAAAGAAGAGGTGGAAAAATGTTTTGAAGAATTAGAGTTTAAAACATTAATTAAAAGGCTTGAAGAAATTAATAAAGAGTCCAAAAAAGAGAATTTAAAATTATTGTGAAAGCAAAGATTATTCTAATTTCTTTGATCTTCCTTTTCTATTTTTTCTATTTTTGGTGGTATTCTTATTTTTATTTTCCAAAATCCAAAAATCCAAATGTTTTTTACATTTTAAGTGACAAAAAAGAAAAACTTAATTTTTTTGATGTTGAAATTTTAAAAATCCAAAGCGAGAATGGTACGGTTTTCCTTTTTTTGCCCAAAAATTCAAATTTAAACTTACAGCCTGTAATATTAGTCTTTCATGGTTTTGGCTGGTGTAAAAAAAATCAGGTCTTACCTCAAAAAGAGATTTCCTACTTAGCAAAAAAAGGATACATTGTCATTTTACCTTGTTATCAAGAAGGATTTTCCTCTTTATTTTTTAGAAAAAATCTACTTTCTAGGGCAGAAAAATTAAGCCTTGAGGGAATATCCAAATTAAAAGAGATTGCTCCAGAAAACGATTTTTCAAAATTTTCAATTTTAGGAGTATCTTTAGGTGGTGCAGTAGCCACAAATTTTTTTTCTTTTTCTCTCCCAAAACCAAAAGTTCTTATTTTAATTGCTCCAGCACCAGGTTTTCCTCTGATTCCCTCAAAACTTTACGGAATACCATTTGCTAGGGCAAAGGAATTACCAGAAAATATTATTTTAATTGGAATTTTAGCTGAAAAAGATAGGATTTCTTCATTTAATCAAGTTAAAAAAATTTTTTTAGAAGCTAAGTCAAAAGAAAAATATCTTTTTTTAATTCCATCTGATAATTATGGCACTCCTCCTTTAGTTAGTAATCACTCAATTATTTTTGGAAATTTAGGTCCGATTAATTATTTTGGTACCTATCAAATAATTGAAAAGGGCTTAAATTGTGCATTTGAAAATAAAGATTGCGAATTTTTAAGGGGTGAAAAAACATTTTCTCTTGGAAAATGGAGTGATGGTACAGAGGCTAGAAAAGTCATTAAAATTGATTTAAAATAAAAATATGGATCCTCAAATATTTCACGTATCAACTCTTTTGAGTGTGAGTTTTGCTTTAGGATTGGGTGCCCTTTTTGTTTATAGGAATCCAAAAAAAATCAGAGGAGAAACATTTTATTTTCTTTTATGGGCTTGTGGTTCTCTTTGGTGGTTATTTGTTGCCTTAGGAAATTTAATTAATCCTTATTCAAAAATAAATTTTGGTATTGCCTCTACCTTACTTGCTTTTCAAATTTATTTTGGTCTTCTTTTTGCCCTAGCCCAGTTTAAATTACCAAAAATAATTTTTCAGATTATTACTGGAATCTTCACTTTTTTATTAATTGGGTTTTTCTATTTTTTAATTAATGCTCAAACTACCCTTTTGTTTTATCCAGGCGGTATTCCTGCTACAAAAGTTTCCCTTTTTGGAGAAAATTTATCCATTTTTATTTTCCTTTCTTTGGTTGTTATAGCTTCGATTTTAATTAGTTTTTTAATTATTCGAGCAATAAAAAATGGTGAAATTTCTTGGGAAGATCCTTCATTATTTTATATTCTAATGGCACCATTTATTTATCTTATTTTAACTTTGCCAGCTGCTTTTTTAGTCTTTGCAGGATCCCTGTTTTTGCTTTTACATTTTTTAATCCCTCTTTTAATTTTTTTAGCCTATGGATCGAAAAAATAAAATAAGTATCTTTTTGAAAGTTTTTGGTTGGATAATTTTTATTTCTCTTTTTTCAAATCTTCTCCTTTCTTATACAATTTACAATGGCTATAAAGGATTTTTGTGGCAAGTTAATTCTTATTTACCTAAAGAATTAGTTTTTGAGATTAATTTAGGATTAAAAAGAACTTGGTTAGTTGTTGCAATCTTTTTATTAATAACACTCATTTTAAATTTAGTTTTTGTTGTAGTTTTAATTAGCGGTATTTTGGGTCCTCTAAAAAAGATTTTAGATGGAATAAAAGAAGTTGGGAAAGGAAATTTGAACATCCAACTAAATATTAAAACCAACGACGAATTAGAAACTTTAGCAGAGGGTTTTAATCAGATGGTTCAAGAAATTAAAAAAACTAAAGAAGCCCTTGAAGAAGAAAAAAGTGTTTTGGAAATAAAAGTTGCAGCAAGGACTAGAGCTTTAAAGGAATTAGCAGATACCTTAGAACTTCAGGTCCAAGAAAGAACTAAAGAGTTAAGACAAAGATTAGAGGAGTTAGAAAAATTCCATCAACTTACAGTTGGCAGAGAATTAAAAATGAAAGAGTTAAAAGAAGAAATTGAGAAATTGAAGGAGGAGTTAAAAAAATATAAAATGGAAAAAGGATAAAATATGGATAAAAAAGTTTTTCTAATTTTAATTTTCATTTTAGTTTTTGGAATAATTGTTGGAGGCTATTTTTTAATCTCAAAACCAGAAACATTTCCAACCCCCTCTTTAGCACCCAAGGCTCCTGAGGATAAAGAACTTCATATTTTTAATTGGGAAAATTATTTGAGTGAAGAGATTATAAAAAATTTTGAAAAAGAATTTAATATTAAAGTCTATTTAGACACATTTCAAAGTAGTGATGAAGTGCCTCTAGTTTTACAGTCAGAACCTGAAAAATACGATCTAATTGTAGTTGAAGATAATCTTGTTTCGCTTTTTAAAAAATTGAAATTACTCTCTCCTCTCGATCATTCCCAAATTCCTAACTTAGTTAATTTAAAAGAAGAGGCTAAAAAAAATAGCTACGATTTTGGAAATTATTATTGCATTCCCTATGTGCATGGATTTACCGGAATAGCTATTAATGAAAAATATGTGAAAGATTTTGATGGCACAAGAAAAATTTTTTGGAACCAAAAATATAAAGGGAAAATTAGTCTTCCAAATCTTCCAGAGGAAATTTTAGTCAATGCTCTTTTTTATCTTGGTTATCCCTTAGAAAATGTAACCAAAGAACAACTAAATGAAGCTTTTGAATTAATTTTAAAACAAAAACCTTTAGTAATTGGGTATGATGACCCAATTAGACAAAGAGAGTTAATGATTAATGAAAAAGCCTGGATTGCTTTAATTTATTCAACAGAGGTTCTTCCAATCCAAGAAGTAAATCCAAATATTAAGTTTTTTGCTCCAAAAGAAGGAGTCTTGCTTTGGGCAGATAATTTTTGTATTCCAAAAGATGCCCAGCACAAAAAAGCAGCCCATTTATTTTTAAATTATCTCTTAGAGCCTAAAATAAGTGCCCAAAACTCTCAAGATATCGGTGCCCTAATGGTTAACGAAAAAATGGATGAGTTTTTGCCAGAAGAATTTAAAGAAAAGCACAGAGGTTTAGATTTTCCTTTAGATAAGGAAGTTTTAGCAAAAAGTAAATATTTTACAAGTTATCAAAATCTACAAGTTTTAGAAACAATTAATAAAATAAAAACTGAAATCGAAACCAATTCAGAATGATCAAAATTTCTTTTAGAACAAAAGTTGCCTTTATTTTGTTAATTTTATCGATTGCCCCACTTTTAATTAATGGGTTTTTTACCATTTCAAATACATCTCAATTTCTTGAGAAAAATGCTAGGCAAAATCTTAAATTATTAAATGAGCTAGTTTATAAAGAAATGGAAACATTTATTAATGAAGCAATAAATGCAATAGAAAATATTTCAAAAAATCCAATTCTCACTTCTTTAGAAATTCCAGTTTCACAAAAAGAAGAGGAATTAAAGAAAATAGTTTCTGGATCTCCAGTTTTTTCAGATATTACCCTACTTAACCCAGAAGGAAAAGTAATCACTTCCTCTTCTTTTCGATTTTACGGAAACTGGGAAAGTAATTATTGGTTTTTAAAAGCTAAAAAAGAAAAACATATAGTAATGTCAGATATTTATGCCCCGATAGAGGTCACAGAACCTGTTATTAGTTTTTTCGTTCCAATTTTAAATGCTAAAAATGAACCTTATTTATTTATAGCTGCCCAACTCACACTAGAAAAAATTTTTAACCTTATTCAAAGAATTCAAGTAGGAGAGAGAGGGCAGGTATTTTTAATAAATCAAAGAGGCGAAATAGTAATTCATCCTTATAAATCTTTACTTTTTGAAAAAATTTCAGGCGATTATCCTTTAAAGGAAGCTATTACTAAAAAAGAAGGAGAGGTTATTTTTACCTATTTTGGAGAAAAATCAATCGGGTTTTTTAAAGTATTTGAACATTTTGGAAAATATTTAGCACCAAACTGGCAGTTAATTTCAACCCAGCCGAGAGAAGAAATATTAACACTAGTAAAGATAATAAGAAATCAAATATTAACTTCTCTTTTCACACTTTTATTTTTTGTAATTTTAATTTCTTATTTCTTAAGTAGATATATCACCGATCCATTAATGAAACTTAGTTTAGCAGCTCAAGAAATTGCTAAAGGGAATTTTAAAGTTAGAGTGAATATTAAAACGAGAGATGAATTAGAAAATTTAGCCTCAATGTTTAATGAAATGGTTTCAGAACTTGAGAAATTTTATTCATCTTTAGAGGAAATAAAGAAAAATTTAGAGCTTCAAGTTCAGGCTAAAACTATTGAACTGGAAGCTTTAAATAGGAGTTTGGAAGAGGAAGTGCAAAAAAAGACAAAAGAACTTCAAAAAAGGGTGAAAGAATTAGAAACTTCAAGAATAGCTCTTTTGAATATATTAGAAGATGTTGAAGAAGCAAGAAACGCGGCAGAGGCAGAAAGATTAAAAACCTCAGCAATTATTTTTAATTTTGCAGATGGTCTTTTGTTTTTTGACAAAGAGAATAAATTAATAATTTGCAACTCTCAAGCTGAATTTTTGCTAGATACTAAAAAAGAACAAATTTTGGGGAAAACACTTTCTCAATTAAATGAAATGCCCTTATCTAACAATTTCAAATTATTACTTAATTTACTTGATCCAAACCTTTCTTCTCATTTTAGAACTCCTTTAACCATTTCTGAAAATCTAATTTTAGAAGTAACTACTACCCCAATTTCTTTAGAAAATGAAAGGTTGGGTACCCTAGTTATTTTACACGATATTACAAGAGAAAAATTAGTAGAAAGACTAAAAACAGAATTTGTTTCTTTAGCAGCGCATCAGTTGAGAACTCCACTTTCAGCTATTAAATGGAGTCTTCAACTTGTTTTGAGTGGAGATGCTGGAGAAATAAGTGAAGAACAAAAAGACCTTTTATCAAAAGCATACGAAGCTAATGAAAGAACAGTAAGATTAATTAATGATCTTTTAAATGTGACAAGAATCGAAGAAGGAAGATATTTATATAAATTAGAAGAAAAAGATTTGGTGCCAATTTTAAATGAAATTGTCACTTTCTATAAAGAACATGCAAAGAAAAACAATATAACTTTAGAAGCTGAATATCCTCAAACACTTCCAAAAGTAAATTTAGATGAGGAAAAAATAAAACTCGCAATTACCAATTTAGTGGATAATGCAGTAAATTATACTTTAAGCGGAGGGAAAGTTTTTTTAAAAGCCTATGCCAAAGATGATGTTATAGAAATTATAGTCAAAGATACAGGAATTGGCATTCCCAAAGATCAACAAGCAAGAGTATTTAGTAAATTTTTTAGAGGAGCTAATGCAACGAAAGTTCATACAAGTGGTACTGGTTTGGGTCTTTTTATTACAAAAAACATAATCGAAGCTCATGGAGGAAAAATTTGGTTTGAATCTGAAGAGGGAAAAGGAACAACTTTTTACGTTCAATTACCTATTAAAAAATAACTTGAGCATTTTTTAGAAACATAGTAATATTAAATATAAAGGTCTTTTGCAGAATTTTTAAAAAGATTTATAATCAAAATATATGGCAAAAAAAATTGTTTTAATAGAGGATGAAGAGATTTTGATAGATTTACTTTCTAGAAAACTAAAGAATGAGGGGTATGAAGTAGAAATAGCTAGAAATGGAGAAGAAGGATTAAATTTGTTAAAAAAAATGAGCCCAAAACCAGATTTAGTTTTGCTAGATATTATTATGCCCAAAAAAAGTGGATTTGAAGTGATGGAGGAAATGGTTAAAGACGAAACCCTAAAAAATATTCCCGTAATAGTAATTTCTAACTCAGGTCAGCCAGTAGAGTTAGATAAAGCAAAAAAACTAGGAGCAAAAGATTGGCTAATAAAAACCGAATTCGATCCTAAAGAGGTCTTATTTAAGGTGCAAAATTTAATTGGGAAATAAAACTATGGCTAAAAAAATTTTAATTGTTGAAGATGATAAATTTTTAAGAGAACTTATTTCCCGAAAATTACAAAAAGAAGGTTATGAGATAGTACAAGCAGCAGATGGAGAAGAAGGGGAGAAAAAAATTAAAGAAACAAAACCTGATTTAATTTTGTTGGATTTAATTTTACCTGGTATAGATGGATTTGAAGTTTTAAGTAGGATTAAACAAGATCCGACCGTAGCCCCCATTCCCGTAGTTATTCTTTCTAATTTAGGGCAAAAAGAAGAGATTGAAAAAGGATTAAAATTAGGAGCAGTAGATTATCTAGTTAAAGCTCATTTTACCCCAGCAGAAATTGTAGAAAAAATTAAGGTGATATTAAAAGAGCAATGATTTTCTTTTTGTACGGCCCTGACAGCTTTCGGATTCAAAAAAAAATCGAAGAACTTGTTGCTTACTATCAAAAAATCTACAAAAATACCCTTTCAATTAAAAATTTTCCTCCAGAAGAATTAAATTTTGAAGAATTTCAAAATTGGTTAGAAAACGCCCCAATTTTTGCCAAAAAAACTTTTTTAATTTTAAGGGGTGTTTTTTCTAATAAAGAATTTAAAGCAGATTTCATAAAGAATAAAGATAAAATTCTCTCTTCTAAAAATATAATTTTAATTTCTGAAGAGAAAGAAATTTCTGAGAAGGATCAACTTTTTCAATTTTTAAAAGCTAATGCTAAATGTTATTTCTTCGACATTTTAAGAGGTGAGAAACTAAAAAATTGGATAAAAAAAAGAGCAGAAGAATTAGGCCTGATTTTTTCACCCCAAGTTCTTGATTTTTTTATTTTTTATCTTGGTAACGATCTTTGGCAAATAGAAAACGAACTCCAGAAGTTAAAAAGCTATAAAGGTTCAGGGAATGTCGAAGAAGCAGATCTTAGAGAATTACTTCCCCAGACTTTTGAAGTTACTGTTTTTGATATTGTTGAAACAGTAGCGAAAAAAGATAAAAAGAGAATGGCCATTTTAATTTCCAAATTCTTAAAAAGAGGGGGAGATCCAATTTTTCTAATTTCCTTTTTGGTTGCTTATTTTCGTAATTTACTTTCAATCAAAGATCTTTTAGAAAAAAACTATTCTTATTTTTCAATTCAAGAGAGAGTAAAATTAAACCCTCTATGGTTCAGAAAACTTTTTTTTCAATCCAAAAACTTTTCTTTTTTAGATCTTCAAAAAATTTATAAAAAAATTCTTAAGTTAGATTTTGAAGTTAAAAATGGTAAGGTTACCCCCCTTGGGGCTATCGAGGTTTTACTTACTGAGGTTGTTTAATTTCTTTTTCAATTTGATTAATTAATTTCGAAACTTTTGATTTTTTCCTTGCTGCAGTATTTTCTTTTATCACCCCTACCTTAGCTGCTTTATCTAATACTTTATAAACCTGAGGCAAAAGATTTTTTGCTTCTTCAATTTTTTTCTCAGCACAAAGAGCTTTGATTTCCTTAATCAATTTTTTTATTTTTTCCTTATATACTAAATTTCTCTCCCTTCTTCTTTTATTTTGCCTTAAAGCTTTTTTTGCAGATTTTGTTTTTGGCATACATTAATTTTAAACATTTT
>Ga0209225_1000427_pt1 | contig 49816 bp, 44 predicted proteins | sample WasSprMetagenome_FD_184732 | JGI IMG/M metagenome (GOLD analysis project Ga0209225, IMG submission 184732) | Sulfidic aquatic microbial communities from Washburn Spring, Yellowstone National Park, USA - WS (SPAdes) (version 3) | ecosystem: Environmental > Aquatic > Thermal springs > Hot (42-90C)... | reverse complement strand
CGCTATAGCCTCAGGAACGAACTCTATCGTCTCTGCCCTCGTCAACGCCTCCGCAACAGGCCTCTCAACAGGAGCAGCTATCGCAAGCTTCTTCAACGCATACCTCTCAACAGCCTCTGCAACAGGCTCCCTTAACATGAACCTCTTCCCGAACTCGACTTCTACGACCTTCTCCTTCTCCTTCTTCTCCTCCCTCCTTTCCCCTTCCGCCCTCCTCCCCTTACCCTCTCCTATTCCTCCTATCGTCCCCTGTTGTGCGAAGGCGAGAAGGACGATAAGGTGGACGATGAGGGATATGAGGAGCGCATTGCTGAACCTCCTCGTGAACATACCGACCACCTCCTTTTCTTAAGTTTTCACCGCTTGTTCCTTATATCTTAAGGCGGCATTTCCCATGCCATGGTGGTGGAAGGAGGGATGGTCTTTACTCCGTGGCCTTTTACCTAAATCGTTGGCCGACTCCCTGCACCATATGGTGCAGGCTGATGTGTTACACTGAACTTAAAATTAATAGCACTTAATAAAAACAATAGCACTATTTGGTGCACAAAATGTCGCAGGTTGGACCAAAAGGTTCAAGATCCCCCGATCGAGGGATCGGCAGGGAGGTTCGGGCGGGATGCAATTTATTTTATAGGAGTTACTGCACTCGGAAGGTAGATTGCAACCATCCTCGTAGGGGCAGGCCCCCGTGCCTGCCCTGTTTTTGGGCAACCACTCATACTTGCATTTCACCCATCATTTCAATAAGCATTTGTGCGTTTATTGCCCCCTTCGCGTTACGATGATTGTTGAAGAAGACGTATGTCTTCTCCGCCTTGGAATCTATATCCTTTATCTTCGGGATCCATCCACGAAGCTCCTCCTCGGAGTATAGGTAATCATATCTCTCCCATGCCTCCTCATGCTTCCACCATTTCTCCCTGTTCCTTCCGTGGAACCTAACGTATCCTATCTTCGATGTGGCTTTCGCCACCGGGGGTATGAGCCCTGGAAGTGGAGGTTCATCCACACAGCAGAAGCCCATTTCGTTCCTCTCCAGGAATTCGAACGTCTCCTCCTTTATCCATTCCCTGTTCCTGAACTCCACCACGAGCGGGATATCATGGAAGGCGTCCTTTATCCTGAGTATCAGGCTTATGTTCTCCTCCGTCCTCTTAAAGGACCATGGGAACTGGGCCAAGATACATCCAAGCTTTCCGGAATCCAAGAGGGGCTTTATGGCCTCCCTGAATTTTTCCTCCGCCCCCTCTTCCCTCGAATGGGTTATCCCCCCGTAGAGCTTGACGGAGAACTCGAAATCATGTGGGGTCCTCCTGGCCATAGAGCTCATGGTAGATGGGGATGGAATCCGGTAGAAGGTGGAGTTGATCTCCGTCGTCTTGAACTTAGTAGCGTAGAAGTTCAGCCTCCTGCCAGGAGGGGTTCCGGATGGATAGAATATCCCATCCCAGTCGTCGTATGAGAATCCGGATGTCCCGACGAGTATCATCTCATATCTCCTTTATCGTGTATTTCCTCGACCCCAATCCCAGTTCCTCCGCATACTTCAGTTGTATTTCCCACTCTATCTCCCTTATCCCCTTGAACTTATCCTCCCCTTCCCCGAAATTCCCCTTTAGGGCCGATCCAGGGATCCCGATCTGTTTGTTTATCATGTCCATGGATGCCTGATCCACGGCGACTATGTCGTCCGAGCCGAGGACCCCGACGTCCGGGACTATATTCGCATCGTGCCAAGGAAGGCAATCGCAATCCGGACTGACGTCCATCACGAAGTTCATGTAAGTTATCTTTGGTTCCTTCTGTTTGGCTATCCCGTAAGCGTATTCCACCATCTTCTCCTGAAGCCTTTCCACCGACTCGTTCCAAAGTATCCTGATGGCTCCGGATGTGCAGACCGTCGCGCATTCCCCACATCCTATGCAGATTTCGTAGTCGAACTTGGCCTTCTTCTCCACGAGCGTGATGGCACCAGCTGGGCAGTTTATAATGCATTTCCTGCATCCGATGCATTTCTCGATCTCGTATTGTGGCCTGAAATCGGCATGTTGGACTTGCTTTCCGGATCGAGGGGCTGCCCCCATCCCGATGTTCTTCAAGGCCCCTCCAAGGCCTGTGGCCACATGTCCCTTGACATGGCTTAAGGCCAAGACGACGTCGGCGTCGAATATCGCACCGGCTATCCTGATCTTCTGGAAATGCTTCAAGTTGACCTCGACCTCCCTGTAATAGGATCCGGATATCCCATCGGCGATTATTATCGGGGCTCCGACGGAGGAGTAGCTGAAGCCATTGTATATGGCGTTATTTATATGATCCACGGCGTTCGACCTTCCTCCCCTGTAGAGGGTGTTGGCATCCGTCAGGAATGGCTTTCCCCCGATTTCCTTCACCGCTTCCACTACCTGTCTTACCATGATGGGCCTTATGAATGCGTAATTCCCGGGCTCACCGAAATGGAGCTTTACTGCGACGAGATCTCCCTTCTCCACCTTCCCCTCTAAGAGGATCCTTGTCATCCTCCTTATCTTCGGGAGTAGGGAGTTCTCATAAGATATCCCCCTCATTCCAGCGAAATAAACCGTGCTTTCCAACCCCATCACCTCCTCGGTTATTCTATCACATTTTCGGATCGATGTCAACTTTCCCTGTTTTTGGGCAAACACCAAGAGAAATTGCGGAAGGCGAAAGGCGAATTGCGAAAATGAGAAATGGTGGCCCGTCCTTTCGTAATCCGTTTTCGCAATTCGATATCCTTCGTAGGGGCAGGCCCCTGTGCCTGCCCTTATTTTGGGCAACCACAGGGGGTTGCCCCTACGATTTTTCACCGAATTCCCTATATGGGGTATCTCCAGGCCGTGGCACTTGATCTATCCTGTAGATGTATGGTATAATTTACCAAGAAAGCCTGGAAGCTCGAAATAGGAGGTGAAGCGGGTATAAAGGATGCGAGGGATCTGGCGCTCCTTGCCGCATCCATAGTCTCCGAGAAGAAGGGGGAGGATGTGGTTATCCTCGACCTTCGACGTTTCTCCTATGTCACCGATTATTTCGTGATATGTTCCGGGAGATCCACTATCCATGTGAGATCGCTTGCCGATGCCCTTATAGAGGGTCTTGGGAAGATGGGGATAGATGCATGGCATATAGAAGGATATGAGCATTCCCTATGGGTCCTCCTCGATTATGGCGATGTTGTGGTCCATCTTTTCCACGAGCCGTTGAGGAGCTATTATAATCTCGAGAGGCTATGGGGGGATGCGGACGTAGTCCCCCTTGAGGAGTCCGAAGGAAGCGTTGTTACAAAGCGAGGGATGATGGGGGGATGATACTGAGGGTTAAGGAGAGGATCTCGGAGGCCATCTCGGAAGCCGTCCTCTCCGGGTTCGGTCTTCCAAGGGATGTGTTGCCGAAGGTTCTGCTCGAGAGGCCCAAGGAGAGGAGCCATGGCGATTTCGCCACGAACGTCGCGATGATCCTATCGAAGCACCTGAAGGCTTCCCCGAGGGAGATAGCGGAGGAGGTTGTAAGGAGGCTCGAGCTGGATAAGGGTTTGGTTAAGAAGGTGGAGGTAGCGGGGCCGGGCTTCATAAACTTCTTCATAGCGGATGAGGTGATACTCGGGAACCTATTAGAGGTGAGGAAGGCGGGGATGGACTATGGGAGGAACGATATGGGGAAGGGGAAGAAGGTCCAGGTCGAGTTCGTCAGCGCCAATCCAACGGGGAGGATAACGGCCGGGAACGCAAGGGGGGCTGCATTAGGGGATTGTATAGCGAATATCCTCTCCTTCTCCGGGTTCGATGTCCACAGGGAATACTATATAAACGACGTTGGGACGAAGATCTTGCTCCTTTGGAAGTCCGTTAATGCGAGGTTCAGGGAGATATTGGGCCTTCCCTCGGACTTCCCGGAGGGAGGATACAGGGGCGAATACGTATGGGACCTCGCCAGATACATAATGGAGAAGGTCGGAAGGGATTACATAGAGATGGAGGAAGGGGAGCAATGGAAGGTATTCCTCGATCTCGTCATCCCCTTGATCCTATCGTGGATAGAGGAGGACCTGAGGAATTTCGGGGTTGTATACGATACATGGTTTAGCGAGAGGACATTGCACGAATCGGGGGAGGTTTCCAAGGTCATAGAGATCCTCAGGGAGAATGGATACGTATACGAGGCGGATGGTGCGGTGTGGTTCGCGTCGACGAAGTTCGGGGACGATAAAGACAGGGTTCTTGTGAGGAAGGATGGTTCCCCAACATATCTCGCCTCGGATATCGCTTACCATAAGAACAAGCTCGACAGGGGTTTCGAGAGGATAATAAACATATGGGGTGCGGACCATCAGGGCCATGTCCTTTGCACGAAGGCGGCGATCCAGGCGCTTCTATACGACCCCGATGCCCTGGAGATCCTGATATATCAGCTCGTCACCTTCGTCAGCGGGAAGAAGGGGAAGAGGATGTCCAAGAAGTCCGGTGAGTTCATAACGCTTTCCGAGCTTATCGAGGAGCTCGGGAAGGATGTGGCAAGGTATTTCTTCGTAATGAGGACGGCCGATGCCCACCTCGAATTCGACTTGGAGCTCGCCAAAAGCCAATCGATGGAGAACCCCGTATACTACATCCAATACGCACATGCAAGGGCCGTGAATATCCTCAAATTTGCGAAGGAGGAGAGGGGGATAGACATAGATGGGATAGAGGATGTCGATCTCTCGCTGCTCTCGGAGCCGGAGGAGATGGAGATATCGAGGATGATATTCGAGTTTCCCGATGTTGTGGAGGGAGCGGCAAGGACCCTCGAGCCGCATAGGATAGCGAGATACCTCGAGGAGATATCGGGGGTTTTCCATAGCTATTACAACAGATGCAGGGTTGTTACGGAGGAGATCGAGCTGAGCAAGGCGAGGCTCGTCCTTACGGATAGCTTGAGGACGGTGCTCTCAACGGGCCTATCGCTCCTCGGCGTATCCGCTCCGGAGAGGATGTAAGGGGGGCGTTGGGTAGGATGAGGGAATACGATATAGCTGTTCTCGGAGCCGGACCCGGAGGCTACGTCGCGGCGATATGGGGGGCGAGGCTTGGTGCAAGCGTCGCCCTTATCGAGAAGGATCTGATAGGGGGGACGTGCCTGAACAGGGGATGTATCCCGACGAAGGTCATGACGGAGGCGGCGGAAGCCTTGAAGGTGTTGGAGAGGGCGAGGGAGTTCGGGATCATAACCTCGAACGCTGAAGTTAACTGGGGAAGGCTGGCCTCGAGGAGGGATGAGGTGGTATCGAAGCTGAGAAGGGGTTTGGAGACGATCCTCAAGGCGAGGAAGATAGACCTGATATTCGGGATCGGCTCTTTAAGGCCGGGAGGCGGGATATCGGTTGAGAGGGGCGATGGATCGAGGACCGAGGTGAAGGCGAAGAAGATCGTGATAGCCACCGGCTCCATCCCAACTGGGCTTCCCGGGATCGATGTGGACGAGGATCGGGTCATGACGAGCGATGGGGCCCTTAAGCTCACATCCCCTCCAAGGAGCCTCCTCGTCATAGGTGGGGGGGTTATAGGGTGTGAGCTCGGATGGGCTTTGAGAAAACTCGGATCGAAGGAGGTCACGATAGTGGAGGCCCTCCAGAGGATCCTTCCCAACGAGGATCCGGACGTCTCGAGGGTGGTTGCATCCTCCCTCGAGAGGGAAGGGGTGAGGATAATGACGGGGAGGAAGGTGGAGGGGATTGAGAAGGGGAAAGGGGATTTAGTGGCCTTCCTCTCCTCGGGCGAGAGGATAGAGGTGGAGAAGGTGCTCGTGGCCGTTGGGAGGAGCCCATCCCTGGAAGGGATAGATACGAAAGGCCTTGGGCTGAGGATGGAAGGGGGATGGATATGGACAAACGATATGATGGAGACGAACGTCCCGGGGCTCTACGCCATAGGGGATGTGACCGGAGGCCCTCTGCTCGCACATGCAGCATCGGCTCAGGGGATGGTGGCGGCCGAGAACGCCCTCGGCGGGAGAAGGACCTTTAAGAGGGCCCTCGTCCCCTCGTGCATATATACGTATCCCGAGGTGGGGAGGATAGGGATGACGGAGGAGGAGGCAAGGAGAAAGGCGGGGAGGGTAAAGGTGGGGAGGTTTCCCATGTCCGCCAACAGCATGGCCTTGATAAAGGGGGAGACGGAAGGGTTCGTGAAGATGATAGCGGACGAGAGGACGGGCGAGATACTCGGGGTCCATATGGTCGGCCCTAACGCCACGGAGCTCATATCGGAGCTCTCCTTGGCCCTCGGGATGGAGGCCGTGGCCGAGGATATATCGAGGACGATACATCCACACCCGACGATCTCTGAGGCCATAATGGAGGCTGCCCATGATCTGCTCGGGATGGCAGTCCATATGCCATAGCGATAGGGATGTCCTCCTGATACTGCCCGGGAGGATCGGATACGAGGAGGGGATGAAGCTACAGGATGAGCTTTTAGAGGGGAGGATAAAGGGCGTTCTCCCCGATACCCTTATCCTCCTTGAACACGATGAGGCGATAACCATTGGGAGGTCCGGATCGGAGGAGGATATCCTCGTATCCCGCGAGATGTTAAGGGAGATGGGCATAGGGCTTTATTTCGTGAACAGAGGTGGGAAGGCGACATATCATGGCCCGGGCCAGATAGTCGGATATCCGATAATGGATATATCGAGGTTCGGATCCGATATACGCAGGTATGTCGGGATGATCGAGGATTTCATAATCCTTTTCCTTGAAGGGATGGGGATTGAGGGGAGGAGGATCGATGGGAATATTGGGGTCTGGGTTGGGGATGAGAAGATAGCATCGATAGGGATTGGGGTTAAAAGATGGATAAGCTTCCACGGGTTCTCCCTGAACGTCGATCCAGACCTTTCCAGGTTCGATCTCATAAGGCCTTGTGGGATGGAGGGGGTTAGGATGACATCCATCTCCAAGCTCATAGGGAGGGGTGTTTCGGTTTGGGAGTGCATCGGTGGGTTGAGGAAGGCGTTCGAGGACGTTTTCGGGGTGAGGCTAAGGGAATGGCGATCGAGCTTATAGAGGCTTTCTCCGCATATCTCCTTATAGAGCTCGGACATCCGGAGAACACGGTCAGGTCTTACCTATCCGACCTTTCCGACTTCTCCTCGTTCTTATCCGGCAAGGGCAAGGATCTAAAGGGAGCGAGGAGGGAGGAGATAACGGAATACCTGCTATATCTAAAGGGGAAGGGGCTTTCCAGTTCGACGATGGCCAGGAGGGTGTATGCCCTTAGGAAGTTCTTCGACTTTCTGATGATGGAAGGGGAGGTATCCGAAAACGTCGCCAGGTCTATGGAGGTTTCGAGGGCGAGGAGGAAGCTCCCCGAAAGCCTCTCCATATCCGAGGTCGAGAGGCTTCTCGTCGCCCCCGATACGTCTAAATCGGAGGGGGTGAGGGACAGGGCGATCCTCGAGCTCCTATATTCCTGCGGGTTAAGGGTTTCGGAGCTCGTATCCCTTAGGAAAGAGGATATAGATTTGGATGTAGGATATGTGAGGGTTATGGGGAAGGGGGGGAAGGAGAGGATAGTGCCGGTGGGGGAGGAGGGGAGGAGATGGGTTAGGAGGTATATAGAGGAGGTGAGGCCTTCCCTCCTTAAGGATACCGGTTCCGAGAGGCCGTTGTTCCTTACGAGACGTGGCGAGGGTTTCACGAGGCAGGGGATCTGGAAGATCGTAAAGTGCTATGCTTCGAAGGCCGGGATAAAAAGGAGGGTTCACCCCCATGTCCTCAGGCATTCCTTCGCCACCCACCTCCTTTCCGGAGGGGCGGACTTAAGGAGCATACAGGAGATGCTCGGCCATTCGGATATATCCACCACGCAGGTTTATACACATGTGGAGAGGGAGAGGATAAAGGAGGTTTATAGGAGGTATCATCCGAGGGCTTAGGATATGGATTTCGTCGTTACCCATAACTTCGCGGATCTGGATGCCCTGGCCAGCCTCGTCGCGGCCGGGAAGATATACGAAGGGGCGGTGCTTGTCCAGCCTGCCCTCCTGGAGTCGAACGTCTCCGAATACCTGGAGAGGTATGAGGAGATATCGCTACGGCTCGTCCCGGAGAGGTATGTGAACCCCGAGACGGCGTCGAGGGTGATATTGGTCGACGTAAGCGTTCCGAGGAGGACGGGATCCTTCAGGCAGGTCTTGGAGAGAGGGGGTTTGGAGGTCCATATATACGACCACCATGTAGGACATCCGGGGGCCATAAGAGGGGATTTGGAGCTAATAAGGCCTGTTGGGGCTACGACCACGATCCTCGTCTCCCTTATTAAGGAGAGGGGCATAGAGGTATCGCCGACGGAAGCGACCCTGTTCGCCCTGGGGATATACGAGGAGACGAAATCCATGACGTATACGTCCACTACCCCCTTAGACCTCGAGGCCGTATCGTTCCTCTTATCGAAGGGCGCTGAGCTCTCCGTGGTATCGGACTTCATGAATAAGGAGCTCACATCCGAGCAGATAAAGATGCTTGGGACATTGCTCGATAACGCCAAGGGGTATTTCATAAACGGGGTGAGGGTGGTCATAACCCATATCTCCATCCCAGGAGGTTATCATGGCGAGGTATCGTATCTGCTTGCCAAGCTCAGGGAGATAGAGAACCTGAACGTCGTCTTCGCGATAGTCGCTTCGAGGAGCAGGATATACGTGATAGGGAGGGGGAACGATCCGGGGATAAACATAGGGATGGTCCTTTCGAAGCTTGGGGGCGGGGGACATCCTACGGCGGCATCGGCCGTCCTCAAGGATGTCAAGGGGATAGAGGAGGCCAAGGAGATGCTCATCCAAGCCCTTGGATCGACCGTTGGAACGTTCAAGAGGGCGTCGGACATAATGACAAGTCCGGTGAGGACGGTGGAGGTTGGGACGAGCGTCGAGAAGGCAAGGGGGATAATGCTCAGGCTTGGGCATTCCAGCATCCCGGTGACGAGGAATGGGGAGCTCGTTGGGATCGTCAAAGGGGATGAGCTGGAGAAGGCGATACGCTTCGGTTTCGGGAAGCTCCCGATAGATTTCTTCACAAGGAGCGCGGAGACCGTTCCGGAGGATGCGCCCCTTGGAACGATTCATAACCTCATGACACAACCGGATGTGGATAGGGTCCTCGTGACGAGGGAGGGGGATGTGATAGGCATCATAACGAGGTTCGACCTCATAAGGGAGCTCGAGCAGGACGAGAGGTGGAAGAGCGAATACGAGAAGGTGAGCCCGGGGTTGAGGGATCTATCGAGGGTGATAAGGGAGAGGCTGCCAAAGGGCAAATTAGACCTCCTCGTAGGGATAGGGAGGTTGAGCCAGGAGCTGGGGATGGAGGCATATCTCGTAGGAGGGCCTGTCAGGGATCTCCTCCTCGGGATGACGAACATAGACCTCGACATAGTTGTGGAAGGGGATGGGATAGGGGTGGCGAAGGCCTTCTCGGAAAGGTTTGGCGGAAAGCTCCTCAAGCAACATAAAAGCTTCGGGACGGCTACGGTGGAGATGGAGGACGGGATGAGGATAGATTTCGCAACAGCGAGGACCGAGTTCTACGAGTATCCCGCCGCCATGCCCCACGTCGAGTTCGGGGCGATAAAGCAAGACCTTTATAGGAGGGACTTCACCATAAACGCCATGGCGATAAGGCTTGGGGAGGGATGCTTCGGGATGCTCCTCGACTTCTTCGGGGGGAGGAGGGATATAAAGCGTCGGAAGATAAGGGTCCTTCATCCCTTAAGCTTCATAGAGGATCCGACGAGGATATTGAGGGCCATAAGGTTCGAGGCGAAACTCGGGTTCAGGATGGAGCAATCCACGGAGGAGCTCATCTCCAAGGCCTTACAGCTCGATGTCTTCTCGAAGCTGACGAAGGGCAGGCTGAAAGAAGAGGTTGTTGCAATCCTTTCGGACGAGGCGATCTTCCTAAAGGCCCTCCTTAGGATGCAGAGGCTCGGGCTGATAAAACACATATTCGGCATAGAGGATATATCGAACAGGAGGAGGGAGCTCGAAAGGCTTGGAACGCTTATGAAATGGATGAAGGGGGGATCGAGGTGGATCTCCGTCTTGATGGTCCTATTCCAGGATCTCGATGAGGAGGGGTTGAGGAAGGCGATGGATGCCCTTTCGTTATCCCTTCCGGAGAAGAAGGCGTTGATATCATCGAGGGGAGGGAAGGGGATAGCGGAGGCGTTGATGCGTTGTTCCAGGAGGTCTGAGATATACAAGAACTTAAATGGCCTTAGCTCAGAGCTCCTCCTCTTCTTGGCGGCTACTAATCCGGAGGTCGAGGATAAGATCAGGCTCTATAAGCAAGAGCTCGAGGCGGTGAGGCCGGAGATAACCGGGGACGATCTTAAGGCGATGGGGCTTAAACCCGGCCCGATCTTCAGGAGGATACTTAGGTCCATCCTCGAGATGAAGCTGGATGGGGCTATAAAGAGCAGGGAGGAAGAGGTGGAATACGTCTTAAAGGGGGTAAGGGATGGACGTTTCGACCGTTAAGGAGCTAACGGTTGCGGTCCCGGCCATACTTCTTGCCGTTACCGTCCACGAGTATTCCCATGGGTATATGGCCGATAGGCTTGGGGACCCTACGCCGCGGTTGGCGGGGAGGTTGACCCTTAACCCGATAGCGCATATAGATATCCTCGGGGCCTTGGCCTTCATCCTCTTCAAGATAGGATGGGCGAAGCCGGTCCCCGTCAACTTCAATAACCTCAGGAATCCGGAGAGGGATATGATATGGGTCGCCTTCGCCGGACCCTTAAGCAATATCGTCATCGGAGCGGCGATGGGGATTGGGATAAGGATATCGTTCGGGGTTTCGGCCGGCGATCTCCCGATATGGGCGAAGTTCGGGCTCCTCTTCTTCATATATGGCTTCATCATCAACATCGCCCTGGCCGTCCTCAACCTCATCCCCATCCCCCCTTTAGATGGATCGAGGATCATAGGGGGGATTATGGGTTGGGGATACGATTACAGGATGGCGAGGGCCGAGATGATAGGGGTCGTGGTCCTCTTCCTCCTCCTCAGCCTGAACCTGCTTGGGAAGCTCATATGGCCTGTTGTCGGGATATTCTCCTCTTTGATAACTGGTCATACAATAGGGGAGCTCTTCATCGCTTTCTCTATATTATTGCGGTGAAATGGAAGGCCTTGCGATCCCTCAAGTGAAGATAGAGGTGTTCGAAGGGCCTCTGGACCTCCTCCTTACGCTCGTGAAGGAGGAGGAGCTGGACGTCCGTAGGATCCCGATATCGAGGATATTGGCCGATTTCCTGAGATACCTTGAGATGATGGAGACCGTAGAGCTCGAGGTCTGGTCCGACTACCTCCTGATGGCCGCTACCCTCATCTACATAAAGTCGAGGATGCTCCTACCATCGGATGAGGAGGAGGTGTTCGACGAGGAAGGGGAAAGGGCTAAGGAGGAGCTCGTCAGGAAGCTCGTCGAGTATAAGAGGTTCAAGGAGGCATCCTCTATCCTCGAGGATATGCTCGAGAGGCAGATGGACGTTTTCATGAGGGAAGGGGAGGAGGAAGAAGGGGGAACGCTCTTCGAGATCGTCGCTCTCGTCGATGCTTTTGTGGAGGTTATGAAAAGGTTTAGATCGAAGCCACCTGGGCACGAGATCGAGCTCGAAGGGCTGAGGATAGAGGATTTCATGGATGCCATAATGAGGATGGTTGCGGATAGGGCGCTCCAATTCGAGGAAATGATGGCGGGATACAGGACGAGGATGGAGATGGTGGTTGCGTTCCTCGCCCTCCTCGAGCTCATTAGGAGGGGGCTTGTATGGGTTAGGCAGGAAGCCCCATATGGGGCCATATGGATAGGGGCGAGATGAGATACGAGGAGGCGAAGGGGATAATCGAGGCGCTCCTTTTCACATCCTCCGAGCCCCTTAGCGTAGGGTTCATATCGGAGGTCATCGGGGTCAAAGGCGAGTCGGAAGTGGAAAGGATATTGGAGGATTTAAAAAGGGAATACGATGCGAGGGGAGGGGCGATAAGGATAGCGAAGGTGGCCGGAGGCTTCGTCATGTGCACCCATCCGCGCTTCGCCCCATGGATAAGGGCGATGAAGGGGATTAGGAAGGAGGTGAGGCTTTCGCCCGCAGCCCTCGAGACCCTTGCGATAATAGCTTATAAACAGCCGATAACGAAGGCCGAGATAGAGGTCATAAGAGGGGTTAAATCCGACTCCCCATTGGAATACCTCATGGAAAAGGGTTTAGTGAGGGTTGTTGGGAGGAAGGAGGTTCCTGGAAGGCCGTATCTTTATGGGACAACGCAGAAGTTCCTTTCCATGTTCGGGCTCTCAAGCCTTAGGGACCTCCCCAGGATAGAGGAGGTGGAGGATGAAGGAGAGGCTGAATAAGTTCATGGCGAGATGTGGGGTTGCTGCGAGGAGGAAATGCGATGCCATGATAGCATCTGGGAGGGTTAAGGTGAACGGAGAGGTGGTTTTAGATCCGGGGAGGAGGATAGAGCCTGGGAAGGACGTTGTGGAGGTGGATGGGAAGGAGATCGTGCCGCAGAAGCCCGTATACATAGCGCTTTACAAGCCCGTGGGATACCTTTCCACGATGTCCGATCCATTCGGGAGGCCGACGATCCGAGAGCTTATAAAGGATGTGAAGGAAAGGGTTTTCCCGGTTGGGAGGTTGGACTCGGACTCCGAGGGGCTTTTGCTTCTCACAAACGACGGGGACCTCGCGAACGTCCTCTCCCATCCCAGATATGGAAAGGTCAAGGTATACGAGGTTAAGGTAAGGGGGCGTCCGAGCAGGGAGAGGCTCGATATATTGGAGAGGGGTATTCCGATGGACGGGGAGATCACAGCCCCATCGAAGATAGAGGAGATAGGGGAGGATACGCAAGGCAACGCCATCCTCAGGGTCTTCATAAGGGAAGGGAGGAAGAGGCAGATAAGGAGGATGATGGGGTTCATAGGGCATGAGGTCCTAAGGCTGAAGAGGGTCTCGATAGGCCCTATTTCCTTGAACGGGCTCGAACCGGGGGAGTATAGATATCTGACGGAGGAGGAGGTAGAGATCTTAAAGGAGCAAGGCTCGACCATAGGCTAAAGGGGTGTGAGTGGATATGTCGGAAGACGGGTGGCGCAAGGATATCATGGAGCTTCTGGAGGGGAAGAGGAGGGAGGTTGATAGGTTAGACGAGGAGATAGTCAAGCTCCTCAATAAGAGGGCCCACCTCGCCATGGAGATAGGCAGGATAAAGAGGGAGCTTGGGATGGATCCATTCGACCCGGTAAGGGAGAGGGATGTGATGAAGAACGTCATATCATGCCTTGGGGATGGGCCGTTCCCGGAGAGGGCGCTCAAGGCCGTTTACAGGGAGATAATGGCCGGGTGCAGGCTCTTGGAGAGGGAGATAACGGTGGCCTTCCTCGGACCGGAGGCTTCCTTCACACATCAGGCTGCGAGGATGAGGTTTGGGGAGGGGGCGATATACCTTTCAAGGGATTCCGTGTCGGATGTGTTCGAGGAGGTGAGGAAGGGGGAGGCGGATTGGGGTGTGGTCCCGATACAGAACTCTATCGAGGGGATAGTCAAGGGGACGTTGGACGAGTTCGTGGAATCGGACTTGAAGATATGCGACGAGATAGTTATGAGGATAGAGCTCTGCCTCTTATCAAATGCCCACTCAATAGCGGAGATAGAGAGGGTCTACACGAACCCGATGGCCCTGGGGCAATGCAGGAAGTGGCTCCAGAAGAACCTTCCGAAGGCCGAGGTTATAGAGGTTTTCTCGACGAGCGAGGGGGCGAGGAGGGCGGTATCGGACCCGAGGTCTGGAGCGATAGCCGGGGAGGCGGCCGCGGATATATATGGGCTGAGGATCCTCAAGAAGGGGATAGAGGACTACGCGCATAACATGACGAGGTTCCTCGTAGTTGGGAGGGAGATGGCATCCAGGAGGACTGGGAAGGACAAGACATCCATAGCGGTTGCCATAAAGGACAGGGTTGGCGCGCTCCATGACCTCCTTAAGCCTTTTAAGGAGAAAGGGATAAACCTGACGATGATAGAATCCAGGCCTATGAGGACGGCATCTTGGGATTACATATTCTTCCTCGACATGAACGGCCATATAGAGGATGAGGAGGTAGCCGCCGCCCTCGAGGAGGTAAGGGGGATGGCGACGATGTTCAAGATACTCGGGTCCTATCCTTCCGGGGAGTGATCCGATTTGTGGCTCGAGCATATAGCCGAGATAGAGCCATATAAGCCCGGAAAGCCGATATCGGAGGTGGAGAGGGAGCTCGGGATAAAGGGGGCTGTGAAGCTCGCATCGAACGAGAACCCCATATCCCCATCCCCTAAGGCCGTCCAGGCGATCCTCGAAGCCGTGAGGGATATCAACAGATATCCGGATGGGAGTGGATTTTACCTTAAGAAGAAGCTCTCGCAGCACCTCGGAATAGGGGAGGATTTCATAATACTCGGGAATGGATCGAATGAGATAATAAACATGATAGGGGTTGCGTTCCTCTCGGATGGTGACGAGGCCATATTCGCGGATCCATCGTTCGATATATATCGTATCGTCACGAGGATGTCCAACGCGAGGGGGGTGGTCGTCCCCACAAGATCTTGGAAACACGACCTTCCGGCCATGGCCGGGAAGGTAACGGATAGGACGAGGGTGATCTTCATCTGCAACCCGAACAACCCGACTGGGACCATAGTGACGAGGGATGAGGTGGAGGAGTTTATGGAGGCGATCCCGCCGGGCATCCTCGTCGTCTTCGACGAAGCCTATTGGGAATATGCCCCTCGCCATCTGATGCCGGATGTGATAAAGTATATTATGGAGGGGAGGGATGTGATAGCCCTCAGGACGTTCTCCAAGATCTACGGCCTTGCCGGGCTCAGGATCGGGTATGGGATGGCGAGGCCTCAGATAATAGAGTATCTGGAGAGGGTCAGGCCTCCCTTCAACGTCAGCTCCTTAGCCCAAGCGGCGGCGATGGCGGCCCTCGATGACGAGGAGCATGTGAGGAGGACTATCGAGGCGAACGAGGAGGGGAAGAGGTATCTGTATGAGGAGTTGGGGAAGCTTGGCCTTGGATACGTTCCGACATATGCTAACTTCATCCTTGTGGATGTCGGAAGGGATTCGAGGGAGGTAGCGGATATGCTCCTTAAGGAGGGGGTTATAGTTAGGCCTATGAAGGGGAAGATATCGAACTACATAAGGGTCACTATAGGGTTGCGCCACGAGAACGAGGCGTTTATATCCGCTATAAGGAAGGTGATCTCTTTATGAAGGTGGGGTTTGGAAAGGAGGTGTTGCCACGATGATCTTCGTGATGAAGCCGGATTACAAGAGGGAGGAGCTCGAGCACCTGATAGACAAGCTTAAAAGCCTCGGGTTGAGGGTGGACATATCGGTGGGTGTTTCGAGGACGGTTGTAGGGGCCATAGGGGATGAGGACATATTGAGGCCCCTTTCCCTCGAGGCGATACCTGGGGTGGAGAGGGTCATACCGATAATGACCCCCTATAGGCTTGTGAGCAGGGAGTTCAAGGTCGAGGACACGATAATAGACGTTAACGGGGTGAAGATAGGGGGGAAGGGGATAGTTGTCATAGCCGGCCCTTGCTCCGTCGAGGGGAGGGAGAAGCTCCTTGAAGTGGCGAGGAAGGTGAAGGAAGCCGGGGCACATATGCTTAGGGGTGGTGCTTTTAAGCCCCGCCCCTCCGGACCCTATAGCTTCCAGGGGCTTGGGGAGGAGGGGTTGAAATACCTGGCTGAGGCGAGGGAGGAGACAGGGCTTCCCGTGGTGACGGAGGTAATGGACACGAGGGATGTGGAGCTTGTGGCCAGATATGCCGATGTCCTTCAGATAGGGTCGAGGAACATGACCAACTACTCGCTCCTCAAGGAGGTTGGGGAATGCGATAAGCCCGTCCTCCTAAAGAGGGGCCTTATGTCTACGGTTACGGAGTTCCTGACGGCCGCAGAATATATAGTATCGAGGAAGAACAAGGATGTGATACTGTGCGAGAGGGGGATAAGGACGTTTGAGGACCTGACGAGGCATACGCTGGACATAAACGCTGTCCCGCTTGTTAAGAGCCTAAGCCACCTGCCCATAATAGTCGATCCGAGCCATGGGACCGGGAAGTCCGCTTTGGTCCCACCGATAGCCAAGGCCGCCATTGCCGCCGGAGCCGATGGGATAATGGTGGAGGTCCATCAGAACCCAGAGGAAGCGCTTTCAGATGGGCCTCAATCCCTTAAGCCGGAGCAGTTCAAGGCGATGATGGAGGAGCTAAGAGCCGTGGCGACCGCCGTAGGGAGGGAGCTTCGGTAATGGAGGGATTTCGGATCTTCCCGGCGAGGAGGATAGAGGGGGAGATCTCCGTTCCCGGGGATAAATCCATATCCCATAGGGCCCTTATGCTCGGCGCTATATCGGATGGGGTGACGAGGGTGAGGAACTTCCTCACATCCGATGATTGTATGAGGACGATATCGGCCTTCAGGGCCATGGGGATTGAGATAGAAGAGGGGGAGGAGGTAAGGATCGAGGGGAAGGGGATAAGGGGGCTTGAGGAGCCATCGGATGTCATAGACCTTGGGAATTCGGGAACGGCGATGAGGCTCATCCTCGGGATCCTCTCAGGCCAGCCTTTCTTCTCCGTCCTAACAGGGGACAGCTCCTTGAGGAGGAGGCCGATGGGGAGGGTGACGAAGCCCCTCACGGAGATGGGGGCAAGGATATCTGGAAGGTGTGGGGGGGAATATCCGCCTATATCCGTGGTTGGGGGGGAGCTCAGGGCGATAGAGCACAAGGTCGAGGTGGCGAGCGCCCAGGTTAAATCCGCCTTGCTCCTCGCCGGGCTTTACGCCAAGGGGAGGACGGAACTCCACCTCCCTCAGGTGTGCAGGGATCATACCGAGAGGATGATGAGGTGGTTTGGGGTGGACGTTCGGTCCGATGGCCTGTCCATATCGATAGAAGGGCCGGCGCAGCCGAAGGGGAGCGATGTGTATGTCCCCGGCGATATATCGTCGGCCGCTTTCTTCATAGTTGCCGCTTCCGTTATGGATGGATCGTACTTGAGGATAAAGGACGTCGGGGTTAATCCGACCAGGACCGGCATCCTCGATGCCCTCTCCATGATGGGAGCGGATATAGAGATCGAAGGGGAGAGGGAGGTATGTGGGGAGCCGGTGGCGGATATAATAGTTAGGGGTAGGGGATCTTTAAAGGGGATAAAGGTATGTGGGGATCTCATCCCGAGGATGATAGACGAGATCCCGGTCCTCTCCGTGGCCGCGGCCATGGCCTCCGGCGAGACGGAGATAAGGGATGCCGCCGAGCTTAGGAAGAAGGAGTCCGATAGGATATCGTCCATGGCGGAGGAGCTTAGGAAGGCCGGGGTTCACGTGGAGGAGCTCGGGGATGGGATGGTGATAAGGGGGGAGGGGAGGCTCTTGCCGTCCGTCTTCGAGAGCCATGGGGATCACAGGGTAGCTATGGCGATGGCCATAGCCTCCCTCCTCTGCGATGGAGGCCCTTCGGAGGTGAGGGATGTGGGTTGGATCTCCACATCGTTTCCCGGGTTCTTCGAGCTCCTCGAAAAGGTGGTCGTCAGATGAAGAGGATATCCATAGCGATAGATGGTCCTGTTGGGGCCGGCAAATCGACGGTTGCCAGGATGGTTGCCGAAAGGCTTGGATACGAATACGTGGATACGGGGGCCATGTATAGGGCCTTGGGCTGGAAGGCCGTATCCATGGGGATACCGCTGTCCGAGGAAGATGCCCTCCTCTCCCTCCTCGATGGGATGAGGATAAGGTTTGAGGGGGGGAAGGTCATCCTGGACGGGGAGGACATAACGGAGAGGATAAGGGCTCCGGAGGTCGGGGGATGGGGATCGATCGTCGCCACACATAGGAAGGTAAGGGAGAGGATGGTGGAGATCCAGAGGGAGATGGGATCGAGGAAGGGGGTTGTCATGGAGGGGAGGGATATAGGGACCGTGGTGATGCCCGATGCCGAGCTCAAGATCTACCTCGACGCATCCTTGGAGGAGAGGGGGAGGAGGAGGTTTGTTGAGTTGAGGAATAGGGGATACGAGGTGGATTTGGAGGAAGTGATGAAGGAGATAAGGGAGAGGGATAATAGGGACATGGGGAGGGAATGGGGTGCCCTGAAGATGGCCGAGGATGCCGTTTACATCGACTCCACAGGGATGGGGATCGAGGATGTCGTCTCGAGGATAGAGGGTTTGGCGAATAAGATATGCGAGGGCTGATATACCTCATAAGCCATTACTTAGTCTGGGGGGCGTTCGGGTTCTTCCTCAGGTTTACCGTGAGGGGTTTGGAGAACGTCCCGAGGGAGGGGGCTCTTCTGGTCGCCTCGAACCATCTCAGCTACCTCGATCCGGTAGTTGTCGGGAACGCATTCCCGAGGGAGCTACACTACATGGCGAAGTCGGATCTCTTCGAGATCCCCCTCTTCTCATCCTTAATAAGGCTCTACAACGCCTTTCCTGTGGAGAGGGGGAGGGCGGATCTGAAAGCCCTCGAGACGACCTTAAGGCTGTTGAGGGAGGGGAAAGCGGTCCTCATATTCCCAGAAGGGACGAGGAGCAGGACGGGGAGGCTTCAGAGGGCGAAGGGAGGGGTTGGGGTCATAGCTTACAAGGCCAAGGTTCCGGTCCTCCCAACCTATATATCCGGGACCCAGAAGGTCCTTCCGCCAGGCAGGGCGATCCCGAGGCTTTCCAAGGTGGAGGTGAGGTTTGGGAAGCCCGTTCCACTTCGGGACCTTTACGATATGGACGAGGACAAGAGGGTTTATATACTCATAGCCGAGAGGATAACGGCGGCGATAGCCGCTCTTGGAGGCGAGTGGGATCTTTTCCTATCCCTCATGGCGAGGGATGAGGTGGCCAGGGCTTTCCTATAAAAAGGGGGTGGGAGGGATTTATCGGGCTTTTCGGGAAGGCACGATTGAGGAGGCCTTTCAAGATCTAAACCAAAAGGGGGTAGAAGAGGATTATGGCTTTTGAGGATATCCGTAACGATATGGAGGAACCTATGGAGGAGGTGAGAGAGGAGGTTATCGAGGAGGAGTTCCCCGAGGAGGAGATAGAGATCTCCCCCGAGGAATACGAGGAGACGATGAGGCATGTGGAGGAGAAGGAGATAGTCAAGGGGAAGGTGATACAGATACTCGGGGACGAGGTGATCGTGGACATAGGATACAAGGCGGAGGGGGTGATACCGATATCGGAGTTCGAGAGGCCCGGATTCCCCCTCGATGTCAAGGTTGGGGACGAGATAGAGGTCCTCGTCGAGAAGAAGGACACCCCTGAGGGCTTCATAGTCGTATCGAAGAGGAAGGCGGACAACATAAGGAGGTGGGAGAGGATAACGGAGAGCTACGAGAAGGGGATCCCTATAGATGCTTATTGCTTGAGGAGGGTTAAGGGGGGGCTTGAGGTCGATGTAGAGGGGGTGAGGGCCTTCCTTCCCGCATCCCAGGTGGAGATGAGGGTTCCGAAGGATTTGGAATCCTACATAGGCCAGAAGCTCAAGGTGGTCGTGATAAGGTTCAACAAGAGGAGGAGCAACGTGGTCGTATCGAGGAAGGTCCTCGTAGAGAAGGAGTTGGAGAGGAAGAGGCAGGAGCTATTCGCCACCTTAAAGGAAGGGGAGGTGAGGAGAGGGGTTGTAAGGAGCATAGTGAGCTTCGGGGCCTTCGTGGACATAGGAGGCGTTGAGGGGCTCCTCCACATAACGGATATGTCGTGGGCGAGGGTGAACCATCCATCCGAAATCCTGTCCGTCGGGGATGAGATAGATGTCGTCGTGAGGTCCTTCGACCCGGAGGCCCAGAGGATATCGTTAAGCAGGAAGGAATTGCTTCCGGATCCGTGGGAGGACATAGAGGAGAAGTATCCGGTGGGAACCGTAGTCAAGGGGAAGGTGGTGAACATAACGGATTATGGGGCCTTTGTTGAGCTGGAGCCAGGGGTTGAAGGGCTCATCCATAGTTCCGAGATGACATGGTCGAGGAGGGTAAAGCATCCGTCGAAGTATGTCTCCATAGGCCAGGAGATAGAGGTGAAGGTCCTCAGGATAGATAAGGACAACAGGAGGATAGGGCTGAGCCTGAAGAGGGTCAAGCCGGATCCCTGGGATACGGTGAAGGAGAGGTATCCGGTTGGGTCGAAGGTCGAGGGGATAGTGAGGAACATAGTGGACTATGGGGCTTTCATAGAGCTTGAGGAGGGGATAGACGGGCTATTGCACATATCCGAGATGTCCTGGACGAAGAAGATATCGCATCCGAGGGAGGTCTTAAAGAAGGGCTCGAGGATAGAGGCGGTGGTCAAGGATGTGGACGAGGAGAATAGGAGGATATCGCTTTCTATAAAGGAGTTCTTGCCAAACCCGTGGGATACGGTGGAGGAGAAGTATCCTGTTGGGAAGGTCGTTACCGGGAAGGTGACGAGCGTCGCGAACTTCGGGGTTTTCGTGGAGCTCGAGGAGGGGATAGAAGGCCTAATCCACGTATCCCAGCTCCAGAGCGGAGGGGCTGGCCTTCCGATATCCAAGATCTCCCCCGGGATGGAGATAACGGCGAAGGTGATAAGCGTGTCGAAGGAGGAGAGGAGGATAAGGCTGAGCGTCAAGAAATACCTCGAGGACATGGAGAGGGAGGAATACGAGAGATACTTAAGGGAGCAGAAGGAGAAGGGACAGGATGATAGATGAGGATAAATTCGAGGTATTCGTCGGCATAACGAGATCCCTGAGCTCGACCTTAGATCCGGAGGAGGTCCTCGAGCTCGTCATGGAATCCGTGAACAAACTCGTCGGATCGGAAGGGAGTTCCCTCCTCCTCATGGATGAGGACGCGAATAGGCTCTATTTCAAGGTGGCGACGGGCCCGAAGGCCAAGGAGGTGAAGAGGTTCAGCTTAAGGCCGGGGGAGGGGATCGTAGGATGGGTGGTCCAGACGGGAAGGCCCCTTCTTGTCCCAGACGCCACGAGGGATCCGAGGCATAAGAGGGAGATAAGCTTGTATCTTGAGGAGGAAGGTTTTGAGACGAGGTCCATAATATGCGTTCCCCTCGAGATCCACGGGAAGGTCATAGGGGCTATAGAAGCCGTGAACAAGGCCGGAGGTGGAACGTTCGATGAGGAGGATCTGAAGCTCCTAACGGCCCTCTCCGGCCATGTCTCCCTCGTTTTGAGAAACGCCAGGATGTATGAGGAGATATCGAGGGAGAACATCGCCCTCCGCCGATCCCAGGATCCGGGCCATAAGCTCGTATTCGCCAGCAAGGAGATGGCCAGGATATACGAGCTCCTGAGGAAGGTGGCGAGGACAAATGCCACCGTGCTCATAGTAGGGGAGAGCGGGACCGGAAAGGAGCTCCTGGCCAGGGAGATCCATAGGTTGAGCCCGAGGTCCGAAAAGCCGTTCATACCCGTCAACTGCTCGGCCATCCCCGAAACCCTTTTGGAAAGCGAGCTCTTCGGCTACGAGAAAGGGGCATTCACCGGGGCCTCCTCAAGAAAGCTCGGGAGGTTCGAGCTCGCGGATAAGGGGACCATATTCCTGGATGAGATATGCGAGATGAGCCCGGCCCTCCAGGCTAAGGTCCTGAGGGTCCTGCAGGAGAAGGAGTTCGAGAGGTTAGGAGGGGAAAGGACGATAAAGGTCGATTTCAGGGTCGTTGCGGCTACCAATAAGGATATAGAGGAGGAGGTCAGGGGTGGAAGGTTCAGGGAGGATCTGTATTACAGGCTCAACGTCTTCCGTATAGATGTCCCCCCGCTTAGGGAAAGGAAGGACGATATAATACCCCTCGCACGCTATTTCATCGAGAGGTTCTCGAAAGAGCTCGGGAAGGCTCCTCCTCAGCTTTCGGAGGAGGCCATAGATCTCCTCCTTTCATATGAATGGCCTGGAAACGTCAGGGAGCTGCAGAACGCCATGGAAAGGGCTGTCGTCCTCTCCTCCGGGCTCATATTTCCGGAACACCTCTTTATAAGGATCGAAGAAGATGAGATACCTCTGGATAGGAAATGGGATGAAGCCCAAAGGGATTTCAAGAGGATATACTTAACGAAGATTTTAACGAAGACGGGATGGAATAGGAAAAGAGCAGCGGAAATCCTCGGGATAAGGAATACATATCTGTCGAGGCTTATAAGGGAGCTCGGAATAGGGGGTTATAAAAAATCATAATTGAAAGGCCCGCCACATTGCACGGATTTATAAAGGATCCTGCGACCTCCTTCGCTTGAAGCTTTACCCTCCTTGATTTACCTTTTAGCATCCCTTGGCATGGAGATTGATTATTCAGATTTTCGGCTGGGCCGCTCTTTTTGGGATTTCTGAGGGGAAAGGAGGGGTTAGTTTGAGATCCCTGGAGGTTTATATAAGGGAGGTCAGCAAATATAGCGTCCTTTCGGAGGAGAGGATGAGGGAGCTTGGGATGAGGAAGGGGAAGGAGGAGATAAAGGAGATGGTCGAGGGGAACCTGAGGCTTGTGATATCCATCGCAAGGAGGTATTCGAACCTCGGGGTTGAGATGATGGACCTAATCCAGGAGGGGAACATGGGTTTGATAAGGGCTGTGGAGAAGTTCGATCCATCGAAGGGGGTTAAGTTCAGCACATATGCCACGTGGTGGATAAGGCAGGCCATATGCAAGGCCATCTCTTCCCAATCCATAGTTAAAGCCCCCTCGAGGGTCAGGGAGAGGTCGAGGAAGTTGAGGAAATTAGTGAGGAGGATCCAGGCTGAGAGCGGGGGGAGGCCTTCTCAGGAGGAGCTTACCGGTATCGCGGGGGTTAAGAAGGAAGAGATAGAGGTCTTGGAAGGGCTTTTATCTCCTACGATCTCCATGGATGCGGATAGAGGCTTAAGGCCTATGGAGGAAAGGCTCGCATTTGGGGAGGAGGATGTCGGGAAAGAGGAGATCCTCTATCTTCTCTCCTGTCTGACGGATAAGGAGAGGGAGGTGATATCCCTGAGGTATGGATTGGGGTTAGGGAAGGGGATGACGTTGAGGGAGGTTGGGGAGGTTATGGGGATGTCGTCGGAATGGGTTAGAAAGGTCGAGGCCTCGGCGCTGGCTAAAATGAGGGATATGGTCCGGGCTCTATAATCCTCTCCCTACCTTCTCAACGTATCCCCTCTCCGCCGACCTGTAAGCCGCCATGATCAATCCTATGTTCTTCCTTCCGTCCTCTCCCGTGACGAGCGGATCTTCGATCCCCTCGATGCATTTTGCGAAATGGTCGAGCTGGAGCTCGAAAAGCTCTATGGGCGGCCATATCCTCTCGAAGGACCCGGCATTCGTCCTCCATTTCATGAGCCATCCCTTCCCATCCGGGAGGGCGTAGATGTAAACGGAGCCCTTTGTCCCGTAGATCTCGAGGATGGTTTCCGAATACGGGGTATTGTAGCTTGTTGAGATCACGATCTGCACGCCGTCGGATGTCCTGCCAACAACGGTTGCCGTTTCCTCGATCCTCCACCCCCTGACCCTTGAATCCTTAATAGCCGAGATCTCGGAGATATCCCCTAAGAGGAAGGCCATGAGGTCGAGGAGATGCGATCCGACGTCGATGAGGACCCCTCCCCCGCTTATTTCGGGATCGAGCCTCCAGGATCCGGGTTCTATGTCATACCATTTCATCATCTGCGCCCTCGCCATTACGATCTCCCCGAATTCCCCCGATTCTATCATCCCCTTTATCTCCCTATATGCTGGATGGAACCTCATGATGAAGCATATCTGGAGGTGTTTCCCGCTCTTCCTCGCTTCCTCTATTATCTCATCGCATTCACGGACCGTCCTGGCCATCGGCTTCTCAAGGAGGACGTGTTTCCCAGCCCTCAGGGCTGCTACGGCATGATCCTTGTGAAAGGCGACGGGGGTGGAGATATAGACGGCATCGATCTCCCCATCGGATAGGAGATCGAGGACATCCGTATACGACCTTTTCGCCCCGTATTCCGAGGCTATAGCCCTTGCCCTCTCCTTATCCCTCACCATGACCGCTACGAGTTCTGCGCTGTCTATGGCCTTCATGGAAGGCATCGTCCTTCTCCTCGCGACGCTCCCAGCCCCTATAACCCCCCATCCTATCCTCATTTCTACCACCTCCTCCCGGCGAGGTTCCCTTACCTTCGTTCATTATACCGTAGGAAATGGGTATGCGGTCAACCTCATCCACTTACGAAGTGGAATTCGGCCCTCCCTGCATTCGGAATGCGGATCGTAACCATCCTCGTAGGGGCAGGCTCCCGTGCCTGCCCATGATTTTGGGCAACCACAGGGGGTTGCCCCTACGATTCCGAATTCCCTTTAGGAGGTGGTTACCTTGTGGGCGACGCAGTCAGAATTCAGCCCCCCCTCCGTTGACATCGCATGGCGGTTTATGTTATCATTGAAGAAAAGGTCGGGATTCTGAAACCGTATCGGGAAGGTGGTGTAAGGTGTTGAGGCGCATAGCTTTGTCCTTCCTATCCCTTGGCCTTTTGGCATCCTCCGCCTATGGCGCTACTTTCGGCATGAACAAGGTCGTTACCAGGAAGTTCGAATGGCGCATAGCAAGCTCTCCCCATTTCGACCTCTACTTCTATAAGGAGTGCGAGGATGTCGTGCCGAGGGTCCTCGGGTATCTCGAGAGGGCTTATGAGAAGGTTGGGAAAAGGCTTAGCTTGTATCCGCCTGCTAAGATCAAGGTCTTCCTTTATGCCAATCACAACGATTTCGAGCAGTCCTCCTTAGCATCCCTCATCGCCGAGAACACGGGGGCGTTCACGGATCTCGGGAAGTTCAGGATCGTCCTGCCTTCTACTCCGAGGAGGAAGGATCTCGAAAGCACCGTGGTCCACGAATATACACATGTCGTCGTCTCATATCTGCTCGGAGGGGACAAGTTCAAATCCCTGTTTCTCCTCAAGGATATGTTCCTCTTCCCCGACTGGCTAAACGAGGGGATATCGGAATATATGGCCGAGGATTGGGATTCCGTGGCGGACATGTATATGAGGGATGCGGTGCTCTCCGGCGCCGTATTCTCCTTGTCGGAGATAAGGAAGTTCCGCCCCCTCCCATCTTACTGGGTCGGATACAAGCAGGGGCAGAGCATGGTCCAGTATATATCGGACAGGTTCGGGATGGAGAAGCTCAAGGATTTCATAATCGAGGTTTGGAGGGATGGCGATATAGGGAGGGCATCTATGAAAGCCTTTGGGCTTCCTATCTCAAGGCTTGAGAGGGACTGGATGGATTCCCTGAGCTCTTTTTATAAGAAGCAGGCGGAGGGGAGGAAGGCTCCGGAGGAGTATGGCGATAGGATAATGGGGGGGATAGCGGGATCGAACCCCATTTTCTCCCCGGACGGGAGGAAGGTGGCGTTCCTTGCGGACAAGGAGGGGTATGCCGATCTATTCGTCATGGATCTCCGGAAAGGATCCTTCAAAAGGCTTTTAAAGGGGAAGATATCGAGGTCTATAGATCTGGTGAGGCAGGATGGGAAGGCCCTCTCGTGGTTCCCGGATGGGAGGAGGATAGCGTTTATAGGGGAAAGGTCTGGAAAGGAATACCTTTGCATAGTGGACGTCGAGACGGGGAGGCTTAGGAGGATAGGGATTCCCGGCCATGGTTCCATCCTCTCCCCGGATATATCCCCGGATGGCAGGAAGCTCCTCTTCGTCTCCGAAAAGGCCGATAGGTCCGACATATGCGTCATGGACATGGATACCGGCGAGGTTAAGGTCCTCATATCGAACGGCCGTTATAACTCGTATCCGTCATGGTCTCCCGATGGATCTTCCTTCTCCTTCCATTCCGAGGTTGGGAAACAGCTCGACGTATTCATCGCCGATGCCGATGGCGGATCGGTCCGCCCGCTTATCTCAGGGCCCGGGGACGATTTCGCCCCTGTCTGGTTTCCGGGCGGCGATAGGCTGGCCTTCATCTCCGATAGGGATGGGTTCAACGACCTATATGAGCTCGATATCGGGACGGGGAAGGTTTACAGGCTCACAGAGGTCGTAACGGGCATCTTCAGGCCATCGATATCTCCGGATGGGAAGTCGATAGCGTTTACATCGTATAAAAAGGGTAAAAGGTGCATATATATCGGATCTATGGACCGCTTCTCGAGGATGCCGTCCGGGGAGGCGATAAGGGAATGCGAGGTGGAGGAGGAGCCGGATTTCAGGGATTACCTGGTATATGGGTCCTACATATCCTTCTCCCCGGACTTCCTCGCCCTTCCATGGATAGATTACGACTCGCGGCAAGGCGATGTGAGCCTCCTTCTCGCCTCGGATGTAAGCGACGTGACCGGGGCCCATGAGCTATACTCCGAGGTATCCATCTCCCCCGACGTTCCGAAATATGCCGGGCTTAGGTATATGGTCGATTACAGATACAACGCCATGAGGCCTCTCCTCGTTATAAGGTCCATAGGAGGGACGACGGGGAGGAGGGAGATAAAGCTCAAGGACTGGGTGCTGAAGGATCTAAGGACGACGTATAATGCGAACGTCCTCCTAATAGGTTATCCCATTGATAGGTTCAGGAGGGTGGAGTTCGGGCTTCTGACCGATCTCGAGCACAGGTCCATAATGGGGACGGATATAAGCGCGAACGTGGTCGAGAACGCGGCCTTTATAAGGATGACGGGCGATACGACGTTCCTCGTCCCGGTTCAGGAGGAGAGGCTATCGAGCGACATAAGGTATGGATCCCGCTACCAGCTCTTCTTCTATAAGGCCACGAAGATGTTTAAGGGCAGCTTCGACTGGTGGAACTTCTCCATCGATTACCAGAGATACGTCCCCGTTGGAAGGAAGGCGGTCTTAGCTGCGAGGCTTTATGGGGAGCTCAGGGGCGGTCCGGATAGGCCTCCTCTATCGATAGGCGATGACGACAGGATCCTCAGCGGGTCGGACGATTACACGATTCGTGGGATCCCCCCTCGAACGATCTGGGGGGATAACATAGGGACGTTCAACTTAGAGCTACGTTACGATATCATGAGGCCCGAGGCCTCGATAGATTTGATATGGCCTGGGATATACCTCAGGCAGATACAGGGGGTTATCTTCTCGGATAACGGGTTCATATGGGATAACGAGTCCGGGGTAGGATCTGGGAAGGCCATATCCTCTATAGGCCTTGGGCTCAGGGCCGTCCTCTTCCTCGCTAAGATGATGCCCATAACCCTGAGGGCCGATACGGCCTACAGCTTGGACGGGAAATACCGTCCTACCTTCTATTTAAAGCTCGACCAGGCGTTTTAGGGGTTGGGGATGAAGGGTTACATCATATCCCACGATATAGGGACGACGGGGAACAAGGCCACGTTGTTCGATATATCTTCAGGAACCATCAAGGACAAGGCGTTCGTCCCATATGACACGTTCTATCCATATCCAGGGTGGGCGGAACAGGATCCGGAGGGGTGGTGGGATGCGGTTGTGAAGTCGACCCAGATCCTCCTCTCCAGGAACCGGGATGCCATCCGGCGTATCGAGGCCATAGGTTGTAGCGGCCAGATGATGGGATGTCTTCCCGTAGATGGGAGGGGCGTTCCCCTTCTGCGTTCGATAATCCATGCCGATATAAGGAGCCTGAGGCAAGTGGATCTGATAGGGAGCGAGCTCGGGAGGGAGCGCATTTATGGGATAACCGGGAACGTCCTCGATCCCCATTACCCCCTTCCTAAGATGCTATGGCTTAAGGAGAACGAGCCGGATATATACAGGAAGGCGAGGTTCTTCCTGCAATCGAAGGACTACATAACCTTTAGGATGACGGGCGTCCTCGGATATACAGACCCATCCGACGCATCCCTCACCGCGATGTGGGATATAAGGAGGAGGGACTGGTCCGATGAGATCCTCTCCTTTTTAGGGATGGGACGGGATATGATGCCGACCGTCGTCCCATCATCCCATGTTTTAGGGGGATTAAGGGGGGATGTTGCGTCGATCATGGGGCTCCCATCGGGTATACCGGTGGTGGTTGGGGGAGGGGATGGGGCATCCGCCACGATTGGAGCTGGGCTCGTCTCGCGTGGGAAGGCGTATAACTACATAGGGGGGACGTCGTGGATAGCCACTTTATCGCCGGAGCCGCTTCTCGATCCCGAGATGAGGGTCTTTCACTTCGCCGACATGCAGGAGGGATGGGTGGACGTAGTTGGGACGGTTCAGTGTGCCGGAAGCTCTTACGACTGGTTTATCCGGGAGATGGGGGAGAAGGAGTTGAAGGAAGCGGAGTCCATCGGCACATCCCCTTATTCGCTTATGGACGAGGTGGCCAGGAGATCGCCACCCGGCGCCAGGGGGCTGTTCTTCCTCCCTTACCTCATGGGGGAACGCACCCCTATATGGGATCCGCTTGCGAGGGGGGTTTTCTTCGGGCTGACCTTGGCCCATAAGAAGGAGGATCTGGCGAGGGCCGTCCTCGAAGGGGTGGCATATGCGCTTAACTCGATACTGGATGTCCTCCAGGAGCTTGGAGGGCCTATAGAGTCGGTGACCGTTATAGGCGGGGGGGCGAGGGGAACGCTTTGGAGGGAGATAATGGCGGACGTCTACGGGAAGAGGATAATCGTCCCGGACAACATAGGGGAGGCCACCTCCTACGGAGCGGCGATAGCTGCCGGGGTTGGGATAGGGGTTTTCGATGGGTTCCAAGCGGCCGAGAGATACTTGAGGATCGTGGCGGAACATATCCCGGACGAGGACAGGTCGAGGAGATATAGGGGGTTTTACGAGTTCTACCTATCCCTTTATCCTAAGATGAAGGATCTCTTTCACTCCCTCCATGTCCTCCTCTCCCAAGGATAAGCGATGGATCGGGAGGTGAACAGGGGTGGAGCTATTTAGGAAGCGCATAGATCTTTTGAGGGAGAAGTTGGATGAGCTCGGGATCGATTCGTTCCTAACGATCGATCCGGTGAACATAGGTTACATATGCGGGTTTTCTGGAAGCCCGGCCGTCCTCGTCATCTCCAAGGGCCTTCCCTCGCTCCTTGTCCCGAGGAGGGATGAGGAGCAAGCAGGGAGGGAGGTAGGGGGGCTTGTCGAGGTAATAGCTGTGGAGGGCTCCGTCCTTGAGGAGGCCTACGGGTTTCTTAAGAAGAAGGGGGTAAGGTCCGTCGGGATGGAGGCCGATAAAATATCGCATTCCGAATGGAGGAAGGGCTCGTGGAGGATGAGGGGTATAAGGCGCGTTATCTGCAAGGGGGTTGTGGAGGGGATGAGGATGAGGAAAAGTCCGGAGGAGATAGATGCGATAAGGGGGGCATCGAGGGTATCGGTTGAGGTATTCGGGGCTATCCCTGGCTTCTTATCCCCGGATATGAGCGAGATGGATCTCGCGGCCGAGATAGAATACAGGATGAGGAGGGGATATAAGGCGAGGGCGGCTTTCGATACGATCGTCGCTTATGGCCCCAACTCCGCAATACCTCATGCTATCCCGACGGATAGGGTTCCGGGGGAAGGGGATTCGATAAAGATAGATTTAGGGGCAAAGCTTCACGGATACTGTTCCGACATGACGAGGACGATCTTTTGGGGAAGGCCTTCGGAGGAGATGAAGAAGGTATATGGGATCGTCCTCGAGGCCCAGCTATCGGCCATAGATGCCGTTAGATCCGGGGTAAAGGCGAAGGATGTGGATCTTGCTGCGAGGTCCATAATAGAGAGGGCTGGATACGGTGGGATGTTCGTGCATCCAACCGGACATGGGATAGGGAGGGCCGTCCATGAGGGCCCGAGCATATGGAAGAAGGAGGATACGGTCCTCGAGACGGGGATGGTGATAACGATCGAGCCCGGGATATACATACCTGGCTTGGGAGGGGTAAGGATAGAGGACACGGTCCTCGTGAGGGATGATGGTGCGGAGGTCCTCACAGGGGATGCGGGGAAGGATATGTTAGTCCTTGCTTGACAAGTCCGATCTTTTGGGGTAGAATAAGGATTTGAGGAGGTGAAATACGAGCATGGGGATGGTATCCACGAACGACCTAAGGAGGGGGATGGTTGTTGAGATAGATGGGGAGCTATACCAGGTTGTCGAGTCGCAGCACGTGAAGATCGGGAGGGGAGGGGCTTTTGTTAAGGCGAAGCTTAGGAATATGGGAAGGGGAGGGGTTATAGAGAGGACGTTGAAGGCCGAGGAGAAGATACCGTATATCGAGCTTGAGGAGAAGCCGATGGTCTACCTTTATAGGTCTGGGGAGGAATACTGGTTTATGGACAAAGATACCTTCGACCAGATACCCCTTAAGGAGGAGGAGATAGGGAATGCCGTCCTATACCTAAAGGAGAACATGGATGTCAAGATGTTGATGCATGAAGGGAAGGTGATATCCGTCGAGCCTCCGACGTTCGTAGAGCTTAGGGTTGTCGAGACCGATCCGGGGCTGAAAGGGGACAGGGTGACGGCTGGGACGAAGCCGGCAAAGCTCGAGACCGGGCTTATAGTTCAGGTCCCCCTCTTCGTCCAGGTCGGGGACGTGGTCAGGATAGACACGAGGGATGGGTCTTATATAGAGAGGAGTTATGCGGCCGGCCCTGTGTAAAAGGGGATGAATGCCGAGGATATAAGGAAGCTCGTGATGATAGCCTGTGATTTGAACCTCCTCGAGCTGGAGGTCGAGGGGGAGGGGTTTAGGGTGAGGATAAAGAGGTCCCCTACCCCATCCCCTCCCGTCCACCGTGAGGATAAGGCGGAGGCCGAGATACATTACATAAAGGCGCCCCTTGTCGGGACCTTCAGGATCTCCAGGTCCCCTGGCGAACCGCCCCTTGTTTCCGTTGGGAGCGATGTGAGGGATGGCCAAGTCGTTTGCTATATAGAGGCGATGAGGATACCGAACGAGGTCATATCGGACAGGAAGGGGAAGGTCCTCCAGATACTCCTGGAGGACGGAACCCCTGTCCAATACGGCCAGCCGCTGATCGCCCTGGAGGTGGAGAGGGAGTAGGGATCGTGTTTAAGAAGATCCTGATAGCCAATAGAGGCGAGATAGCTTTAAGGATTATAAGGGCATGCAAGGAATTGGGGATCCAGGCCGTTGCGGTGTATTCGGAGGCGGATGAGAACTCGCTCCATGTTAGGTTTGCCGACGACGAATGGTGTATAGGCCCTGGTCCTGCGAAGCTCAGCTACAACAAATGGCAGAACATAATAAGCACGGCCGAGATAAAGGGGATCGATGCTATACATCCTGGATACGGGTTCCTTTCCGAGGATCCGGACTTCGCCCAGATATGTGCGGATTGCAAGATAAAGTTCATAGGTCCTTCCCCCGAGGCGATGAAGCTTGCGGGGGACAAGTTCGCCGCGAAGGGGGCGGCGAGGAAGGCCGGTGTTCCGGTTGTTCCAGGGAATACGGATCCCATAAAGGATCTGGACCAGGCCGTTTCGGTAGCAAGGTCGATAGGATATCCGGTTCTCCTGAAGGCGGCGGCTGGTGGGGGTGGGAGGGGGCTGAGGCTGGCCAGTTCGGAGCAGGGCTTAAAGGATCTATTCCCGATAGCCCAAGCCGAAGCCGAAGCGGCTTTCGGGGATCCCGGGATATACCTTGAAAAATTCATAAATCCCGCAAGGCACATAGAGGTTCAGATACTTGCAGACGAATATGGGAACATAGTTTACTTAGGAGAAAGGGAATGTTCCATACAGAGGAGGTATCAGAAGTTGATAGAGGAAGCCCCTTCTCCTTTCGTCAATCCCAAGCTAAGGGAGAGGCTTGGGAGGGCGGCGATAGCCGTGGCGAGGGAGATAAAGTATACGAATGCGGGGACGGTCGAGTTCATCGTGGATAAGGATGGGAACTTCTACTTCGTGGAGATAAATGCGAGGATCCAGGTTGAGCATCCCGTCACGGAGATGGTGACGGGGATAGACATAGTGAAGGAGCAGATAAGGATAGCGGCCGGTGAGAAGCTCTCCATCTCCCAGAAGGACGTGGAGATAAGGGGCCATGCTATAGAGTGCAGGATAAATGCCGAGGATCCGAAGGAGAATTTCAAACCGGCATCCGGGGAGATAGTGGCGCTTAACATCCCAGGGGGGCCGGGGATAAGGATCGATACCCATATATACCAAGGATACGTCGTCCCTCCTTATTACGACTCGTTGCTCGCAAAGCTCATAGCCTATGGAAGGGACAGGGATGAGGCGATAGCCAGGATGAGGAGGGCGTTGGAGGAGTTCGTAATAGAGGGGATCCCGACGACGATCCCGTTCCATAAGGCGGCGATCTCGGACGAGAGGTTTATAAGGGGCGATATAGATACGGGCTTCGTCGATGGCCTGATGTTCTGAAGGAGGGGGAAGGATGTTCGAGCCGTATACGAGCGAGAGGGCCGAGCTCGGGGTTGTCAAGGTGGAGCTCGATGTCATATCATCGATCGTCTCCATGGCCGCTGCCGAGGTCCCGGGGGTTGCGGGCCTTGTGGAGGATTTAGCCAGCCTGATATCGAGGGGGATATGGGGAGGGGGGAAGGGGGTTAAGGTGGAGTTGAGGAGGGATAGGGTGTTTGCCGAGGTCTCGATAGCCGTGGAATACGGTGCCGAGATAAGGGATGTCGGGTTCAGGGTTCAGGAACACGTCAGGGATGTGCTCGAGAGGATGACGGGGTTGGAGGTGGGCGGGGTGGTTGTCAACGTAAAGGGCGTTAGGAAGAAGGAGGAGAAGGAAGATGGTTAGGATGTTCGATAGGGTTGTTCTTTGGATCTACGATATCATCCTCGTCCTTATATCGATCCTATTCCTCGGGATAGGGTTAGGGCTGGTGAGGAAGGAATGGATGGACTCGCTCTCATCCTGGATATACACGGGGGAGCATGGAAGGCTTCTCGTTGGGGTATTGGGGTTTGTCCTCCTTATAATAGGGATCTCGATGATGACGTCCGCATACAGATCCGGGAGGAGGGAGGAGACGATAGAGTTCAAGAACGTCCTCGGGGAGATCAGGATATCCCTTTGGGCGATAGAGGAGTTCATAGCGAGGGTGGCGGAGGAGGTAGACGGGATAAGCGATGTTAGGGCGCATGTGGAGGCGGGGAAGGGTGGGATCACGGCGTATTGTAGCGTTGTAGCTACGCCATCTGGGAATGTCCCGGAGATGTTGGGCAACCTGCAGAGCCTCATAAGGCAGAGGGTAAGGGAGGAGCTCGGGATACCGGATATCCTTGGGATTAAGATATTCGTCAGGAAGTTCTCATCCGCTCGGAAGGAGCGGATAGAATATACGAGGATGTGATTTAGATGTCGTTCATTAAGGGGAGGCTTTCCGGGATAGTTGGCGCTTTTGTAGGACTGGTGGCCGCCATATTGGTGCTTAGCATAGGGGTTTTCAAAACCCTCTTCCTCGCTTTCTTCATCCTGATAGGATACCTGATAGGGAGGAAGTTCGAGGGATCGAGGCCGATAAGGGCGATATACCGGTATATGGAGGGGAAGGGATCGGATTGTCGGAGATGAAGTTCATCGAGGTCCTTCCATTCCCATCGGATTCCATGGAGCTCAGTGGGGCGGATGTCGTCGTCATAGACGTCCTCAGGGCCACAAGCAGCATGGTTGTCGCGATGGCCAATGGATGCAAGGGGATAATCCCAACCCCCTCTCTCGAGGAGGCGAAGGCCATCGCTTACAGGCTTAAGGATGGGTTTGTGTTGGCCGGGGAGAGGGATGGGTTCAGGCCGGAGGGGTTCGATTTGGGTAACTCCCCTTTGGAGTTCTCCAAGGAGGCCGTTGGGGGGAGGTTCGTCGTCCTCTCCACGACGAACGGGACGAGGGCGCTCCTTTCCGCAGCGGAAGCCAGGAACGTCCTCATCTGTTCCTTCCTCAACCTGGATGCCGTGGCCGAAAAATGTATGGAGATGGGGGATGAGATCTTCGTCCTTTGTTCCGGGAGCAAGGGGAGGATTTCCATCGAGGATTTAGGTTGTGCCGGCGCGCTGATAGAGAGGATTTCGGGGATGACGGATTTATGGACATCGGATTCGGCCAAGGTTTCCCTTTGCGTTTATCGGGGATACGATAGGGATGCTTATAGGATATTCATGGAATCCTCGCATGGCAGATATCTGCTCGATATCGGGTTTGGGGACGACCTGTCCTTCTGCGCTAAGGAGGGGATCTTCGACCTCGTCCCGGTATTCTCGGAAGGGATGGTAAAGCGATCGTGAGGGAGGATGGATTGAATAGGATGCTCGATGCGAACTTAAATAGATGCAGGGAAGGGGTAAGGGTCCTGGAGGATGTGGCGAGGTTCGTCCTCGACGACGTCCATTTATCAGAGAGGATCAGGTCGATAAGGCACAGGGTTTGGGAGCTGGGGAGCCTGATAGGGGCCGAGCTTGTGGCCTCGAGGGATAGCCGGGGGGATGTGGAAAGGGATGCGAGGCCCGAGGTGGAGGGGAAGAGGTCCGAGGTCGTCGAGCTGGTCATAGCGAATGCCAAAAGGGCACAAGAGGCGGCAAGGGTTTTGGAGGAGGTCCTGAAGCTTCGAAGCCCTTCGCTCTGGAAAGGGTTCAAGGAGGTAAGGTTCGAGCTATACGATTTGGAGAAGGAGCTCCTCCTCCGTCTCTTGGGTAAGAAGGAGGGATGAGGATGAGGAAAAGGATCTTTCTTTCGATCATCTTTGCCGCCCTCATAGCCTCCTGTGCTAAGGAGGAGAGGGTGATAAAGATAGGGGTTGCTGGTCCTCTGACGGGGGATCAGGCGAAGGTAGGCCAGGATATGAGGAACGGGGTCCTGCTCGCCGTCGAGGATGCGAACTCGAGGGGAGGGATCCTCGGGATGAAGGTCAAGATCGTGGAGATGGACGACAGGCATGATCCGAAAGAGGCTGTGAGCGTGGCACAGAAGTTGGTTGCCGATAAAGATGTGGTCGGCGTCATCGGCCATCTGAACAGCGGATGCTGTATACCGGCATCGGATGTATATAGGATGGCCGGGATGGCCATGATAACCCCTTCTGCTACCAATCCGGAGGTCACGAGGAGGCAGCTCTCCCCCGATTGGGGGCCTAAGAACGTCTTCAGGGTCTGCTTGACAGACGACGTCCAGGGCGAGCTTGCGGGGAAGTTCGCCATAGAAAGGCTTAAGGTGAAAACCGCCGCCGTCATCCACGATAAATCGGCATATGGTAAGGGGATAGCCATGGAGTTCGAGAAGGCGTTCAGGAGGTATGGGGGGAAGGTCCTGACGGTGGAGGGGATAACCCAGGGGGATGAGGACTTCTCGGCGGTCCTCACCAAGATCAAGGGGATGAACCCGGACCTCATATATTTCGGGGGGATGTTCAGAGAGGGTGGGCTTATAGTGAGGCAGGCTAAGGCCCTCGGGATAAGGGCGATATACATGGGGGCGGATGGGCTGTATACCCCTGAATACATAAGGATAGGGGGCCAGGCCTCGGAGGGGTCGATTATGAGCTTCCTCGCCCCTCCTTGGGATAAGTTCGAGTCCGTTAGGGATTTCATAAGGAGGTATAACGAGAGGTTTGGGGAGATACAGACATACGCCCCATATGCCTACGATGCGGCGAACGTATTGATGGAAGCCATAAAGAGGGCGGGGACCACCGACAGAAGGAAGGTTTCGGAGGAGGTGGCGAGGACGAAGGGGTTCAAAGGGATAACGGGGACGATAACCTTCGACGAGAAGGGGGATAACGTCAACAAGCGGGTTTACTTTTACAAGGTCTCCGGGGGCAAGTTCGTCCTCTTTTAAAGGCATATGCTTTTACAGCAGCTTGTGAACGGGATAACGCTGGGAGGGGTTTATGCCCTTATAGCCCTCGGGTATACGATGGTCTATGGCATACTCGAGTTCATAAACTTCGCCCATGGCGAGATATTCATGGTAGGGGCATATATAGGCCTTCTCTCGGTTGGAATCCTTCCGGAAGGGTCTCCTCCATTCCTAAAGCTCCTTTTCTGCTTCGCCTTCTCCTGTTCCCTAACCGGGATCCTCGGTGTTTTGGTAGAGAGGGTTGCATACAGGCCTTTGAGAGGTGCGCCGAGGCTTGCGCCGTTGATAAGCGCCATAGGTGTTTCGATATTCTTACAAAACGTGGTGATGTTGGTTGCGGGGAGCGAGAACAAGGTGTTCCCTCAGCTTTTCCCCTCGGGAGGGGTGAGGATATCCGGTGTCGATATAAGCTACATCCAGATCTTCATAATATCCCTATCCTTCGCCATCATGATCGCCCTCCACCTCTTCATAACGAAGACGAGGATAGGGACCGCCATGAGGGCGACGGCACAAGGGATGGAGGTAGCAAGCCTCATGGGGATAGATGTAGATAGGATCATATCCCTCGTCTTCCTCATAGGGTCCATCCTTGGGGCTGTTGCCGGGATAATGGTCGGCATGTATTACGGGATCATAAAGTATACGATGGGGTATATAGCGGGGCTTAAGGCCTTCACCGCTGCCGTCTTCGGTGGGATAGGGAACATGCCAGGGGCGATGGTTGGCGGTTTCGCGATAGGGATATTGGAGAGCCTTGGGGCGGGCTATATATCCTCGGATTACAAGGATGCGTTTGCGTTCCTCATCCTGATAGCCGTGCTCATCCTGAGGCCATCCGGGATAATGGGGGAAAGGGTTTCGGAGAAGGTATGAACTGGGTTGGTATCATAAGAAGGTTTTGGGCTTTTGCCTTGGCCATCTCCATACCCCTTATCTTCCTCTTCCTAAGTTCCTTCGGGATCCTCGGCTTCGATTATCTCCTCCACATAGCCATCCTTTGTGGGATATATGTGATCCTATCTGTAAGCCTTGACATAATAGTCGGGATGGCTGGGCTTCTGAACCTCGGGCATGTGGCCTTCTACGCCATAGGTGCTTACATCACCGCACTCCTCTCCTTGCATTTCGGCATGAACTTCTTCATATCCGCCCTTATTTCGGCCGCCGCCTCGGGGATCTGCGGGCTTCTCCTCGGCATCCCCGCCCTCAGGCTGAGGGGGGATTACCTCGCGATCGTAACGCTCGGGTTCGGGGAGATATTGAGGATAACGCTTAATAACTGGGACAGCTTGACAAACGGTCCAAGGGGCCTTACGGGGATAAGGCATCCATCGATAGGAGGCTTCGTCATCGAGAGGCCTTTGCATTTCTATTACCTCGTCTTACTTCTGGTAGCTGTATCCATAGCCCTATACTGGAGGATCGAGAGGACGAGGATGGGCAGGGCGCTTGTGGCGATAAGGGAGGACGAGATAGCGGCCGCATCCGTCGGGATAGACGTAACGAAGCTCAAGCTTTTCGCGTTCTGGATAGGGGCATCCCTTGCCGGATTAGCTGGCTCCTTCTTCGCATCCTGGACCGGCTTCGTATCGCCCGATAGCTTCACATTCATGGAATCGGTCCTGATACTCTGCATGGTGGTTTTGGGAGGGATGGGGAACGTCTTGGGGGTCTGCGTAGGTGCTATCGTCCTATCCTCCCTCCCAGAGATCCTCAGGGAGTTCAGGGATTATAGGATGCTTTTCTTCGGACTCCTCCTTATCGTCATGTTGGCTTTCAGGCCTGAGGGGATCGTGAAGAGCAAAAGGAGGGCTATGGAGCTTAAAAGGGGATGAGGGGGATAGCTTTAAGGGTCGAGGGTTTAACGAAGAGGTTCGGGGGATTGCTCGTTTTAGACGATCTCACCTTTTCCGTGATGGAAGGGGAGATATTGAGCGTTATAGGGCCGAACGGCGCCGGGAAAACCACCCTCTTCAACTGCATAACGGGCATACATAGGCCCGATTCCGGGAGGATAATCCTCGGAGGGGATGGCAGGGATATAACCGGGCTTAAGCCACATGAGATAGCGAGGATGGGGATAGCGAGGACGTTTCAGAACATAAGGCTTTTTTGGGGGATGACGGTTTTAGAGAACGTCATGGTCGCAAGGCATTCCCTAAATACCTACGGGATCCTCGATTCGATCCTTTTCCTTCCTCGTTTCCTGAGGGAGGAGAGGAGGGTTTTGGAGAGGAGCATGGAGATACTCGAGATAGTTGGGCTTTCCGGGGTAGCGGACGAGATCGCCGGAAACCTCCCATATGGAGATCGGAAGAAGCTCGAGATAGCGAGGGCCTTGGCCACGGAGCCGAAGATGCTCCTTTTGGACGAGCCCACGGCCGGCATGAACCCGGTTGAGACGTCGGATGCCATGTCCATTATAGAGAGGCTCAGGAGGGATTTTGGGATTACGATCCTCCTAATAGAGCACGATATGAACGTCGTGATGGGGATATCCGATAGGATCGTCGTGCTCGACTATGGGAAGAAGATAGCGGAGGGGAGGCCGGAGGAGGTAAGGGAGGATCCGAGGGTCTTAGAGGCATACCTTGGGAAGGCGGTCGAGCTGAAAAAAGAGCACGTGAAAGGGACGTGATATGCCGTTGTTAAAGCTTGATGGGGTAAGGGTTAGATACGGATACGTCGAGGCATTGAAGGGGATATCGCTTTTCATCGAGGAAGGCGAGATAGTGGCCCTCATAGGTGCAAACGGCGCTGGGAAGAGCACGACGCTCAGGGCGATATGCGGCTTGGTGCCGATCTCGGAAGGTAGGATGGAGTTCGATGGCAGGAGGATAGATGGGCTCCCACCTCATCGGATCGTCAGGCTCGGCATATCCCAGGTTCCGGAGGGGAGGAGGATATTTCCAAGGCTTACGGTTCTGGAGAACTTGATGATGGGAGCATATTTCAGGAAGGACAGGGATAGGGTGAAGGAGGATCTGGATTTCGTCTTCTCGTTATTCCCGATCCTCGCCCAGAGGAGGAATCAGAAAGGAGGGACGTTAAGCGGAGGGGAACAACAGATGTTGGCTATAGGCAGGGCCCTTATGGCCAGGCCGAGGATGCTCCTTTTAGATGAGCCATCCCTGGGGTTAGCGCCAAACCTCGTCCTGAGGACGTTCGATGCTATAAAGAGGATAAACGAGGCCGGGGTTACCATATTTTTGGTGGAACAAAATGCCTATATGGCCCTTGAGATCTCCAATAGGGGTTATGTCATAGAGAACGGGAGGATAATCCTATCGGATTTCTCGGAAAACCTTATGGGGAATGAGTTCGTGAAGAGGGCATATCTCGGAGAGGGGCCAGAGGTTCGTCCTCAGAGAACGGCTTGATTTCAAGCCTTTCTCCTCGAAACCCTTAATAAGGAGGAGATGGAAAATGAGGATAAATAGGATAAGTCTTATAGAGCCCATGGGGCCTTCGTATCACGTATACACGGGCATAAAACTCCCTCGACTTGGGCTCCCCATGATAGGGACCATGTTGAGGAATATGGGATATGAGGTCGGGATCTTCGTCGAAGCCCTATCCCCGATACCTTGGGATTACGTCCTCTCCTCGGACCTCGTGGGGATATCGACCCTGACCTCTTCTGTGAACGCCGCGAACAGGATCGTGAAGCTCCTTAGATCGAAGGGCATAAAGACCGTGGCAGGAGGCCCTCATTTTTCCTTCGCCCCTCAAGATTGCAAAGCCGATTTCATCGTGAGGGGGGAGGGAGAGGAGACGATCGTCGAGCTCATCAAGGCTTTAGAGGATGGGGGGGATATATCCGCCATAAAGGGGCTTTCCTTCTGGGTAGATGGGGAGCTCGTCAATAACCCCCCAAGGCCCTTCAAGGAGGACCTCGATTCCCTTCCCATACCAGACCTGAGCTTGATAAAGGGTCATGAGAGGATGAAGATCATCCCGATGATGACATCGAGGGGATGTCCGTTCGATTGCGAGTTCTGCGGGGTCACGCTGATGTTCGGGAGGAAGTTCAGGTGTAACAGCGTTGATTACGTCATGGACATGCTGGAGATGGAGAAGAAGAGGTCCGGGAAGTTGGGGGCTATATTCTTCTACGATGATAACTTTACGGCTGATGTGAAGAGGAGTTGGGAGATATGCGAGGGGATGATCCGCAGGGGGCTTGTCCCGGCAAGATGGATGGCCCAGTCGAGGATAGATATATACCGCCATCCCGATCTCCTCGATCTCATGAGGAGGACGGGATGTAGTTACCTCTACATAGGCCTTGAATCCGTGAACCCCATGACCCTCAAGGAATACAACAAGAGGCAGGAGCTCGAGGAGATGATAGAGGGGATAAGGGTGATCCAGGGCAAGGGGATAAGGATCCATGGGATGTTCGTCTTCGGTTCGGATCACGATACGAAGGAGATAGCGGAGGAGACGGTCAGGTTTGCCATAAGGAATAAGCTCAATACGTTCCAGACGATGGCGTTGACCCCGGTCATGGGCTCGAGGCTTTGGAGCAGGCTCGAGGAAGAGGGGAGGATAATATCGTATGACTGGGACAAATACGATGGGCTACATGTCGTCATAAGGCCGAAGCTTATGTCCCCCAAGGAGATGCAATACTCCATAATAAAGGCCACGGCCAAGTTCTATTCGATAAAGGCGGGATTGGCCTTGGCCGCTAAATTCAAGTTCCAAGCGGCCATGAAGAGGTTTTGGGGGTTTTTCCTTGTAATCCAGTGGATGAGGACACAGCTCCCTTTCCTTAGATGGTTAAACTTCGTAAGCCACAAGGTGGAGTCCATATACGGATTTCTGAGGGAGAGGGAGCTCAGCTTAAAAGGATATCCGTCCCTACAAAGAAATAGGACCTAACGCTTTCGTGAACCATATCGTGCATCTCGGGCATTCGGTCGAACGAAATGGTGCGGCCTCAACCCCGAGCGGCCTGGATCTTCCAAGGGGGAAGGCCTGGCACGGGAATTGATATATTAGGAGATCGGCATGTTTAGGGGATCGATCTCCATCATCATCCTCCTGGCTTTGGCCCTCAACGGGTGCGCCCCGAAGCGGAGATACGTTGGGGCGCCTGGGTTGAGGGAGGCGGCCCTCTCCGTGCCCCGTGAGAGCCCATGGCGTTATTATGCGAATATCGAAGGGATAAGGTGCATGGCGAGCGATGGGGAAAGCCTATGGTTTGGAAGCCTATCGGGGGTTGGGAGATACGATATAAGGGAAAGGAGATGGAGGATCTATAGGACATCCGATGGGCTTCCTTCGAATTGGGTTACCTCTATCCAGATAGATGGCCGTTACGTTTGGGTTGGGACATCGGAAGGGGTGGCCAGGTTCGATAAGGGAAAAGGGGTATGGGAGAGGATAGGGGGGGAGGGGGTGAGGAACGTCATTTCCTTGCTCCTGGACGGAAACACCCTGTGGATCGGGATAGCCGGCGGTGGGATAATGAAGTTCGACAAGGGGAAGGGGAGGTTTGAGAAGATCGACGATCCGAACTCCTTGCCCAATGCCGATATTTCGGCGATCGCCGCCTCTAAGGACGAGGTGTGGTTCGGATCGAGGTATGCCGGCCTCACCGTATACGATAAGGCCTCTGGGAAGTGGAGTTTAGTGCTCCGCTCGGATGTGGAGGAGAATTTGAAGAGGGCGAACATCGAGGCCTTGGAGATCTCCTCGAAAGGGGATGTCTGGGTAGGGCTTGGTTCCTATGGATCATACGAAGCGGCCGATGCATATATGAGGGGGTTCACGAGGGGGTTATATAGGTTCATCAGGTCGCAAGGAAAATGGGTCGTATACACGGAGAGGGATTGGTTGCCCTCGAACCAGGTCTATTCCATAAAATCCATAGGCGATGAGATATGGTGCGGGACATCCAATGGGATCGTTAGGTTCAACCCGGAGACGGGGGATTGGAAGGTATATGGCGAAGAGGATGGGCTTCCGGGAAGCTGGATATGGTCCCTCGCGTGCGATTCGAGGTATATATGGGCCGGATCCCAAAACGGGGGGATTGCGAGGATGAAGAGGGGAGAGGAGAGGTGGGAGCTGGTCCTGTCCCCGGAGGAGAGGGGCGTTGGGCTTCCTGGGAATAACATCCGGACGCTCCTCCTCGATGGATCCAAGCTATGGATATCCACGGATGGTGGGATCGCCGTAATGGATACGGAGAAGGAGGAGGTGGAAAGGGTCCCGATAGAGCTCTCCGGGATGGACCTCGAAATAAGGTCCATGGCTAAATACGGGGAATCCATCCTCTTCGGAACGCTTTCCGGTTTCCTCTTCGAGGTGAAAGGGGATGGGAGCTGGAGGAAATACACGGTCCTCGATGGGCTCCCAGATGCCTGGATCTCATCCGTGGCCGTCGATGGGAAGTCCATATGGATAGGGACCCTTGGGAAAGGGGTTGCCAGGTGGGATCGCGAGAACGACAAATGGGAGTATTATACGGTCCTCGAAGGCCTCTCCTCCAATTGGATCAGCTGTATATCCTGTGACGGGGAGTTCGTCTGGGTTGGGACGTATGCGAGCGGGATATCGAGGTTGGAGAAAAGGAGGGGGGTGTGGGAGGTTATGACGAAGCTCGATGGACTTCCCGATAACAGGGTTAGGGCGATAGCTCAGGATAGGGAGAGGGTATGGATAGGGACCCTTAGCGGGTTGTGCTACTACGACAGGGGTACGAGGACCATCAAGCCCTTTGGCTCGGGTTATCTTCCGGATCCGTGGATAAAGGCGATAGCCGTGGATGAGAGGAGGTTATGGGTGGGGACCCCGAAGGGGATAGCGGTTTTCGATAAGGAGAAGGGGGTATGGAGGAGGTTGGATTCTTCGGATGGGCTTCTAAACCCCATCATAACCTCCCTTGCCCTCGGGGATAGATGTATATGGATAGGATCTTGGGGAGGGTTGGCGAGGTATGAGGAGAGGTAATATATGGAAGGCGATGATAGCGGCATTCTCATCCCTCTTCCTCCTTTCCTCCGTCCATGGGATGGATCTGGAGGAGGGTGAAAAGGCCCTCAGGGCTGGGGAGTTCCTGAAGGCCGTGGACCTCTTTGGGAGGTCTCTTGCCCTTGGTGAAATAGATCGTGAGGGTTGTGGGAGGGCGTATTTCGGCTTAGGGGAGGCATATATGAAGCTGAACCAGCCGGATCTGGCGATGGAGATGTATGAGAGGGCCTCCTCTATCTCCCCGGATAACGTCCTCGTGGCAAAGGCGAGGCTTGAGATAGGGAGGATATCGTTCGATAGGATGGATCAAGGGAAGAGGGCTGCCTATGGTGGGCCCCCCATCTACATAGGGGGGACGTGGATATCCGTTCCGATAGAGACACAACAGGAAGGGGCTTGGCTCATGGTCAAGCTCTATCCGAGGATATTTGCGATGAAGTTCCTCCACATCCATCAGATCTACCCGGATTGGCAAAGGGAGCGGACGATGGAAGCGATAAAGAGCTTTCAGAACGCGATATCCATGCTCCCGGAGGGAGGGGAGGAGGCCAAGCTTGCCCTTGGAAGCCTCCTATCCCTTATGCCGAGATGGGAGCAGGGGATGAAGATCTTGGAGGAGCTGGCGAGATCCCAGGGCCCTATCTCGGCGAGGGCGATCCTTTTAATGGGGGATAGATATGCGGGGAGGGAGAGGTGGGCGGATGCCGTAGCGTCATACAGAACGGCCCTTGAAAGGGATCTGCCCGACGACCTCAGGTTCATGGCTTTGGAGCGTTTGACCAAGGCCTACTTCAAACAGGGGCTTGAGGGCCTCGCGTCGAAGACGGTGGACGAGATAGCCTCTAAGTTCCCGATGAGCACAAGGGCCGCTTATGCAAGGCTCCTCCTCGGAGATCTTTACAAGGAGAAAGGGGAGGAGGGGAAGGCGAAGGAGGAATGGTCTAAGGCATTCGAGATCTATAAGGCCATATCGGAGAAGGAAAGCGGGGAGAAGAGGGCCGAGGCTATATTCGGGATGGGCAGGTGCCATATAGATCTTTACGCGGAAGAGGGCTTCTCACCGTGGATTAGGGTGGATAGGATGACGATATATCCGGAGGCTTTGAAGGCGTATCAGCGTGTTGTGGACGAGCATTCGAAGTCCATATGGGCTCCGAGGGCCCTCCTCTCCATGGGGGAGATCGCAATAGGTGTGGATCCGGATAGGGCGATCCCCTATTATGCCCGTCTCCTCTCCGACTACCCCGACTCGGATGAGGCGTATTGGGCGATAATAAAGCTCGCGGAGCTGGCCAGGCCTGGGGAGCCAAGGAGAAGGCAGGAGGAGGCGAGGAAGGCCTTAGAGGGGGCTGGGAGGAGCACGAGATGGGGACCGCATCTGTCCCTAAGGCTCGGACAGATATACCTTATCCTGGGGGATGAGGATAAGTTCAGGGAGACGATGGCCAAAGGTGCTCTTGGCTATCCCTACAACGCATTGACCTGCCTGCTCCTTCTCGGGGCCGTAGGCCCCATATCCCCTCCATCATCGCCTGAGATATGGGTGGATTCCGCAAGGGCGATCGATGGGCTTCTCCCCAAAGTCGAGGATCCGCAATTGAGGTGGGCTTTCCTCCTCGAGAAGGCGAGGATATTGGAGAGGGCTAAGAGGGTAGAAGATGCTAAGGGGATCCTCCTCGAAATCCCGGAGAGGTTCATAGGATGGAATACGGTTGTCAGGGAGGTAGGGTTTATAGATCTATTCATAAAAGGCAGAGCTCAGTTCGAGGAAGGGGATTATGAGGGGGCGATAGATTCCCTCTCCGGGATCCATCCATCATCGCCCTTATGGAAGACCTCCTTCATGATGATAGGGGAGGCGAGCGAGAGGGTAGGGAGGCCTTGGAACACGGCCGTGGTCTTAACGAATATAGCGGACGTCGGGTCCATGATAGAGGAGGCAGAGGCGCGTCTCCAATTAGCGAGGGTTTTCGCAGGGCTTGGGAGGTCTTGGCAATCCACATCCGTCCTCGCACTGGCCGAGAAGAAGCTCCTCGATGCCCTTACAAGGAGCTCATCGGAAGGGGCGGCCACGATCGGGGTAAGCGTGACGGGGGCTGAAAGGGGAAGGCTTGAGGAGCTCCTGAAGAGGGTGAGGTGGGAGCTCGAGGCCTTAAAGAGGGTCGAAGCCGCCGGGATGATCGAGGATCCGAAGGGGGCGATCTCGATATACAGGGAGGTTATAGAGAAATACAAGGGATCTATAGCGGAACCGGTCGCATCCCTATCCCTGGCGGATCTATATCAGAAGCTCGGGGATTACAAGATGGCCATCTCCATCCTCGAGGGGATGTCCACCCCGGACGGAATGATGAGGGGGTGGAAGGCCCTGAAGCTCGCCAGGGCGATGTCGGCCGTAGGGGAGGGTGGCAAGGCGAAGGAGATAATATCGGATGCCATGGCGAGGAGGGATACCCCGGAGGAGTTGAGGAACATGATGGACGAGGAGTTGAAGAAGATAGGAGGGGGTTAAGATTGAGGAAAACCGCCTTCTTGACGGCCTTATTCCTCATGGCCTCCTGGCGCGGGATATCGTATTCCCATCCCTTAGACGAGGCAAGGGTATGGCACACGATGATGATAACCATATCCGACGAGGAGATAACGATAGATTATCAGATCCTCTTCGGAGGCCTCATAGCCCCTAAGGCCTGGGACGAAATGGACACGGATGGGAATAAGGAGATGTCCGATGATGAGCAGATAAGGTGGGCGGGGAGGATATCCTCCGGGCTCGGCGCCACCCTCGATGGGAAACCCCTTTCCTTCGAGACCTCCTTCCGTCATTTCCCATCTTTCCAGGACTTCATAACCGGCGGGGCCACCACCCTCGAAGCATATATAGGGTTTAGGTTTTCCTCCAAGATGAAGATAGCTCCGGGACAACACAGGCTTAAAATCGACAACACGAACTATAAGGATTACATAGATGCCGAGGTTTCCAACAGGATCAGGTTCAAGGGGAAGGCAAAGGGGGTAGGCCCTCCCCCAAGGGGAGGGAGGCAGGTTGAGATAGATTTCACCGTGGAGGGAGGAGCCGAGGCGGTTGCCCCAACGGCCCCGGCAGCCCAACCCCCGGCCGGCCCCCAGGAAGCGGCATCCGCCCCGGCAAAGCCGAAGGAGGAGGAGGTGAAGGTCTCCGCCCCTCCTAAGGCCCCGGAATCCGCGGCTCCGAAGGAAGAAGCCGTATCCGAGCAGGTAGAGGAGCAACCCCCACCCCCTATCCAGCCCCCAAAGCAGAAGGGGCTATCGAAGAGGATAACGGCCTTTACGAAGGAGAAGCTCATATCGCTTATAAAAAGGGAAAAGCTCGGGATCGGGTTTATCTTAGCAGCTCTTTTCATATCCTTCCTCCTCGGGATGGTCCACGCCCTGACCCCGGGACATGGGAAGGCGATCGTGGCGGCATATCTCGTCGGGTCGAAGGGGAGGATGTTGGATGCGGTGATCCTGGGAGCTGTGGTAACTATAACCCATACAGGAAGCGTCTTCATACTCGGCCTTATAGCCCTTTTCGCTACGAGGTATATAAGGCAGGAGGCCATATACCCATGGCTCGGCTTCTCCTCCGGACTTCTTATCGTTATAATGGGCTTCTACCTGATCTATAGAGGCCTCTATTACAGGTTCATGTATATGTTTAACCCGGATTTCGCCGAAGGACAATACGTCCATAGACATGGGCCTTTCGGAAAACCCCATAGCCATATCGTTCCACATGATCACGACCATGAGGATGAGCACGACCACGATCACGATCATGAGCATGAGGATGAGCACGATCACGAGCATGAGCACGATGAAGGAAGGGGGACATCCTTTTTCAGCCTCCTCACTATGGGGATAGCCGGTGGGATAGTTCCATGTCCCGATGCCATGATAGTCCTCATGATAGCCATAGCTTCGAGGAGGATAGCGGCGGGCCTCGCCCTGATAGTGGCGTTCAGCATGGGCCTTGCATTCACGCTCATAGCCATTGGGGTGATGATGGTGCTCGGGGTCAAGTTCGTGGTGGAGAGGGCAGGGGCCGGGAGGAGCACGAGGATAGCACATCAGCTTCCCATATTGAGCGGCATATTCGTCGTCGTCCTTGGGATGGCCATCGCCCTCCAGTCCCTAATACAGGCGAGGGTGTTGATCATCAATATATAGGGGCATATGAGCGCTGAAGAGGAGGTTTTCCGATGAGCAGGTGTGCGATCCTTGCCGCTTTATTCGCCTTTTCCTTCTTTCCAACATATGCGGCATCGTCTACCTCTATGGTCGTCACGATAGCCGGGAGCAAGACCATAGAAGGGTCTGGGACGAGGATAGGGCCTGCGGACCAGGCGATGTTCTTCCAGCCGGCCGGGATGGCCTTCGACAAATACGGGAACCTTTATGTCGCCGATAGCCACAACCACAGGATATGCAAGATATCCCGGGATGGGATGGTGAGCGTCCTCTGCGGGGATCCAACTGGGGGGTTTGGGAAATCCGATGGGAAGGGGACGGAGGCCAAGCTATTCCATCCCTTCGACTTAGCATACGATCCGGAGCTCGATGTCCTCTACGTGGCCGATACGTATAACAACAGGATATGTAAGGTCACGCTCGATGGAACCGTCACGACCTTGGCTGGATGGGAGCAGGGGTATGCGGATGGGAAGGGGAAGGATGCTCAGTTCAACTGGCCCCATGGGATAGAGCTTGGGCCTAAGGGGCTTCTTTACATCGCCGATACGAACAACCACAGGATAAGGGTTGTGACGAGGGATGGGGTCGTTACTACCCTTGCGGGAAGCGCTCCGGGCTATGCCGATGGTAGGATACAGAACGCCAAGTTCTCCATGCCCTTCGCCCTAACGGTGGACCAGAAAGGGAATATATACGTTTCGGATACGGGAAACCATTGTATAAGGAAGATATCCATCGATGGGACCGTCACAACGATAGCCGGGGATGGAAGCTATGGGGCTCAGGGATCAGGCTATTACGATGGGAAGGGAAAGGAGGCGCAATTCGACCAACCGATGGGCATAGCCGTGGATAAGGCGGGGAACGTATACGTGGCCGATACAATGAACCACAGGATAAGGAAGATAGCCCCGGATGGGACGGTCACTACAATTGCCGGATCTGGGGACGACTTCGGACCCTTAGGAGGAGGATACAAGGATGGCCCCTCAAGTTCTGCCCGCTTTAAAATGCCCTACGGCCTCATCGTAGATCCCAATGGGGATCTCATCGTCGGGGATACGTGGAATCATAAGATAAGGAAGATAATCCTTCCGAAGTAGCGGCTACCCCCCTTCGAGAAGCCCTATCTCACGAGTTCATATATCTCCACCTTGTCTACGTGAAGGTTCCTGTCGAGGGGAGGTTGATAGAAGTCGTTCGTGAAGGCTACGGCTACGAGATGGGCTCCCTGGGTCACCTCCACCTTGAATGGGAAGGCCTTCCAATCCTTTGTCTCAACGAACGTCGATCCGACGGTCTTCCCATCTATCCTGAGCTCCATGTGCGGCCATCCATTGGCCTCATCGCCGCGGGCTATGACCTTGAATAGGTATTGGCCCGTTCTTGGGAAGGTCACGGTGGCGGAGGCGGTCCCATTGGACCATATGTTCCACCCATCCGCCGTTGCTCCTCCCGTGGAATGGTCCATGGTCTCCGCTTCGAGGGTCATGAAGAGCTTTTCCTGGGGTTCCTTCTCCAATATTACATCCGGCGCATCCACCCTTCCCCTTTCCGGAACGATCACGGTTATGGATGTCGGTTCGTATCCCTTAGGGCCTTCGAATATCAGCTTATATGTTCCGCCTTTCAGGTTCTTCAGGGTGTAGTTCCCATCCTCGTCCGTTGTCGTCGCTATATCCGTCCCTTCCACCTTCACCCTTATCCCCCCGTGGTTCGTCCTTCCCCGAAGTTGTGCGATCCCATTTATCGTTGATCCGGGCTGTAGCGTAAGGGAAAGCGTAACCTTCCCGTTCGAAGGGACCTCCACGGGTTCCTCGACCGTATCGTAGCCCTCTTTAGAGGCCGTAACGGAGACTATGCCGCTTGGGACATCCCTTAGGATGAAATTTCCGTCTTTATCCGTGGTTGTTGAGATCCCGTAGAACTCCACTGAAACCCTTATCCCGCTGTGGTCCGCGTTCTCGAGCCCGACCTGATCCGAGAGCACGGCCCTTCCCTCTATTATCCCTACACCTCCTCCTATCCCCCTTTCTTCCTTCTTCTCCCCACCACATCCCCAGAAGACAAGGGCGATTAGAGGAAATAGCATATAATACTTCCTCATCTCGCCTTTCCCCCTTTCTTCCCTTTGCTTCTGCATACCATGCTACCAACCTTTTAGGGTTTATGTAGTTGACTACAAACCTCCTTTTTGCTAAGAATTATACCATAAAAACGAAAGCTTTTCAAGGGATGTCCACTTCGCAAGTGACTGCGTTACCTACTCGGCTTGTGACTCTTGTAGGGGCAACCCCCTGTGGTTGCCCAAAATCATGGGCAGGCACAGGGGCCTGCCCCTACGAGATATGTTCCCATGAACATGGTTCGGAATGAGGACATTGGGCAAATCAATCGTAGGGGCAACCCCCTGTGGTTGCCCAAAATCAGGGCAGGCACGGGGGCCTGCCCCTACGAGATATGTTCCCATGAACATGGTTCGGAATGAGGACATTGGGCAAATCAATCGTAGGGGCAACCCCCTGTGGTTGCCCAAAATCAGGGCAGGCACGTTGAACGTTCCAACGTTTATTACCCAGGGCCTGCCCCTACTTCTCATTTTTCGCAATTCGCCTTTTGGGTAGTCTCCCTCTTGAATGTTTTTCATGGATTTGGTATAATTAAGGCAAAAAACATCTGGAGGTGAGGTTCATGAATAAGTTTGCCAAGCCAGGTGATTTTTGCCCTAATCCCAATTGCCCGGATT
>Ga0209225_1000419_pt1 | contig 50309 bp, 36 predicted proteins | sample WasSprMetagenome_FD_184732 | JGI IMG/M metagenome (GOLD analysis project Ga0209225, IMG submission 184732) | Sulfidic aquatic microbial communities from Washburn Spring, Yellowstone National Park, USA - WS (SPAdes) (version 3) | ecosystem: Environmental > Aquatic > Thermal springs > Hot (42-90C)... | reverse complement strand
ATGTCGTTGATTCAGGTGTCGGCAGTCACGACGCGAAACTCATTCGCATCGGCAACAAGCCTGCTGTGGTCGGCAAACCTTTCACGGGCAAGCACTTGGGCGAAGTCCACTTGTGGGTGATGAAGGACTGAACTTGCGAAATAAACACGAAAAGGAGGCGTGAGAAGCGATGAGGCAAACAAGGAGAGCATTTTTGCAACAGGCAGCGATGGCGGTGGCAGCATCGGCGCTGAGTTCATCCGCTCCCTTGTCGGCGAGCCAGCCTAAGACTGCTTTAATCAGCCCGGGTTGTCGGCGCTCAAAAGTCAAGATCGCGAAACTTTATCTCGGCGTGCCGAAAGCCCACTGGCCAACCCCGTTGCTTGACCTTAAGGCTGAAAGGCAGCGTTACGAGAAGGAATTTGCCGAGATGAAGGACGAGTTCGCCGATGTCGATTTCGTCGTCAACGAATTGGTCACCTCGCCCGAACAGGTGGCTCAATTTGCCGAAAGGCTTAAAGACGCCGACGGGATTCTGCTCATTCACCTGTCAATGGGCATCGGCAACATACTCAGGGAAATTCTGAAGTTCCAAAAACCGACGATGCTTTTCGCCGCCCCTTACTCCGGGCACGAGTGGTCTTGGTTCGGGCAGTTGAGGAATCAACCTGAGGGTGCCCTCTTCGACTGCATCCTCTCGAGCGACCTCTCCCAACTTGCGGTAGCAATTCGCCCCATTCGTGCCATCCATCATCTCCGTGAAGCGAAAATTTTGGATGTGACGGCGAGACCTCAAACCGCTTACGCCCAAGCGGTCAAGGAGCGCTTCGGCACTGAATACAAAGCGATAGACCGGGAGCGGGTGCTCAAAATCTACGAGAAAATTCCTGACTCGGAAGCAATCGCTGAAGCGCAGCGTTGGATTTCCGGGGCTGAAAAGGTTGTCGAGCCGTCGAGGGACGAAATCATTCGTTCGTGCAAACTCGCTTTGGCACTCCAGCGCTTACTGGATGAAGAAGAGGCGACCGTGATCATGGTGGATTGTTACGGGACGATGTGGCGTCAGTTGCCGGCATACCCCTGCATAAGCCACTGCCGAATGAACAACTTAGGGTTCGGCGGGATTTGTGAATCCGACTTTCAGAGCGCGCTGACCCACATCATCTTCCAAGGGCTTGTGGGTAGACCCGGCTTTATCAGCGATCCAACGGTTGATGCTTCCAAAAACTGCATTATCTTGGCTCACTGCATAGGGACAACGAAGATGGATGGACCGAAGGGCAAACCGCATCGTTACAGGTTGAGGAGCATCATGGAGCGGCAGGAGGGGGCAGTCGTCCAAGTCTTCATGAGGATTGGGCAAAAAGTCACGCAGGCGATTTTGCTTGGGACGAAGGAAATTCGCTACTTCACCGGAACAATCATTGACACGCCGGATATTGACAGAGGCTGCCGAACCAAAATCGCCGTCAGAGTTGACGGCGACATAGAGAAACTTTGGCAAAACTGGGCTGGCGGGTTGCACCGGGTAACTTGTTACGGCGACTTGACTCAAGACCTGAAGCGCTTCTGTCGCTTCATGAAATTGGAACTCATCAACGAGGCAGTTTAAGCCTCAGTCGCTGTAGGGAACGGGCAAATTGCCGTGCTTGAGTTCGAAAATCAGCCGTGCCCACCGACCGTCGCCGTGAAGGGGTTCGGGCAATTCCTTTTCGCCAAAGAACCCAGCATCGCGGCACTCGTGAGGCAACGGTCTCAACTCCCCGTCCAATATTTGACACTCGTAGACGAGGCAGTAGAAAGGGATTCCGAGACTGAACCGATGTCGGAAGCCGTCAAAGACGGCGATGAGCCTGAGAGGCTCAACGATCAAGCCTGTTTCCTCTCTCACCTCCTTGACAGCAATCTCGCTCGGTGGGTAGCCGACATCAGCCCAACCTCCGGGCAAAAACCAAGTTCCCCTGTCAAGCCGCTGAACGAGCAAAAGTCGGTTCCGTTCGTCAAACACTGCAGCGTTGACCACGACCTTCGGCGTGACATAACCTAAAGCGCTGGGCTGCACCTCTGCTCTCCATTGCTCAACGAACTTCTTGACGGTTTCCTCGTCATCTTCTACTCCGCTCATCGCCACTGCCATTTCCGCTGCCAGTTTGAGAAGTTCTTCGTAGCGTTCCCGCTCGTAGGGGCTTTGGGTGAAAGCTAGACCTGTCTGAGCGATGGACTTCAACATCATCTGCCATCGTCCTAAGCGTTCCATGAAACTCATCGGCATGAATCGTTCCCCCTCATCGTCGTTCAGTCATGTAAATCTTAGCGACGATCTTTGGGCATCGCACCAGTAGTTTCCTCAGGCGGATGCTGCCAAAATTTCAGCAGGGACGAACGGTCAGGGTGATGAGCCGATGCAAATGTGCCCGAAGTGCAGTTGGAACAACTTTGACACTGCGAGGTTCTGCGCCAATTGTGGTGAGCCGCTGCGCGGGTTGTTGGGGCAAGGCGAAATTTTGCAAGGGCGATATCGAGTGTTGAAAGTGCTCGGGTGCGGCGGCATGGGCGCGGTTTACTTTGCCGAAGATTTGAGACTCGGCAATCGTCCAGTTGCTGTCAAGGAGAACTTTGACACTTCCCCCGAAGCAGCAGCTCAGTTCCGCGTTGAAGCGGAAATCCTTGCGACCCTCCGCCATCCCAACCTGCCTCAAGTCTTTGACTACTTCATTGAGCCCAGAACAGGCAAGCAATATCTCGTGATGGACTACATCGCGGGCGAAGATTTGGAAGACATCGTTGAGAAGCGTGGTCCGTTGGACGAGCGAAGCGCTTTGCGGATCATGTTTCAGGTCTTTGACGCCGTTGATTACCTTCACCGTCAAAACCCGCCTATCATCCATCGCGACATAAAGCCAAGCAACATCAAAGTTCAACCTGACGGCACTGCGATTTTGGTTGACTTTGGCATCGCAAAAAGGTATCTGCCCGGCAGGGACACTGTGGGCGCCGCTGCTGCGGTAACGCCGGGTTATTCTCCACCTGAGCAATATGGACAGGGCATCACCGACCAAAGGTCAGACATTTATGCGTTGGGTGCGACCCTCTATTTCGTCTTGACCGGTCAAGTCCCCCCTGAAGCCATTGAGCGTGTAACTCAGGGTGACAGGCTTGTTCCACCCGGCAGGATAAACCCGAAAATTTCGCCCAATGTTGAGCAGGCGATTTTGAAGGCGATGGCAATTCGTCCCATTGAAAGGTTTCAAAGCGTTTTGGAGTTCAAGAGAGCCCTTATGACGCCAACCATATCTCGCCCCGCTCCAACCTACCGACCAGCCCCGCCACCAGCGCCGCAGCAACCTTCACGCCCATCTTCTCGCCGTCAACGCCGACCTCAACCTGTGCCGTCAAACTACAGTTGGGAAATCAGCATGGCTGGATGCGCTACTACCTTTGCCGAGTTAATGCTTTGGGTCGCAATCCTTTGGGCTATTTTCGGCGGGTGTCGGGGCTGCGTTTTTGTCGGATTCGTGTTCCTGCTGGCTTCACTAATCGGTTGGCAAACGGCAGGTTGGATTGGAGCGACTTTGGCAATAGTTTCCGTTTGGGCGCTTTGGCACATGTTTGCCCGTCTTGCTCGGAAAATGGCTCAATTGCTCCCAGAGGGACAAGGGGCATGGAGCAAGGGACACGGGATTTGATGGCGAATTTCCTAAGCGCCGAATTTATTCGGCATTTGGGAGGGCGAACCTCCCGGTGAGCCAAAATTGGGTGCGGGGTGCCAAGTGCGAAGTGCAGTTGTTAGGCACAAAAATCTTTCGGCAGTGCAGGGAAACTGCTCACAAAAACAGCAGTCTCACCAGTCGCTAATCGCCAGTCGCCAATCGCTGCCGTTTTTGGCTCGGCAGGAGCCTCGCCCTCCCACGATTTTGCCGACTAAAGTCGGCGTTCAATTTTGCTGGTGACAATTTGCCGAAAGGAGTGGTGCGAGTGCTGAAGTGGTTCAGGCGAAAGGAAAGCGAGCAGGAAGTCAAAACGGATTTGGCTGGGTCAGAAGCGACCGAAGTTGAACCTGAAACCAAGGAGCCGTTGGAGTTTGCGACGGAGCCCCCAACCGAAGGGGCATGGCTTGAAACGAGGGACAGAAACGGTCAAAGCCTTTTCCTGTCCCTTCGGTCGCCGCTCGTTCTTGGGACTTCTGAAGACTGCGATGTTAGGCTGGACGAAAGGTTTGAGGGAGTTGAGGAAGTCAAGCCACAACATGTTCGCATTGAACTCTGGCGCGATAGATGGGTCATCGTTCCCCTTGACCGAGATGCTGCTGTGTTCGTCAATAGTAAACGGACGGGCGAGAATGTTTTGCGCGACGGCGTGGAAATTCGCTTGGGAGAAAATGGCGTTAGGTTCGTCTTCCGTGAAGGCAGGTCACGGGAGTGAGCGAAAATGAGTTGGCAGCAAAGGTTTGCACATTTGATGGGTCGCTCAGGAGCAAGAGCGCTTTTCGGCGCCATTGGCGGCTTAGCAGCGTGGATTTTGGTTGAGCCCTTCACGACCGATGTCAGTTCCATACGAGAGTTGTTCGAAGGACCTCAATCAACTTCGGGCGCAGTTGTCTGGGCTTTTGTCGGAGCCTTCATAGGGGTCGCCATCGTTGGGCTGGAAGAATTGCTTTGGGGGAGCAAGCAAAAGGCTTTGAGGGGCGTAATCATTACTGGGCTGTTGGGCGTTTTCGGCGGCTCACTCGCTTTCACCTTAGGCGGTTGGGTTTGGGTCAACTTGTTTGGAAGGATTGTCCTTAGTTACCCTGAAGGTAGCCCGATGCAACGCTTTTGGCTGATAGTCGCTCGCAGCCTCACTTGGGCGTTGGTGGGGGCTTTGCTCGGATTGGCGCTGGGAGCAGCGAGGAAATCTTGGAAAGGTGCATTGAACTCGGCGATTGGTGGCTTGTTAGGAGGTTTTGCAGGTGGAGTTTTGTTTGACACAATTGCCCCACATATCGGCTTCGTGTTGACCTTAGGCTTGACTGAGAGCGGATGGGCGAGTCGGCTCATAGGGCTGGTTTTAATGGGGGCTCTCATCGGTCTGTTCAGCACAATTGCTGAGCAGTTACTTGCGCCTGCGTCTTTGAAAGTGGTTTCATCTGGTCGGATGGAAGGTCGCGAATTCGTCATTGACAAACCTATCGTGACCATTGGGCGAGATGAAAGGTGCGATGTGGCGCTCTACTACGATAGGGACATAGCCATGCGACACGCTTTGATTAGGTGGGAAGACGGTGGCTACGCGATAGTGCCGGAGAGTGGGGCGATTGTCCTCGTCAATAATCAACCCGTCCGATACCACCGCCTCAGGGACAAAGACATCATCACTGTCGGACAAACTCGGCTGATGTTCCGAGAGCGCCACGCAGTCGCCTTTGTGCAAAGGGAAAGGGTGCCTCAAGGGAAGGTTTGCCCGTCCTGTGGGACAATCAACAGGGCTACAGCGAAATTCTGCCATCAGTGCGGGAGGAGTTTGTGACAACTTGGAGATGCGTCAACCGTCACTGAAGTAATTCCTGCACGAACGGCGGGAGAGCAAAACTCGCTATGTGGACCTCAGGGCTGTAGTAGCGAAAGTTTGTCAATCCCCTTTGCTGGCAACGGCGGCGCAACTCCGCTGCGTCCAAGTTCGGCAAATGGTTGCCTGCCATCGCATAAGCCCACAAGCCTGACGGGTAAGTTGGAACGAAGCCGAGGTAAAGTTTCACTTGCTCAAAAACCTGTTTCAAGTTCCGCCAGACCATCTTCACCTCATCTCGGAAGTAAAAAGGCGTGCCGCATTGAAGCGACAGGATGCCATGTCGCTTAAGGGCTTGTCGGCATGCCTGAAAGAATGGGGGCTCAAAAAGTGGCAACGCAGGTCCGATTGGGTCAGTTCCATCAACGATGATGGCGTCAAAGGTCTCTCGGAACTCGGGCAACCATTGTTCTCCCGGCGCTATGATTAGTTCCACTCGCGGGTCATCAAAGGCGCCTCGGTGAACGGATGGCAACAATTCCCTGCAGGCGTTCAAAACTGCCTCGTCAATTTCAACCCAGAAGACCCGTTGGATGCTTGGGTGGCGCAGAATTTCCCTGACGGTGCCTCCGTCGCCTCCACCGATTACTGCAACCAATTGTGGGTTGTCAAGGGACAGCAGTGCAGGGTGGACGAGCATCTCGTGGTAGAAAGCCTCATCGGCTTCGGTGAGCATGACCTTTCCGTCCAAAGCGAGAAGCCGTCCCAGTTCGGTCGTTTCAGCGAGGACGAGTTCCTGATATCGAGTTTTTTGACGCAAAAGCCACCTTTGCACCTTCAGGCTAAGGTGCACGCCGTCTGTCTGCTTTTCGGTGAAAAAGTCATCCTCACTCACGGCCAAACTCCTCTCTCCAGTTCGATGACTTTCAATCTGCGAGGCTCAAAGTAGTCACGGATGACCTCTAACGCCCGCTCTGGGAAGGTTTCCCCGCAGGTGAAGACATCAACAGCGATGTAGCGCATCTCGGGCCATGTGTGGATGAAGAGGTGGCTTTCGGAGACGATAGCCACTGCGCTGACGCCGTAGGGTTCAAAGGTGTGGACAATCAACCGCAGCAGGGTTGCACCGCTGGCTTTAACTGCCTCTTCGAGAGCCTCGCGAATTGCAGTTGCCGAGAAAATCCGTTCGTTGCAGTCCCAGCATTCAGCGATGAGGTGTCTCCCCACGCCCCGGCGAAGGGCGGGGGAAACCATAACGCTCTCCATTTCGTTTTCGGTGCGCCCCATGGTCACCTCCTGAGTGGTCTGCATCGCCAACACCTCCTATCCTGAGTTTTCGGATGGAAGCGGGCAATGCCCGCTTTTTCGCCCTTTCGGAAATGACCTCTTTCTCAGACCATCTCGCACCCAAAAAGTTACGCGTCATCGCCAGTATACGCAGGCTGCTACGACACCGCCGCACCTGATGACTTGATGCTCGGACGCAATTTGCAGAATTCGCTTTAAGGTCAACCCTCTCACATTGAAGGCTTCCTTGACCATTTCTACGGCTTTCGCTGTTGCCTCCTCTGCTGTTTCGCCTTCACTTTCCATGACGACCCCAAAGCCGTCTTCGGCAATACCTACAGCCAAAGCGACAGCAATCTTTTCGCCCGGCTTATCGCTCGTTCGCTCAGCGTAGACACATGGCACCAACGCACCTTTTGGCAAATTCGGCTTTTCCATCACCACTTCTGCGCCCGGCGGGATGATGCTTGACACTTTTATCAGGTTCACATCGCCTATGCCTGCGTCGAGCAAGGCGTTGTCAAAGGCGTTGAGCGGCGTTCCACCTTCAGCCTTGCCGGCGACGAGATACAACTTTCGGACTTCCATTAAGCCGTGCACTTCCGTCTCAACACTCCCCTTCAAGTCGTCGCAGCCTCCTCATCCTCAAAAATGTTGCCCTCAAGTCTTCTGTTCTCCAGTTGCGGTTTTCGGAGCAACTCGATTCTGTAGAAAGCCGAGCAATACCAAACGCCCTTCGGTTTAGCCTTTGTCGGCAACCATTCCCATGAGCGCATCGTCTCAATATAGCCCCAGTTGACATAGCCGCTAAAGTCATCTCGCAGGTCGGTGATTACAGCCCCGGTTTCCAGCAGGAACTGCTGGATGCGAGCCCACTTGTCCAAACTTGACTCCACATGGGTCAAACCGAAATAGCCGGCACTCCCCACGCCTTTCAGGCAGAGCAAACCCCGTTCAACGAATGCTTTGAAACCGACGAAACTTTCAGTTGGGTCGCAAAGGAAAGTGTCAAAGGCTGAAAGCCACTCGTCAGGAATCGGTTCCCTCAGGTCATGCCTCACCGCTTGCAAATTTGTCAACCCTTCCCGTTCTGCGACCTCGTTGATGAAGTCCACCAATCGCTCGTCAATGTCCAACGCAAGCACTCTTTTGGGCGCACCTGTTAAGGCGGCAGCGATGCTCATCAGGTCATCGTCGCCCAGAACGATTATCTCCTTGCCCTCCAAATCGCCCCTTTGCCACGCAAAGGCGATGCGAGCCAATGTCGTCGCTTCGGTCACATAACCTTGGTCGTAGTCTTGAATTGCTTCAGGGCGATTTTTGCAAATGTCGACGAACCTCTCTGCCGCTTCCCTGAACAACTTGCGGAAGTCAACCCCCCGCCCCTCGCAGGCATCACACACTGCTTCACGCGCTGGCGAAACTCCCAGAGCGAGGGCGAAATCGCGCCCTTTATCGGTCAACTTCAACCTTCCGTCCGTCGCTGCCAGCAACCCATCTTGAACCATTCGGTTCCAAAAAGCGCAAAGAAAACGCATGGGGGCATGGCTCAATCGGACAGCCTCCCACAGGTCATCAGTTGCCAATAACGCCGACAGCGCCCTTTCGGCATCCCTCGGCGAGAACGGAATTGGTGCCTCTTTCTTCGTCGCTTCAATTAACTCAGCCAACTTCGTTTCCGCTTCATGCCTTTCCATTTTCCTCCCCCTTTGCCCTGAAGGGTTTCCTGCTTCCGAGCAAATCTTTGGTATCAAGCTGCCGCTCGGTTTGGTAAAGCGATGTCGGGCGAGAGTCAAAGAGTCCGAAAAATTCAGCCAAAAAAAACCGCCCGTTCCTGCCGCTCAGCGGAACGGTCAGCAATTCCACCTTGCCCTCACTGGCGGTCTTCTCAATTGTGACCGCCGAAAAGAGCGGCTGAGGGCAAGGCACTTTTCCAAGTTGTCCGCATAAACGATAGCACAAGGGAACTCAGATGTCAACATAGCGGGACAACAGACCACGGGACAACAAGACAACGGGTCGGCAGAGCGAAAATTTTCGGTGCGGCGAAATGGGTTTACCCGCGAATCGTCAGTCCAAGTTCCGTTTGAATTGCTGCCTTGATTTGCTGGACAATTTGGTCCGCTTCGTCGCTTGACAAAGTTCTGTCCTTCGCTCTCAGGGTGATAGTGAAGCCGACGCTCCGGTGACCTTCTGGGATGGGAGCACCGCGATACTCGTCAAACACGCTTGCCTCTTCAACTAACTCCCCACCGACGCGTTTGATCAACTCCAACACCTTTGCAGCATCAAAATCTTCAGGCATAACCACAGCGATGTCCCTTTGTGTGGACGGGAATGTCGGCAGCGGTCGGAATTTTCGCTCAAGTTTCGCTTGGGCTGTGAGGGACTCTAAATCCAATTCGGCGATGAAAACGGGTTGGGGCAAATCGTTTTGTTGGCGCCATTTAGGATGAACTTCGCCCAAAACACCGACCGTTTCGCCCTTGACTTTGACGATTGCAGTCCTGTAAGGGTGGAGCGTCGGGTGCTCACCCCGCTCGAAGGAAATCCCTTCAATCCCCAGCCAATCCAACAGTCTTTCAACTATGCCCTTGAGGGCGAAGAAGTCAGCCTGTCCAGTTTCCTCAGGCAGGTTCCAGCGGACTGGGTAGCAGTTGCCCGTGATGGCTATGCATAACCTTCTCGGTTCGGTGCTCGCCATTTCGCCCACCTTTCCATGCCTGTAAACCTTGCCCAACTCAAACACCCAAACATTGCGGACACCATTCCTGAAGTTGTGGGAGACCACTGAGAGGACCGATGGGAGCAAAGAAGTTCGCACGATTGTGTGGTCCTGAGTTAATGGGTTGCGCAATTCCAGTGTTCCTTCTTTGGCGTCTATCCCCCACATCCTTTCAGTTTCCGGGGTTGTCAGGCTCAGAGTGACAATCTCCTGAAGCCCCAACCGAGTTAGGAACTGACGGATTTCGTTTTCCAACCTCCTCCTCGGGCTCTCGCCAGCGCGAGGCGCAATTCCTTTCGGCAAAGTCATTGGAATTTGGTCGTAGCCGTAAAGGCGGGCAACTTCTTCAATCAAGTCCGCTTCACGCCTGATGTCATTTCGGAAAGTGGGCACAAGGCAGTGGACAACTTCTCCGTCAACCTTGACCTCAAATTGAAGCCTTTTCAGCATCGCAGCGATTTCCTCTGTTGAGATGTCAATGCCCAGCAATTTTCGGACCCGTTCAGTTCGGACTGAGACTTGGGCGGGTTCAATTGGGTTAGGGTAAACATCAATGACGCCTCTGCAAACTTTGCCCCCAGCAATTTCAGCCATAAGTTGGGCTGCCCTGTCGGCGGCGCGAACTGTCCCGCTTGGGTCAACCCACCGCTCAAACCGATAAGACGATTCGGTTCGCATTCCCAACTTTCGGGCGGTTTTGCGGATTCCGCTGGGTGTAAAGTGCGCCGACTCAATGAGGACATTTTTCGTGAACGGCGAAATCGCTGTTTCAAGTCCGCCCATGATCCCTGCCAAAGCAACGGGTCTGTCAGCGTCGGCTATGACCAACATAGAACTGTCAAGTTCTCGCCGAACCTCATCAAGGGTGTAGATGAACTCGCCGCCTTTAGCCCTTCGGACGATGATTTGCCGACCGTGAAGCGTGTCAAAGTCAAAGGCGTGAAGCGGCTGACCGAGTTCAAAGAGCACATAGTTGGTGATGTCAACGATGTTGTTGATGGGTCGAACTCCGCACGCTTCCAGACGGCGCTTGAGCCAGTCGGGGCTTTCGGTCACTGTCACACCTAAAACGAGCCTCGCCGAATAGCGCGGGCACAAATCGGGAGCGTCTATCCGGACCTTCGCAAACTCAGATATGTCCGCTTCAGTCTCTGGGACAGAAATTGTCAGTGGCTTGAGAGGCAGGTTAAGCATCGCCGCCAACTCGCGGGCGACACCGTAAACCGATAGCCAATCGCCCCTGTTGGGAGTCACCTCAAGGTCAAAAACCACATCGCCTTCAAATTCCTCTATGCCTTCAACTCCCAAGCCCGCCATTTCAAGGGTATGGGCAATTTTGTCCACATCCGACTCAATCGGCACAAACTCCTGAAGCCAAGATAGCGGCACCCTCATCGTCACTTCACCCTTTCCCTTGTCCCGTGTCCCTTGCCAGTGCGTAAAAGTTCGGTCGGCATAGATTTTATCCCGCCACCGCCCAAAAGAGCAACGGAAAAGGTTGCGCGTCGCAAGTTTTGCGTTAAGAGTTTAAACTGCGAAAGGTAGATCACGCTTCACGCATCACACTTTACGAGGTGTAAAAATGGCAAGACAAGAAACTAACTCAGTTCAGGCAAAACCTGTCGCTGCCATCTTGCTTGCGGCTGGACAAGGAAGCAGGATGGGAGGGGGGAAATTGCTGCTTCCCATTGGCGATGCGACTGTGGTTGAGCGGGCAGCCAAAAGCCTAATTGATGTTCCGGTCGCTGATCTGATAGTTGTCGTTGGGACTTACGGCTTAGCCATCAAGCGTCAACTGAGCGACTTCCCCGCTCGGTTCGTTTTTAATCCAGACCCATCGTCCGAGATGGCGGAAAGCATTCGCTGTGGGCTCAAAATCGTTGATCCTGCAAGCGTTGAAGCCTTTTTGGTCCTGCCTGCCGATATGCCCCTCGTTTCGCCGGAAACTATTCGCTTCCTCGTTGATTCACTCCTTGCCAGCGACAAGTCAATAGCCGTTCCTGTTTTTCAAGATCGGCGTGGTCATCCTGTCGTCTTTCGCTCCAGCCTTTACGAGACAGTCCTCAACTTCAGAAGCCCCCAAGGCATCCGCCCTTTGGTGCATGGAGACCCTTCAAAGGTCTTGCCGGTAGAAGTTGACGACGAGGGCGTGATTGCGGACCTTGACAACTGGGACGACTATCGCCGGTTGCTCAAGTTGTGGGAGCGGAGAAGGCAAAAATAGGAAGCCCCGCCCAAAGGGCGGGGAAAAGGCGGGATAAGTGCGCTGGGCTGCGCTGCCTACCGGCGATGCAAGCGCCATCTTATAAGACGCATTAAGCCGAACAAAAGTTCCCGAAACTCTGGTATGGCGTTGTCAAGCGAGTGATGCTAAAATAACGCCGAGCGTTTGGTGTCGTGGGGGAAAATCTCTTGGTGGAGGTGAAGAAGGATGGCGTCAGAGCGGTTGAAGGAGTTGCTGAACCAAGCGATTGCGAGGGAGTTGCAGGTGTCAATCCAGTATATGTGGCAACATGTGCTGGCGAAGGGACTCTGCAGCCCCGCTGTCCGTGACATCTTCAAGAAAATTGCTGTCACCGAAATGAAACATGCTGAAGCCATCGCTGAAAGGTTGGACTACCTCGGCGGCAAACCGACAACGCAACCTGCCCCCATCACCGTTGGCGAAACTCTTGAGGAAATGATTCGCATTGACCTCAAAGCGGAAGAGGAAGCCATTGCCCTTTACCGCCAAATCATTGAGCAGGCTGTTTCCGAAAACGACTATGTGACCGAAGATTTGTTCCGCTCCATCCTCGCCGACGAGGAGGAGCACCACAACGAGTTCCAATCCCTCTTAGGGTAATGAGGACCTTTCAGTGCAGTCAGGTGCTCGCCTTCAGTATTGATGAGCCCTTCAACCTGCTAAGGGGGTGAAGGAAGTGGCAGTTTGCGTGCGTGAACTTTTGGAGAAGATGACGCTGGAGGAAAAGGTCGCCCAACTGGAGTCAATCCCCGTTGGGAAACTTCTGACAGACGGCAAATTTGACATTGAGAAGGCGCGTGAGTTGCTTAAGCACGGCATCGGTCAAATCACCCGAATTGCGGGTTGGAGTGGATTGCCGCCTAAGGAGGCAGCCCAAATAGCCAACGAAATTCAACGCTTCCTCGTTGAGGAAACGCGCTTAGGCATCCCTGCCATCGTGCACGAAGAATGTTTGAGCGGTTTGATGGCAAAGGGCGCTACCACTTTCCCACAAGCCATCAACCTCGCAAGCACTTTTGACCCTGATCTCGTCAAGGAAATGACGACAGCCATTCGGAAGGAGATGAGGGCTGTCGGTGCTCATCAAGGATTATCGCCGGTCCTTGATGTCCTTCGTGACCCACGATGGGGGCGGACGGAGGAGACTTTCGGGGAAGACCATTACTTGGTTGCTTGCATGGCTGTCGCTTACATTTCGGGTTTGCAAGGTGACGATTTGAGGCAAGGAGTAATTGCCACCGCAAAGCACTTTGCTGCTCACGGTTGGCCTGAAGGTGGTCGCAACTGCGCTCCCGTTCACCTCGGTCCGCGAGAGTTCCGAGAAATTTTCCTGTTCCCCTTTGAAGCAGCGGTGCGCGTAGCGAGGGTTCAATCCATAATGAACGCATACCACGACCTTGACGGAATTCCTTGCGCAGCCTCCCGAGAACTCCTAACGGATATTCTTCGTGGTGAGTGGGGATTTGACGGCATAGTTGTTTCCGACTACGCTGCAGTCCACATGCTCTTCAATGTCCACCATGTCGCTGCGAACGAGAAGGATGCAGCCTGCCAAGCCCTCTACGCTGGCATTGACATTGAACTCCCTGACATCCAGTGCTACAACAGGTTGGTTGAAGCCGTTCGGGAAGGTTTAATCTCGGAAGCGCTCGTTGACGAGGCAGTCCGTAGAGTCCTCACTGTCAAGGACAGGCTGGGATTGTTCGACAACCCGTTCGTTGACCCTGACTTGGCTCCGTCGCTGTTTGATTGCCCTGAGCACCGTCAACTTGCTCGGTTAGTTGCTCAGAAGTCAATCGTGCTTCTCAAAAACGAAGGCAATCTGCTCCCGTTGCGGAAGGATTTGTCAAGCATCGCCGTTATCGGACCGAACGCCAACGACCCTCGCAATATGCTCGGCGACTACGCCTACATGGCTCACATGAATCTTTCCGAGCCACCAATCCCGATTGTCACGGTCCTTGAAGGTATCAAGGCAAAAGTCTCGCCGAATACGAAGGTGCTTTACGCGAAAGGTTGCGAAGTTTTTGGCGGGACAACTGAAGGGATTCCAGAAGCGGTTGAAGTTGCGAAGCAGGCAGAGGTCGTTGTCCTCGTCGTGGGCGACAGGTCAGGATTGTTCGGCAGAGGGACGGTCGGTGAAGGGTGCGACCGAACGGATTTGAGTTTGCCCGGGCATCAAGAGGAACTCGTTCGGGCAATCGTGGAGACAGGCAAACCGATTGTCTTGGTGCTGATCAATGGTCGCCCTGTGACTCTCGGTGACCTCATTGACAAAATTCCGGCAATCGTTGAAGCGTGGTTCCCCGGCGAGGAGGGCGGAAACGCTGTTGCGGATGTCCTCTTCGGCGATGTCAATCCCGGAGGTAAGTTGCCCGTCACCTTCCCGCGAGCGGTTGGGCAAATTCCTTTGCACTACAATCGCGCTCAAATCTCGCACCGTGACTATATGTTCATGCCTGCGAAGCCGCAGTTCCCCTTCGGACATGGGCTGAGTTACACGCAGTTTGAATACAGCGACTTGACAATCTCGCCTGAGAAGATTTCACCTGCTGGCACGGTTGCAATTTCGGTCACGGTCAAAAATGTCGGCGAGCGAGAGGGCGATGAAGTCGTCCAGTTGTATGTCCGCGATGTGGTCGCAAGTAGGGTCAGACCGGTCAAGGAACTGAAAGGTTTCAAGCGAATCACGCTGAAGCCCGGCGAAGCGAAACGAGTGACCTTCTACCTCTCCGCTGACCAGTTGGCGTTCTACGACCGAGCAATGAGGTTTGTGGTTGAGCCCGGGACTATTGAGGTCATGGTCGGAAGTTCCTCAGAGGACATTAGGCTGAGGGGCAGTTTTGAGATTGTCGGCGATGTGAGAGAAGTGCCGGGCGAAAGGGTTCTGTTCACGAAAGTTGAGGTCACTTAATTGCCGGGTTGAGCGTTGCAAGTCGCGAGTTCAAGATTTGATGGTTGCGGGTTAGAGTTTGAGGGACGGGCTTGACAGCGCAACTTGAAGCCTTGAACCTGAAACTCCGAACGCTTGAACTCCGACTGAGCCGATGCCGCAATTGGGGGCGGGATGGCTTTTTCAGGGAGGCGAGCAAGGGATGCAGAAGAGTTCAAACATCCCTCGCTGGCTTTGGTGGTTTTTGAGTTGCAGTGTGGTCATCGGCTTTATCGTCCTTTGCAGTTGCGGGATCGGCAGTTTCTTCGCCTACCGCTTCTATCGTGAAACCGTCGGTCCACCGATCACTTTGGCGGATGTCAAGCGAATGCTCCCCGACCTGCCAATTTACCCCAACGCCGAACTGGATGAAATGTTGACCAACCTGCCGACTTCACGAATGACGGCTTCAATCTTCACCGGAGATCAGTTCGACCTTTACCTCTTTTTCCAAACCCAAGACCCGCTAGAGAAGGTTTTGGAGTGGTATCACCGGGAGATGAAGCGGAGAGGCTGGAGGGAAATTTCGCTGCCAAAAACTCAAGTTCCAGAGTGGGCAAAAAGGATTGGCGGAATTGGCGCTTTGTCAGATACCTACTTCGCTCGTGGTGGAAACGGAGTTTTCTTCCAAACAATGCCTGCAACGACTGCGGGGAAAAACACCTTCGAGTTGATTTGTTCCGTTGTTGGCGTCCCTGACTGGGAGATGAAGCGGTTGGAAGAGCGAGTGAAGCGAAACCCTGACGACAGTGAGGCTTGGGCTTCGCTTGCTTTCGGCTACTTTTGTGCGGGCGAATGGGCAGAGTCGCAAAAGGCTTTGAAGGAGGCTTTGGAAAAGTCCCAAAGTCGCCCGATCAGGAATTTGTGGGCTCAAAAGCGACTTGCAAAGTTGCTCCTTTGGGTGAGCGATGACCCGAAAGTTTTGCCTATCGTCCGTTCCTATGGAGACCACGATTTTCCCTTCCAACTTTCTCTCGCCAAGATGCTTTTCAGGCTCAAAAGGTGGCAAGAAGCAGAGCAAACCTTGACATCGGCTCTTGTGAACTTGACTCCTGAGTATGAAGGTTGGCGTGAAAGGCTTCACACCCTGAGAGGCATAGCGAGATGGCATCAAGGGAAGCGAAAGGAAGCCGTTGAGGATTTCGAACGGGCTTACAGGCTTAACAAAAGTTCGTATGTTGGAGCCGCGTGGGCTTACGGGCAAATGGGCAATTCGGCAAAAGCAAAGCAAATTCTCCTTGAGGCAGCGAAAGCGGATATCCCCATTGCCCAAAACTTCCTGAAGAAGGGCAGAAAAGCCGTTTGGTTGGGGATTTTGCCCATCAGCGAACCTGATTGGTTGAGCGGGCGGTGGATGGAAGGCGTCGGGATCAAGGGCGAGTGGGCAATTGAAGTTTTTTGCTTCCCAACACGCAATTCACCCAAACTCAACGGCGTCATCATATTCGCCATCAACGGACAACCCATTCGCAATTGGCAAGAATATCGGACGCAAATGATAGCGATAACCGAAAGAGCAAAGGCTGGCGACAAAGTGACTTTTTCCGTCTGGCGGAACGGCAAGATTGAAAATGTTGATGCCGTGTTTGAGCCTTTCTTGCCTTAGCGAGAAGCCTGAGCCGTGAAGCGTGAAGCGTGATGCACAAATTTCACCGTTTCACCGCTTCTCCGTTTCTCCCTCTCATCCGTCCCATTAAGGTGCTTCCATCGGTGGGATGTAAACTGATGAGATGCCGGTAACCGCCACAAGCATCGGTGCTGCTTCGCTGTTCGCAGAATAGAAGCGAATCCGTTGGATGGTGCGTTCCGCTTCGAGCGGGACTGTAAGTGCTGTGAGGGAAACTTTGCCTTTAGTTATCGTCCAACTCCAAGCGAAACTCGCCCTCGTATCTTTCAAAGGTTGCAAATCTGTCAAGGCTCTGATTTGATGCCCATACTGAAGCCGAACATCAACCCTCTCGCCGCCTTCAAGCAAAATTTCATAGCCTCCGACCAACGAGTCGTCCGCAACCCGTATGTCAGTTGCGTGGATGAAGGTAATTTCCGACGCAGGTTCGCCGACATCAAACCAAACCTCTTCAGGTGCTCCGGTCAGCCAAGCACCCTTGAGAGCGATGGCTTTAAGAGTCCCATCGTTGCCTGTAGCCAACCAGAAAACCCTTCGGTTCAACCATCGTCTGCCTCCCATCAGTTGCGTTGGTGGGACTCCGAGGAGTTTTGCGACGCTCAAATTGGCTGCTGGCGACAAATCAATGACGAACCCTCCCATTGGCTGAACTGTCGGTCCTCGGAAGAGTGACTCGAAAACTGCCCACGCTGAGTAGCCGCGCGAAAGTGCCGACTCGGTGACATTCCAAAATTGCTCAGCAGCGACAATGTAACTTGCAAATTGGTCAGGGAAATCTCGCAGGGCGTTTCGGTTGTTGCCGAAACCTGTCCAAGTGGTTTGAACCATGCCTAATGCACCCGCCTCTTTCGCAGCCCTGCTGAACTCAACGATTGTCCTAAAGTTCCGCCAAGTCGCCCCAATGACTTCAAAGCCTTCCCGCTTAAAGATGCTAACGCTCGGATAATTGGGCGCAGGTTGGTAGTGCCAATCAACGATCACGATGTCTTTGGGAATTAGTTCTCTGGCGCGCCAAAAGTTGTGGGGCGGACCTCCGTGAGCAGCGTCATAGGCTTCTTCAGGTCTCAGAAGCATATCGCCCCACATCATGACATTGATGCCTTGGGACTTCAAGAAGTCGTATAGCCTTTTGACATCGGCAGCAAACAAAAGGTGAGGTGGCATCCCTTGACAGCGAATGCAAGAGCCAAATCGTCCCCTGCTGAGAACCTCATCGTGACCTATGTGAACCCATTTCGGTCTGAAGAGCGAAATGACCTCATTGAGCAGGTCAAAAACGATGCGGTAAGTTTGCTCTAAGTTGGGGCAGTAAAGGTAGGCGGTTTCGGGGTCTTCGGCAATTTCCTTGTTGACTTTGGGAGGGCGACCGGCAAGTGAACCGAAGAGGTATTCGCAATGGCTGAGCGTCGGCAGCAAAGGTATGACTTCCATGTTGTTGGCTTCAGCGATTTGATGGAGGCGCTTCGCTTCCTCTTTTGGCAAAGACCAAGGTTGCCACAATTCTGGATGGCTCTCCCATTTCAGGTGATCAACTTGCACAATCAGTTTGTTGAACTTCAGCGGTGCCCAAACCTGCTCAATTAGTCGCTTGTGAAGTTCCGGCGAGAAGTCGTCGATGACGAAGTGGATACCTCGGAAGGCGAAATCGGGGTAGTCGCGGATGTAGATTTCCGGGACAATTACAGCACCGTCGTCGGTGAACCTGATTAATTGCTTCAAGGTTTGGACTGCCCAGAAAGCGCCATCGGCATCAGCAGCCAAAATCCAGATGCCTTCAGGTGAGGCGGAAAGAGCGTAACCTTCAGGCGGCAAATCTTCCTTCAAAATCGGTTCGGCGACCTTTCCCTTCAAAGGGCTGTTGTGAAAAGCAAGAACTATGCCCCGCTCCAACGGCATGTCAGGAGACCATGTCCGAACGGTAACTTGTCTCAGCCATCTCGTTTGCAAGTGAGCCCGCAAATTCTCAGCGGCTTTGCGTAAACTTTCATCGGCAACGAAGATGGTGACTTGCCTTCCAAACCGAAAAGATGAGTTGCCCCACTTGAACCACTTCGGTTTGGGGATAAGGGGCATCTCCCAAAATTCGCCCTGAACTAAGTCCAAAAGGTGAATGCTCGCTTTCTCCTTAGGTTGCTCAGTCAAAATCCAGTGAGGTGGCAGACGAGCTTCCAACTGGGCTGTGAAAAACTTTGTGCCCGTAGGGTAAACGAGTTCGGCAACGAAGCCCTCGTCGGTTTGCCTCCACCGAGTTTGAGCGTTTGTCCCACCAATGTTAAGCGTCACTGCGCCATACAAAGTCATGCCGGACCATTCGTCCGAAGATGGCAAATTGGAAGCCCCTCGCAGCAGGTTGGGGTTGACAATTGCCCAACGCCAAACGCTTGTGCTTTGCGTTTGGACTGTGTGCTGAGCGACCAAGTTCAACCCGTTTACGGTTAACCCCAGAAACCAGACACCCTCGCCTCCGCTGCCTTGAAACTTCAGGGAAGCCGTTGGTCCTTGCCAGCGCCCACCTTTGAAATCCGTCTCTGGCGGTGGAAGCAATTTCAGCACTCGGGCTTGATGCCGATAGATGAAAACCTGATTCTCGCTCACCTTAACCCGCCAACTTCCCCAATGCCAATCAAACTCCTTGCCCGCCGTTTGAGCATTTGCCTGCTCCGCTCCCCAACTTATCGCCCAATTCATCAACGCGAGAACCAGTGCAACGGAGACGAGTCGAACTTTGCGTCGCTCCAAGCCATCAACCTCCTTTCTCCGCTTCCAAAATTTCTTTCGGCACAGGCTTCGGGCTTCATAAAAGTTTGCGGCAAATCGCCTTCAAAGGAACAAACGAAGGTTCGCCGAAAGGCAAAACACAATGATGCTAATCGGGGATTTGGGAAAGCGGACAAATGCTCACCGGACCGAGTAAGCCTGAAGGCAAAGGCTCCCAATCGGCAGCGCTGAACGGTTGGTAGCGGATGTTGACGAAAAAGAATTTTTGCCAAGGCACCTTGTGCCTGTCCATGTAAGCGATCCTGTTCGCCATCAAGTTGGCGACCTCAACGATTAACTCGTTCCCCTTTTCCCTCATCGCCTCTTTAGGGACATAAAGCCTAAAGGGCGATGAGATCAGTGTGCCGAAAAGTTTCCCGTTCAGCCAGACTCTCGCGCTGTAGCAGACAGTGCCCAAATCGAGAAGCCAAGCATCTGCATCAACGCTCGGTAAGTCGAAGGTCAAGCGGTAGCGTGCAGTCCCTGAAAATGCCTTTAGAAGTTCGGGGTCATCGTGGTTCCATTCCGTCCAACTACTCAACCTCGTGACCGTTGCGGGCTTTGGCAACTTAGGACCGCCTTCAACAAACTCAACTTGCCATGTCCCACCCAGAATCAAGGGCTTGCCAGCAGGCTTCCAATACGCCCACTTTTGACCACTGACCTGCCTATCAACGAAAACTCTCAAGATGACCGACTGACGAGGTTCAAGTTGCAAGTAAACCTCCGTGTGCTTGTTTTCGTCCCTCACTTTCGCTATTCCAACCTGTTGGCTCATCGGCTCGAAGATGACGGCTGATTTGGCTGGCACCGAAATCGGCACCCAACCGTCCCACCGTCTGCCGCTAAGGTTGACGATGAAGTAAATCCAACTCCCCTCCCCCTCACGCCGCCGAGTGAATTGCAAACTGAAGTCAGTCATCCTTTCCCGCCGAATACCAGCGGCTTCCATCAGCGCTTCAAGGTCCTCCCCTATCACCAACTTTCCCTTCCCAACGGTAGCAGCCCTCAAACCGTTTCCGGACTCGGTCAAGTTTTTGAGAAGTTTCCCCTTGAGCGATTCAAAGCGCTGTCGTCTCTGTTCCAGTTCGCTAAACCCCGGCACATCTTTTGGGAGTTCACCAAGCACCAGAACGGTTGCACCTCTTTCAAGCAACCGAACAATTCGGTCCAGAGTTTCTGGCGGCATTAATGTGCACCAAGCAATCAGCAGGGCTTTGTATTTTCCGCCCGGAGTGACCAACTGTCCATCAACGACATTGACCTCGCTCGCCAAAAGCCTGTCCGAGATGAAATCAAAGCCGTAGCCCCGCTCCCAAAGTTGCTGGGCTGTTCGAGCGAATTGGGGCAAGTTGCTTTCAAGCCATGAGGAATGAGCGGTGAGGAAGTGAAGGAACCCGCGAGTTCCCTTGTCACTCGCCCAAAGGTCGAAAACAGAGAAATAAACCAGCAAGTCGTTATCGGGCTGACCGGACTGGAGGAAGGCTTGGCATCGGGCAATGTATTCGTTAAGGGCGGGGAAGTGGCGCCAGAAAGTGTTCGTCGGTCCAAAGTGAGTTGAGGCGTAAAATAGCCAACCGGGAAACTCGGCATCAGCAGGCGAAAAAGGTATGCCGTGATAAAAGATGTGGTTGATGCCGGCAAGGAAAAGGATGTCAACCAAAGCCTTGACATGCTCCAGCGGGACTTTGAAGTGCTCACCCAGCCATGTCGCCGTTTCGTTGGCGCAAAAAGGCTTGCCCGTCACATGGGCTGCGGAGGAAGCAAATTTGTTGAGCAGAAAAAGGGTCTTCGGAGATGAAGGACTCCGTTGGGGAAGTGTGCCCGGAAGAGGTTCAAGCCCCGCAAGTTGTAACCAGTCTGGTCCGAAAGTCTCGCTCTCAGGTATGTCTGCGGCTGCATACAAGTCAAGCAAGTTCCCGGGAGAACCATGTGCCTCGTAGCGAACCCAGAAACTGTGCCGATGAGACCACTCAACCCAAGGCAAAACGCTCTCTTCAAGCAAAAGTTCATCAATGGTTTGCCTGAAATCTGACCTAACCCTTGTGACGAGTTCTGCCGGGGCGTTGCCGTAAAGAGCGTGCAGGTAGTGCCTCAGGTCATATCCGCGTCGCTTTTTGAACTGCTCAATAAGGTCGTCTGTCCAGTTTTCGCCCATCACCTCAAAGGAATCGTGATAAACGGCGCGAGGCTTTAGCGCAGTCAGCATGGAAAGTTTGCGCAACGCTCGGTCAAAGGGTTCAAGGAAGCGGTGCATCGCTTTACGCGAGAAAAAGTCAATGACAAAACCTTCGCCACCTGGTGCTGCCCGCTTAACTTTCATCCCGTGCAAGACCTGAATGATGGCATAAAGCGTCCACTCACCTTCGCTGGGCGACCAATCAAGCCTCTTCGTTTTGGCGTCCACCTTGTCTGTCAAGTCCAAAATTTGACCGTTTGGACCGTAAGCCATCAGTGCGTGAAGGACAGCATCTGGACGGTTCGGCACTACCGGTTCGTCTAACTTTTCCCCACGCTTAAGCCTAAAAACTCGCATCTCCATTCTTTTCGCTGCGGTTTCCTCGTCAACCCAAGGACCACCCATGTTCCAGCCGGTGCCCAAAGTCATGTCAACCCCGAGTCCGAGCCTTTGTCCTTCTTCCAAAGTGTGGGCAAGCATTTCCAGCCATCGGTCGCTGAGGTAAGGGATGTATCTGTCCTCATAGCCTTGCGCCCCATAAATCGGGATGATGTGAACTCCGCCCAGCCCGGCTTGCTTGAACAGTTCCATGTGGCGTGTGATTTCCTCTTTCATGACAGCGCTTCCGAGCCACCACCAATAAGTCCACGGTCGGCTCTCTTGGCGGATTGGAGCCCACGATAGGGCATCCCTTTCTCTGGACTGAGCAACGGAGAACGAGAGTGAAAGCGCAAACAAACACGCAGCGACTTTAGCACTTCGCCCCTGAACTCCTAACACCCCTGCCATCAAACCGAAGCCAATTGCAGCAGTTAGCAACCGCCAAGCAACCACTCGCTTTCACCTCCGAAAGAGGAATTTTGCCATTTTGTGCTACAGCAAACGAGCATTTACCGACTGGAACGAAGCGGTAAAAACCGAGCGGGCGCAATGGGACGACTTTTGCGGCAATGGCGAAAGTCCATTCAACGGCGCTGAGGTGAATCCACGCTGGGTTGATAGGGCTCAGAAACTTTGTTGGACTTGGACGAAATCCCAGTAGCGCTTCAAGGCTTCAAAATCTTCATCGCTCAGTTCGTAAAGTTGGGCGACGATGTAGGCAAGTTCTTCTTCGAGTTTCGCTGCATCAGGTCGGTCGGGATTTTCGTGCATCCGCTCGCTGATTTCAATCATCCGCCGAACCAACCTCAAATCCCGCTTCTTGCCCTCCCACAACCGAAGCAACGGTCTGGGGACAGGAAGGCAGGCAATGACCCATGCCACATGTTCAAAATAACTTCCTCGCAAGCGTTCGCTGTAAGCCATTGTGTAAGTGCGCACGGGAAGAGAGTTAAGCCATGCCGAGATCGCCAAGCCAACTTCGTAATTTTTTGCGGGAACGAAATAAGTCGTTTGTATGCAAATGACAGGTTGCCCTTTATAGAGTCGTGGCACATAAACTGCGTCCATCTTGTCACTTGTCCGCTGCCACACAACTTTGTCGCCTAACTTGTCAGGGCTGACGCGGAAAATTGTCCAAATGGGTTGACGGGAGCGATAATCGCTTCGCCGGCGCAATTCATCGGCATGGCTTTCAAAATAGTGTTTTGCTCTTGGCGGCAAATCTTTTAGCACTTCTCCTGTCGCATCGTCGTGCGTCCACAAAATCCATTCCCGCACTTCAAAGTGCCATGCTTGAATATTTTCGCCGCGGAGCAACGGTCTCAACAAACTCCGTTCCAATCGGAAAAGTTCACCGCTTTCCATTTCAACCACGACTTCATTCGGGTCATCGGAAGGCTCAACGCGGCGAACGATGAACAGCCGATTGGCATCGGTCAACACACCCCTACGAGGACGCAACGCCTCAATTTCTCCCAACAACGGGTTGCCTTCTTGCATTTTTCGGAAAGCGGCGATGGCTTCTGGGGTTGCCATCAACCAAGGGCTTTGCGGGTCATCGGCAAACAAGGGCAATTCGCTCTGCGGTAACTCATAAGTCCAGTGATGACCGATGCGGTTGACGAGGGTCACCATCGTTTTCTGCTTGGCATCAGGTCTCTCCTTCCTGACAGCGAAAACAAGCGGGTAATTGGTCGCTTCAAAGAATAGGGGTCGCTCGTAGAGCGAAAAGTCAACGAGCCTCAGGATTTGACAGCGGTTGACGAAGTGCTCGCGCAACGCACTGGCGTAAAGAGCTTGTTGGATTTTGCTGGTGACCACTAAAGCCAGAACGCCGCCTGCCTTCAACAACTCCAAGCCCCGTTCAATGAAAGCGACTGCGTAGTCAATTTGGCGGGCGAAACTTGTTGTGATGCCAGCGAGTTCCGAACCCCTTTGCCATCCCGCTGTTCGGCAGAAAGAGTAGTCGTTGTAAACTCGGTCCCGCAAACTTGGTTCAAGGTTGTGAATTCGCACCCAAGGTGGGTTGCCGACAACCAAACTGCAAAGCCCACGCAACCTTTCAACGGCGAGCATATTGCGAAGCAAAGGCAACCAACGGGAGTCTCGGTTTTGGTTGTGTCTCTCAGCCCATTGCTCTGCGAGTCGGCGCAAAGTCGTCTCAAACTGCAAAGCGATGTCTTCGCCCAACCGCTGCTTCAACCGCTCCCAAACCCTCTCAGGGTCAGCGATTCCCCGTTGCGGCAAAGCCTCTTTGAGGGCATCAAAAAGGTGCTCCCAGTCAACTTTGTGGTGGGGCAAGGTGAACTCGCCCAAAGCAGGAATTTTGACCGTTTCCGTCAAATCTTCCCCGAGCCGATTTTGCTGGTTGACAACCAACCGAGCCAAAGAATCCGCCCAGTAAACGGGAATGTGCAGCCGACCGATGGCTTTTAATGTTTCGTGAGACAGCAAATCTCCCAACGCCAGCAAGTAGTTGACCCGAGCCATTGCTACAGCGAAAGGATGCAAATCAACGCCGACAACCCTGTCAGTGATGAAACGGAGCAATGCTGCATCAGGCACAGGGCGTTCGCGCTGCCGTTCCCTTTCAATCAACTTCCGGATAGCGACGACGAGGAAAGTCCCGCTGCCGCAAGTGATGTCAACCAAAACGCCGTCAATTGTCCCATCAAATCCAGCGGCTTCCAGAACTTCGTTGACTATGCTTTCGTCGGTGTAAAATTCACCCAGCGCCCGTCTGATCGGCGGGTCAAAGAAGTGCTGATAGAAGCGGCGCAGAAAGTCGTAACTGACACCGACTAAATCCAACTCGTCCAAGATGCGAGCGAGGTTGTCAAGGTGGGCATCGAACTTGTTAGCGAAAGTTGGGTCAGCATCAGCGACATCGCAAAGCCACAAGAACGGGTCATCTTCAAAGACGGACGAGAGCAAAGGGACAAGGGTCGCCAGATGACGCAACCTTTCTGTGGGGCGCGAACCGAACGGGTAAAGCAAGTCACGCAATGTTGACTGCTCCACCAACCTCTGCTGAACAGCCAAACGAGCCACGAACAAGCGGAGCAAAACGGAAAGGTAAGTCTCCAGAACGAAAACGAACTGCAACGCTTCGTTTTGATTGCGGACGCTGATGGGTGGCGAAAACCTTTCGGCACGCTGCCTCAAAGCGTTAACGGCTTCATCGGTTAAGTTTGCCGCCGCACCGTAAACGGCTTGCCAAACCTTGAAGGCTTCCTCAACAAATCCCAATCTCTCGTGCTTGCGGAAAGCATGAATCAAATCGGCTATGAAAGTGCGAGCGAGCAGTGAAGGGAAACCGAGCAGCAAAACAAGGTGTTGCGGGTCAACGATTTTCAATGCCAGAAGCAATAACCACGCTTCAAGGAGAGAAGCACCTTCTTCCGCCTTGCCGCGCCAAATTTCCGCTCCCGTTTCGGAAATCAAAGCCAACTCGATTCCGTTGTAAGCGACGCCGCGAGCGAAGATGCCTTGTTGGCGATAGCCGGCAAGGTATGAACGACATTGAGCGACTGCATCGTCCAGCGGATGTTCTGGCGTTTTAATTTCGCAGACGAGGCAACCCAGCCTTGCATCGGAACGACCGCGCAAGACCGCACCGAACTCCGCAGGCAAAGCGATTTGTTCCTCAAGTTGCGGTAACGGGTCGTAGCCTGTTGCCTGAAGGACGAATTCACGAAGCGATTGAACAAATTCGTGCCTCAAGGTCGCTTCCGTCAAACCCTGCGCTCTTTGAGCCAGTTGGCGAAATTTTTCGCTCAAGTTCACCCCGCTGCTTTGCCGAAGGGGTTGCTCCATCCGCATCACCGACTTTTGATTATGCGGCAACGCTGAACTTGAGGACAACTTGTGACTCGCAACTTTTGTGTCAGCCTGCTTCAACGACTTTCAGGGCGTTCCCGAAACAGTCTCGGCAACTCTCTCAACATCAATGCCAGCAACTAACTTCGTGCCCTGCGGAACTTCTCTTCGGTAAGTTTCAGCCATTGCTCGTAGCCGCTCGGTGTCCGAAGGAGTCCTATGCGTTTGGAAACAATGACCCTGCAGGAAACGGCAAGGATGGTGCTAAAAACGAACCACAAAAGCCAAACAAGGGCGTGGAGATGCCATCCCTTTGAAATGAGGGTTGCCAGAAAACAAGTTTTCCAAACGCTAAACGCCAAAATTGTTTCCCACTGCCGCATCATGCTGACAGACAAACCTGCCAATGCCCAAGCCAAAGCGGTGACGGGCAAACTGGCAGTGACCAAAATTGCCACTAACGCAAAACCCAAACTGGGTCGCAGGGCGATGCCGAGCCAAGCGCAGAGGGCGTAAGGCATCGTTGCTTTCAGGCAGAGCCAAAATCTCGGGAACCACCAGCCGAACTTCCACTGGTCAGCCGTAAACGGCGCTAACACGAAACTCTCCACAACCCGCTTCCGCCCTAAAAGCCACAAGGCTGATTTTTGCTCGTGCGATGTGTTGACAACCAAGGCAGAAAATGCGCCCGCAAGCCCAGCCAAACTGGGCAAGCGAATTAGCAACCCTTCGGTGAAGGCAACGAAGTCCTGTTGTGGGAAAATGCGGGAGAGAAGCCAAATGCTCAGCACCGACAAATTGGCTATCACGCCAATCGTCATCGTCGCGTGCAAAACCTTGTCCCGAGATTGTTGCCGAAGTTGCAAAGTCACTAACGGGTTGGCGAACCGCTCGCACAATTGCTCTTCTAATCGTGCCAACCAACCCCAAAGAGGGTGGTTGGCGGTCAACCATTCCCTTCGCTTTTCTTCAGGTTGAACTTGCGGCAACTTGGACATCCGTTCCAGTGTCCACAGAAGCCCAGCCCAAGCGATTTGAACAATCGCCATCAAACTCCAATGCGGCAGTGAGATGCGAATGCCATGAAACCAACTGGTGGAAATTTGTTGCTGAAGGGATGTCGGCATCAAGGTCAATGGCAGCAACCAACCGTGAAAGCTAGCCAGCGGCGATATTGGCGGGATAAGCAAAACGAGTGGTGCGATAAGCCAAACCGAAAACGCCAACCACCAAGTCAAGGGCATCCTTTGCGCCACCATAACTTTCCGCCACCAGTTGGCACTTAAACTGTGAGCCATGTAGTGAAGGATGCCCAGCAAACCGCCAATCGCCAACACAGGTGCAATCTTTGAAATCGCCAAACCTTCTGCCCAACCAACTAACCCGCAAACTGAAAGCATCAACCCATTCGCCACCAAGACTTCCGCGTCCGCCCAACGGGTCGGCGTTCTCGGTGCTTCGTCGCTTCTTGTTGAAGCCAGAGACAAAAACTCAACGCTGAAAAGCAACCGAATCAAAACCAGCGAGAAAGCAACTTTGGCGGCGAAATCCGATGGGAACCAATAAGCCCACATCAAGCCACAAACGAACACTGTGGCAAGCAACCAAGCACGGTGCGCCCACCAAAGCACTCTCACTTGCGACGGGTAGAAGCGAGGTTCCAGAAACCAAGCCCAACTTGTAAACGAAATGACCGACAGCAGTAGGATGCCGACAACGACAAGCAACCAAGTTGGCACAGACCAAGCAAAGAAGCGAACAGGCAAAGTGAGAAGCAACGGCAGTTGTGACCACACGGTGAACGAGTAAGGAAAAGGAGCAGTCCAGATGCTCAATTGAAATAGCAGCCACCATAAGGACATTCCCGTCGAACCGGGCAACGATGCCAACAAGGCGATAATTGAAGCATCCAACAAAACCGTTGACCAAGGGATGCCGCTCAAGTTTTTGGCAGCGGCATAAAAGGGCAAGCAAAGGAGGGCGATATAGGCTTGGATGAACAGCGGGTAAACAGGGATTGCCAGCGCAATCAAAATCGGCGGCACTCCCGTCAGCAAAAGTTGAGGGAGCGTATCTCTGCGCCAAAACTGTTGATAGCGGCGGTAAGCAGTAACCCCATAAATTCCAACGGCGAAGAAATGTGCCCAAGCGGTGATTTCGTAAAGTGCGATGGCTCGGGTTTGGAATGAGAAATTGAAGCGCTCCATCAGCAACCCAACAGCGGTGAAAGCAAGCCAAACGAAGCCGAGTATCATGCCCAAATGCAGAAAGAACTGCCCCATGTTGCGGCGTTGCTGGCGCCACATGACGGCGAAGAACGGGTTATCAACAGGCGAAAAGATGAACCTCAAAGCGTCCGCAAAAGTTCGCTTTTGCATGTCCGCTTACACTGGGCGAATTTGAGCCCACTCAAGTTCCACGCCTTGAGCCCGCAACAAATTTTGGAACTCACGAAGCAAACTTTCCCGCTCACGAACTTGATGCGGCGAAACCTTCCGCTCTAAGCAAAACGCCGCTAATGCCCCAGCAGCCTCACCGATGTTCCACTCGACAGGGTGAAGCCTGAAGCAACCGTTAGTGATGTGAGTTGTGCCGATATTTTTGCATGCAGGCAGCAAGTTCCGCACTCGAACGGGGAGCAAAGCGCCCAACGGGATTTGGAACGGGTAAGCGCTGATGTCAATGTAGTTGTCGCCACCCGTTGACGGGTGAAGGTCAATTCGATAACAACCGACGCCAACGCTATCGTCAAATTGTTCCGCCCCTTCCTTTCCCATCATCTTTCGCGCTTCAACGCCGACATGTAGTTCCGTGACGGTGAAGACTGCTTTGATGCGCCGGCTCTCTCGGATGTAAGGGTATTTCGCCAAGCCATCGTCGGTGCCGGTGATGTCAGGTCGCAGGAACAAGCCTGGGTAGCCAATCCCACCATCAGGGCGAGGCGCTTCTGTTTGAAGCCAGTAAAGCAAACTCAGCGAAAGTTGGCGAGCCTCACGAAGCGCAATGTCCACCTCGGTTGGATCGGAACACAATTCGGGCAAAATCGGTCGCAGCCAGTAATCGTTTTGCGGCCAGTTGACAATCGTGACCTCAAAAGGCATGGCTTCGGGCAAGTAGTGATCTTTGCAAACAATCCGCCGATAGCGCCACAAATCGCCCTCACCCTCTTCAGGGAACAAAACCCGCTTGCGAGGCTCAAGGGTAATTGGGTGCGGGTGAGTCCAATCAAGCAACTTTCCCGTCCAAGGTGGCACAAGTTGAGGCACATAATCCCGCCAGAACTCGTAACCTTCGGGCTTGTCAATGATATGGTTGCCCTTAGGGTCGTAACTCATCGCGAAGACCCAAGTTATGGCTTGCATGTTTGCTGGCTGGGCTTCAGGCTTAGCGTGGGGCTCGCCTGTTTCAGTTTGGCTTTCAGCGCCCGTCACATACTCCGTGCCCGTCAAAGGCAGCAAATCGCCCAACTCCGTCGCGTCCAGAAAATAGTCAGCGTAAATCGTTTCCTCGTCGCCCGTTTCCAAGTTCCGCACTGTCACGCTCTTGACAAAATCACCGTCAACATCGGCAGCGACAGGTTTGCGCTTGAGCAGGATGAGCAAGTTGCCTTTTGCCTGCGGGTAAGCCAGCATCAACTCAAGCGCCATCAAAGCAACTTTCGGCTCGCAACACAACCGCGAAACATAACCTTTGCCCGGGTTCAGATGCGGGTCGGAACGGGAAGACGGAAGCAAAGGGTAGTGGTCGTGGTAGATTTGGCGGATGAGGTTACGAAGTTGGCGGTAACGACGGGTGCATCCGAATTGTTCAATCCACGGATGTTCATCAGGCGGGACTGCTTGGGCGGTTAACTGACCTCCGAGCCAGTCGGTTTCCTCGGTCAAAATAACCTTCCTTCCTAAAGCAGTTGCTGAAAGCGCTGCAGCGCAACCACCAAGTCCGCCACCAATGATTGCGACATCACACCGCCATTCTCGCATCTCTCACTCACCCCTTCGTTCCCAGAAGCAGTTTACTGCCGACAAAAAATCTTGCTGCAGACACAACCGTCCGTGCCCAATGATGCCATCTCAATCAAGAGCCTGTTGCATAATTTGCCGTGAAGGTGGTCGGTGTCTTTGAAAAAGCGCCTTTGCCAGAAGGGGCGATGGTTTATGGTGAAGCCGGAAGAAATTTGGCGTTACCGAGAGGAAATTCACCGGCTTGCTCGCCAACTTTGTCGACACCGAGAAGACGCAGAGGATGTCGCTCAAGCGACTTTGCTGAAAGCCGTCCAGCACCTACACGAGTTCCGAGGCGAAGCCAGTGTCAGAACTTGGTTGCACCGAATTGCCACCAACGAATGCAGAATGCTCAGGCGCCGACAAACCGAGGTCTCATTGGAACAACTCCTTGAAACCGTCGCGACTGAGGAGGAAGCGGAACCTTTGGAACTGCCAGCGGAAGTCCCTAACCCAGAAGAGATCGCTGAGGAAGCAGAAATGAGAAGGCTCGTCCTGCAAGCGTTGGAGAAATTGCCTGAACGATACCGAACGGTTTTGCTTTTGAAAGATGGTGAGGGCATGAAGGAGCGGGAAATCGCACAGGCGATGGGGCTAAGTTTGCTTGCGGTCAAGGCGTTATTGCACCGTGCGCGAAAAGCCCTTCGCGAAGAACTGTTGAAGTATCTGGGAGAGAACCCCCGAAAGAGAAAATCCCACCAGCGCGCAACTTAAATGCGCATCCTTTTTCGCTGCCTTTGCATCAGTGCTGGTGGGAGCGGAAAAGAAACGCTCCCGAAAAAACGCTGATGCAAAGGAGGGACCGAAAATGGCAACTCTGGCACGACGAGAAACCCGACTCTCACCTTGGCGCGAGTTTGACCGAGCCTTCAGCGAATTGACCAGCATGATGCTCCGAGATCTGGCTTCGTGGCTTTCAGAGTGGGGAGACGGCGACTTGGCTACCCGCCGCACTTGGGTTCCTGCCCTTGACATTTACCGCAAGGAAGGGCATTTGGTAATCCGAGCCGACATCCCCGGCGTTTCCCCCGAAAACTTGGAAGTCACCGTCAACGACGAAGGTGTCCTGACCATCAAGGGTGAAAGGAAGTGGGAGGAAGGCGAAGTTGAGGCACTTTGCTGCGAACGGTTCTACGGCGAATTTGAACGCTCAATCCAGTTGCCTGACGGCGTTGATACTGAACGCATTGAAGCGAGTTACAAGGACGGCGTCCTTGAACTTCGTATTCCCTACCGCGAAGCCCCCAAACCGTCCCATCGTCGCATTGAGGTAAAGGTCGGTTAATGCCCCGCACCCAGAGGGCGGGCGATGTATTTTCCCCGAGCATCGCCCGCCCTCACCTTAATTGCAAGCGCTCAATTCATTTGACCTTCCCAGGCGGTGGGAAATCTTTGCTGGCGTCATCAAGGACCAAAACCCAATCAATTTCGCCTGTCCCTGATGGCGTGAATGTCCGCTCACCATTCCGCCTAAATTCGCCGATTAAATTCGCCTCTCCCGTCCTCGGGTCATACCACCAAGCCCTAACTTCCCGCCCAGAAAGTTTGTCAAGGCGAACCGTTATGGGTCTTGGAACGGGAATGTAGATGAAGGCGTAACTTCCGTCAACTGCCCTCGCAGCCCGGACATGCTCAGCGCCTTTCCCAGGGTCAGATGCGAGCAAAGTTTGGTCGGGAACTCTAAGCAGCATGGGGCGAGAAAGTATTAGCGCCTTGACATGACGCATTTGAGTTGCCCCGGGCAAGCCTAACGCTTTTTGCCAAGGTGTTCGAGCATGTGAAATCGGTTGGCGCTTTTCAGGGTCGTAAAACTGCCAAACATCGTGGCAACCATAAGTGTGCCCGTGAGCGCCAGCAAGCAAAGCCCAATAAGCAGCCTGACGAACATCGTAATCGTTGAACCAACCGTTTTTCGGGTCCCAGTTGATAGGATGGTCTTCGTAGCGCGGTTCACCATCCATGCACGGTTTGGTGGGCTTGAGGTTGTAATCTCGCTCAATCATCTCGTAGTTGGCAAAGTAACGAGCGCCGTGTCCCGACTGGCACATGTTGAAGTCAAGCCAAGGTTCGCTGTGCAACCACTGGGAAGACGACTGACCTCCCATAGGATGGTAAGTGATGAGGTGCTCTCCGTCGTCACCCTTCCTCAACCCTTCTGCCATCGCCCTCCAAATTTGTAAGTGTCGCTCGCTTTCAATCGGTCTGTCCCCTCCCAAAATCCAAATGATTGGCTTGCCTCGATAGCGTCGCCCCAGAAACTCACCGTAAACCTTAGCGTTTTCGGGCGTGAAAATCTCAGGTCCAACTCCCCATTTCTTGTTCACCTTGTCTCCCCATGTCGGCAGCATCCCGATGTAAAGCCCCAACTCCTCCGCTTTGTTCACAACCCAGTCAACCAAATCAAAGTAAGCCTCATTGGGTTGAGTTGGGTCGTTATTGTGAAGGGGCTTGTGACCTTCGGCATTGGGCGTGTTCAAACCGTCAAATTCGGCGAGGACGACTGCTTGGATGACGGTGAATCCTTTTGCTGCACGGTCTTTCAGGTAGAACTCTGCTTCCTCACGGGTAAGTCGGTGGAAAAGTTCCCATGCTGTGTCTCCGGGGTAGAAGAAGGGTTCGCCTTTTTCGGTGACGAGGAAACGGCGGCTGTTTGGGTGCTTCAGGTCATCAAAAACTTTCAACCTCGGCAACTTGCGGCTTTCCATCCTTCTCCCCTCCTTTGAATTGAGTCCGCAGCGCAGCGCAGTGCCAACGAACCAAAGCCCAAACTCAGCAACTTCAGCCCAAACTCACGCCTTCGCATCCCTAACCCTCCTCAGTCAAAAGTTGCATAGCTTACTCAAACTGCCCAAACAATTATGCTCTCGGGGGCTTTGTCAAGGTCGCCAGTAATAGACGATGTTCTTGCCACGCCAATCTTCCTCAACGACGACGAGATAGTCACCGGTGGAGGTTTTCAGTGCATGAATGCCGTGAACCATGTCAATCCAACCGCTATTGCCCCCTACCTCTGGACCTGGGAACATCACCCCAACTTTCTCGCCCGTGTCAGTTCGGAAAACATGCACCATCGCTGGTCTGCCTTTGGTCGGCTTAACCATCACGGCGAAGATGTAATCGCCAGCGACATCAAACTCCTTGGGAAACAGCCCATCACCGTCTTTCGGCATCACAATCGCATAGCGTAGGGTTCGGTTTCCTTTTGCCCAATTGTCGTAGCGAGCCAAAATGCCTCCCATCAAGCCCCAAGATGGCGGCTGAACCTCTTTCATGTAGCCGCCAATGTAAAGGGTGTCGGTTTCAGGGATGTATTTGAGCCGCATGATTTCGGTAAAAGGTTCGGGCGCTTGCCATGTGTCAGGGTTGTTCAAGTCGTAAACGGGATTGCCTTTGTTGTCAAAGCCTTTAAAGCGGTAGCGGTAAATCGTTCGCCCGTCGCTGAGCCATATGTTGCCCTTGCTATCAACATTGCGCGCCCAGACTTCCACGCCCTTGAGGGTGACCTCGCCGACATAGCGAGCAATTTGGCTTGGCGATGGCTCAAAGACATAGATGCGGAAGCCACCGCTCATCTGCGGCGTCGTGAACAGCACCCGCCGACCTTGCAGGACGCGGATAAGTGCGCCGCCCCAAGGGTCTTTGTTGCGCGGGTCATCGGGGTAGCGAATGTGGTCGCGGGTTATCGCTTTCAGCCACCAACTTTTGCCCGGCGGCTTCGTCGGGTCAAATCCGATAATCTCTGCCTGCCCGTAAATCTCAAACTTTCCCGGCTTGACTTCAAGCACATCAAAACAATCCACAAAAGCAAGGCACATCGCTTCCCAAACGAGTTTGCCCTGTGGAGTGAACTTACGGATAATCGTCTCTCCCATGGTCATGCCCATCGCCACATAGATGTTGCCTTTTACATCAGTCCCAGCACCTCGCAGGGCAAAGAATTTCAGCGGCTTAACCTCGCCCGGAACGCCTGACCGAATTCCGCCTCGTTCCCCAAACGCTCTCACCAAACGGGGTTGCTTTGGGTTGCTAATGTCGTAAAACAAAACCTGCTGCCTTGCCCCGTCATCGCAAACGATCAGGTGTCCTTTGTCGTTGCCGATGGAAATAGCGCTCGGTCGCTCAACATCGGTGATAGTCCCCGCCAGTTTCGTTCCATCTTGCCCGTAGCGTTCAATTCGGTTGCCGACAATTACCCACAAAGAGCCATCCCGAGCGACTGCGACATCTCTTGCACCCTCAATGCGAAAGGTCCTGACGAGCGAAAGGTCGGAAGTTTTTCGCACTTGCACCTCGCCGCTTTTGCGGATGAGAAAGAGCAACCCGTTGAGCGCTGCCATTGCGATGGCGGTGTCTTTTTCGTCGCCGCCAAGTTGTGTCTGGTCAATGTAGGCGTATTCGTGGATGTTGTTTGGGTTCCAGCGGAAGCGAAGTAGTTCGTTGGCGGTGTTGGCGATGAAGATGAAGTTGCCTTCAACGGCGACGGCTTGACTTGCAGTCCCCCAACCCCAAGCCTTGTGCCCTCCTTGTCCGTTGTATTGCTTCAGCGAATCTCGGTTGACATCGCCGTCCTTGTAGATTCCTGTGCAGCGTCCCGCTTCGTCCCACTCCGAAGCGGTGATGACCGCTCCATCCGGTGTGACCTCAATTTCGTCAACATAGTCCTGCACCCAACGCCCGTAGCCGTTGGGACCTGCACCCTCAAAAGTGTTCCCAACCCAGTGGGTGGTGTAGGTCAGGACATTTTCCTGCTGCTTTGCACCCCAAAGGAGTGACAACCCAAATACAGCCGCCACTAACAAGATTTTCGCCAGCAACACTTTCATCGCTCCTTCCCCCTTTGCCTAATCGCTTCGTTCTGTTGCAGCAAAGTCTTGCCTCTCTGGTCTTTGCAATTTTGACGCGTTACAATGCCCCCACTCATGCAAGTGCAGGAACATTTCAGCAGCGTGCCAAGCGTGTGGGCGTGCGATTTTACGGTTCACATCATCGCAAGGGATAACACCTGCGCGAGCTAACTCTTTGAGCCGCCAATACTCCGCTTGACTGGCTTTTGCCTCCCAAGTCAAAGGTGAAGTGACCTGTTCAATAGGTTCTGGTGGCGGTTCGCCGTAGAAATGCGCTTCTGCCCAAGCGAGGTAGGGGTAAAGACTTTTGACCTGCGGCGAAAATCGCTCGCAGGGAACATGCTGGTCACGGAAGTCCATCCAAAAAATGGCGCTGTAAGGGTCAGGCACTTTAGGGATTTTGAAGGGGTCATCTAAGCCCAGTGCTCGCAAGCCGAACTTCAGCCATTTCGTTTGGTAGACGGGATGCTCCGCAAAATCCGTTAGCCCAACGATGCAATCGCCCCTGCGAAATTTGGAGATGGACTTTATCGCTTCCGCGACAATTGGGTGGTCTTTCGCCCCGAAGAGGGAAACCATGTAAAGCACTTGCCCGATGTTATCTGGCTCTTCGCAACCGTTGTTGTAGTCAAACACTTTGTGCAGTCCCATGACCCAAGCCTCAACAAGGTGCAAATTTCCTGTTCGTGCAAGGCACATCAGCATCATTGCTGCATCCCGATACCACGGTCGCGGGTAAACCCAAAGGTTAGGGACAGGACCGAAGGGCGTGATGTTGACAAGTATTTCGGCGTGAAGCGCCCGCAAACACGCCGCGTAAGGGTGACATTCAAAGCGGGGCAAATTCACCCGCTCACCAAGCGTTAAAGGTTCAATGCGTTCGTTTTCCTTGACCCAAACGCCCTCTTCGTCCTCGAAAACCACGATCTCCTTCCCACTGCGGTCATAGATTCGGACGCAGTATTCGGATGGCACAAAACTCTCTGTCTCAACATGCCACTCCCTCAGAACTTCCAGTGTCCATGCGTCAAGTAAGCGTCCACCTTTAGCGTAGACCAACTTGCGCCGCTTGCTTCCCATCCCGAAGAGCATGAACTGTGGGGTGCTTAGACGCATAAGCCAACATCCTTTCGGTCTCGGGCTTCAATTCAGATTTTCACATCCTGTCCCAATTCTTTCGCCCACTCCATCACCGCTTTGAATTTGGGTGTTGGTGGGTCGTCGTAAAACTGCAACAAGCCCCAACTTCCCCATTTTGTCCATCGTCCAACCGATGAGAAGTGGCAGAACAAATCGCCCCCAACTTCAACCCACGCCCGCAGATATTTCCTGTAGATTTCGCCCATCCTCGGGTGCGCGTTCGCCTCAATGAACAGTTGGGTCAGTTTCTCGTTGTTTTCAGCGCCGCCAACCCCGACAAGGTGCTGACCTCCCTCATAAGCGACGAGAAGCAACCCATACTTGTCCGCAACCTTCTTTTGCTCCCGCATCCATTGGATGCTTCTCGGCAAAGCAACTCTTTCAACATACTCAAGCAAGCGCTCAACTGACCACTGGGCGACTTCATCGGCTGGTGGGTCGCCTTTAGGCGAGACATTGAAGGAGATGTAGGGAGCGATTGCCAAAGCGTCGGCGTGCTTGTAAGCGTCGCGGAACGAAAGGATTTGCTCGGAGACATACGAGTTCGCTGCCTGAGATGGAAGGACGCGGATAAGTCGCTTAGTGCCGCCGAAAACTTCTTCCCAGATGCGAAAGATTTGGACTGAGCGATAAGCAGTGTAACGCCATGCAGCCTCCCAAGGCTTCTCGCCGAAACCTAATTTTTGCCCCTGCTCAGCCGCGTAGCGATGTTGCGGGAAGATGCCGTTCCACACCTCGTTGGAGTATTCAACATAGACCTTCAGTGACGGGTCAAGCCCTTCCTTGACGACTTTCGCAAACTTGTAAACGAAGTCGTCATCTGCCATGTGTGGCATGCAAAACCACGCATCAGTTTTCAAGCGGTTGCAAAGGTCAATCATCCACTCCAAAGCCACGCCCTTCGCTGAGAAGGTCGCATCTTCAACCTTCGGTCGGTCGCTCCAACGGGCGATTTGAGAACCGTTCGTTTCCATCCAATCCATGAACCTGAAGCACGCAATTCCTCGCCAGCGGTTGAGGAAGGTTGGATGCCAGCATGGAGTTTTGCGGTCGGTGACCTTGAATCCGGGCATGATGACACGAATGTTGCGGACATAATTTTGCGGGTTCGTTCGGAGCAGGCGAAGGAAAATTGCGCCTTTTGACGAATCGACATTGATGACGATTTTGCCCGGCTCTCGCTTGACAATTCTTGCAGCGTTCCAGAAATCAATTTCGCCCTCGCCTTCGTAAAGGACGATGTATTCGCCACTCGGGTAGTGACCGCCTTCAATGGTGCACATGAGAGTTTCTGCCCAGCAATCTGGTTCCAACCGTCTGACCCACCCGTGTTCGTCCAAATCAAGTTTCGGTCCTTGTCCCCAACCTGCTCCCTTCCGCTGGCTAATCCAAGGTCTGGACATGCGGAAGACATCAACGAAGGGAAGTTCCGTGTTCCAATCGGCGATGCCCGAAAGGTTCATCCCAAGTTTTGGTCTCGGCTTGCGTTTCGCTCCTTCAAAAGCAGTCAACCCTGCCGAGCCAACAAAGAGCCCGACGAATGTTTGAAGAAACTTCCTTCGGTTCATGTCTGCCGCCTCCTCAGTAGTTCCTAATCGCTCACGACGCAAAGCACCCAATCGTTTGCATCGGGCGTCTGGAAGCGGTGGACATTTCCTGTAACCTTGCCTGCATCTTGCCACTCTCCGGTTCGTGGGTTGAACCACCTTGCTGTTGCAGGGCGCTTGAGCAATTCCGTTTTGAGTGCGATAGTGTCGCCTTCGGGCGTGTAAATGACTGCCAAAGTTCCGTCATCAGATTGAGCGGCAGCGATGAATTTGTGGGGCTGTTCCGGTGTGGCAGGCTGCTCCAACAAGAATTCTGGCGCAGGTCTCAACTTCCATCACTGAAGCGACGAGAAGAAGTTTTTCAGGTGCTTGACACATGTTGCGCCTTCGCTTTGAACCGCCTCGCTCCAAACGGGTGCGATTCCTGAGCCCGGATGGTCAAGCGGCTCCTCTGGCTTTTCAGCCCAGAACCAAATGCCGTGATGCCCGTAAGTGACGCCCGCTGTCGGTGCGATGAGCAAACTCCAGTAAAGGGCTCTTCGGACATGGAAGGCTGTGAAAGGTTGACGGGACTGATATGCTCGGTGGGCTTCATAGTTGGGTTCAAGGTTGATAATTGGGCGTGGTGGCTCTTTGCGCCACTCTTGCGCCGGAGGACCGAAGACGAGCCATCTCAAATCGTTGACGCTATCTCCATGCCCGCTCTGGTATCCGATGAAGTCAAACCAGTCTTCGTGGCGAAATTCGTCAGCAACCCAATGCAATCCTTGTGGGTGCATGGTAACCAGTCGGTCGTGTCGGTCACCGAAAACTGCTCGCCCGATACGCTTCCACCGTTCCGCTCTCTCGCCGAGATAGTTGCCATCGCCTCCCAAAATCCAGATGACATGGTAAGCGCCCCAACGGGCGACGATGTATTTGGCGAGTCGGACGAGGTCTTCTTCCGGCGGGAAAGAGGCTGGCGATGGTTTCCTCAACTCCCACAAAATCACCGGTGCAGCAACCAAACCGTAGCGGTTGATAGCCTCCACTTTCTTGTCGAGCCGTTGGAAAAAGCGGGGGTTGATCTGGATTCTTTGCTCGCCCACGAAGGCGGTTTCACTGTGCTCATCGTGCGGAAATGCCCTCCACTGGGTGCTGACGAACTGAATTGCAGTGAAGCCTTGTTCACGGCGAATTTGCAAGTAGCGCCCCCAATCTTCCGGCTTCGCTTTCAAGACACCGTTCCAAGCCGTGTCAGCGAGCCAGAAGAAAGGAGTCCCGTCGGCGTGCACGAAGTAGCGGCGGTTGGGCGAAAGTTTAATGGCGCCGTGACGGTAAAGTGGGTTGTCGCCTTCGTAAGGGACGCACCGGAAGGAGCCAGATTTGCCGTGCAAGCCACCGTTTGCCGTGTCGGAGCATTCCGATTGCCAACTCCATTTGCCCAATTCGTCGGGGCAAAATCGCACCTTCCAGACTTGCTCACCATCCCAAAAGGCTTCAACGATGTGCCGCTTACCCGACGGGGAAACAAACTGAACTTTCACCGTCACATCCCACAGCGGGTTGGCATAGTTGCGTTGACTCTGGAACGCCAACTCCAACACCGTCCACAGCATCACCGCTTCCATCCTCTTCACCTCCAAACTCGTTTGCTGGCTACCCAGAGAGCTTTCAAGGCATCAACATTTCTCCCGTCCTCACTGACTGGCTAATCGTGTCCCATTTCGCAACGATGACCTTAGGGATAGAGTTCATGCTCCCTCATCGTCTATCAGTCTCCTTTGGCGCTTCATCTCCTTGATTGCTTTTTGGGCTAATGGGCATCCGCAGGCTGCACAGATTTGCCAGTAAGCATCAAAGTGTCGCCCGCGAATGTGTTCGGGCAATCGTTCATCGTTCTCTAACGGATGATGCTCTTTGGGACGAAACCGTCGGACGCCGTTGCAAGGACTGGACGGATCAGATATGCCTCGCCGAATCTGCTGTTTGTTTTCGTCGGCGAGCTTTTTCAAGATCTCTTGCTTGTGGTTGATGTAAAAGCCGACTTCCAAGAAGTCATGAGCGTAGATGCGCAACTGGTGCTCACGGAATGGTGATTGTTCAAGCCGACTGGCTTGTGGGTCACGAAGGTTAGGATGACCCCAAAGGATTTCGTGAACGGGCACTTTCAACCGTGCAGGCAATTCAACAGTGATGGCAACCCGCTGTCTATCAGGGACACAGGATAGGTTAACCAACTCGCCTAAGAGGGCTTTGAGGCGAGGAAGAACAGTCGTAACGACACTGGATAAAAAATCAGTGAACCGATCGAACCCCTCCAGTTCAGAGTGAGCAAAAGGAAAATCAATGACGGCAGTCCAACGGTCTTGAATTTCTGCGACTTCGCCCCTGCCTACCAACAACCCAACAAAGTAAGCCGCATCCTCGTCCAAGTAGCCACACATTGCGTGTATCACCGCCCTTTTGGCTTTTGAAACACGAGCAGGTATTCGTGGACTTTGTTGACGATAAACTTGTAGGGGTAGCCAAGGGGGCGCAGGTTGTTATACTCCCGTGCCCTATTCCAAATGATGATGTCCTCTAACCGAAAGCCCTGCTGTGTTAGCAAGTTAAGGATGTCCACATGGTAGGGGATAAACCATGAGCCGTAGCGTAAATCCATCACATTCACGATGCAATAGGCGCCAGACTTTAGGACACGAAAGGCGGTGGCAAAAATTTTGCCAAGCTCTATAAGGAAGTCCTCATAGCGCTCTATGTTACCTAAATCCTGTGGGATATCGGAGTAGGGGCAAGGCTCTTTGTAGTCTGCAGTGCGTGGGCGCCGATGGATGACCCAGTAAGGAGGCGATGTCACGAGAAAATCAACTGCCTCGTCTTCAAGGTAAGCTTGCAGGTTGCGAGCATCATCTTGGACGACAATGAGGGTTTGGCGGTCAGGGGGAAAGCTTAATCGCTCTGCCTTCGTTACCAAGTAAATGGCAGGTAGCTGTCCGTCACCGAAAAGAGATGGAAAGCAACTTGCTTTAAGTCGCTCCACTGACATGCGCGCAAAGTCGGGCACAATCTCTATCCCGACACCGCTATGCCCTTTCTTCAACGCTGCCACCAAAGTAGAGCCAGAACCAAGGAAGGGGTCTAAAGCGATGCCCTTATGCCAAAGGTAACAGTCCATCAACCGCTCCACGAGTGCGGAAGGATACATAGCAGGATGGTGTAATGCCCTCTCATCGGCGCTCTTTTCAATGTCATCCCAAACACTGATGGAGTAGCGTAGCCAAGTCTTGCCGTCCAAAGGCGTCTGCTTCTTGATGCCCTTCACAAGTATCACCTCGTCTGTCATTCTACCTTCGCAAAGGCGTTTATGACATCCCACTCAAAGCTTCACATCACTGGGCTTCGACCTCATACCAGAGTGTTTGCCATTGTGGGGCGATGCGGATGACGGCGTTGCCTGAGGCATCGGCTGTGACTTGTATCTTGGCTTTCCTTTGACCTCGCTCATCAAGCGCCCATGCTTGAACTCGCTTTGCTTGCAGAGGTAATGTGATTGTTGCGCCGATGCCTTCAACTAAGGATGGTGGCTTGCCCCAGTTGCGCCCGCAACTTGATTTCGGTGGGTAGCCCGGAACATCCTTCCAACCCATATCGGTGTTTTCGGCGTAGCCTGTGGCGGTGATGAGGACTCGCAAGCCCTTTTGTTGCTTTTGAACTGCTTCGAAGTCACCCTCAATCGCTGTAAGAGTTATCGCGCACCATCCATCTTGGATTGTTTGTGATGGCTCAATGACAACGCCACCAAGGTCAAACCTTCTACCCGCACCGAATCCGATGACTGCTTTGCTCCTTGCGGTGTTGATGGTGACGACGCCTCTGTCCTTCTGGCTCAAGTCCCAGATGAGCTCGCCCGTGTCCGAGACAAACTTATCACCATCAAGCTTGACATCTTTTGGGGTGAGTGTTCCTTCGGGTATCTTCATGCCTTCCGTTGCAATTGCAATGCGGTGGACGAGTGCCGTTTGCGGTGTGACGCCCAAATGACCTGCATGGACGAGGTTCCATGCGCTCGTGCGGCGCAACTCATCTATCTCACGCTCAACATCGAGCCCAACAACAACCTGTTGTTTTGCGGGGCGCACATCGCCACGCACGAACATCGCGACCGACGGGATAAGCGTGACCATCTTCGTTGGGTGCTGGTCAATGTCAAAGAAGTTTGGAATGCGTTGCAAGTCCCACGCATCTCGCCTGTGTGAGTATGAGAAGATGTAGATGGCATCCCAGTCCTGCAGTGCTCCATAGGCAGACAGGAGCAACGCACACTCGCTTGAGTAAGTGTTTGGTGCTGAGTGATTGTATTCGGTCACGCAATGTGGCTTACCCAAAACACGCCTCATCGCAAGACCGGGCAATGTGCCACCCCTTTCGTTAACCATAGTCCTGTTTGGGACAATCCATTCCTCGGCGTCCCAAGGACGCTTTGGGAATATGGGATGTTGCCAGTATGAGTGCGTATCAACGCAGTCAAGCTTCGCCATCATGTTTGGCGTGCTACAACCAACGATTGTGCCGATGACGAGCGCCCTCGCCTTAAGCTCGTCTTTGATGTAGCGATACATCGTCTGCCAGTATCTGTCCTCTGTCTCCCAAAGGAAGCGGATGAAGTCGCGCTGTGCGTTTACGGTTCGCTCACCGAGGCGACTGCGGTAGAAGATTTGCACACTCCCCTTTTCGATGCTCTCGTCATCGCTCAATCCGACGACGCCACCTGGGCGAAGTGATATGCCAGCAAACCAGTATGTGCCAACATCTTGACCGAGTTGACTGAAGTCCAAGCGTGCGTTATCGTCGCTTTGCGTGAGCATGAATGTGAAGCGGAACTGTTGCCACTTCTCGGTCAAGTTGATGAGCACTCTGAAGCCCAAGTCAGCCCAAGGCTCGTGAGCTTGCTTAATGCCGACGCTTATCTGGCGTGGCTTATCCGACTTGGCGAAGAATGTGAGCGTGTAAGGTCTTTCAGCCTCCACGCTCAGCTTTGATTGGTTGAATTGCACATGCCAAGATTGCGTTCCAAGTTTGGTGACGGTGATTTTGAGCGCCCTCTTTGGCGCATCGGGGGCTATCGGGACATCATCTGTGACAACCTCAGCTGACGCCTCAGCACCAAAGTGCCTCTCAACATTCCACCCCTTCAACCCGTCAGCGAAATCCGCGTTTGTGAGCATCTCCTTTCCAAGTGGCTCCCTCTTCGCACCCCATGCCTTCCTCAACTCATCTGTGCTCTTGTAGCGCTTCCTGAGCCACTCATTCCACTGCCTTTGCAAATCCGCAATGAAAACCTTCGGCAGTCTATCAACGGTTCCACCAAGCCAAGCATGCAAAAGCCCATTCTCGTTGTTGATCTCAATGAAAGCGACCACTGGGTCTTCGGCGTAAGTCAAGCCAGTGTAGGTGTTACGATGTGTCAATAACTTGCGAGCATACTCCTTCTGCAGTTCAATGATCGGCTCGTAGAAGAAGCCGACGACATGGCGTTGTTTCCAGTCAAGCTCTTCAATCTCCTTCGGCAACCCATCGGCTGAAACGAAAGGTCTTGAGACAAGCATGTTGAAGTTGACATAGATTCCGTTTCGCTTCAACTGTGTGACGAGGTAGTCCAAGCGGTCAAGCGCTTCTGGGTCAAGCTCCCTCGTATGCGGGACGCCACGAAGCCTTATGCCGTTTGGGAACTGTTGGTTGTCCATGTGATGGAAGCGCACGACATTGATCCCAAACTTAGCCATGCGAGCTGCGATCTTCTCTGAGTCTTCCTTCCTCGGGAAGCACGCGCCAAAGCAAAGGTTGACGCCGAAGAAACGGATGCGCTGTCCTCCAACATACAAATGTCCATCATCACCGACCCTCACATGCCCAAGAGCACCAGCAGGCTTGTGAAGCCACCCGCTTATGTTCGCCACGCTCGGCGATGAATCGTCCCAAGGCAAGACGAAGGGAAAGAGGTTACCACCTTGTGAGTATGAGGCTGACGAGGCGAGCGAAAGAAACGCCACTCCAACCAATGCGCTCTTAAGCGCATTCATCATGATCACCTCCACCATCACTAAGTGGCATCATGTGAATTGGGCGATGCTCTTCAAAAGCTTCGCTACAGCGCTCAAGCGCTCATGTTGAAAGATGCCACAAGCTGAAGCCAAGCGAAAGTGCATGGAGTAACTACGAGGTGAGCATGTGATGGTTGATACGCAATCCCTATTGCGCAATCTGCCATCGGTGAACGAAGTCGTAAACAGTGATGTTTGCAAGCCGTTACATGAACGAGCGCCGAGGAAGCTCGTAGTTGAAGCTATAAGGCGCTCAATCGAGAGATACAGGGAACGAATAAAGATGGGCGAAGTTAAGTCAGCACCATCGCTTGAGGACATCGTCGAACATGCAAAGCACCTGTTGCGGTTTGAGTTGATGCCAACGATGCCGAGGGTCATAAACGCCACTGGCATAATAGTGCACACTGGCTTAGGCAGGTCACTGCTCTGTGAGGATGCGATAAAGCGAGTTGTTGAAGTTTCAAGTCACGCATGTGCGCTTGAGGTTGATGAGATAAGCGGTGAAAGGAGCTTTCGCGATTTGCGTGTTGAGAAGTTGCTCTGCGCCATAACAGGTGCTGAAGCTGCGACTGTCGTGAACAACAATGCAGCTGCGGTCATGTTGATGCTCAACACATTCGCTGAGGGAAAAGAAGTGATTGTCTCACGCGGTGAGCTCGTTGAGATAGGCGGTGGCTTTCGGATGCCAGAGGTGATGATGAAGAGTGGTGCAAGGCTGATTGAGGTTGGCACAACGAATAAGACGAGGCTTAGCGATTACGAAACTGCGATCAGTGAGAATACGGCGATGCTCCTCAAAGTCCACCAGAGCAACTTCCGCATGGTCGGCTTCACTGAACAGGTGCCGTTGAAGGAACTGGTGAAGCTCGGAAGGAGGTATGGTTTGCTTGTTGTTGAAGATCTGGGCAGTGGCGCACTCGTTGATGTTTCAAGAGCTGGGATCGAAAAAGAGCCAACGGTTCAAGAGAGCGTGAGAGATGGCGCAGACCTCGTCAGCTTCAGCGGCGATAAGCTACTTGGCGGCCCACAGTCTGGCATAATCGTCGGGAGGAAGGAACTGATTGAGAAGCTCCGCAAGAACCCACTGTATCGTGCATTCAGGTGCGACAAGCTCACATTCGCAGCGCTTGAAGCGACATTGCTTTGCTACTTTGATGAAGAAGGTGCATGGGAGAAAATACCGACGCTTCGCCAGATCGCACAAAGCGAAAGCGAGATAAAGAGACGGGCGCAGGAGCTGATTGGCATCTTGACCAAACTCGGGATGCCGAGAGAGGCAGTCTCAATTGAGCGTTCCAATTCGCAAGTTGGCGGTGGTGCGTTACCTGAACAGCTTTTGCCAACATGGTGTGTCGTCATAAAGCCGAAGGAAGGTGATAGCGCCGAAGAACTCGCAAGGAGGCTCAGGCTCTGTGTTCCTGCGGTATTCTCACGCATACAAATGGATGCGGTTTGGCTCGACATGAGGACTGTTGCGCCAAAGGAAGTTGATGAGTTAGCAAGGTGCGTTGCATCTGCATGGTGAAGGGCGGTGGACATGATGAACAAGGCGAAATGGCTATCACCATCGCGCAAACGACGCGTGGCATCAATGAAGGCATTGCGATTCAATGTTTGGTTAGTCGTGGCAAACGAGCGCATCAAAGGCAAAGAAGGATGGCACTGGGACGACTTCTTCCTCCATAGGCACGAATGGGCGCCTGCTGATTTTTCGTGGGGTGGCTATGAATGGATTCGCTCACCGCAGTCGCTCAAGTGCATAAGGCAAATGAAGCGTGGCGACATCATCGTTGCATACCAAGCTGGCGAAGGCATAGTTGGGCTATGTGCCACTGCCACAGGTGGATATGAAGAAGTGCCAGCAAGCGGTGACATAAACACATTTGACATAGCCCCGGAGCCAGCCATACGGCTCAAGAACCCAGTGCCACTAAAGAAGCTCAAGTCAGACCCACGCACAAGCCCGCTGTTTAGGCAACTTCAAGGGAGTGTCTTTTTGGCAACACAGTTTTGGGAGGCACTCAAAGAGCACATATTGGAAGAAAATCCGAATATTTTCCAAGAGGTCTCAAATTTTGAGCTTTCGGTGCTTGAGCTTAGGATGAGCGAAGAACCACAAAAAGATGTGTATGCTCTAATGGCTACCGAAAGAGAACCAAAATATGTCTGGAGAGGGCGAGTCTACAGGCGCAACGGTGAGAGAAGCGCATGGTTGCGCAAACTCTACGATTTCAAGTGTCAAATCTGTGGCGCACAATTCCCCATGCCAGATGGGAGGATGGCAATTGATGTCCACTACCTTCGTCCACTACAACGCTTCGGTCCAAAGGCAGACCACCCTGGAAACATGCTCGTCCTATGCCCGAACCACCACCTGCAAGTCGAAATCGCCGAAGAAGTCTCGGTTAACTGGGTTGAAAAATGGATAAAAATTGACGGTGCTGTGAAGCGCCTCCGCATACACAGGTTGCATTCACACTTGGCTTCTCTTTTCCAATGCCAACTCCAAAGATAGCCAAAACCCGTTTTTTCCGTGTGCGCTTTGCCCCATACCCTGTAGAACATGACTTGCTTTTGGTTCGCCATCGCATGCCATTGGCTTTGGTCAATGGTCGATGATGAATTTCGTGAGCGCCAAGCGGAGATAGAGATTGCGCCTTAGCAAAATCAAGCTGTTCCTAACGCGACATGAGGGCTTTAACTTCCGCCTCAAATGATTCGATTTCGCTCGCCCCATGCAATACCCCTATTTCGAGCCAAAATTCCCTTTCTTCCATGGGCTGTAATGTTGGCAATTTCCCGCACTCCTTCGCCTTCAACCTGTCAACAATTTCCAAGTTAGTTGGCTCAATCCCAACGACATATGTCCCCTCGCCAACCATCTTCCACTGGATAACTGTCGGAAATTGGTTTACATTGAACCGAAAATAGACGCCGATGCCCTCACCATTCATCAACTCCCTGTTCACCATCGCCATCTTCGTTTCACCGCTTTCCGAAGCAGCGAGCTTGTGGAAGAAGACTTGTTCTTTGTAGCCACTCGTTGGCGCTTCAACTTTATCCCAAAAATTTATCCCTTTTGAGGCTACTTCATCCCTTGGGGTTACTTCAACGCTTGGCGAAATCAACCTTGAACCATCGTTGACGATTGGGAAGCCGAGGTTGCAATGGTAAATGAGCATCAGAGGCGAAGGCTCAAAACCGTTATTTTTGACGACATCCCTCACAATTATGCTCCTACCGCCAGCCCTTGCCTCAATTGACCTAAAAAGCTCCATATTTTCTCCAAACACCATTGCCTCACGGACTCTCCCGCAGGCGCGAAGGACATAATCGTCGCCTTCCCAATAGCCATCGGCGACCACATTTGAGGCAGGAATGTAGGAAATTCTGCCATGTAAACCATAGTTTCGCCCCTCATCCGAAGCTGGCCAGCCAGCATGAATAAGACCGCATGTCACAAGCAAACCACCATAGAAGCCACGAAGCCAGCCGAATCCTTCGGGTTCGTAAAAAGCTGGGTGAATGGCTTTCGTTTGCGACTGCCATGCCAAAGGTATCCCCATGTATTCCGCAGGACCTATATCCATGCCCCTGCTCGGGATAACCGTGAACCTCAACCCAGAACCTGTCCAAAAATCAATCACGATAACGCCTTTTTCTGGACCGTCCTGCAGTTCCGATAAACGCACACCACAAACTTGTGAAATGTCGCCAACTCTCTTGAGTAGCTCTTCCTTTCGCCAATGCCTGCCGTAGAGAAAAGCCATCTTCATCACCTCCACTTGGTCTCATTGCAACTCCAAAATCAAACTTTTCATCGTCGGTGAACTTTCGCAGTTGATGACGAAAGTTTCCTGAGGCTTGCGGGCGACGAGGGTCTGGCGCTTTTCCACCCCGCCCTCTTCCCAGATGTAAGTGACCTTGACAGGACGGAAGCCACCGAAAGGTTCACGGTAATCGGCGTCAATTCTCAGGCTAAAGAGGCAAGTCGTGTTCTTTTGCTGACCAACGAACCGAATTAGAGCCTTTCTCGTCCCTGCAGGAATTTTGTCAACGACGAAGTAATCGCAATGTCCCGGCGTCGGTCCCCAGAGTTTGCGGGCGGTCTGGAAAGTCTTGCCACCATCAAACGAAACTTGAACTTCCCAACCATCCATCTGGTCACGCGCTCTGTAATGAACGCCGCATCGCAGCCTGACCATATCGGCAGGCGTCGAAACTGTGAAAATTGCTTCGCCTTCACTTCCTTCAACCCTCATCAAGTTCGCCTCTATGCCCTTGAGTTGAGGGTGGAAGTCGGTGTAGACCAACTGCTTGCCACGCCATTCAAGTTTCGTTGACGCTTGCAAAGTGATGGTGCTCTCTGGCGGACCGACAGTCACGGTCACGAGGTTCCTGCCCTGAGTCAAGGCAGGCAGTGCCCGTTGGGAATGTTGGATGTCGTGGCTGACTTTAATTCGTTCCAATCCCGTCCCCTTCCCTGTCAGGACGAACCTAAGCCGGTAATCGTAGCGGCGCAAGACGAGCGGGGACAAATCAACTTTGCGTTCCCCAGAATTTGTGACCGTCACGAGTTCCTTCCAATCGAGCCCGTTGTTGTCGGAGAAGAAAACGCGAATTTGTCCGCCTTTGGGGACAACCGCTTGGAAAGTCAAAGTTCCCGTCAGGTAAACATAACTGCTAGGCATGCGGAATTCAAGCACGGCAGGTTTACTTGGGTCTTTAACTTGAACAGCCGGCACATTTTTCGCTCTCGTTTCTGAGCGACAAATCAAGTTCTCCGCCACCAACATCCCCGTCCTGAAAGTCCCATCTGCCAAAGGGACATCATACTCACGCACCCCGTTGCCAATTCTGCCCGGAGCAATATCGCCGTAATCGCGGGCGTATGCGAGGTCGTCTTCACCAACCCGTTTCCGCAAGCATCCCGGTTCTCCGTCTTCTCTCATGTTCACATGCAGTTCTTTGTTGAACCAGTTGAGCACCAACCTCTCGCCAGGGCGAAGTTGATTGTTGACTTGGTAGCCCAAACTGTAACCCGGCTCGTAAAGGAACTTGACAGAACCATCGTATTCCAGCATCGTGCTATACCAACCATGCGTCTTTGCAGGAAGCCATCCGTCCGAGCCGTAGAAGGGACAATTTGCCAGCAATGCAGGTCCTCGCTTCCAGCCCGTCCAACCGTCTTGTCGGTGCAGTTCTCTCAACTTCGCCTCGTTGTTTCGGTATTCAGGATGAGCATCATACCAAGCCTTGACCTCGGCGATGATTTCGTCAACGCTCGCAATTTTGCCGTCAGGCTTTCGGAAGTAGTTGATGAGTGAAGCGTCAAGCATGTGCCATTCGCCATCCCACTGGACTTCAGGGACGACATGGGCTCGAATTGTCCAGATGCGAGCGGGCAACCCAACGAAGCGAGCGAGGGCAGCGATGTTCGATGCTGCACAGCAGCACATGTTGTAGCCGTAGACATTGAACACTTTGATTGGGTCGTGAACGCAACCGTCACCTTCAAGGAATTCCTTCGGTGGCGAATCTTGGTGGCGAAACATCACAACAGACCGCCAGATCGCCAACGCCTTCTCCTCGTCGCTCATCCCGGGCTTGATGAAAGATCGTTGCCACGCTTCAAGGCTTGACACATCTGGAACTTTGTCGGAAACAACCTTGATGTTGCACACAACGCCGACTTGGTTTGTGGAAACGAAGGCAGATGAACCCAAGGCTAAGAGACAACAGAGAGAAACTCCTACAGCGAAAACCCAAACCCGCATCATTGCCTCACCTCACCTGTCCGCTCGCTGTGAGAGCACCTTTTTGTTCGTCCTCTTGGCGCAAACCGCGAAGCGCATTTTTTCGCTCATGAACGGGCGATGAGAAGCAGCAAAACAGCGTCACCTTCAAACGGAGACTTCAAGGTTCGCAATGCACCACCTTCAACGACGCCTCCGCTTTCGGTCGTCCCTTCAATCGGGTGAACCCATTCCGCTCTAAATTTACCTTTGGCATCGGTAAGGTTGACAGTTACTTCGCTCCCGCTTGGCACATAGACGATGTATTGCTTCCCGGGTTCAGCGAGGCAGTAGCGGGTTGAGGCGATGTCAGGAAGCGGAAGCATTGTCGCCAAATCAACCCTTTCAGCGACTTTCCTCGTCACGCCCATCGCTTTTCGGATTTCCTCAGCGCCCGGAATGTCCTCAGCCTTCCGACCAGCCCAAGTGACGACCTTCGATGTCAAAGTGACGATTCGGTCCCATAAACAGTGGATGATGCCCTCTCGTGAAAGTCTTCCAAACCCATTGCGAGTTGCCTCCTTCACCCCAAAGGTGGTCAGTATCGTTGAGCACGACTTTCCGACCATCGTTCGGCGGCGGGTCGTCGCGGTAGCCACCTTCGGGGTTCGGTGAAACCCAATCGGCTGGACTATTGAACAAGTTCGCGTTCGTCCCTCCTTGATACTGGAAAGTCATGCCCACTGGGTGTTGCTTCCGCTTCTTTGCCTCGTAAGCCTTGACGAAGCGAATCATGTGGTATTGCCACTCGGTTGAGTAGCCTCCTGCCTCGTTGCAAATTTCGTAAAGGACATTGTCAAGGTCGTTCACCGTGTCAATGACCTTGCGGACATAGGCTTCCTGAAGTTCCAAAACTTTCGGGTTCGCGAGGGTGTAGTAGTCCCGCCAATCTTTCCAACCGATGCCGTTGATGTTGTTGTCCGGATGGAACGGGTGGAATTCTCGTCCCTCGTCGGCAAACTGAAGGCAGTGCCCTTCAAAAAGCATGATTGAGACAAAAATCCCGCGCTTTAAAGCAGCCTCAACCCTTTGCCTCAGCCGCTTGAAATAGGCTTCGTTGAACTTCGTCAAGTCAAATTTCGGCTTACCGTCGCGAGCAAGCCCAGGTCCTGTCCGAAGCCAGGGGTGGGGTTCGCAAAAACTCACTGCACCTTGCCCGTAGCGATAACGGGGTGCTTCCCATCGCCACAACCCGATGAAGTTGTGGTTGTGTTGAACGAGGAAGTCAAGGTAGGCATCAAAGTCAAAAGCAGGTGGTGGGTCGGAGAGACCCATGTCTTGAAGGTTGCTCCAAGTGTGCGAGCCTGTCAGGTAAACGACGCGCTTACCGTCATCGGTGAAATAGCGGGGATTTTGAGGGTGAACGCGCAACGGACCTCTGATTTTGCGCTCTTGCTCCTCTTTCGCCTCGTGCGGCAGGGAAGAGGCAACGAACGGAATCGCCCCAATGCCCATCAAAAAATCGCCTCCTCTTCATTCTT
>Ga0209225_1000416_pt1 | contig 50407 bp, 42 predicted proteins | sample WasSprMetagenome_FD_184732 | JGI IMG/M metagenome (GOLD analysis project Ga0209225, IMG submission 184732) | Sulfidic aquatic microbial communities from Washburn Spring, Yellowstone National Park, USA - WS (SPAdes) (version 3) | ecosystem: Environmental > Aquatic > Thermal springs > Hot (42-90C)... | reverse complement strand
AACCTTGAGAGCATATGCCTCAGCCTTCTAGGCATTCCCCCTATGAATGCGAACATGGGTTATAGGTAGCCCATCAGGAAAATAAGCCTTAGATACGAAACGAGCGAAAAATGCAAATAGTCAGTTAGTTTTCGTGAGCTCTTCCTTGAAAATGTTTAAGGCGGAGGTCTAAAAGACTCGATAAAGAACGAAACTGAGGACCCCATTCTTGAAGCTGAGGTTTTCAACCTTGGGAACCACCATCACGGGTAGAACGGCTCGGCCATAGTACCTTACTCCTTCTCCCTCCGCAGAGATAGTGAACTCCCATTCGGAAACGGTTATGGAGATATTTCGCTCCTCCACACCTGGAAGCTCTGCTACAACCCTTACCCTATCTACCTCGATTAAAGCCTCGATGATGGGTGTTCTCGTCCTAGGAATAACATAAGGGCGCTCCACGAGCCTTTCGGTTATCATTGGCCGCCCTCTAACCCTTGGCTTAACCCCAAAGGCCTTTATAACGAGGACGCCAGCCACAAAGCCTCCGATATGGGCCCAAAAGGCAACGCCGGAAGATAAGCCCGTCAATGAGAAGACACCCATTACAAGCTGATATAGGAACCAGAAGCCAAGGTAATAGTAGGCCGGAACGCTTACAATTTGAATAAAAATGTAAAATACGAGGGTCCTTATCCTCGCCTTTGGGTAAAGAATAATGTAAGCACCAAGTATGGCGGAAATAGCTCCCGAGGCTCCCACAGTTGGAATCATGAAGCCCCCAGGACCCATGGTTGGTATTTGGAGGAAAAGGGATGCTATATGCACGAAATTGGCGATTAATCCACCAGCAAGGTAGAAAAGGAGATACCTGAAATGACCAAGGGCATCCTCAACATTATCGCCAAAGATCCAGAGGTATAGCATGTTCCCGAAGATGTGAGAAACGTCGGCATGGATAAACATGCTCGATAAAAGGGTCCAAAGCCTCTTTCCATAAAGAATTTCGATGGGAATAGCACCAAAGTTTATGATAGCGGCCTCAAGGCTCCTTATTCCTTGAAGAAAAAAGAAGAAGAATACGGAAATGTTGGTAAGAAGGAGCCCATAGTTCACATAGGGCCTGGTTACTGGTCTGTTTTCGTCTCGAATTGGAAGCATGGCATGCTACCTCTATAAGGCTTCAGTCCCCGCTTAGTAAGCCTTTAACCCCGCCTTCAGAATGGGGGCCGTTATTTTAAGATTTAGTTTGGTTTGATGGAAAGATGAGGGATAAAAATCCAGCTTCTACTAACCTTTTGATAGGAGAGAAACCACATTAATGAAAGGATGGAGCTCATCCAAGTCTCTTCTCTCCGCTTCTTTCTCTCATTTTTTATACTTTTTATCACTCGATAAAGAATTCATTAAGGGTGGCGTATGGCTATGCTGAGTAGAGATGATGCTCTGAGTCTTTTAAAGGAAAACATTAAGCGGCGGAATATTTTATACCATGCCCTTGCGGTTGAGGCAATTGCTAGGGCCCTTGCCAGGCAATTAGGCAAAGATGAGGAGCTTTGGGGCCTTACCGGGCTTCTTCACGACCTTGACTTCGAAGAAACGATGACGACGCCCGAAAGACATGGGGTTGTAGCGGCAGAGAGGCTCAGGGGCCTCGTCAGTGAAGAAATCATTAAGGCCATAAAGGCCCACAACTACGAGCATACGGGTATAAAACCCGAGACACCGTTGGAGAAAGGGTTGATAGCATCGGATGCCATCTCTGGGCTCCTAATCGCATGCGCCCTTGTCATGCCCCAGAAAAAGCTCGCCCAGGTTAGTCTCAAGACCGTATTGCAGAAGTTTAAGGATAAGGACTTTGCCAGGGGAGCCGATAGGAACCGCATGCTTCTATGCGAGGAGGTCGGCATTCCGAGGGATAAGTTCTTTGAGATAGCCCTTAATGCTCTTAAGGAGATAGCTCCAGAAATTGGGCTGTGACATGACCCGCTCTCGTATCCTACAGCTTCCCTACAATTTCAATAAGAGCTCCGCATTCAGCCACATAGGGAAGCTTAGCTGTTTTTCCCTTCCAGCTCCCCGAAGCCTTTTCGTTTTCAAAAGTCTTGCTCTCCCGGATTGGGCTTTATCATTAAGGGCTTCCATAGCCTCATGGAGAAGTCCTGAAGCTTCTTTTCTATGGCATGGTATCGGATCGGTTGTGTATTGACCCTCTAGGCTTCAAGGAGGCTTTACATGCCTCAAGGGCTTTGGCTATCCATGGAGAATTTGAGGGGTCCTTCGAAAAAAGGAAGAAAAAAAGAGGTTTTGCGCGGGAAGCGTTATGCTCAGCGGGTGACTTCTCCATAATTTGCCAGTTCGTCTTATCGGGAACGGCTAGATCTCGGGGACCTATGCAACCCCCTTTCAATGGTGAAGAGGCAAGGAGCGATGAAGGCTACCAAAAAAGCTTTACATGGACAATGTAAAGCTTTTCCAATAGACCCCCATGTTCACCGAGGCCTACTCTGAGCCCTGGGCATTCCAAGGTCCAGAGAGTTTTGCCTACAATAGGCTTCAGATGATTTAACTCCAAGGTCGTTGGCTTTCCATCCTTCCTTTCCTTGGTTTAGTACGTCAGAAAATTTATTTTTGAAGCCTCTCCTTTACAATTTCGTGGAAGTTGTTTTAACCTCGTACCGTCATGAAGAAAAGGAACTGCTGGAACAATTAAGGGGGCTAGGAGACTTCTATCCGACGGATTTTAAAGATGTTATCCGAGGACGAGTTGAAAACCTAGAGAACTTCTTGCGGGAGATCGATAACAGAAGGATCCTATCCTTATCTAGGATTCTTCCCGTAGAAAAATCCTTTATCTTCTCGCCTAAGAAGGCTGCTAAAGATTTTTTTGAAGCTGTGAAGCCCCTCCTCGATGAAATTCTCAAAGGAGAATCCTTCAGCGTTATAGTTGAACGGCGCGGCCTCAAGGGAATCCTTTCCTCTCATGAAGTTGCCAAAGAAGTTGGAACCTTAATTGCTAAGGCTTTAGAGGAAAGGGATGGAGAAAAACCAAAGGTTAACCTTGAGAATCCGGATAAAGCCATTATTTTTGAAACCCTTGGAAGATGGTGTGGCGTTGGAATAATATCGAGGAAGATGAGGGAGAAATATCACTACTTGAAACTCCCATAGAAAGACCGCGATCGAGCTTAAGAAGCCCGTAAGGAGAGCATATGCCTAAGAGGCGAAAGGATCAGAAGTTTTTGCGAAAAATGCGAAAGGTTTTAGGTTAAAGTACTAGATTTGTAGCAAGAATTTTATGAATAGGTATGTTTGTGGGTATCTAGAAGCCCAGCTCTGGAGGTTCTTTGGCGGGAATGGACGGTGGAAATGATGGTGGTTCAGAATTTAGAAGGGTCTGGCATAGGCGAGGTTTTAGGCTGGGCTCTGCCAAGTGCTGATGAAATTTTAACCATGCCCGTTGAAGAGCTTCTTCTGCATTTGAAATCTTCATTGGATGGACTTTCCTCCGAGGAGGTTAAAAGACGTCTTGAAGTTTTCGGCTATAACGAGCTTGTTAGGAAAAAGAAGAGGACAGCCATCTTTGCCTTTCTATCGCATTTCAGAAGTCCGTTAATCATAATTCTTCTTTTTGCAGGGCTGCTTTCAGGCTTTTTTGGAGAGGTTGTGGACACAGCCATAATTTTTGGCTGTGTGACGATGAGCGTGGCTTTGGACTTTTATCAAGAGTTTAAGGCTGAAAGGGCCGCTGAAATGCTGAAGCAGAGAGTAGCGACAACAGCAACCGTTTTGAGGGACAAGGTTAAAAAGGAGGTTAGGCTTTCGGAGATCGTTCCTGGGGACATCATATATCTTTCAGCGGGGGACATTGTTCCCGCAGATGCTCGGGTCATCATTGCGAAAGACTTATTCGTGAATCAATCCGCATTGACTGGCGAGTCTTTTCCCGTTGAGAAGACTAGTTTGCCGTTGAAATCTTATGATCCATCGATAACAGAGTGGAGCAACTACCTTTTTATGGGGACTTCTGTTGTGAGTGGAACTGCAACCGCCGTCGCCGTGAAAACTGGGAACTTCACAGAATATGGGAAAATCGCGAAGAGACTCGTGGAAAGGGAACCTGAAACCGAATTCCAAAGGGGGATTCGAAGTTTTGGCTACATGATAATGCAAATCACCTTCTTGCTGGTTCTACTAGTGTTTTTTATCAATACTCTCTACCTGCGAAGCGTGCTTGATTCTCTTCTCTTTGCTGTGGCTTTGGCTGTTGGCTTAACACCAGAGCTTCTGCCGATGATAATTTCAGTAAACCTCTCTAGAGGAGCTTTGTCTATGGCTAAGAAAGGTGTCATTGTAAAACGCCTAGCAGCCATACAAAATTTTGGAAGTATGGATGTTCTATGCACAGACAAAACTGGAACCTTGACGGAAAACAGGATAAAGCTCATACTTCATGTGGATCTTAATGGCAACGAAAGTGACAAGGTATTCATGTATTCATACATAAACAGCTATTATCAGACAGGGTTGAAAAACCCTCTTGATGAAGCCATACTGAAATTTAGAGAGGTTGACATAAGGGATTATAGAAAAATTGATGAGGTGCCCTTTGATTTTGTCCGTAAACGCCTCTCAATAGTTGTCGATCACGACAATGAACGTTTCATGATCACGAAAGGTGCCCCTGAAGAGATTGCAAAAATCTGTTCTCTCTACGAAGTTGGAGAGGTTATGGCCGACATAACGGATGAGGTGCGCCGAAATATTGAGCAGAAATATGCTGAGCTTAGCGCTGAGGGCTATAGGGTTTTAGCCGTAGCCTACAAACGCCTTAGAGAGGATAAGCTCATCTACACGGCAGGCGACGAGGAGGAAATGGTATTTTTGGGCTTCATAGCCTTCCTCGACCCGCCGAAAGAAACAGCCCGCGAAGCCCTACAGCTTCTTAAGAAAGCCAATGTAGAGTTGAAAATCCTCACGGGCGATAATGAACTGGTAACAAGGAAGGTTTGCCAGCACCTGGGCTTCGATATAAAAGGGGTTGTCATTGGAAGCGAAATTGCCCAAATGGATGATGACGCTCTTGCGAGAGTCGTTGAGGAGGCCAGCGTGTTCTGCAGAGTTACCCCGGCCCAGAAGGGCAGAATAATAAACGCTTTGAAAAACAATGGGCATGTTGTTGGCTTTTTGGGAGACGGAATAAACGATGCGCCTCCACTGAAAACTGCGGACGTAGGCATTTCAGTGGATAACGCCGTTGATGTTGCGAAGGAATCAGCAGACATAATTCTTTTGCAGAACGATTTGAGGGTACTTCATGATGGTGTTTTGGAAGGTAGAAAAACCTTCGGCAACACCATGAAATATATTATGATGGGTGTGAGCTCAAACTTTGGAAACATGTTCAGCGTTGCGGGGGCATCGCTGTTCCTGCCTTTTCTACCAATGCTGCCTATACAAATATTGCTCAACAATCTTCTTTATGACTTTTCCCAATTGACAATCCCCACAGACGAGGTCGACAAAGAATACATCGAAAAGCCCAAAAGGTGGGACATACAATTTATCAGACGGTTTATGTTATTTCTAGGTCCAGTAAGTTCCCTCTTCGACTTTCTAACATTCTTTGTTATGCTTTTCATTTTCAACGCTTCTGAACCATTGTTCCAAACTGCATGGTTTATCGAATCCTTATCCTCGCAAACCCTTGTAATCTTCGCCATTAGAACAAAGAAGTCTCCCTTCTGGAAAAGCGAGCCAAGTCGAACACTGCTCTTAAGTAGCATAGCAATAATCACATTTGCGTTAGCCTTGCCATATACACCTTTAGGAAAAGTCTTCCAATTTGTACAGCCTCCGTTAACCTTTTATATAGCCCTAGCCGCCATTCTCGGCGCCTACGTTGCCCTAGCTGAAATCGTCAAAAGCTGGTTTTACAAGAGGTATGGCTATCGTCTAGAACAAACTCTCATTCCGCCAAAGAAAATTGGAATATACCTCACCAAAACTGCAAAGCTCATCCAAAATGTTATAGCCACTATTTGCCTACATCCAGAAGACGAATTAACAGTTGACTCACTCCTAGAAGACTTAGAAAGAGGCTTGGAATACTCACCTGATTACCATCGGGTAGGCCACACAATCCAATACATGAAACGTGCAGGGCTCATAAGCTTCGACTGGCGTCAAAGAACAATCAAGCGGGAAAAACTATTGAAAGATTACATGACAAAACAGTTAATGACAAGCGAACTATGGCCAAAAATAGCCCAAGATTGGCTTAAAATCAGCAAAACCATCCAAGAAAAATATGGAAAAATAAACTCGGAATATCAAGAGCTAATACTCCGGAAAAGATCAGAATAGTTCTCAAGATGAAAAAGCTTTTTCTACTATAGCCATCGAACCCTTGATAAGGCGGGCCCGCCGGGAATTGAACCCGGGACCACCGGGTTTCTATGGCTAAGATGCCTTAAAAGCCCGGTGCTCTACCTTACTGAGCTTCCCGACCATCCATGGTTTACGGGCCCTGGCCCGCCCCTTCACCTAGGGATCCTCGGACAATCAAGGTTGTTGCTAGGGTAAATATAGATTTCGCTTTCACCTTTTCATAGAGTTTCAGGAGGGGTTTCTTATTCGGTTCTCTTCTGGCGCCTTAAAGTCTCGGCTATACGGATAACTTTAGCGGCTACTTGCCTTGCATCCTTACCTAGAACCGTTATGATGGGCTCCTTTCCCCAATCCCCGAGGTGGTAAATGATATCTGGAACAATCCCCGCTCTTTTTATCGCTTCCTCTGCACCCCACTGAGTGGTGGATCCCTCTCTACCCTTTATGGATTCAGGCTCGGCCCTCCTATCATAGGAGGATTCTGTGAATCTGAGCTCCCTGCAAACCTTGAGGATTTCCTCAGAATACCTTATGTTCATCCCGCTTCTTATAGAGCGATCATAGCGCATTGCTGTAAGGACAGTACGGGCTACATGCGTCGAAAATCCGAAATCAGGGTCGCTAGAAGCCCTGACACCATCCTTAAGCCTTACAATCCTTCCCGGGATTCCGGCCACATCCTCTAGCCCGAGGGCATAGCTTGTCGCCATCACTAGGTTTGACTGGACCTCTGGGATAAGCTCAGCAACCTCTGGTCTCATCTCGAGCATCCTTATGGCTTCTCTTAGGGATTTTAGGACATGCCACTTTTCGGCCTCTTGATAAAGATTGACCATAGGGTTTACGGGTCCTGGGCCAGCCCCTAAAGGAAGCCCATAGCGAAGGGCCCTAGCAGTAATATCCTTAGCCATCTTGACGGCTTCCACGATCCCCTCTCCCTTCGCCAGCATGGCTGTTATAGCGGCCGAATAAACACAACCGCTTCCATGGGTGGTCCCGGTGATCATGCGATCGCCCTCGAAAAGGGTGAATTCTCCGTCAAAGTACAGGACATCGATGGCCTTAGGCTCTTCCAAATGCCCTCCCTTGACTACCACTGCCCTCGCGCCTAGAGAGGCGATAACCTTGGCGGCCCTTTTGGCTTCCTCCAAACTCCTAACCTTGAAGCCTGCTAGGGAAGAGGCTTCGAAGGAGTTAGGAGTTACGATTGTGGCGATGGGAATTAGGCTTTCCTTTAGGGCTTCGAGGTATCCATCCCTTCGAAGGGATTCCCCTGTAGATGAAGCAAGGACTGGATCGATGACTAAGGGGAAGCCCTTCTTTGATAAGATCTTGCAAGCAACCTTAACCGTTTCAGGATCGTAGAGCATCCCTGTCTTAGCGGCATCTACTCCTATGTCTTCAACAACAGCCTCCATCTGATGTCCCACAACCTCCGGAGGGATAGGATAGATCTCCTTCACCCCAATCGTATTCTGGACTGTAACAGCCGTTACAGCCGTGAGACCATGGACACCAAGGGCTGCGAAGGTCTTAAGGTCCGCTTGAATGCCTGCGCCCCCTCCCGAGTCAGATCCTGCTATACTGAGAGCCCTAGGAATTCCTACGGCAATAGTTAAAGCCTCCTTTTTTCCTAAAAAAGCCTAATTTTTTCTTTATAGAAGCCTTTAGCCTTTTATAGGCATTTTTCTGTCGAGCCTTTTTCTGTTCCAAGGTACTTGGCGAGGATCTTGTATGTGCAGTAGGGGCCGCACATACTGCAAGCACCAGTCCTTGTCGGGATGGCTTCGTGGGTTTTCCTAGCCCTTTCCGGATCTACTGAGAGCTTTATCTGCTCCTCCCAGTCGAGCCTTGCCCTGGCCCTTGCCATCTTCAAGTCTTGGGCTATGGCATCATCCCCAATCCTTATGATGTCCAAAGCATGGGCTGCAAGCTTGGCTGCTACCACCCCAAGCCTCACATCTTCCAGGGTTGGAAGGCCCAAATGCTCTGCTGAAGTGACGACACAGAGGAAGTCGGCTCCAGCCATTCCTGCGACGGCGCTTCCTATGGCAGCCACTATATGGTCATAGGGAGCCCCAAGATCGGTTACGAGGGGACCTAAAAGGTAGTATGGAGCGCCTTTACAGACGGCTTTCTCTAGGGCGACGTTGGCCGCGACCTGATTTAGGGGCATATGTCCCGGTCCTTCAACCATCACCTGAACGCCAGCACTCCTTGCCCTTTCAACTAGCCTTCCGACAGTGTAAAGCTCCTCAATCTGGAGTTGATCGGAAGCATCGGCTAGACAGCCAGGGCGAAGGGCATCCCCAAGGCTTAAGCAGAAATCGTATTTCCTTCCTAGTTCTAATATATAATCGAACTGAGAGTAGAGGGGGTTCTCCTTTCCATTATGGAGCATCCATGCAGCTAGGAAGGAACCTCCCCGGCTAACGATCCCAGCAACCCTCGGCTGTTTCTTTAAGTGTTCGACCATTTCCTTTGTAATGCCACAATGAAGGGTCATGAAGGCCACGCCATCCTTCCCATGCCTCTCTATGATATTGAGGATTAGATCTTCATCCATGTCTACGATGGAGCCCCTCTTCTCGATGGAATGGATGGCTGCCTGATAGATCGGAACCGTTCCTAGGGGAACCGGCAAAGAATGAAGAAGGGCCCTTCTTATGCCATCAAGGTCTCCAGCAGTTGAAAGGTCCATGATTGTGTGGGAGCCTAGGCTCACAGCGAGTTTGGCCTTCTCGAGTTCTAGGTTTGGATCTAAGAGGTCAGAAGAGGTTCCAACATTTGTGTTTACTTTTATTCTTAGACCTTCCCCTATGCCTAAGGCTGACCCTTCCTCGCCAAAAGGGATCTTAAGGATGATGGCGGTCCCCCTGGAAACGCGCCGCATAAGGGCCTCAGGATGGCATCCCTCAGCCCTGGCAACGAACCTTATCTCCTCAGGGAGGGCCCCCCTCATGGCTTTCTCCATCAAGGTGGCCAGTTCTATCACCGAAGCAAATGAGCTATCGAGCTAGAGGTAAATAAAGATTGGTTGTTTGGATTGATATCTATGGAAGAAGCTAGGATCGAGGAATTTTGCCCTTTCGATATGGCAAGAGCTCTTATTATCCGGGCGGAACGATGAGGTTTATGGCAGGATAAAAGCCCCTTTCTTTCTTCGCCCCTTTTGTTTTATATTTCCATTCTGGGTCTCACAAGAAGACCCTTCCGCTAGGGATGGGATGAATTGCTGACAAGCATTTAAGGTAAAAAAGAAATCCTCTAATATGCATGGATTTCAACATCCTTCATGGGTTCTGTCGGGAGGGGCCTTGCCTCTATCCCAAGTCTTCGCTCAATCAGGCTGGCAAGGGTTTCGTTAAGCCTTCCGCCATGGTAAGTGTAAACCATCTTAGGTTTTACAGAGGCTACATACTCTAAGAGGTGCGGAAAATCTGCATGGTCGCTGAGGGGGAAGCGATCCCTAGGACTCCCGAAGACCATGGAAAGGCCCGAGGCTAGGGCGGTTCTCAGGGTAGGATTATGGGAAAGATCCGCATTCTTAGGAGCTATAAGAATGCATTTCTTCGAAGCCAAAAGGGCTGCTCCCTGAAGGGATCTAGATGGTATATAATTTAGAACAAAACCATAAGATTCGTAGACCCTGTTGATCCTTGTAACGCTTGGTTCCGTCACGATAGGAATTTCTGTAAACCTGTTGAAGACGGATATGAGCTCCTGAGAATTCCCCATGGCATCGGCTCGAAAGGCAGGGACCTCGCCCCTAAGGAGGCATCCGAGGGCCCAGTCCACAAGATCCCTGTATATGGAATCCCTAGAAGGAAAGGAAAATCGAGGAGAGCCGAAGGTAGCTTCGATGGCAAGGATGTCGCAGGGCACGACATCCGCTGGCTCTGTTATGATGGTTTTTGAGAAGTTCATGTCGCCTGTATAGACAAAGGTCCCTTCAGGGGAAGATAGGTGAAAAAGGCATGATCCCAAGATGTGGCCAGAGTTCAAAGCCTGAACCTCAAGGTCGTCTAGCTTCACTTTATCCCCGATTCGAAGTTCCTCCACCCCTTCGCCGTCAAAACGCCTCGATGCCATGACGAGATCCTTCGTCTCGGGGGTTGTAAACCTAGGGATTCCTTGGAAGCCCAGTCCTTTGGAATGGTCAATATGCCCATGGGAGACGAAGACATGGGTGAACTGGGAGTCTTCGACCATGGGATCGAAGGCGATACAAAGATCCCGATATTTCAGAACGACACCGCCCTTCCAAACAACCGATAGTCCTTTTTTTGCCGCTTTGGTCATCATCAGAACCTCTTATGCTAGCTTAGCTTAGCATAGCATAAACTCAACCTCTGAAACTAGCCTCTTCTATACTCGAAAAAGCAGGGTTGATCTGGCGCCTGGGAAGTTCAAGGATGGTGATTTGGAGCCTAGCAGGAAGGGATACGTTCACGATAAGGGTCTTTCCGATAGAGGTTTCGGGCTTGATGCTGGCATGGCCGTGGGCATGAATCCATGCATCGGGTTGATGCTTGGCTATGAGGCTTTCAAGGCGCTCGGATCCCATCTCTGGCCAAGCGCTTGGCCTCTCGCCCACAAGGGTCTTGTAGGTGGGCGCATAGTGGGTGAGGACCACCGTAACATCAGGTTTTTTCGATTTCAAGGCTTCCAAAAGGTCATCGATGAGTTTTATCCGTTTTGCGTAGGTTTCGTATATTCCCCTTATGTTCTTCCTTTGCCAAAAGGTAGGTCTGTCTAGGGCTCCTCTGGAACCTATGATTCCCAGGGTTGAGCCTCCTATTTCCAAAGTTTTGGATTCATCATGGAGCCAAACTATCTCATCATATTTCTTGTAGGCTTGAAGGCTTTCGTCAAATTCCTCATTACCAAAACAAGCTATGATAGGTCCTCCATAGAAATTCCTTATCGTTTCCAAGAGCCTTGATATTTGGGAGAAATCGTTCCTTAGGACTAGATCCCCGGCTAGGAGCATGAGCTCAAAGTCTGGAGCCTTCTTTAAAGATTCCAGAAGGAGTTCTAAGTATCTCGGGCAATGGACATCCCCTACAGCAGCAATCCGCAAAGCATTTCGCTCCTAAGGCTATGCCCTATGAAACTTCTATTCTAGTAAAAATTATAGGAAGGTTAAAGACTTTTTTCCTTTTTTCTTGAAAAGTAAAACCCTTATTTAACGCATTTCTTCTTGAATTCAGAAGGAGTTTCAAAGGCTGGAAGGGAGCTGCCTAGAAAATGTCGAGAAGCTTCAAGGCAAAGGTTGAGGCAACTAGATGGAATCTGGAAGAAGAGAAAAGGCTTCTTAAACTATGGGAGGAGAGGGACATCTATGCCTTTCATGAATCCACGGAAAAGCCCATCTTCTCGATCGATACACCTCCTCCCTATCCTTCTGGTAAGTGGGGGGTAGCCCAGGCAGCCCATTATGCCCAGATAGATATGGTTGCCAGATCCTTTAGGATGCGGGGCTATGAGGTTCTTTTTCCCTTTGGCATCGATCGGAACGGGCTTCCAGTCGAGGTCCAAGTCGAGAAGGAACATGGAATAAGGGTTCAAGAAACCCCCAGGGAGACCTTCCTAGCCCTCTGCAGGGCCTTTATCGACAGGGTTGAGGCGGAGCTTCTGAGGGTTGCTAGGGCTCTAGGCCTGAGTTGCGACCTTAAGGGCTATTACCAAACAGACAGCCCGGAGTATCGAAGGGTTACCCAGGCATCCTTCATAGAACTCTGGAAGAAGGGCTTCGTATACGAGGATCAAAGACCGACAAACTGGTGTCCCGTTTGCGGCACCGCCATTGCCGATGCAGAGATCGAGTACAAGGAACTCGAGACTTCCCTCGTCTACGTGAAGTTTTCCGTGAAAGAAACGGGGGAGGAAATCCTCATCGCTACAACCCGCCCTGAGCTCCTATGCTCCTGTGCCATCGTTCTTTTCAACCCAAAGGATGAGCGATACCAGGCCCTCGAGGGACTTACGGCCATCGTTCCCATATTCGGGAAGGAAGTTCCCATTATATCTCATCCCTATGCAAAGCCAGAGTTCGGAACAGGTCTTGTCATGATATGCTCCTTCGGCGACTACTCGGATGTGAGGCTCTTTAGGGAGCTGAACCTCGATCCTATCGTAGCCATAGGAACGGATGGAAGGATGCTGGAACCTGCGGGCCGTTATGCGGGTTTGACCATAGAGGAGGCGAGGAAGCGGATCATTGAAGATCTCAGAAGCCAAGGTCTTATCGCCAAGGAAGAGAGGATTCTTCATAGAACCCCTATCTGCTGGAGATCCAAGAATCCAATAGAGTTTGTGGTTGTGCGAGAGTATTACCTCAAGCAGCTGGAGTTCCTTCCCGAGCTCAGGCGTTTGATCGATGAAATAGAGTTCCATCCCCCTGAGCACAAACAAATTCTTCTCGACTGGATTAACAGCATCTCGACAGATTGGCCTATCACGAGGCGGCGCTATTATGGTACGGAAGTTCCTCTATGGTACTGTAAAAAATGCGGTTCCCCCTTCCTTCCCCCGGAAGGCCGATATTACCAGCCATGGAAAGATCCGCCTCCAGATGGCATCTGCCACTGCGGATCTAGGGAATTCGTCGGCGAGGAAAGAACCTTCGACACTTGGATGGACTCGAGCATAAGCCAGCTCTTCATTCTAGGCTATAAGAGAAACCCTAAATTCTTCGAAAGGGCCTTTCCATGCAATGTCAGAACGCAGGGAAAGGACATCGTAAGGACCTGGCTTTATTACTCGATCCTCAGAACCTATCAGCTTCTTGGGAAGCCTGCCTTCAGGAGCGTCTGGATTTCCGGGATGGGTCTCGATGAAAAAGGAGAGGCTATGCACAAATCCAAAGGAAACGTCGTCGATCCTGAACCCATCCTTGCAAAATATGGGGCTGATGCCTTCAGGTTCTGGGCTGCCTCCGAGGCAAAGCTTGGCTCGGACTATAGATTCTCAGAAGCTAAGGTATCGACGGCCAGACTTTTCATAACGAAGCTATGGAACGTCGCCAGGTTTATCTCAGCCTTTCCCATCGTATCAGCCTCAGAGCCTTATGAACTCCTCCCCCTCGACAGACTCATGCTCTCAGAACTAAATAGGCTTATTGAAGCCTGCAGGTCGGATTACGATCGAATGGACTTCTTTGGTCCTGCCAACGCCATAAGAGCCTTTTCCTGGAGCCTTCTGGCCGATCATTACTTGGAGGCCGTTAAGCCAAGGGCATACAATAAGGATGGAATCTTCTCGGAACTCCAGCAAAAGGGAGCCTGGTATACGCTTCACGAGTGTCTCTCTACGACTTTGAAGCTTCTAGCTCCCATATGCCCCTTTGTTACAGATGCCCTATGGCTTCAGATCTATGGGACCGAAAGCATTCACTTGCAGCCCCTTCCGAGCGTAAGGGAAGAGTGGAAAAGCGACCTTATTAGGCTGACTGACACCCTTCTATCGTTCAATACGGCCATATGGAAGTTCAAAAAGGAGAAGGGCCTTCCCCTGAACGCCAAACTCGAAGGCAAGGTTTATGCTCCAAGGGAACTCGAACCCTTTTGGCAAGACCTTAAGGCTATGCATAGAATAAAGGAGCTTTACTTTGGCGAGGTCCCTGAGGTCCTTTTTGCCAACGCAAAGAAGGCGGGAGAGGGAATCTTTATAGCGGGCTAAAGACGGATGTTGCGGATTCCATAGATTAGGGCTACATGATGAAACCCCATAAAAAGGCACTGAAATGAAATGAAATAAAAAATAAGAAACAGGACATTTTTATACATCCCCTCTATTAAGAGATGGGAAGAATAGAATATGAAAGGCAGAAACTATCGTGAGACGGATAGGCATCCTTATACTCGCTCCGAGTTCATTCCCGGGGTTCCCCCTCCAAGAATCAGCAAGTTTACTATGGGCGATCCCAACGGGCCTTGGGAATCCGAGCTGGCCCTCGTTGCCATGGAAGATGGTCAGATAAGGCATAATGCCCTTGAGGCTGCTCGGGTTGCGAGCAACAAGGTCGTCCAGGATGCCCTAGGAGAAAAGGGCTATTACTTAAGGGTTGCCGTATATCCCCACCATGTCCTCAGGGAGCATAAAGTCGCCACCCAGGCGGGAGCGGATAGGCTGTCGCAAGGAATGAGAAGGGCCTTTGGCGTACCGACTGGAACGGCGGCGAGGGTAAAGGCGGGTCAAGACATCATCGTTATCCGAGCGAACGAAAATGCCATTCCCATCGTTAAAGAGGCCTTCAGGAGGGGAGCGAGTAAGATCCCTATAGCCACAAGGGTAGATGTGAGGGAGTTGAAAAATTCGGGCTCCCAGAAAGCCTCAACCTGAATAGCCTAAGCATCCGGGATTTCTCTTGGATCATGGCGCAAAGGATGATGCCTTCCTCCTAGAGGAAGAAAAGATTCTTTCTGAAATTAGGAGAAGGAGATGCCTCAAGGTTCTTTTCCAAGCGCCTGAAGGCTTAAGAAACGAAGCCTTACACTTAGCGAAGCTAGTGGAAGAGAAGCTATCCGTAGAAACCTTTGTTTCGGCAAATCCCTGTTTTGGAGCATGCAACGTAGCCCTTTCGGAAAAATCCTTCCTAGGGGCTGACTTGATCGTTCACCTTGGTCATGCTAGGATTCCTGGAATAGGAAATGAGGATGTCCTCTATATTGAGGCTAAATCCTCCGCCACAATCCTCCCTGTTTTGGAAAGGGCTAAGCCCCTCATGAAAGGATTCGAAAAAATAGGGTTGATCACAAACGTTCAGCACATCCATAGGCTAAGAGAAGCGAGGGAATTCCTCGAAAGGGAGGGAAAAAAGGTCCTGATAGGAGATCCTAAGGGAAGGCTCATATATCCAGGACAGGTCCTTGGATGCGACTATTCCACGGTCGATGCGATAGAAGCTCGAGTAGATGCCTTCCTCTACATCGGAGGGGGTACCTTCCATCCCCTAGGGGCTTCCCTTAGGACCTCAAAACCCGTCATCGCAGCAGATCCAATAACCCTTGAGGTAAGGTGCATGGAATCCCTCAAACGCCAACTCTTGAGGAAGCGTTATGCTCAGATTATAAAGGCAAAGAGGGCAAGGAGCTTCGGCATAATAATAGGATTAGAGCCAGGCCAGACCAATCCAGACATCGCTGAGGACTTGAGAAGAAGGCTAAAGGCTAGGGGCTTTGAGGTCTTCAGAATCAGCGTGAACATCCTTTTCCCTAATGCCCTGAGGGACTTCCAGGAAATAGAGGCCTTCGTTAACACAGCCTGTCCAAGGATTTCCTTTGAGGCTCCAGATTCCTTCGAAAAGCCCCTTCTGACGCCCGAGGAAACCCTCATCCTTTTAGGGGAGAAAGCCTGGGACGAGTATGTCAAGGAAGCTGATTAAGAGAAGAATCCTTGAAAGGCTTCTGGGCTCTTTGGCTTCGCCAACCTCGCCAAAGGTTCAATTGGAACAGTATACGATGCCCGAGGACCTGGCAGCCCGCATCCTAAGCCTTGCAGCCTATACCTTCGATGACATCATTGGAAAGTTCATCATCGATCTTGGATGTGGAAGCGGTCGTCTAGCCATAGGGGCGGCAATCCTTGGGGCGGGGTACGTCGTAGGTGTTGACTTGGATCCGGAAGCCATAAAGATTGCCAAGGCAAACGCCGAGAAGGTATGCGTAAAAGGAATTGTCGACTGGGTTTTGACTGATATAGAAACCCTCAGAGGGCGATGCGATACTGTCCTTCAGAACCCTCCATATGGCACAAAGAAGAGGGGTGCTGATGTGCGCTTTCTTGGAAAGGCGATGGAGATGGCGAAGGTTGTTTATTCCCTCCATAAGAGCGCTACTGATGCCTATGTGCGTCGATTCGTTGAGAAAAGGGGAGCCCGCATAACAGCGATCTTCACGACAAAAATGCGCATACCGAAGACCTTCTCCTTCCATAGAAAACGCGTTTACTATGTAGATGTGAACCTTTATCGCATAGAGAGGGAAAAGCCCCTAGGAGCGGAGGAATCTGAGGAAGGCTTAAGAAAACCAACCTTCAGAGTTAATGGTTTAAATGGCTCTGTTGTAATTGGAAAAGAAAAGAAGGAATCTTGACTGAACTGGGAACGAAAGGATGTCGTTGAACCTTGGCTTCGATAAAAGAAAGAAACGATAGGCTTGTCCTTCCAGGAGATAGGTTAGGGGTTGTAGAAGAGTTCTCTCCAGGACAGGGTACCTTCGAGCTAGGAGGAGCTGTCCACTCCAGTTTTGTAGGCGTTACATCCTTCGATCCAAGGAGTCGGGTGATGAGCATTAAGCCCCTTACCCGAAAGGTTCTGATGCCAAAGGTTGGCGATGTGGTCGTCTGTGAAGTGATTTCTGCGAGCGAGAAGTATGTTACGGTTCACATCATCAGGGGATCTGGAAGGTCTTTCAATGTTCCCTTCACTGGAATCATTCAATCCACAACGATAGGGGCGCGGTATCTCAAGAACCTTTATGAAGCCTACAAACCCAGGGACATCATCCTTGCCCAGATCCTTTCTTTAAAGAATGGGTTTTATCACCTCTCAACCCAGGGCCGTGAGCTTGGAGCCATCGTTTCCTTCTGCTCCCAGTGCGGATCCATCATGAAAAGGGAGGGAGGATTCATGCGATGTGAGAATTGCGGGAATGTAGAAAAGCGTAAGTTTTCCATATTCTATGGTAGAAGCAACTTAGACTATGATCGTATCAGGCTTAGGCTTCCAGCCAGAAGGTGAGCTGAGTATGAGGCTTAAAATCTTGAAAAAGGAAGGGGGCTTCTTAGAGCTGGAGATCGAGGACGAGGGCCATACCTTCTGCAACGCCCTCCAAGACTCCCTACTGAAGGATGATGAAGTCTATTTGGCGGGCTACACGATTCCCCATCCCCTCATGAAGAAGGCCGTCCTCCAAGTAAGGATGAAGGAGGGAAAGGATCCCATCCAAGCCCTATTGAGAGCGGCCGATAGGCTCAAGGCTGATGCCCAGGCCTTTATGGATGCCTTCCAGAAGGCTTATGATGAGCGAAAACGCTAAGGAAAAATTATGGAGGATTGTATCCAATAAGGGCCTCTCCAGCTTTGGTGACATCCTTTTAAATTTCCTGTTCTCCATGGCAACCACGAAGGCCACGGGAAGCCCGAAGGGAGTAAAAGTTAGGAATAGAGATCTGGCTGAAGCCATGAAAGCCTTAGGGCTAAGGGAACTCCTACCCCTTCGAATGGACCGTCATGCCTTAGGGAATGCTGCAGAGGCCCTTATCGCCTATGGATGGCTCGAAGGCCTCTTCACAATCGACGAATATGTTGAAATCTTAGAAAGAAGGATCGAAACACCTGTGGAAGCCTTAAAAGATGCCCTTTTTGAAGTCTGGAAGAAGGTATTAAGTCATTCTTTTTGAGATCTTCGATATCATTAAACTTCGTAGAATGTTTACTTTAAAATCCGAAAAACTTATAATAAATATCTTCGACTAAAATTGTATCGAATAAACCATGAGAATAACGGATATAGAGACCATTCTTCTCTCATGTCCCATACCTGAGGAAAAGACTTGGCGGCTTGGAGGACTTCCAGGTCAACCGGGATGGAAGGGCGTAAAAGCTGATGCTGTGATCATCAAGGTGAAAACAGACGAAGGCATTGTAGGCTATGGGGAGCCGAGCCCTTATGGAGGAGCCATTCCCCTTCGGAACGCCATAGAAGCCCTCAAACCCTCCTTTATAGGAAGGGATCCCTTTGATTTGGACCTCTTTGCGGTTCCTTGGATGTACCCAAGCCGGGTAGAAAGGTTAGCAGTAGCTGGCTTAAACATAGCGTGCTGGGACATCATGGGTAAGGCTACAGGAAGGCCTGTGAGCCAACTCCTAGGAGGCCGCCATACAGAGAAAATTAGGGTTTATGCAAGCGGGGGCATCAATTGGGAATTCGTAAGGAAGCCAGAAATCCTTGTGAAGGAAGCCATGGATTATCTCGAGGAGGGCTTTACAGCCTTTAAGTTCAGAATAGGTCCCGATAGACGCTTCATAGAAGCCATAAAGGCAGTAAGGGAGGCTGTAGGATATGAAATGGATCTTCTGATCGAGGGGAACATGCGCTTCAGGAGCCCCTCCGAAGCCATAAGGATGGCTAAACAGTTCGAGAGATACGAGCCCTACTGGTTCGAGGAACCCATAAGAGGTGACAATCCAGAGGGCTACCTAGAAATCCGAAGGGCCCTCCCAGAGATTCCCATAACAGGAGGCGAGGGGAAAGGAAGTGCTATGGAATTCAAGCCCTGGATCGATTGCAGAGCCTACGACATCGTTCAACCAGACTGCAATGTCGTGGGCATATCAGAGGCTAAACGGATTGCCTATCTTGCAAGCCTACAAGGGCTCTTCTGCTGCCCCCATAATTGGCATAATGCTATAACGACTGCAGCAAACCTCCATCTTGTAGCTTCTATACCAAATCATTTGATCCTTGAGATGCAGAGAACCTGGCACTGGAGCTGCCCAGCCTTTCGGATCGATATCGTTGAAGAGCCCCTTGAGCCAAAAAAGGGCTATTTGGAGGTACCAAAGAAGCCTGGGCTTGGTATCGAGCTGAATGAAAAAGCCTTCAGCAAGTATCCTTACAAGGAAGGGCCCGTGCAGGTCCCATGGGAGGTACGTCTTTAGGTAAGCTACCAAACCACAAAAGCCGTTGCCTCCTGCTTCAGAAGCCATTAGAAGCCATTAGAAGCCATTAGAGATGCCAACCAGTCATGTGAAGAAAGCCCACTATGAGGCTAGTGTTAATTCAAAAATATGGGAAAGATGCCTGAAACTTCCTTTAAGCCTTATATTTTTTAAGCCTTTAAACCAGAAAGAATGAAAGAATTGGATCGGGTAAGGAAAGATATGCCCGGATTAACGGCCTTCGTATACCATGAGGACTACCTAAAATATCAGTTTGGACCAAAGCATCCCTTCCAGCCGATAAGGGAAAAACTTACCCTAGAGCTCCTAAAATCCCTCGGCGCCTTCGATGGAAGGGGCAAGCTTTTTAAACCTCTGCCCGCGCGGGAGGAAGACCTTCTCCTCGCCCATACAGAAGATTATGTGGACTTCGTCAAGCGGATGAGCCGCCTAGGAATCGGATACTTGGAATTTCCCGATACTCCAACAAGCCCTGGTATCTACGATGGTGCCCTCTCGGTTGTTGGGGGATCCCTATGCGCCTCGGATCTCGTGATGCGGGGGGAGGTTGCCCATGCCTTCAATCCTGGGGGAGGCCTTCACCATGCCAAGCCAAGGGCTGCCGCAGGCTTCTGCGTCTTCAATGATATTGTCATCACGGTACGCCATCTCCAGCGCAAATATGGGATAAAGCGGATTGCCATTCTGGATGTGGATGGCCACCATGGCGATGGAACCCAACTCATGCTATACCGGGAGCCTATCCTCAAAATAGACTTCCACAGGTATGGGGAATTCTTCTATCCAGGTACTGGAAACGTTGATGAGATTGGAGACGATGGAGGAAGGGGCTACTCCGTCAACATCCCCCTTCCCTTCGGAACAACAGACAGGGCTTTTCTCTATGCCTTCAACGAAGTGGCACTTCCCCTGTTACGGAGCTATAAGCCAGAAGTCATCATCCAACAATTCGGTGTGGATGGGCATGTGGGAGATCCCCTAGTCGGCCTTGCCTTAACGACAAGGGCTTATGAGACGATAGCCTCGACTATCCATAAAATTTCCCATGAGCTATCGGATGGAAGGCTCATCATCCTCGGAGGCGGAGGCTACGATCCACCCAGCGTGGCGAGATGCTGGGCAGTTATGTTTATGGCAGTTTCAGAGGCAGTGCCCCAGGATAGGGAAATGTATTCAAAAATTTTCGATAGTCATGAGCCGGAGGAATCTCCATTAACCTTCGAATCCGTGAAGGCTACCGTGAAGAGGATTAAGGAACTCGTCTTCCCGATCCATGGAATTGCCTAGTTTTCTAGGGGAAAGAAAAAAGGCGGATCGACTCCTCAACCTGCGATCGTTCCTGGGTTCATGATCCCATTGGGATCGAAGACAGCCTTTATAGCCCTCATAAGCTCGATCTCCTTCTCCGCTAAAAGGAAACGGGCTTCCTCGAGTCTCACCTTGCCCAATCCATGCTCCCCCGTTATGACTCCTCCAAGGCTTATACAGGCTTCATAGATCTCCCTCTTGACCTTCTTGACAAAATCGAGTCCCCGACCCTCTTCTTTCCATATATGGGCGTGGAGGTTCCCATCTCCAATATGACCGTAGATCGGTATGCGGGTTTGATGCCTCTCGGCAATGGCATCGACCTTATTCATAAGTTCTTCGATCCTTCCAGGAGGGACCGTCACATCTAGTATATCGTAAATATAAGGCTTAATGGCTGTGTAGAGATTGCTCCTTATCCTAAGGATGCGATCCTGCTCCTCCTTCCTCTCGGCGATCAGGGTCTCGAGGGCATGGTTCTCTTCGCATATCCTTGAGATCTCCTCACATTCTTGTAGAAGCCCTTCCTCCGAGACTTCGCTCAGTATGAGGATGAGCTGAACCCTCCCCTTGGCGGGCCAGGTCTCCCTGATGTGCTTTGAAGCCCTATCTATCTCCTCCCATTCCACATACTCCAAGGCTAGGGGTGTTATCCCAGAAAGCATTATTCTTTGGGCGGATTGGATGGCATCCCCGCGCTTATCGAAGGGTATCACGAGCGTTACGGTATAACGAGTCTTGGGGAGGAGCTTTATGAAGGCCTTTGTTATCACTCCCAAAGTCCCTTCGCTTCCTATGAAAAGGTGAAGGAGGCTGTATCCCATATTATTCTTTATGAGCATCCCACCTAGACTTAGAACATCCCCTGTTGGTAATACAACCTCCAAGCCCTTCACAAAGTTCCTCATAATACCATACTTGACTGCCCTCACACCTCCCGCATTTGTTGCGATGAGGCCCCCTATCTGGGCTCCCTCATCCCCTGGATGCAATGGAAAAGATAGCCCTCCTTCTTCCGCAGCCTTTATCAGGTCTCCGAGAGTAGCTCCTGCCTCAGCAATGGCCATCATGTTCTCCCTATCCACCTCGATACGATTCATCCTTTCCAATGAAATCGCTATGCCGGGTTTTGTGGGAATGGCTGCTCCAGCCAAACCTGTCCTTCCTCCAAGAGGAAAGACGGGAATTCTGTTCCTATTGGCGAATCTTAGGATTTCAGAAACCTCTCGGACATTGGATGGTTTCACGAGGATGATCCCTGAGGCGGGCTGGGGTCTTATGGCTTCTGGGGTTTCATCTCGCAAGTAGCCCTCTATGGCTGTCCTTTCCTTCAGGACCCATTTACTTCCAATGATTTCCTCCATGGCCTTTACCGTATCCGCCATTCCCTCATCCATATTCCTCACTCCTAGTACTTTTTATCTCCCGAATTAAGGCTGGTAAAACCTCATAAAGGTCTCCAAGGATGCAGTAATCGGAAAACTTGAAGATGGGAGCCGAGGGATCCTTGTTGATAGCTATGATGACCTCCGAGTCCCTCATACCGAAAAGGTGCTGGGGGGATCCAGAAATGCCGCAGGCGATGTATATCCTTGGTTTGACCGTGTTACCGCTGAACCCTACCTGATGCTCCCTGCCTATCCATCCCTCATCCACAAGGGGTCTGCTCGAGCCTACGACACCTCCTAGAAGCCTTGAAAGTTCTTCAAGAAGCCCAAAGTCTTCGGGCTTCCTCAAACCCCTTCCCCCCGAGACTATGACTTCAGCTTCGCTTATATCCATGCCCTTTATGGGCTCCTTTTTTATAAGATGAACGCCTGTTTCCTCGACTTCCCGGACTTCCTTCCTCACGATCCTTCCCTGTCTCGTGGTATCACGGTCTGATCTTTTCATAACCTTGTATCGTACGGTTGCCATCTGGGGCCTAGTCCTCGTCTTTATTCGGGCTATGATGTTCCCGCTAAAGGCGGGCCTGATTTGGACGAGGCTACCATCCGTCTCGTCGATATCGAGGTCTATGCAATCGGCCGTCAGTCCTGTTTCCAGCGCGGCAGCAATCCTAGGTCCAAGGCTCCGACCTATGGGGGTTGCTCCAAGGAGGAATATCTCCGGCCTCTCTTCTTTTATAAGGTTTACGATGTTTTCCTTATAGCGTATGACATCAAATTCCCTCAGAGAAGGATGATCGTAGAGGAAGACTGTGTTCGCTCCATGGTAGATGAGCTCCATGGCATCCCTTTCTAAACGATATCCAAGCAAAACGCTGGAAAGTCCTTTCCCAAGCTTTTCCGCCAGCTCCCTTCCCTTTCCTAGAAGCTCGAATGTAATCGGATGAATCCTTCCATCTTCCTGCTCAGCGAAGATCATTACGCCTCCTTCTTCCATACGAATCACCTTAGGACCCCCAACTGCCTAAGAATGCCTGCAAGCTCTTTGGCGATGTCCTCAGCGCTTCCTTGCAATAGCTTCCCTTTCCTTCCCTCCGTAGAAGGGGTGAAGACCCGAACCACCTGGGTGGGAGATCCTGAGATGCCGAACTTTTCCAATAGGGCTACATCGGAGAGATCTTCCGCAGTCCATACCGTGATCTGGGCTCTCCTAGCTTTTATCGTATCCCTAAGGGTTGGAAGCCTGGGAACATTCACATCCTTCGTTACTGTGATAAGTCCTGGAAATCTCAAAAGGTAGGTATAATAGCCTTTTCCCATCCTTGATGTAACGATGATGCCTTCCCTAACCACCTCCTTCACTTCACAGACATAGGCAACATGGGGAATACCCAAGTGCTCAGCAACCTCAGCACCCACTTGGGCTGTATCCCCATCAACGGTTTTCTCGCCACAGACCACAAGATCGAAGGGTCCGAGCTTTCTTATGGCACTGGCCAAGGTATAGGATGTAGCCAACGTATCAGCCCCAGCAAATCTCAAATCTGTAAGAAGGATACCCCTATCAGCCCCCCTTGAGAGGGCATCTCTGAGGGTCGATTCTGCCTGAGGAGGCCCCATACTCAGGGCTGTCACGATGCCACCAAACTTCTCCTTCAATTGAACCGCAACCTCTAGGGCGTTCAGATCGAAGGGGTTCGTCGTTGCTTCAGCAGAGCTTCTGTCTATCCTACCCTTCTCATGGTCAAACCTGACCTTTTCGATATCTGGAACCTGTTTGATGAGGACTATGAGACGAAGGCCCCTATCATCCATGTTTTGGAATACACCATCCTAAGCCTTCAATCTTTTTAGGATTACCCTTTGCTCTTAAATTCAATCCTCTATTGGCTTAAACATGAGTGATCAAGGGAGTTATGGAATACTGCATCCTAAGGCATGTGGGAGAAAAGGAGAGGAAAGAAAAAGAAAGAAAGGAAAAAAGGAAGGCGAATCTTTATTCAAGACATGGCTGAGCCCTAAAGAGGCTATTTTAGGGTATATTCGTTTAGAAGCCCCTCATCCCTCATCTGTTTTAGGGAATTTCTAAAGGCTTCAACCGTGAAATCCACATCCGCCTCTGTATGGGCAACAGACAAAATGGCCCTTAGACCCATAAAGTGGACTCCTCTGTTTATCAGAGCCTTGTTAAGGGCGCCATCCCCAGGATTTCCAAGCTTCTTTGAAAAGTTAGCTAAGTCATCGAAGCTCGATACCTTTATGTCATCAGGAGAAATACCAAAGCCTACGTTGATGATGGAGGGGCTTCCTCCCCATGCCATCCCCTTGATCTTGAGCTCTTCGAAGACCTCATTGAGCCTCCGTTTCATGGTCTCTCCAAGGGCGTTCACATAAGGATTTACCTTCCTCTCTGAAATGACTCCCAGACATGCATTTCCGGCGGCCGCACTCTGAGGATTGGCGTTGAAGGTTCCTGGATGAGGAACTTTTCCTAGGCGGCTTCTCTTAGGAGCCAATTCGTAATCCAGCATGCCCATTACATCCCTTCTGCCCGTAACTGCGGCACCTGGATAGCCTCCTCCCACAATCTTTCCCAAGGTCGTCAGATCTGGAAGGATGCCATAGGCTTCCTGAGCCCCTCCTGGAGCATCCCTGAAGCCCGTCACCACCTCATCGAAAATGAGAATAGCCTGGTATTTCTCTGTAAGGCTTCTAAGCCTCCTTAGAAAGTCCTTTTCCATAGGCACATGACCCATGGAGGCCCCGCTAGGCTCGAGGATTACTCCGGCTACATCTCCACCGCTCAGGGCATCCTCAAGGGCCTCAACGTTGTTTGGCGGTATGACGATGAGGTTCTGGAAGGCTTCCTCAGGAATACCAGCGCATCCCCCTCCCGCCCTGTAGGGTGCCTGGTATCCTGGAAGGAGGTAATCGTGCCATCCATGGAAGTGCCCAGCGAACCTGACGATCTTTTTGTTCCCCGTGTAGGCCCTAGCAAGGCGTAAAGCCATGGATGTGGCCTCGGTTCCAGAACTCGTAAATTCTACGAAGCCTCCCCTTGCACTCGGAACGAGTTTTGTTATCTTCTCAGCCCATTGGATTTCGAGCTCGTGGCAGGCACCATAGTGAGTTCCTTTCCTAGCCTGTTCTAGAACAGCCTCGGTAACGATTGGATGCAAATGCCCAAGGATGAGGGCACCATGACCCATCCAGTAGTCTATGTACTCGTTTCCATCAACATCCCACTTGCGGCATCCCTTAGCCCTGGTCATGTATATCGGAAAAGGTTTCATGTACCTAGAATCATGGGTTACCCCACGGGGGAAGAGATTCTTGGCTCGCTCGTAAAGGGCTTTTGAAGCCTTATGCCTTTGCGCATACTCTTCCTCTATTCTCGAGTTCTTCTTTTGTCTTTCCAAGTTCCTTCACCATCCTGCGCTTCGTCTAGCATCTTTTTCCCCTAAATGCCTTTTGGTCGAGCAAATCTTTCATAGCTAAGTAGGAAAGTTCCTTTGACTCCCCTGCTTTGTGGATTAGAGATCCATCATTCCTTCTCGGCGAGAAGAAGTTTCTATTATCAGCTTTATCGATGGAAAGAGGAAAAGTTTGCCCATTAGTTAGACGAGTGGATTGAGCTGGAAACCGATCAAGAAAGGTTCCTACAAAATTTGAAAAAATTTGAAATCCCAATATCAAGTTCATAGACTTCCCAGCAAAGGCAGGTTTAGGGACTTCGAACTCATGAACTATTTTCGCAATGGTGAAGACTTAGGTTGAAGTTGCGCTTGAAAATTCGTAAGAGACCATCGCTATGGTTCTGGGCTCCTCCTCCTATTAGCTCTTTGATAGGGATTCTTAAGCTTGATGATTTTAGAGGTTGCTTAGTCTACTTTGGTCGAAATTTTCCACATCGATAATTTGGAGAAACCTTTTGTTTAAGGAGGGTACAATAAAGGGCGCCCTTCCTTATCTTAGCATTTGCACAATTCTCGCATGATCTCGAGACGGTAGTCATGGAAAATCCTCCTTTAGTTAGGAGAGAGGAAAGATTTCAATTTTTCGGATTCATTGGGATTTCTAGAGCTCGAAAATCCTTTTATCTCCTTCTAGGTTTCATGGGAAGGGGCTGGAATTCTAGAAAGGCATAGGGCCCCTGCAGAAGCCCATATGGAAAAGCTCCTAAGAAAGTTGAGTGCCTTAATGGCGAGAAAGTAAACTGAGGAGAGAATGGTTTCAGATTATTATTAACTTTGCACGTCTTTAGAAAAAGCTTAAATAATTACTTGAACCTTTTCCGAAACACTTTTCCCGGAGGAAGGGAATGGGAAGCGTTAGGGTAGACCTCGTCAAAAGAGTGGCAGAAAGGCTCCTAGAAGAACATCCAGAGAGCTTCAGCAAGGATTTTGATGCCAATAAAAAAGCCTTGGATAATTTTTTAGATCTTGGTTCAAAGAAGCTCAGAAACCTCATCGCTGGCTACATAACTGGCTTGATGAACCAAAAGGAAAGGGAAAAGGAAAAGGAAAGACAGCCCGGAGAAGAAGCTGAGAAAGCGTAATCCCACTCCTACGAAACGAGCATTAAAGATCCCTAAAGGGAAAACAATACAGAATGCCTGTTTATTTCTTTTGAGAGGCATTCTTCAAGCCTATCTTATCCGCCATAAACGGTTTCAGTATCGTTTCGTTAGGATGTTCTCATAAATCTCGAGGGTTTGCTTTGCAGCCTTCTGCCAAGTAAAATACTGGAGGACCCTTCTCCTGCCATTCTTTCCCCATTCTTTGGAGGCTTCAGGATCCTTCAGAACCTCCTTCACTCCCCATGCGATGTCCGCTGGATCTCCTCCATTTACATGGACTCCATTCTTTTCTGGACCTGAGCTGACTACCTGCTCTGCAAAGCCTACGACTCCCCTAGCACCAACAACTACAGGCTTTTCCATAGCCATCGCCTCAAGGCTAACGATGCCGAAGGGTTCATACAGCGAGGGAAAAACGCACAAGTCCGCTGCCGCATAGTGGCATATACGCTCTTCCTCTGGGAGGAATTCAAACCTGCAAACAACATGTTCCGCCACACCGGATCGTTCCGCCAGCTCCATCAGATCCCTTTGCTCCTCACCCCTTCCGACGATGACAAGCTTAGTCTTAGGAAATTCCCTCACAATAGAGGGCATCGCCTGAATCAGATTCCTTATGCCCTTTACCCAAGTAAGGCGTCCTATGAAGAAGATGAGGAATTCATCATCCCTGACACCGTACCTAGCCCTCACTGCGGCAACCTTCTCACGATCTGCCCTCTCGGGGCTGTAGACCTGGGGGTTCACCCCGTTCCATACGACGCTAATCTTACCCTCAGGCCAGCCATGGCGGACAAGATCATCCCTCATGGCATAACTAACGGTTATGACACGGTCGGATATTTCGGCTGTGGCACTTTCGAGATGCTTCACGACGGTTGAACCATCTCCACTTCTCCCCCATTCCGTGCTATGGACATGAAAGGCAAGGGGCATTTTCAATTCGTTCTTTATTATGATTCCTGCTGTAGCGCTCAACCAATCGTGAACGGCTATGATGCTGAAATCATAACCCTGCTTTCTTACAAGGTCGTTGATAAACTTCGTAGCCGATAGAATGTTGTAAAGGAATATGTCGTTGAAGAACTTAATACTCGTCCCCCAGCGCTTGAGATCCTCGGTCACGAAGAGAGGAAATACGTTGCTAGCATCGGCTATGAGGGGCCTGTGGACCTCGACCCCTCTAATGATTTCCCTTGTTAAGAGGTTTCCAGGGTTGAGGGTGAAGACAGAAACATCGTGTCCCATCTCAACGAAGACTCTCGTCATGTTCTCAGCGTAGACCCCTAAGCCCCCGACAAGGGAGGGAGGATACTCCCATACAAAGAAACCGATTCTCAAAGTCCCAGCACCATCTTCACATGCACCCTAGCTTTTCCGTAGATCTCCTTTCACTCCTTATGGAAGTAATAAGGTTTAGGTCGCGAGGGAATGTTTCAGAAGGACTCATCTCTCTAGGCTCCATCTTTCCTGCAATCTCGCTGCTCGGTTGGTGCAATAGCCTTAAGCCCCGAGGAGCTCTATCTTTTCGACGGAATATGACAAAAGCTTTCAGGAAAGATTGCATGATGGATGCCTAACGATTGTTCTATCATCTAAACCATAGGTCAATCATGCTTCGGACATGGAAGTCGAAGGTGCTGGTCGCTCGACGCAAATCCCGAAGGACTGGATGATGGTCAAAGAAAGAATGAATTTTTTGGATACCCCCTTTTTGATGGGCATGTCCAAAAATTTGCTACTATCCTAACTGAGCCTTGACTTCTCGATACGATGATGGTTTATATAAGCCTCATCCCCCTTTCGGAGCTTATAGCCTTGTCCCTTCAGTCCATGGACAATAACGAATTTTTGGGCATGTCCCCTTGGATTAAACTTTAAATAAAGGTCCCAGAGGGTATGTTTAAACTCCCGCCCAAAAGGGGTTCTAGGAGGTTGTATTAGCCTTGCAGGAGCCTGAGGAAGAGGAAGAGGAAGTAGAGGAATGGGAAGAGGAGGAATGGGAGGAGCCTGAGGAAGAGGAAGAGGAAGTAGAGGAATGGGAAGAGGAGGAATGGGAGGAGCCTGAGGAAGAGGAAGAGGAAGTAGAGGAATGGGAAGAGGAGGAAGAGTGGTAGAGGGCTCCCAAAGGATTTTCTTAACTTCTTTTTTCTTTTTATTCAGGTCCGCCGTGCGTTAGAGGAAGATTTTTGTGGTCAGGGTTGCTGTACTCGACAAGGAAAGGTGTCGACCGAAGAACTGTAGCTTCATATGCAGACGTTTCTGTCCCCCTGTAAGGAATAAGATCGAAACCATCCAGATCGGCGATGACGGAAAGCCCCTCATCATCGAAGCCCTCTGTGTGGGATGCGGCATATGCGTACGAAAGTGTCCCTTCCAGGCCATATCCATCGTAAACCTTCCCGATGAATTAGGGAAGGATTGCGCCCACCGCTTTGGAATAAATACCTTCAGGCTTTACAGGCTTCCGATACCCCTTCCCTTCCATGTAACGGGTCTCCTTGGCAAGAATGGCGTAGGCAAGACGACGGCCTTGAATATTCTGGCGGGCCTGATCAAACCCAATCTTGGAAGCTGGGATAGTCCCCCCGATTGGCCCGATATCCTGAGGCATTTTAGTGGCTCAGTTTTGCAGGAGCACTTCAAGCGGATTATGGAAAAGAGGCTCAAGGTGGTTTACAAGCCCCAGTACGTAGATAAGATTCCTTCTGCCATAAAGGGAAAAGTCCAGGACCTTCTTGAGAAGGTCGATGAAAGGAATATCCTTAAGGATGTGATAGAGGGCCTGGAACTGAAGCCTATCCTTGATCGAAGCCTAGATGTCCTGAGCGGTGGCGAGCTACAAAGAGTGGCAGTAGCGGCCGTATGTCTCAGGGAGGCCGATCTTTATCTTTTCGACGAGCCCTCCAGCTACCTAGATGTCCGTCAGAGGCTAGCTGTAGCTAGGCTCATCAGAAGTCTTGCCCTAGAGGGAAAGACGGTCGTCGTCAGCGAGCATGATATAGCCGTTTTGGACTATTTGTCGGATCAAGTCTGTATTTTTTATGGCATTCCAGGGACTTATGGCATAGTCAGCCCTCCCCATGGGGTAAGGGAAGGAATCAATCTTTTCCTTGAGGGCTACTTACCGGATGAGAACGTGCGCTTTAGACCAGAGGCCATACGCTTCCACCTGAAGCCACCTAGGGAGGCCTCAACCAGCGGAAGGGTCCTTTACAGCTGGGAAGAACTCGAGAAACGCCTTGGGAACTTTCGTATGAAGGTAAGCCCTGGAGAAGTTCACGTCGGGGAGGTTATTGGGATCCTAGGACCGAATGGCATAGGAAAGACAACCTTCCTTCGGATGCTTGCGGGCTTGGAAAACCCCGATAAAGGAGCTATTATCAAGGGTCCTACGAAGATCAGCTATAAGCCCCAGTATATCTCCGCCGAGTATAGCGGAACCGTGGAGACCCTTTTAAGGTCCATAGCCGGGGAGAAGTTCGAATCGGGCTTTTTTAGGACGGAGGTCCTCGAAGCCCTTTCCCTAAAAAGACTTCTTGATCGAAGCGTGGATTCCTTAAGCGGAGGGGAGCTCCAAAAGACAGCCATAGCTTCCTGCCTCGCTAGGGATGCCGATCTATACCTCCTAGACGAGCCCAGTGCATACTTGGATGTGGAGGAAAGGTATGGGATGACGAGGGTTGTGAAGCGGGTCGTAGAAGCCTTTGGAAAGGCTGCCATAGTCGTGGAGCATGACATCGTTGTTCAGGACTTCATAGCCGATAGGCTAATGATCTTTAGCGGAAAGCCCGGGCTGGAGGGATTTGCAGAGGCTCCTATGTCCTTAAGGCTTGGTATGAATGCCTTCCTAAAGGAATTGGCGATTACTTTCCGAAGGGATCCATCAACGGGAAGGCCAAGGGTCAACAAGGAGGGCTCTAAACTGGATAGGACCCAGAAGGCCAGGGGCGAGTACTACTACTTGGCGGAGATCGAGGAGGAAGCTTAGACCTTGCCCAGGGCTTCGAGAAATCTTTGACTTTGAAGGTCTAAGGTAGCGTAAGGAAGGGAAGGAAATGAAAGGGAAAGAAAAAGAGCTTTTCCTTTCCTCAGTCCCTCTGATCCATGGAAGGATTTTCTATCGTCTTAAGAAGAAAAGAACCAATGAAAATCGGGATTAAGTTAAGCTTTAAAGTAATTCGAGGCAATTAAGGCGAGCGATTAGGATGGAATACCTCTTTATGAAACCTGGAGAACCTTGGCCCCAGGGAAGGGCTCCCGTGCTCGTCGATGAGTTCACAGAAATGTTCTCCATGTGGGTCTGCAGGGTCCTTGTAACAGCCGATGAAGAAAGATGGGCTGTGAAGGCGGCTGAGGTTGCTACAGGTTTCGCTACTTCGATTATCGGAGCACCTATGGAGGGAGGCTTAGAACGTCGAGTATCCAAGGACGAAACTCCTGATGGAAGGCCAGGTGCCATGGTTCAAATGTACCATACGGACCGAGTGCTCCTGAAGGGCCAGCTTGCAAACCGTTTGGCTCAGTGCATCCTTACATGTCCAACAACGGCCGCCTTTGATGGGCTTCCCGAGACAAGGCGTAGGGCAAAGGTTGGAAGAAGCATTGCGAAGTTTGGAGATGGCTTCCAGGTTCAGGATACCCTTTTCGGAAAAAGCGTATGGAGGATCCCTGTTATGGATGGCGAATTCATTATTGAGGACTCCTTCGGCATGAAACGGGCCATCGCTGGAGGAATGTTTCTTATCCTAGCTTCCGAGAGGAGGGCTGGTCTTATGGCTGCTGAAAGGGCAGTAGAAGCCATAAAAACGGTTCCTGGTGTCATAACCCCCTTCCCAGGAGGTATATGCCGCTCAGGATCGAAGGTAGGCTCCTTGAAGTATAAGCTTAAGGCTTCCACAAACCATCCTTTCTGCCCTACTATAAGGGCAAAGATAGCGCACTCCCTGCTTCCTCAGGATGTATCGAGCGTGTATGAAATTGTGATCAACGGTCTCAGCCTGAAGGCCGTTAGGCTGGCCTTAGGAAAGGGTATCCAGGCAGCCCTTCAAATTCCTGGCATCGTAGGCATAACTTCTACCAACTATGGTGGAAAACTCGGCCAGTTCAGGCTATCCCTTCGGGAGGCCCTTGAAGCCATAAAGGAAGCTTCCCCTTAGGAAGGCTTAAGAGCCCAATGAATCCTCTAAAACCTATGAGGAGAGGGCATTGTCTCCCAAGGAAATAATGCTAGCAATTTTCAAGGGAATGAAGGTCGAAAGGATCCTTTGGCAGCCAAGGCTTCATCATTGGTATGAAGTGAACAAGAAGCTTGGGAGTCTTCCAAGCAAGTACAAGAACGCTAGCATCATCGAGATTTACGATGACCTAAGGGCTTCACCACGATCCTATCATTTTTTCAACCCTTGCATCCGTACCATCCAAGGAGGAAAGGTTGAAATCGAAACCTGGGAGGATGAAGCGACGATTAGAAGGAAGTATCGAACTCCCATGGGGATCCTGAGGGAATCCCTAAGGAAGACCGAGTATGGAACAGCCAGCTATCATACCGAATATCCCGCTAAGAGCGTTGAAGACCTTCGTATCCTAGGCTATGTGGTTGAAAACCAGGAGTTTGAATTCGATAGGGAAGTCTATGAAAAGGCGCTGGAAGAGGTTGGTGAAAGGGCTGAGCCCATCGTAGGAGTTCCCCATCTCCCTATCATGAGGCTTATCGTAAGTTACATGGGATTTGAGGCGACGGTGAAGGCCCTTTGGAAGCATCCTGGGGAGGTGGAGGGCTTTCTTAGCCTCCTCGATGCATCGGACGATAGACGATTCAAGGTTATAAAGGAATCTCCTATACGCATCGTGAACTTTGGGGACAATATACACCATGACCTTGTCTCACCTCCTTGGTTCGAAAAGTACGTTCTTCCATACTACAGGCGTAGAACGAAAGAGCTTCATGAGGCTGGGAAGTTCTGTACGTCCCATTGGGACGGCCATGTTCGGAAGGTCCTTCCCTTCGTTTCTCAAACAGGTTTGGATGGTATCGAATGCCTAACCCCGAAGCCTCAAGGAGATGTTACCTTAGAGGAGATCAAGGAGGCCCTAGGAGATAAGATTCTCATAGATGGGCTTCCAGCCACGCACTTTCTTCTAGGCGTTTCTAGGAAAGAGCTTGAAGCCTTCGTGAAGAAAGCCCTCGACATCTTCTATCCCCGCCTTATCCTGGGCATATCGGACATGCTTCCTCCTGGCGGGGACATCGAGAAAGTGCGCTTCGTTTCCGGGCTTGTGGAAGCCTATGAGCCCCCTTAAGCCCGAGGCATGGATAGCCCATAAATCCCTTTTTCCTTTTCCTAACCCTATTCATTCTTCTTTCCCGCATCCGGGATTTCCGAAAATCAAAGGATAAGGGTGCTCCTATGAATCCCAAGGAAAATTTCTTAAGGGCTGCTGAGTTTCGAGGGCCAGAATGGATCCCATGCTCCATATCCTTCTCCCCTCCCATCTGGCATACGTACCGGGAAAGGCTCGAGGAAGTAATGCTGAAGTATCCTTGCCTTTTCGGGGATTATCGAAAAGGAAGTGTTAACTTTGATGATTTTGGGATCCGCCGCCGCGGAAACATCGTGGAGGACGAATGGGGATGCCTCTGGAGCTTTCCAATAGAGGGGCTCCAAGGACAGGTGATAAGGCATCCTTTAAGCGATTGGAGGGCCCTGGAATCCTATAAGCCCAAGGATCCCATAGCCCTGAACGCCCTCCCTGCCGAGGGCTATCCTTTGGTTCCCAACAGCTTCGAAAAGGCTAGGAAGGCTGTGGAGGAGGCGAAGGCTTCCGGGAGGCTCGCCGTAGGTTCCTGTCCCCACGGCTTTGTTTTCCAGAGGCTCTACTACCTTCGTGGCTTCGAGAACCTTATGAGGGACCTTATCCTCGGTCCCCCGGAGCTAGGAAAGCTCCTGGGCCTGATCCTTCGTTACAACGAGGCCCTCGTCCAAAGGTGGCTGAAGCTGGAGGTCGATGCCATCTTCTTCGGCGACGATCTTGGGGCCCAGGACAGGTTGACCGTAAGCCCTAAGACCTTCCGCAAATGGATCCTGCCCGTCTATGAAAGGCTCTTCGGAACCGTTCGGGAGGCCAATGCCCATGTTCACCTCCACAGCGATGGCCATGTCCTTGAGGTTGCTAGAGACCTCGTCAAGGCTGGGGTAACGATCCTCAATATCCAAGACCTTGTGAATGGCATCGATGGGATTGAAAGGCTTCTCAAGACTAGAGTATGCGTAGACTTGGACATCGATAGGCAGAGAATCCTTCCCTTCGGAAGGCCCGAGGAGGTGGAGAGGCATATAGCTAAGGTTGTTTCCAAATTGAAATCGGAAGATGGAGGCCTCATGATAACCGTGGGCATATATCCTCCAACCCCCCTTGAAAACATAGAAGCCCTCTGTAGGGCCCTTGAGGCGGCAGGCGCAGGAATAAAGTACTAATTCCGCTTATTCTATTGGAAAAGAAAGGTAGCTTTGGGGCTAGGCTAGGAATGGCAGCCATAGTGGAATTTTTCGATGTTTGGAAGGCCTACGATGGGCTCCAGGCCCTTCAAGGATTAAGCCTGGAAGTCCGTAGGGGGGAGATCTTCGGTCTCATAGGACCCAATGGTGCCGGAAAGACAACAACCTTGAAGATCATCGTAGGGCTTTTGAAGATGGATAAGGGCTTCGTAAGGGTAAACGGCTATGATATCACCGAGGAGCCCTATGAGTACAAGCGCTTTATAGGTTATGTGCCCGAGAACGTTTCGCTACCCGAATACTTGACTGTAGAGGAGTTCCTCGTATACTCTGGAATGATAAGGGGCGTTGAAAAGCCCATGATCAGGAAGCGCCTAGAAGATTATCTTAGGCTGTTCAACTTGGAGGAGAAGAGGCGATCCCTGATCCTCACCCTATCCAGGGGGATGAGGCAGAAGACAGCCATCGCTTCGGCCCTCATCCACGATCCTGACCTCCTCATCCTCGATGAGCCCTTCGTGGGAATCGATCCTGAAGGCCAGCACAGGATCAAGGAACTCTTCTTGGAGAGGGTGAGGGAAGGAAGAGCCGTCTTCGTATCAACCCACATGCTGGATACGGCCGAAAGGCTTTGTGACAGGATTTCCGTCATTCATAGGGGAAGAAACGTAGCTTCTGGGAACATGGAAAGCCTCAGGAGGCTTTCAGAGAGGGGAGAGGAGGCAACCCTGGAGGAGGTCTTCCTCAAGCTGACGGAAGAATCCTCCAAGCCCTACGAGGAGGAGTCTCCAGTAACCATGAAGAGGCGATGGAGATTCCTAGGCCTCTTCGGAAGAAGGGATTGATCCCATGGGTCTTCTCTTCGACCTTTATAGGATAAAGATGAAGCTCTTCTTCGGAGCCTTCAGGGCTTCAAAGCTAAGCCTTCTCCTTCTTCTAGTATACATCCTAGGCTTCCTGCCTGGAACCATAGGGCTCTCGAACCTTCTCATAGCTTCCATAAGGGAAGGGACCGACCTTACGGTTTATCTGAACCCCCTTTCCACAGTCATAAGCGCCCTCTTAGCCCTCACCCTCCTCTCAACCCTGAGGGGCTATGTTTCCTTCGAATACGAGCAAAGCTTTATTTTCACATCGCCTGTAAGCCCTAGGCTCTTCTTAACGGCCAGCCTTCTCTCGGATCTCACCGTTATTTCGCCCTTTCTCCTCCCCCTTTACCTCCTCCTAGGAGTTTTAGTGGCCTCCTTAGGCTTATCCCCCCTTACAATCCTTTTGATGGTTTCTTGCCTCCTTCTCTTCGCCCTTTTCCTCCAATTCCTGAAAACCTCCCTTTCGATTTTTTTGTCCGCCTCAAGGAGTCCTTGGTTAAAAATTATTACGATCCTCCTGATAACCGCCCTCCTACTACCAGCCTTAGGAGCTTTCGATGGACTCCCTATCAGCTACAGGGAGCTTCCTTACCCTTCAACGGTCATGGCTTCAGCCATCATCGACCTGATCTATGATAGGTTTCCCCAAACCTCTTCCCTCCTTCTCCTTCTTTCCTACTTCTTGGCTTCCCTTGCCCTCTTCCTTAAGTCCTCCCAGAAGAACCTCTTCCAGTTTGCAAGCCCTGTCCCCTTCGTCTCGCCCTTCGATACATCCATGAGGGTTCAGGAGATAAAGATGGGAAAGAACATCGCCTTCTTCTCAAGGATAGGTCTGAGTCTTAAGCTAGATCTTCGATCCGGCAACCTTCTAAGGTTTTTGATGAAAAAGGAATTCATTCGGATGGTTAGGGATGGAAGCCTCTTCGCAGTCCTTCTCTTCTACGCCATCGTCCTTTTCATATTCTTAGGAGCAGGAGGCTCCGGGAGCATGCCCTTGGAACTCCCCTTCTCGATGCTTTTTCTATACAGCTTCATAACGCCTTCTATGCTCATCAGCAACTGGAGGATCGGGGAATTGGGTAACCTCTGGATACCCATGACCTCAAGCATCGGCCTAGGATATGTCCTCCAATCCCTTCTTTATGATCTGATTTTGATTTCGATCGTGATCCCGAGCCTAGTTATAGGAATCCTCTTCTTCATCAGTAGCGTGGATCCGATACTACCCTTAGCCTTGGTGATATCCAATGCGATCATATGTTGCTCCGTGAACCTTTACATGATGATAAAGTTCATCGGAACGAAACGAAGGGCTACACCATCCCTTATGATACTTTATGCGACCATGTTCCTAGCAGCCCTTCTTATGATGCCTTGCTATATAATCTATGCTGTTAACCTCTTTCTTAAGCCAGGATTTGAAGTCGAGCTTCTTTTATTGCTTCCTATGCTCCTATATTCCACCTTCATTTTCTCATACATTTCAAGGAGGCTGGGCAAGAAATCCCTTGAGATGGAGTTATGATAAGCCTCATCTATCGTAGGGAAGCCATAGGTTATATAACCGCCCACTCGAAAATCCTCACTATTCTGAGACCCTCTGAGAAAACTTCATAGCCTATGATGGTTCGCCCTTATGCTTGGCAACAGATTCCTGGGGGACATTCGTAGCCTTGAGGATAAAGGTGCATGGCTAAAGGGTTCGATCCAAGATCGATTTCTTATTTAGGAGGGGAGTTGAAGTTGAGTTTGGAGATCTCTAAGGTCTTCGGATCCTTCATAAACCTTTTTAGCAAATTATTGAATTTTATCCCAGGGCCGGGATCGCCTAGCGGTATGGCGGTGGCCTCGAGATCCTCCATAGGAAGGGTATGCAGACCAAGGAAGCCACTGGGCGACACCGCCCGCGTGGGTTCGAATCCCACTCCCGGCGCCACATTCAAAGCGCAGAAATAGCCAGAATTGAGCTCTTTTTCGGCTAAAAGTCGCTAAAATCTCTGCTCAATTTTTGCACGCCAGAGCTAATTCGCTTCTAGGTTTGAACCTCATATTTGAACCATCACAATTCGAACTTTACTCAACTATAAAAGGATGTATAAATAAAGAGAATATTTCTAGGAGATTCTAATCCACCACCTGGCCTTTATCTGATTTTTGATGAAAGAAATGCTCTTTTAGTTTCATCTGATTTGTCAATGTACAGAAATAAAATAACTGGAGAAGAACAGGTTTTATCTAATCCTCTTATGATAAGAAAGGAATTTGTAATGGGAAAAAAATGATATTGATACACCCATAAAACAGGTGCTCCAAGAATTCTTTGACTTTACTAGGCTTCATTGGCAATCACCTATTTTCAAAAGTAAGACTTGCTTACCTTTGCAGATAGTACAAGAAATGGGACACTATTCACGCAGAGGAATAACGATGCCAATGGACATTTCTTACAAATCTAACAGAGGAATTTTGATGGTTAAATTCGCAAAATTCTTTAACAATAATATGTAAAACTGTTCTGAGGAAATCTCTCAAAGAAACTTTAGTCTGTTTAGAGGCCTTTTCCTTATCCAAAATCTCATTTTTAGAGTTAACCTAGTTTATATTATACCGAGAATAAATGCAACAGCCATAACCAAAAGTGAGATGGCGCTAACTTTTGGAACATATTTCTGATAGTGTTTAATTTTAGGTAGCAATCTTTTATATGCTTTAATGCATATAAGTGTAATTCCTATCAGCGCCATTGTTACCGCTATCGCATATGAGATCATGAGCACTAATGGATTGATGCCCCCGACAGCTAAAGCCAAAAGGGTGAACTCCTCTTCATGAGCGAAGCCGAGAATAAGAGCAAATGTGGTTATGCCCCAAAGACTTAGCGCTATGCTTTTCGCATGTTTATGCAAATGAATGTGCCTACCTCGCCCAGGGTGCTCGTGTTCATGTATGTGCTCGATCTCCTCTCTGTTCCCATGGAGGTGCCCATGCTGAGCTTCAAATTCATCCTCGACATCCTCTTTGTAGAACCTATAAGCGAGTACAAATAGCATAGCTGCCCCAACATATTTCATAAAATAAGATGAAATGCTGATGAACCCGCTAAGCAAGATATATGCAGCGACAACAGCTATCGACGAAACGAAATGAAAAAGAGAAATTAAACCTGAAGTTATGAAGCCGTAATACATAGGCTTATCGGTTCTCATATAGTATAGAAGGGCTACTGGCCAGCCATGCCCAGGCTCTAAACCGTGCAAGATCCCAATGAAAATAACCCCGATATATACGGAATCTAACATAGCCTTCTTCACCCTTAAGTTTTACTTCTTATATTTTATATTATTTAGCCCATAAATCTTCCTCAAACGGTCTTTAGATTATTCGCAATTCTCATATTAAAAAGATGCATCGTTGACGTGAGGGTTCGAACGAGGGTGATAACCTATCCCCCGGCGCCTACACCATTTTTTAGGGATGGGCTCCAATAGTCTAAGCATTAATTGCTTTTGAGGAAGGTCTTCCCATTTTACATTTTACATTTTGATGATGTACTCAAAGTCGGCTTCCACAAGGTTGGCTATGCGATCAATCATTGTTTGGTGAGGTTTGCCTCTTTCCAGGATCGTGGTTTCTGAGTTCCTTTTTTCTTCATCAACGATTGAAATTCCACATTTTTTCTTCGATTCCCGGGCTTGGCTTCTTGGCTTCTATCCGCCTTTATGGTTTTTCATCTGCCTCTAAGCCTCCTTCGAGAACCCTTCAATTCTTTGCATGAGGCGAAGGACCGAATCACGGTTATATCGGAGATGAAGCTTGATCTTGAAAGATGAAGACTAAATCCGGATCATGAAGCTATGGCATAACATAGTAAATTCAAGCCATGAACCTTTTAGACAGGACGAAAGAGAGGCCCCAGCCCCTTCCACGAAGGAGGTTCTACACCTTCCTTCTTAAGCTTCTGGAGGAGAATTCTGTTGTAATTCGCAAGGCCTTCCAGCATTCTAGCTGAAGAATCGGCTGTTTCGCAGGCATAGTCCAAGGCTTCAAGGATTTCAAAGAGAGCCCTCCTCAGCTTTTCCGGATCCGTCTCCTTCGCTAGGCTTTTTCTTACGAAGCCTATCTTCTTCCTCAGGCTAGCGTTGGCTAGTCTTATCGTTCGGATATATTCCTCCAAGGAAGATTCTCCATCCAATTTCTTTTTCCTCCTCCCTCTTCCATCCCTTTAGATTTTCGCAGCTCCTAAAGGAGGAGGGCCTGCGTAGCCCTTAAGGCTTCCCTTCTTGAGCGCGTGTCGCTAGGGATGTGCCAATATGGATATTGTACGTTCTAGGTCTTAAACTCGAGCCTGCAAGGATCGTGATCGAGAAGATTTTGCCTAGCGCTTTGCTAGACCTCCTCGGAACTAACAAAGGAGTTGCCAAGGCTTTGTCATAATTCATCAAAGAAGATAGGGTCGTATCCAAAGCCTACATAGGCTCAGGCTTATAGTAAAGGCTTGAACCTCACCAACATTCAGAGCGATGGTCACAGCCAATTTAAGGATACGCTTCACCTGCAATTCCTTGAAGTCTATAAATCTCCTTCCCATCCTTCTGTTCATCTATTTCTCTTATTTTGTTCTTGTTTTCATCCCACCGCTAAGGCAGTATTACAGGCTTACGAAGTTATTTTTTGTAGCCATCTAACGATGTACTTCATGAAGTTCTCAAAATCCAAAAGTTTCGTTTGTAGGAATTCGTAGACTAGGTTTAGGTTTATGGAGGCATAGTCGTGAACTAGCAGATTCCTGAAGCCTATCATCGAAGCTATTGTATCAGCGAAGGGTTTTGGGATGATTTTTGCATCAGATAATATGTAGGGGATATCCCTGTAGCGTTCCGGTCTTTTAAGCTGAAGAGACGAGATTATCTCGTTTCCAATGTCTATCATGCATTCAATGGCTACTTGAAGATATCTTTCGGCAGCCCCGCTTATTTTAAAGTCACCTACGAATTCTTCCATGGAGCTTTTTTGCAACTCCATCAGGAATCTTAGGTATTGACTGAGCTTGCTCAGCTTCGCCATGATCAGGCTTTTCTCTACGCTAAAACCTTCTTCATCAGGCATTCATCATACCTTCCCATGGCCCTGCTGAAATCTAAATACTCGCCTTCGGCCCTCGCCTCGAAAATTATCCTAGCCTTCTCGTCTCGAGAATAAATAACCTTACCATGCTTTATGACATGATGCCTAAGCAACGGGGGAGCCACGTTAAGAATTATCAAATCCAACCTATCGCCCAATATATCAGATAACTTGTTAACCAAGTATAGGTAATTCTCAAGGAGACTTTTTGGGGCCTCAGAGAGCAGAAGGGCAATGTCAACATCGCTCATCGGAGTACCCGCCTCTTTTGCATGGGATCCGAAAAGATAGGCAACTAAGATTTTTTCTTCGCTTCTGAAGAACCTTATCAATGCCTCCAGAATTTCTTTCTGCACTTACACACCATCTTAGAATAACTTTAGGAGCTATTTATTATTTTATTCTCAAGAATGTTATGGCTTTTCTTACCTCTCCAATGCGTTTCCTACAGAGCGTAAAAAGAAAAGAGGATGGAGAACGAGAAGCCTTTCCAGTTGTTCTATGCTGCGTTTCTAAAGGACTTTGGCAAGAAGGCACCAAGTCTCTTAAGCAATGTTGCTAGGGCTAAGGCGCCCATTATTGCTGAGAAGCTTAGGCTTGCTAGGACGAGGAATCCAGTTGCTGCCATCGTAATTGTAGGCGAAAGGCAGGTTTCTCCGATGATGAAGGAAGCTACGCTGGCGAACCAGGTTGCCAGAAGGATCTTCCATCCCTTCGATTCGATAGCCCCTCTCAACTTTCTTGAGGCGATAAAGGCTACCGTAAGGAGGGGGCTGAAGTAGATAAAGCCTGCGAGGCTACTGGCTAGGAGGCCCGCCATTATAACGCCAAACTCGCTGTTGGAACTGAAGAGCCCATGGGTGGAAGCGGAAAGGATGAGGAACCTCTTCCCCATCCCTCCAAGCTATGGCTGCCACCTGCCCATGCTGATAAATAATGGCATCCTCTATGGGCAACACGCCCCTATCAGCCAAGGCTGGGTGTGAGCTAAGGACCGAAACGAGTGTAAGGATAGAGATGAAGGTTGGAATGAGAGCCTTGAAGAATTTAATGCTCATGCGCATAAGTACTCTCGTCAGGATTGGCTATAAATCTATGTATTAGAACGGCCTCGATTTGTTTAATTGACTTTTTTAAAAATTAGACTATGGAACTACAGCAGGGCTTTCGTATTTTAGGCCACCTTGCCTGAGATAGGCTCCCGTGGACGGATATGAAAAAGATTCAATAGCACAACCCTGTCCCTCCCAAATCCTTTAGAAAAAGCGTCGGAAGACTCGCCTGAAGGGAGCACACGACCCGATATAATAAAATATAAAACATCTTTATAACCTTCCCATGAATCTACCATAGGGAAGCCTAAGGTGGTCGTTTTGAACCAGAGAAGATACTTAATGGTTACAGGACCAACGGAGGTTTCTGAAAGGGTTCTGAGAGCCTTCATGAGACCTGCCGTCAACCATCTGAACCCAAAGTTTGCCGAAGACATGGATGAAACGGACGACTTGCTCAGAAAGATCTTCCAAACGAAGAACGAGATCGTCTATTTTCCTGGCTCGGGGCGTTGCGGCCTTGAAGCCGCCGCCCTGAGCATCTTGGAGCCCGGGGATAGGGCCCTCGTCGTCCATAACGGCGTCTTCTGTCGGATGAACAGGGACATCATCCGATGTGTAGGCGGAGTCCCTGAAACCGTCGATTTCGACTGGCGAAGGGCGGCGGATCCTAAGGTTGTGGAGGAAAGGGTCGTCAAGGGCGACTATAAGCTCCTCGTAGTCGTCCACAGCGAAACCTCCACGGGCGTCCTAAATCCCATAAAGGAACTTGGAGAGGTAGCCAGGAGAAACGGGCTTCTTTACATGGTAGATGCCATCTCTTCGGCAGGGGGAGTTGATATAAGGACTGATGATTGGGGCATAGACCTTCTCGTTACGGGTTCCCAGAAGTGCCTTGGATGCCTTCCAGGAATGGCTATCATAGCCGTCAGCAATAGGGCCTTCGAAGCCATGGAGGCAAGAAAGACTCCTGCGCGGAGCTTCGCCTTCGACCTCTATAAGTGGAAGCTTATGTGGGTTCCTAAGGAAAGGGGAGGGAAGGTCGTATGGGGATTCAGAAGACAACCAATCACCATGGCTACCCATATGGTCTACGCGCTGAATGAAGCCTGCAAGGAAGTCCTGGAAGAGGGGCTTGAAGCCCGCTTCAGGCGCCACGAAGAAGTCGGAAGGATGATGAGGGCGGGAATCAGGGAACTAGGGCTTGAAGTCTTCTGCGCCAAGGAGGAGGAAGCCTCGCCCACGATCACGGGCATTATAGCTCCAGAGGGAATTAGGGAGCGTGAGCTGAGAGAAATCATGTTGAAGCGATACAATGTGGAGGTTGCTGGTGGAATGGAAGAGCTTTCAGGAAAGATGTTCAGGATAGGACACATGGCGAACACGGCTGACGAAGCTCATGTCCTCGTAACCCTCAAGGCCCTCGAAGGAGCCCTGAAGGAGAAGGGCTATAGGAAAAGCTAAAAAAGAAAAGCTAAAAAAGGGAGCGAAACGAGGGACGAAGCGAAGGCTCCTTCGGTGAACTCCTAAGTCATGATGAAGGGATGGATGTATGAATCTGTAAAGCCAAGCTCCATCAGGCATACGACAGTTATGCTAAGCATAGCTACCTGTGTTTTGCTTTGAGCGGAAACTAATGCCTAAAAACAGGCCTTTAGGGCTATTGTCGCGTATACCCTTGCCGCCTTTAAGACATCACAAACCTCAACATACTCGTTAGCTGCATGGGCAAGCTCCAAATTCCCCGGTCCGAAGACCACGGTAGGAATGCCAGCATAGCCCACCAGGTCACTCATCTCGCAGTTTGCCTCAAAGCCCGATGGAGCAGGATCGAACCCGCAGACAGACCTTACGGCCTCCCTAGAAAGGGCTACGATGGGCTCCTCCGGCGATGTTTCCGCCGCCGGATTATCGTAGACGAATTCGATCCTAGCCTTAAAATCTGGATCCTTGGCCTCTAGTTCCTTAACGATCGAAACGATCTCGGCCTTAACGTCCTCCAGCTCCTCGCCAGGTATGATGCGCCTGTCCACATGAACCCTGCAGGCATCAGGAACCATATTACGTTGAATTCCTCCATTTATGATCGTCACGGCGAGGGAAGGATGACCCATAAGGGGATGCTCCCTCTTCCTGAGAATTCCCTCGTCGTAATCTTCCAATCGAAGGACAAGCCTTGCCATTTTATATATCGCATTGATGCCAAGCCAAGGCCTTCCAGCATGGGCAGCCCTTCCCAAGGTTGTAAGTTCGATTCGAGAGACACCCTTATCGGCAATGCAAACCTTAAGTCCCGTCGGTTCGCCAACAACAGCCATATCGGCCTTCAATCCCCTTTTGATGGCTTCTTGGACTCCGATATGCCCCCTTTCTTCCCCCACGGTCGCCAGAAGGATGAGGTCGCCCCGAGGCTCCAGCCCAGACTTCTTTATGGCGATGAAGGCTTCCAGCATCGCGGCTAGGCTTCCCTTAGCATCGGCGCTGCCCCTACCGTAGAGCTTCTCTCCCTTTAATTCCCCTGAGAAGGGATCACAAAGCCATCTTTCCCCCTCCGGGACTGGAACGACATCCATATGCCCATCCAAGAGAAGCCTTGGTCCACCACCCTTCCCCTCAATCCTTGCTAAAACATTCGCCCTATTAGGGAGAACTTCCTGAAGCTCAACTTCTATACCATGAGATTCTAGGAGCTTTTTTATGAATTCGGAACAGGGTTTCTCGTTTCCAGGAGGGTTTATGGATGGAATCCTCACAAGGGATTGGAGGGTTTCTAGGATTCTCTCTTCCTTAAGGTTTCTGAGGACCTCCTCAAAATTTCTCATTTTTATCAAGGGTCATGATGGTTTCCGGGAATTTAAATTTGCCCCCGGAAAAGGCGTGTCCAAAAATTCATTATCATCCTCATCCATGAACTGAAGGGACGGAGCCATAAGCCCCGAAAGGAGGAGAAGTCTTAACTTTTTTTTTAAAAAAAGCAAAGGCGACAGGATAGAGAGATTGGATCTAGTCCCATAGCTCGAAGGATAAGATGAGAAAAAGGGGAAGCGAAGCGAAGGGCAGGGAAGCGAAGAGGAAGAATCGCTCTACCAAGACAAGACCCATAGATGGATGATCGATCTTTGCATTTCCTTTATAAGACTAGTCCCTATAATGAATTCTGAGGTATGGCGATGGACTCTGAAGGATCAAGGTTTAGGAGTAGCACCCTAGTCGTTGTGGCTTTGATCGCCCTTCTCATAGGGTTTGGGCTGGGCTTTCTTTCCTACAGGACTTCTCTAAGGCTTCCGAGGGACATTATTGGAATAATCAGCATCGATGGAGTCATCGAATCCTCCTCTGATGCTCAACGCTATGTCGATCTGATAAACCAGGCCCTCCTCAACAAAAGTGTAAAGGCTCTTGTGCTAAGAATCGATTGCCCTGGAGGCTATGCCGACCTCATCGAATCCGTATACTTGGATCTTCTGGAGTTGAAAAAGGAGAAGCCCCTAGTCGCATCTATCGTCTTCGCCGCCTCTGGAGGCTACTACATAGCCGTAGCTGCTGACTACATATACGCCGAACCTACTTCCTTCATCGGAAACGTGGGAGTCATAGGCATTGCTCCCCCCACCCTCATACCCTCAGAGTTCGTCCTGGAAACGGGAGCCTACAAGGCTACAGGATTTTCGAGGCTTCTTTTCCCCCTCAACCTGTCGAAGGCTTTGGAAAATTTCTTATCAGCCGTTAAGGAAGGCAGGGGAAATCGCCTGAAGGTCGACGAGTCGGAGCTTAGGAAGGGCCTCCTTTACCTCGGAAGCGAAGCCTTGAAGATCGGCCTCGTGGATGGGCTCGGATCCCTTCAGGCAGCTATAAAAAAGGCTGCCGAGAAGGCTGGTTTGACAAGGTATGAAGTCGTGGGCTTAGATGTGGCTTCCGATATAGCCTATGGTCTTCAAGGCTCCGGGAATCAGAGCTCGCCCCAGATGAAGGAAAAGGCGACAGCGAAGGCTAAGGCCGAGGAGGATGCTTGGCAGGACCTGACCTTGGAAGCGATGAACAAGGCCCATCCTCCACCATCCCTTTGGTACCTGTGGCTTCCCCCAGAGGTCTTCGTTCGAACCTCCAATGCTTCGGAAGGCGAGGAAAACCAGATGGCAAAGGTTTTCGGTGGAAGCGGAGGCCAAGGCGGAGGAAGGGGCTTTCTCCTAGTTGACAAGTCCCATGGGAATATGGTCTCTTTCTGGGAGCTTGACATTCTCATCGCAGAGCTTGCAAAGAGGAACGTAACCGTGAGTTTCGTTACGACATGGATGGAGATGAAAAGCGCCCTGAAGGAAGCGACTGCCCTCCTTGTATCCTGTCCTACAAGGGGCTACTCCCGTGAGGAAGTGGAAGACCTTGAAGCCTTTGTAGGAAGAGGAGGCATTCTCCTCATCCTCTTCGACCCTGCCTACGAATATGTGTCAACATCAGAGCTCTTCGCCCCTATAAACTCCTTGGCTACGAGGTTCGGACTATCCTTCGCCAAAGGCTATCTATACAACGATAGGGATGGGGAGCATTTCGGATTCTACAGAAACGTCTATGCCCGCTCCTTTGCGAACAACTCCATAACCAAAGACCTGAAATCCCTGGTCTTCTTCACGGCAACCCATATACGCTCTATGGATAAGGGAATCGCCTGGACATCCAATAGCACCTATTCCTCAACGGCCGAAAGGGCGGATGCCTATGCCGTTATGGCGCTAGTCCATCGAAACGGTACTGTCATAGCCATCGGGGATCAAACCTTCCTCATGGAACCCTACTGCTACGTGGAAGACAACTACAAGCTCCTCCTCAACCTCGTTTCCTTCATCGCTACCCCAAGGGCTCCTAAGGCTGAAGAAGGGGAGGGGGCAGGAGCAGGAGGGGAAAAGCCAGTCGTCGAGGTGGAAGCACCCAGCCTTCCAGTAGGAACCGTGAAGAATTTCACGGAATGGGTTGATGGTAAGGAGGGATTCCTCAGATGGATTAAGGTAAGCGATTTCGAGGTTAGGGTTGAGAGGCCCGACCGCATAACCCTTTATTTCTACGATGAGCATGGTTCCCTCGTGAAATGGGTTTCGGATGGGATGGAAGCCGTCTATGAAAGCCCCCTACCCGGTCCTCCCTTCCCTTTGACAAAAGGGAAAGAATGGGCTTATGAAAGCTACTACAACCTTACGATGGATGGGGAATTCTTCCATGGATGGGTTGAGGGATACGAGTGGGTTGAAGGCTTCGAGGAAGTCAAAGCCTTGGATGGTAAGAACTACTTCTGTGCCAAGGTTGGCTACAGGCTTAGGGATCAGCTCTTGAGGAATAGCCAGAACATAACGATTTTCACAGAGGGGAGCTATTGGATTTCATCGGAGGCGGGAACTGTGAGGGAAATAGAGAAAACCATGTATTATGTAAACGGGGTCCTCGCAGGACTTGAGGAAAGGGAGCTTCTCCTAAAATCCATAGAAAAAGGATGATGTAACTAGGGTGCATGTCTAAAATTCGTTATCATCCATGAATTGAAGGGATAAGGCCATAAGCCCCGAAAGGAGGATAAGACCTAGACCAACCATTACAGCATAGAGAAATCATGGCTCCGTTAGGTTAGGATGATATAGCCAATTTTTGACTCGCCATGCAACTATGAAAGAAGAAAGAAGGAAAGGGAATCGGAGGAGGCAGAATGTTATGGATGTCTTCCCATCGATTTCAAGGCTGGAAGGGCCATGCCCTTAGTATTCTCAGAAGACTTGCCAGACCCGAAGCCTCGTAGAGGCGACATACATCCGGCTCGCAAAGCCTCCTGACGGGAAGCTCTGGAAGGCTTAGGGCATGGAACAAAAGGTGCCCTATGGCCGCGGCACAATCCTTCAAAGCCTCTATACTGAGCTTATCGGGCGTATCGGCTTGGGTATGGCCGAAAAGGGAGGCTGGGGGCTCTTGGGGTTTTAGGGTCAGTCCAACCCTCTGGATCCCCTTAAGGGCGAAGACGGAAGAGTCGCTGTATATTCCTCCAGGTCTTCCCGCCAAGCTTATAGAGTATCCCAGCCTCGAGGCAGGCTCTTGGAGAGCCCTAGCTAAAGCCTCATCGCTAGCCCAGTAGCCTGAGGGTGATCCTGGAAGCTCGAGATCCATCATAAAGGCTATCTTGTTAAGCTCCTCTTCATGAAGCCTTACATAGGCATAGGAACCACCGCATCCTATCTCCTCAACAGAGAAGGCTACGAATTTAACGGTCCTCTTAAGGCAATTTCTATGCCTAGCCAGGGCTCTGGCTACATCCAGAAGGACTACGGTTCCTGAGGCATCGTCGAAGGCTCCAGGACCCAGGTCCCAGCTATCGTAGTGGCTCGATACGATCAACTGCTCCTCAGGTCTTTCCCTGCCCTCCAGCTCCGCCACCACGTTCCAGGACTTCTTTCTTTCAAGGCTATTCTCTACTTCTAGAGAAGCCCTAGGCTGATAGCCCTTCCTCAGGAGCCTGAGCATCCATTCTCCATCTTCTCGGCTCACAAAGACGGCCGGGATTTCGAGCTTCTCCTTGGCTCCGCTGAACATGGCAGGTCCCGTTCCTATGAGTCCCGGAGCCCTTCTGGCTATGCTTATGAAGCCCAAGGCACCGTATTGGGCGGCCAGGTTCATCTGTTCGGGATAATTCGATGGAAACCCCGTCCTGCTCGAAACCTTGCTGAGGTCGCAATGGGCGAAGGCTATGCCTCCTCCAATCCTTTCCTTCAGCTCTTCAAATTCTTCAGGTCTTCCATAGCCAACATAGACAAGGTTCCCTTCAACTTGGGCAGAGGGAGTGAGACCAGCGGCAAGGCATGCAACAGACCTTTTTAGCGATGGGGTTTCGACCAAAAGTTTCGCAGGACCCCTTTTCCAGCTTAGATAATCGAATTCTTCCAAGCCTACATTATCGAGCCCATAATTTTCCAGAGTCTCGATCAGGAAGTCCCTAGCCTTTATTTCCCCCTCGCTTCCGGAGAAGCGGGCTCCTATCTCATCGCATAGAATAGTGAGGTTCTTAGGAACGGTGCTGCGGGCGTAAAGATCGCCGATAAGATGGGTTGCAAGCTCCTCAATTTCGTGACTTGAATCCATGAGTATAAATTGAATGATACCTTTTAAAAATCTTCAGTAAATCCCATAAAAGCATAAGAAGGAGGATTATCGCTTTATTCCTTAAGAAAATACTAGAATCTCTATGGCTATGTTTGTGTAGGCTACATTATGGCTATGTTACTTTTGAAAAAGTATCCGTTCTTCAAGGTCATTTTCAACCTTTCTTTTTTGATTTGATTTTTTATATCGCTCTTAATTATAAAGTTCTTGATGCCCATAAGGCACATGGAGTTTTTCCGCATAGCCAACAAACTCTCTGGATTAAGAGCAAATGCGTTAAAATTTAAAACTGTCTTTAAACAACCTTCCCTTTCAGCCTTTACATTAGAGCCTTAGGATCCCTTAGGTCCCCAAAGACCTTTCCTTTCCTTACCTTAGATCATGGATCTTTGGACTTCGAAAAGGAACAAAGGGATCCTTAGAAAGGAGCCTTTTTCCCTTCTAAGGGACCTAAAGGCTCCTAACCCTGGTCCTCGATCTGTCCTATCCCTGCCCCTTCCCATCATGATGGAAAATTTCTGCAGCAGAAATTTTTTCCCTAAAAATTTCTGTAGTTGAAATCGTCGAAGGATCAGGGTTTCAGGAACCTAGGGGACCTTGGAGTATCTAGCCTATTCTAGGCGAATTCTTTCCTCCGAAACCATGCTTTTAAGGATGGCATCCAAAGTCCTTAAGGCATTATAGGCATCCTCGGCATCCGCATGGGGAGGGTTTCCAGAAAGAACGCATTGAGCAAAATGTTCCAGCTCCTCCACATATCCCGGCCGCGAAACTCCCCGGTAGTGGCTTCCATGCTCGAAGGTCTTAGCCAGTATGGCCGAAGGATCTGTAGGCTCGGCCCATCGAATTTTGCTTACGCATCGTAACCTCTTAAACTGTTCAGCCTCAGCCCATACTCCACCAGTTCCTTGGATGCCTATTCGCTCGTAGAAAGATGGGGAGCATCCTCCCAGAACGAAGGAGCCTAGGGAACCTGAGGCAAACTTTAACGATGCTACTATGGCAAGCTTCTTTCCTTCGAGAGCAGTTCCCCTAGCATCAACCTCAACAACCTTTCCGCCGAGGAACTGAAGGCAGTCCATAGGATGGATTGCCTGATTGAGCATAAAGCCCCATGCAAAACTCTGTCCCCATGCACCCCTCTGATCCGGAGCCAAGTATGTAGCCTCAAGACGGAAGAGTTCACCAAAATCCTCCATTTCGGAGATTTTCTTGAGCATCCTATGAACGGGCATGTGGCGCCACATGGTCCCAACCATGCACATCTTTCGAGAGGCCTTCATGGCCTCGGCAACTCTCCTTGCTCCCTCCAGGGTGAGGGATGGGGGCTTTTCCATGAATACATGGATCCCCCTCTTTAGGCAGGAGATCCCTACTTCCTCATGCATCGGAGGCGGTCCGACGACTATGACAGCATCGGGGGATACCCTATCGATCATTTCATGAAAGTCCGTATACCATTCCTTGGCTCCGAATCGACGTACGGCTTCCTTTGCCCTATCCTCTACAAGGTCGCAGGCAGCCACATAATCGAGTTGCGGGACCATTGTGACGGCGGGCTGGAGGCTTTGCATGGAATGCCCTCCACACCCTATGAAGCATACCCGAACCCTTTCTCTTTCTTTGCCCATCGCCCATCGTATAGGGATAGAAGATGATTTGTTATATTTAAGTTGGTCCCTTTGATCTTCTTTTTTAAGCTTTAAAAAAGGCTGATCGAATAATAGGAGTAAAAATTGAGGGAATCCCTTAAGCAAAGCCTTCTGGTTAATGTTAGTTATTTAGTAATGGTGTTCGAAGCTGATTCCTGTTTAAGTTAAGCCCTAAGAAGGGCCTAACTTAAACGGTGGGACTAACAAATCGATACTGTAACATTAAGCCCTTCGCATTACCTCGTCAACTATTGATAGCATAGTATGAGACTCTAAGCCTAGAGGCGAATGCCTTGCATGCGAAGAGGTTCAGAAGCTCTTTCAGCATGCAATAGAGTCGGATAAGGCGAGGCAAGAAATTAACCCTATGCCCACCAACAAACTTCACCATTAAGAGCGTAGATTTTTTATTTTTGAAAAGAAACCTTTCCATTCGTCTTCCTTCATTTGGCATTTTAGTGTTTCACTGTAGATTTTTATTAGCAATGTTTCCCTATCCTCATTCGTTTCTATATCTTCATATTTCTTCGCAACTGATGGTATACGCTTTGCGATTTCTTGAGCGGAGCTGTAACCTTAAGCCTTAGGGGAGCCCTATCTTCTTCGATGAACTATGATAGCAAAATGCTTCGAAAGAGATAGGACTCCCCTAGCCATCGTAGCCTATGCCCTTTACTTATACTTATCGGGACTAAGCCTTAGGAAGGATTCGAGGGCAATAAGCTTCTTCTATCCAAGGAGCCATCAG